>VOFJ01003592.1_pt1 | contig 48709 bp, 89 predicted proteins | sample 5384081 | NCBI WGS metagenome assembly VOFJ01 (sample SAMN12384729, study PRJNA508395) | human gut metagenome | isolation source: healthy gut I | host: Homo sapiens
AATAGCATGTCAGATAAAAAGACAATTTTACAAAAAATTATTGAAGGCTCAAAAAAATTTCGTATTTATTTTGTTGAAGATGGAAAATACATGTGGTATATTTACATTAAAATAAGATATAAGGTAGGCCAAAAATTGGTTATTTTGTATATAAACAAAGTCAATGTGGAAGAAAAATAAATACAGGACTGCTTGGGAATGGCAGATAACTACAGAAATGTGAAGGAGGATCTGTTGTATGAAATATCTGAAAAACGGAAACCAAATATCGTGCAGGCACAAGGAAACAGGATGTGTTGGTGGAAGGCGAAAAAAATCATGTAAGCGAGCTACAGCCAGATGCCAAGGTGGTGATGTATCCGGTAAGCCTCTTTTCCCGGATTTATTGACGGATATACCCATTTTGACCTGGAGGTCGCAGGTTCGTAACAGCAGATGATTTCGGAGACAGAAACAAGAGCGGCAAACTTTGGCGGAACCACTCTGGTTATTGATTTCTCACAGTGGCCAAGCTGTGACATACCCCCGCAGACATGGTCCACACCCCCCTGGTCGGCTACAAACTTCTCCAGGGCGTTCTTCAGGTTGGAGGTATTTTCCGTCAGCTTGGCAGCCAGTGCATCCACCAGGACGTCGCTCACAAAGTACAAGGTGTTATGTTCGGTCCGGTAGGCATCCGCCGCTGTCAGGCCCAGAGCTGTGAGCAGCTGGGTGGTGGCCTCATGGTCTTCCATACCGTAAAAAGCACCATATCCCGGTACCCGTCCGCTTCCAGGGCAGAGTAGGTGGTAATGTCAGCTACCTTGACATAGCTGAACACCACGCCCTGAATGGCGTAGGGAGCCAGGGCCGCTTCCACGGCCTTGTCAGGCAGGCCGGTGGAAACATAGGTATCCCACTCCAGAATACCGGCTTCATTGGCGGAGGTGAAATCGTACTTGTACAGATCCAAGCTGGCCTTGCGGGAAGTATCTATGGTCGCAGCGGGGGCAGTGGCCCCATGGGCGGGGGGAAGCAGACTCAGGCACAAGGCCAGAGCCAGGCAAAGGGCAAAAGAGTTTTGTCAGTTTTTTCATGGTATTTGTACATTCCTTTCAGTATTTTGAAGTTCCAAAAGTGAAAATAAACAGGGTGTCCAGCAGGGGAGAATCCCGGCTACGGTATACGCTGCGCATATTTCCAACCTCCCTTCGCAAAATCATATTGACAGGCATAGAATCATAATGTACAATTAATTGTACAGAATCTAGGACAGGAGCGTGACAGAGATGTTAGCAGTCAACTACTCTACAATCCGGGAAAATCTAAAATCCTACTGCGACAAGGTGACTGATGAACAGGAAACGGTCATCGTCACCCGCAAGGGCGAGAAAAACGTTGTGTTAATCAGCCTGGAGGAATGGAACGCCCTACAAAAGGCAGCCAGAAACGGAGAATATTTGGGCCAACTGGACCGTTCCTTTGAGCAGCTGCGTTCTGGCTGTGGACGTCCCCATGAATTGATCGAGGTGGATGATGAATAAGCTGTGGTCTGATCGGGCTTGGGACGATTATCTTTACTGGCAGGGCCAGGACCGCAGAACCCTGAGGAAGATCAATGACTTAGTAAAGGACATTGAACGAAACGATGCAGCCCAGGGGATTGGCAAGCCAGAACCGCTGCGATACCGGGCTGGCTGGAGCCGCCGAATCGACGAAAAAACCGGTTAGTCTACGATATAGACACGAACGGCAATCTGCTCATTGCTGCCTGCCGTGGTCACTATGAGGACTAAACCACCAGAGGACAAAGGCGGGGAGACCACACTGCTGCGATTTCTCCCGCCCTTCTTATTTCATCCCACAAGCCTGACACAATCACTGTAAATTACAGTTCCCCCTCCGTTTTCCTTTTTCGCCCCAAAAGGCGGCTGTACACAAAGGCAAAGAGCGCAAGCGCCATGCCAAGGGGTACAGCCGTAAAGCCCGTGGAGCCGGTAAAAGGGCATGGTAAATGCGCGCCGGTGTTGACTGCGGTAATGGCAATGTCCCGACTGCCCTCATGGGGCAGCTCTCCTTCAAAAGCCGGCTCTGTCAGCAGCACATGGCCCGCCTGAGTTGCCGTCTCTGTTAGGCGGTAACGAACATTGGGGCCGGTTACCAATCCGGAAAACACCACGGCCCCTTCCTGGATGGTAGTGAGGCGCCCGTCCTGCAGCCCCGGGGCTGGTACAACTGCCAGGTTCGGCGTCACCGGCACTGCTCTGGGAATATACAGGCTGCCAGGTTTGCGCCCCATCCGTGCTGTACTCCAGCAAGAACGTAACACCAGACAGGGGTTTGCCCTCCAAGTCTACTTTTTCGGGCGGTGATGGATCCCAACTGCTGCCGGTTGGGGACGCCGTCAAATCCATCCGCCTTGACCTCATAGGTTTTCCATTCGGTGATTTCCACAGTGTAAACCCTGTCGCTCAGATCATACCCCTCGGGGGCCTGGGTCTCCCGGACGGTGTATGTTCCAAAAGGACAGCCCCTCCAGCCGGTACACACCGGTTCCGTTCCCATCCTCGTCCAAAACCTCCGGCATCACAGCTTCGGTACCGTCTTCTCCTGTAACCGTGAAGACAGCTCCGGACAGCTTCACCGTGGGGTTTCCTTCGTCAATCTTGGCCAATTGGATGACGCCGGTCATGGGCCGGTTCTCAAAGGTGATAGTGTTGACGCCGCCGTGCATGATGACCATTTGCGTAGGATTTTCTGTGACATATCCCTCAGGTACGGTTTCCGTCACCAGGTAGGTTTTTCCTATGGTAAGGTCTGGGAAAAATAGACGCCCCTGGTTGTCGGTGACCTGAAATTCACCAAATTGCCGTAGACGTCTGTGATGGTAAATTCGATTCCGGCCACATGCCCATCCGGCGAAGTCTTGATGATCTCCAGACCCTTCAGGTTGTAGTAGTTGATGAAGGTAAGGGCATTTGTGCCCTCCCTGGATGGTAATCAGCTGTACGTCCTTGTGGGCCCGGTAGCCCCTGGGTACAGTCTCCGTCACTCGATAGGTGGCGCCTTCCTTCAGGCCGGGAACCAGAATTTTGCCGTCCTCATTAGTTGTAAACTGCCCCACACGCTTCCAGGTGGTTTCCGAGGTTTGCTCTTCCACAGTAAAGGTAATATCGGAAACCTTCCCCATCATCTGACTGTTTCACGAGTTCCAGGTCCCGCCGGTTCCGTGTGTTGACAAAGGTCAGGACATTGTTCTCGGCCTGGATTGTGATAGTTGACTTTCCTGCTCCGCCGTGTAACTCTTGGGCACCACCTCCGTCACCCGGTAGGTGGTTCCTACCTTCAACCTGGGAACCGTAAGCTTGCCCTGGGCATTTGTTTTGTACGTTCCCAGGAGGGTGTAGCCGATGCCGGGCACATCCTCCTCCACGGTGAAGGCAATCCCGGAGACGTTGCCATCGTCCGAGGTCTTGATGAGCTCCAGGTCCCGCCGGTTTCGTGTGTTGACAAAGGTCAGGGTATTGCTCCCTTTCCGGATGGTAATGGTCTGGCTTGCCTTTTTCCGCTGTGTAGTTGTCCGGAACGGTCTCTGTCACCCGGTAGGTGGTTCCCACCTTCAGCCCGGGGATCGTAAGCTTTCTCTGGGCATTTGTGGTGTACGTTCCCAGAGGGCTGTACCCAATGCCAGGCACATGCTCCTCTAGGGTGAAGGCAATCCCGGAAACGTTGCCGTCATCCGAGGTCTTGATCAGCTGCAAATCCGCCAGGTCCAGCGTATTGGTAACGGTCATGGTCAGCTTGCCGCCACCGGTAAGGCCGGTCAGGGTAATCCGGGGCGTGACAAAGTCCCCGCCATCTGCCGAGATTTCGCTTTCCTTCAGGGTCCGGTCCACAGTGACCTTACCGGCGTGATCCGTGACAACAAACCGCCAGGATACGGGATGACTATTGCTGTGGTCGCTGGCGGAAATGACCTCCCGAAAAGTAAATTCTCCATCCTGCAAGCCGGAAAAGGTGTGATTAGCTTTTTGGTGCCGCTGGCAGCGTAATGGCTGTCGGTTACATAGACATTGCCTTTGCTGTCGGACTTTCCGTAGTAGGTCTTATTGCCATTGGCCTGCCACATTTTAAAGCAGTAGCCGTCTACAGGTCCGGACTCTGCGGCTTTGCTCATGGTGGCGCTCCCAGGTGCGGCTTCTCCGTCAATCTTGAAATAAGCCGGAACCGGGTCACTGGGGATGCTGGCCTTGTCTGGTGGAGACGCCAGGGCTTGGTTGTTGTCATCCAGGTAGAAAATCCGGAACAAACAGGCGGGATTCTCCGGGTTGATCATTGTCCTGGAAGCGCTGAAGGTCAGCGTATCCCAAGAGGCCCCTGACCCTGCGGTAGCAGTCAAGGTATTGCCGCTTTGGCTCAGGGTCACCGGAGATTGCGAGGAGAATTGATAGCTGCCCAGTACCCCATTGGTGTCGGTGAGGGTGAGGGTGTAGCTGCCGTTGGCTTGACGCTGCATGGCATGGTAAGGGAGCAATGCTGCGCGTTGCTCCAGTAAATGAGGGAATTACACCATGAAGTGCCATTTCAGAACTAAGTGTGTTGTACTTGGCACGGATGCCTTTGAGGTAATAATTGCTTCCGTCGTTGTACCGCACACCCTTAGAGGCGTTGTCAAACTGGTTGATGAGGCCGGAGTCCGTACAGGCATAGGGGCTGTGTGGAATTACGCATGCCCATGACGATTTCCCCAGATGATAATCTGGGTGGCAACCTCCCACCCACACTTTCGGTGGAGGACAAGGTATCCGGATGGTGCTGGGCGCTATAAAGCATGGTGAGACCGATAGCTCTCTGCTGATTTCCTGTTAAATTAACCCTCCAATCGCCACTCACCCCTGTGTTAGAGCCGTCCCCATAATCAACGCCTGCATGGGTAGCCGTATCTGGTTCCAGGCAGTAGGCAACCTTCCAGCTGCCGTTTACCTTTAGCCGCATCACATACAAATGGTCCAGATCAATGGTGTGCGTCCCATCCTTTAGGGTATAGGTGCGCTTGTAGTTAGGAGCGCTCTCATCCACCCGGTAGACATACCCCTGAAACCAGATGTAATTGTCTGCCGACATAGGCATGAGACCTTCCGGCACCGGTCCATCAATTCTTAGCTCTGCCTGAAGCTCCCCCTCCGTTGGCTTAATTGCTTCCGCAAGTGGCTCCGTAGAGGCCTGAGTTGGCTCCATCGTTTCTGTGGGAACTTCTGTAGGGGGGTACCGTTGGCACTGCCGTAGGTTCTTCTGGCAATGCCTCCGTGGGGAGCTCCGCTGGAGCTTCTGGGACAGTGGAATCCGATGCTTCAGCCGTAGCATCTGGGACTGCTGTTTCAGCTGGCAACGTCACATCCTCTACTGGCACGGTTTCATCCGGTACCGTCACGTCCAGTGGCATCTGCTCCGCCGGTGCTTCCGGAGGCTCTGTTACCTCTATCCCTGGTGCGGCTGTATCTGCAGCCCACGCCGAGGCAGGCAGCATACCGGATACCAGCACAGCAACCAACAGCAGCGCCAGAACCCGTATGTTTGCTTTTTTCATGTGCATGTACCATCCTTTCCTCAAATTTTGCCATGAAAAAAGCGCCCTTCAGCTTTTTCCTGAAAGGCGCAAAATCTATATGGACACCTGAAATTCAGGTGGAATTTTTAGTCTCAATATAATAAAAACGCACAGCACTTTGAAATGCTGTGCGTGAATGGAGGAAGTAGCTGGTGGTGAGAAGTAGCTTAGCCGTACAGATCATAGATTTCAAAATCACCGTAGCTGTCTATCTCAATTGTGCAATTGTAGCAACATCCCTCAATTGGTACGCCCCTTGCTACCAACTGGTCAATAAGAGATTCAACGCTTTCGCGAATATCTGCCTTTGCTGCATCTATGGAAGTATTCCGCATATAACAAGCAGGATAATAGCCAGCGTTTCCCTTTATTTAATGAAGTATCTGGAGTAAACCCAAGCGACTCTGCGTAGCTTCTGGGCGTAAGCCTCCAACGAAGGAATATCTGCCTCTGTCACCCCTGCCTCCGTAGGCTGGGGCAGCTTCTCAATGCTCCGGGTCTCAGTCCCACCACACCGGGAGCAAGTTCGAGTCTGCAGCCCTTCCTCTTCCGTAGTGGCCTCTCTGGTAGTCACCCAGTCGCCATAGCTGTGGCCCAAGGCCTCTGTGTAACTGTCCTTGTAGCTGTCCCCGCAGGAGCATTGATAGGTTGTGTAACCCTTTGCCGTGCAGGTGGGGGCAGTGACCGTAGACTTGTAGCTGTGCGTATGTGCCGGTTTCGTCTCGGCAGGTTTGGTTACAGTGGGCTTTGTTTCAGCCGGTTTTGTAGCTGGTGAATCGCTTGAGGGTTTACTGCCAGAAGATCCATTGCCACTGGACTGGCTTCCGCCGGACGGCTTACTACTATTACTACTGGATGGAGTCTCGCTGGGTTGGCTACTATTGGATTGGCTTCCGTTGGACGGATTTTCGCTGGGTTTTCTCCTCCTGGACTGAGTCGCCGGGACCGATTGTTCGGTTCTGTGGCCTTGGACGGGGTGCTGCCCGGCTTTTTCTTTCCATCCTGGGAGTTGTAGTCTTAACTGCCCCGGTTTCCTCCGTAGTCTCCATAACCTGAACAGATTCTGCCGTTGGATTGGTAGTTTTCCACACCGGTTGGCTGTTCCGGCCCATCCTGCCGCTGGCAGGCCGCCAGGGACGCCAGCATTCCCACCGCCAGACAAGCACCCAGCAGCTGTTTCACCCGATTATTGACTTTTTCATAATACAGTCCTCCATTCATTTGACGATTCTCTTGCGTCTCTCTGAGAGCAATACAACCGCATACTGCACGCCCGCCGCACATCACCGCTGACGCTCCTTAGCTCCTTTTTTGCCGCCGGGCTGCATGGACAGCCAAAAAGGCACTGTTTACATAATCCAGTACATCTGGATTTTTCTTTGAGGTATTTATTTTGAGCATCACAGAGAGCACGGTAACATCAGGCTTTGCTGATCTCCGGTGACAGTCAGCCCCCGGCACGGTCGCCGGCGCAAAACTGCTTTTTGAGGGAGCATGATAGGCTTCCACATATGTTTGCCACGCAAGTGTCGTTCTGGGATCTCCCTCCTGCTTCCATGCCTCCCATTTTGCCCGTAGGGAATTTACCAAAATGGCCCATTGAGTTTCATTCAGCGTGAGTCGGTAATACTCTTCCATTTACTACACCCTCATGCCTGTCTGGCCAGTTGCAGCTTTACCAAGTCCGGGCAACATCGGGTCTGTTTGGACAGCCATGTATCCTGCTGCTGGCAGCCTGCCAAGAACGTCAACGGATCCACCACGGGGCAATCGCCTACCAGTCGGTCTGCCCGGTTAATAATTTTCATAACATTGCCCTCCATTCATTCTGCTATTCTCCCACACTTTTCTATTGAATTTCGGCTTCTGTATTGTAATACTCTCCCTGTAAAGTTCTCCTCCATTCTATCACTTGGCATAAAGAACTGTCAATCTCAAGCCATAGAAAAAGCGGCCCCTGTCGGAGCCGCTGAATGAGAGTGAGAACAAAACGAACCTGTTTACTGTGGCAAGGACAAGAGCTTCAGGTACTTAGGTTGTTCTTCAGCCGGAATCTCTATAATATCCATCGCCTCGCTGGCGGTCACCTTGAGTTTCCTCATCATACTGCGAATATTTTGCAAGCGCTCCCGGTCAGTGCCTTCTTCAATGCCCCTGTTCAATGCCCTGCTCAATGCCTTGCGCAAGTCCCTGCTTACGGCCTTCCTCAATAAATCCTTGGCTCAGATTACACATTTCAGACACCGTCCTTTCCATGCTGTGTATATCAGAGAATTCATACTCGTCTTCTAAAAATCTGAATGACCTGTCTCGGCGTGCATCTGCCTCCAAACAGTACCTCCAGCATCCGCAGAAGCCCTCCGTAGTTTTCTCCCTCCGGCTTCCCCAAACAAATTAGGTTTCTATTCATAAAAAACACAACGGCCCCATGAGGAGCCGTTGGTTTATGATTCTTTGAAGTACTCTTGTTTACTGTGGCAAGGACAAGAGCTTCAGATACTTAGGTTGTTCTTCAGCCGGGATCTCTATAATATCCATCGCCTCGCTGGCGGTCACCTTGAGCTTCCTCATCATGCTGCGAATATTTTGCAAGCGCTCCCGGTCAGTGCCTTCTTCAATGCCCTGCTCAATGCCCCGTTCAATGCCCTGCGCAATGCCTTGCGCAAGTCCCTGCTTACGGCCTTCCTCAATAAATCCTTGGCTCAAATTACACATTTCAGACACCGTCCTTTCCATGGTATGTGCGTGAGCAAACTCGTACTCGTCTTCTAAAATCTGTATGACCTCTTTGGCGGCATACCGTCCGGTGAACAGCACCTCCAGCATTCGCAGGAGACCTCCGTAGTGTTTGCCCTCCGGTTTTCCCAGGCAGATCATGGTGACGTTCATCAGGTCGTAGTTCCTGACCGGCTCTGGGGTCACATGGCCCACCAGGTGCCGCTCCTGGAGGGTGTAGCTGGTGATGGTATTTTCCCGCTCCTTAGGCGGCCGGGTGCAAATCCAGATGGAATATACCTTCTGAATTTCCCCGTAGTGAGATTGGGTGAATACGGACCCGTATTGGGCTGACAGCATCCGCCCACAGTAGTAAATGGCCCGCTTCACCAGGGGATAGCCGGGGTGGTACTTGCTTTGGGCTTCGATGTTGATGATGAGGCCGATTTTCCCGTCCTCCCCCGGGGCTACGGCGGAAAAACGCACGTCGTAGACTACCCGCTCTTCTGTGGTGGTGGTGCTCTCGGTGGACATGCCCTGAATCTTGGGCGGGTTGGTCTCGTCCGGATGGAGACCCACCTGGCCCACCTGGGGTTGGGCTCAATATAGCCTATGATCTCCGGGGAATGGTGCAGTCCTTGTATTCCGGCACGCAGGTCTTCATAATGTGGGCCAAGACCTCTTTGTAGGCCAGCATATCCTTAAACACTGCATCCTGGCTGGTGCTCCCGTCCATCCGGGCAATGCTGCCTGCAATTTGCGTTTCCATGGGCATCTCCCTCCTTTTCATGGTAACATTCTTCATTCATATTATACCTGTTTCTGGCTACCCTGTCAAGGCGTTTGCAGTAGATTCAGACACAAGGTTGTAGGATTTACAATGATGTGTGACACCGGAGGAGGGGCTGTGGAAATGAGGAAAACCGCAGTGCGGTTTCCGCACATTCCCACAGCACTACTACGATGCCTGCGGCGCTTTTTCCGGATTGAGAGAAAAAAAGGTGGCAAATAGGGATGGCCTGTGTTAAGGTTGAGTTGTCGAATCAAAACCGAAAGGCAGGTGCCACCCTATTTGCCATGAATAAGATAACACAGGACATGCGCTTTAAGCAAGCGGTAATTGAGTATTCTTTGAAACACGGCGTCACAAAGGCAGCCATCCGTTACAAGACCTCCAGGCAAAACATTTACCGCTGGAGAAAGAAATACGACGGTACGCTACAATCCCTTGCTGACCGCTCTCACCGGCCTCACAGCCATCCAAACCAGCATACAGAGGCTGAGATCAAGCTCGTCCAGGATATGCGCCGCAGGAACCCTCACGCCGGTCTGGTGGTCTTCTGGGTGAAGCTGCGCCAGCGCGGCTATACCAGATCCATCTCCGGACTTTACCGTCTCCTGCGCCGGATCCATGGAAACCCCATCAAGCTTCCGAACCCGAAATATACCCCAAAAACCCTATGAACAGATGACATATCCCGGTCAAAAATGCCAGATAGATGTGAAATTTGTTCCACAGAGTTGCCTGGTCGGGGAAGTGGCGGAGGAGAAGTACTATCAGTACACCTTCATAGACGAGTACAGCCGCTTCCGAATTCTCAAGGCATACAAAGAGCACAGCACATATTCCTCCACACAGTTCCTGAAGTATGTGGTGAAACAGTCCCCATATGCCATAGAATGTATCCAAACAGATAACGTGGGTCAGAATTCACGAACCGCCTGAACTCGAAGGCTACCAAAAAGAAAACGCTCTTTGAAACCACCCTGGAGGAGCTCGGCATCCGGCATAAGCTCATTCAGCCCTACACCCCCAGGCACAACGGGAAAGTGGAGCGCAGTCATAGAAAGGACAATGAAGGAATTCTATGCCTGCCACACCTTCTATTCCTTTGAGGATTTTCAAAAACAGTTGGCTGTCAGACAGCGGCAGTATAACAACTTCCCCATGCGGCCTCTCAACTGGAAGACCCCCAAAGCTGTCCTCTTTTTCTTTCCCAAAGTCTGTAACTCATCATTGACAAACCTACATTTGCAGTAGATTCAGACACAAGTTCGATACACAGGAAAGGATACACCCGGTTTGAATGAACCAGTTGGGACATCGTTCTTGCGCATTCTTTTTGGGGGTAGCAGACCCTTTCCGAAGCTGCTGAATTTGCGTGCGCAGGTTTTCATTTTCAAGATGTAAACTTTCGCATCTTTGGGACAAATCATGGTTTTCAATTGTTAATTCTGCTATTTTGTCCTGTGCCTTCTGGTACTGCGCATTAAGACTTTCACATTGTACGAGCATCTCCTTGGCGCCGGCATATATCATATCCCTACCGGAAACGCCTTGAGGGGAATTGAACTTCCATCCGCTTTTCGGTGTTCTAAGTCTGCGACGAGAAGCGCCATTGCATCTGTCTGCCTTTCTGCCAGATAATTAATATTGTTGACTTTAGGCTTTATCTCGCCAGAGGTGGTTTCTTCAATTTTTCCTATGGCCTTTCCATTACGAAATGACTTGAAGAGATCAAGAATAACGGCCACAGCCCCTCCAATGAGAGCGCCAATGATTGTGGCTTGACCGGCATCGATATTTCCCACTTTTATACCTCCCCACCAACAGCAGAGGAAAACCGTTACAGGTATCCATGGTAGCAATACTTCCCATCTAAAAATTGTCTTGCTCCATCATTGTCCCTCCATTTTACAGCCTTTGAGATAAAGCTTGTCAACTCTCCATTTTACTTTCCTGACAGTAGAAAAAAGTCAAGCATTAAATGCGCACAATTTTTTTTCACTTCTTGTTTCGTCTAATTTTGACAATCCAACATGGCCGCCGTCATATCCCATGGTCGGCAGCCTGTGTATTTTCCTGTTCAGTTCTCCGTGTTCCGCTCTGCTCACGCCCTCTCCCCTCGAATGTCTGCTGTGCTGTTTCTTCCTGTTACGCGCTCAGTCCGATCTCTCGCAGGCATCCCGGAACATGACCTCGCTGCTCTTGTACCCGAAGATTTTCCGTGGATAGTTGTTAATCCATTCCTCCGTGGCCGCGATCTCCGCCGCGCTGACCTTGGAGAAATCTGTGCCTTTCGGATGCCGCCGCCTGATCATGCTGTTGGCGTTCTTGTTGCTGCCACTCTCCCACGAGGAATACGGATGGCAGAAATATACCTTGGTGCGCGGGATGGTCTTGTTGACAGCGCTCCGCTCCCAGCTCCTCCGCCGCCGAAAATTCCGAGCCATTGTCAAAGGTGATGCTTTTGAAGATCGCTCTGAACCGTCTGGCTCCGCATTTCCGCTCCAGCGCATCCAGCGCCTTGACCACGGTTTCCGCCTTTCTGTTCGGTATTCCTATGATGATGTCTTTCCGCGTCTTGCGCTCATTCAGGGTCAGCAGGGCGCTGGTGGGCTTGCATTTGCCCTTTCCGCTGTACACGGTGTCGCCCTCCCAATGCCCGAACTCCTCGCGGCTCTCCACCTCCGGCGGGCGCTGTTCAATGCTGTCGCCTGCGGAGGCTCTGGCCTGATCGTCCTTGGTCTTGACCTTTTTATAGCCCTGCTTGTGCTTCCCGTGGCGCGGCAAGTCCACCTGCGTGATTTGTAGAAAGAGGCCCTTTTTGATGTAGCTGTAGATCGTCGTCACAGAAACCGAGGTCTCGAATGTCCGCCCCTCCATCATCGCGTAGCCGAGAACGGCAGCAGGACTGCACTCTTTTTTCAACGATTGTCGCCTCGATGTAGTTTGCAAGCTCGTGATCTTTGCCGATTTTCAAGTCAGGCCCTTTCTCCCGCAAGTGTTCCTGATACCGCGCTTCCGCGATGTCCGGGCTGTACGCCGTCGCCATTTCCCACGTCGCACCGTCCAGCCGCTCATACTCTCCGCGCTTCAACTCCCGGTAGATGGTGGAAACGTGGACGCGCAGCTTTTTCCGCAATCTGCGGCGGCTTCAAACCCCTGCGCTGCCACTTCTCAATGCGCAGCCTGTCGTTCTTGGTCAGATGCTTAAATGTTCGCCCTCCGGTCTGCACCGTAAAGCCTCCTCTCTCATGCTTTTTGCGCGGGCGGTGTCAGGTCTTGCCCGTTCCGCTCCGCCGGTTTGCTTTGTCGCTTTTTGTCTTATTATGATACCTGTAAATCCCTTTGCCGCGCAACTGATTTTTCGTTGCGAACGCACAAAAAAATCCCCCGACCGCTATATCTATGAGTATAGCAGCCGGGGGATAATTTCAGTTATTCAGTTCCTTTTCGCCGTCCGTCTTGCCGGTGGTTTCCTCCACAAAAATGCCATCCAGCTTACCGATTGCGCTGTCCACGGCGATGTCCAGTTCCTTAACCGCCGCCTCGATCACGGCCTTTACCTCAGCCGTGACCTTAATGCCCTTTGCTTCAAGCATCTGCACCACATAATCGTACTTCGGGATGGTCAGCGTACCTGCCTCGCGCTGCTTCTCCGCCGCCTTGACCAGAACGGTGACAATGCCGTACAGGCGCTTGTCTTTCAGCCAAGGGATGCCGGTCTTGACCAGCCACGGAATGGCCACGCCGGTGAAGAACAGGCCGAGGATGGCGAAAATGGCCTCAATGACAATGTTGATGATGTCGGGAATGATCTGTGTCATGGTGTGTACCTCCTTACACTTTCGTCAGATATTTCTTGTCCACGTTTCCTGTGATTGCGCCGCTTTTCAGCGTGGAAACTGAAATGCGTGGTCGCCGCTGATTGCCCGGACATACAGCTTTGCGCTGTACACCCACGAGGAAAACTTGCGCGTGGTGCCGTAGACTGTGGCAGCCTTGTCCATCTTCACCTGATCGCCCACGGCCAGCGCCGCCGCTTCGGTCTTGATGTCCGCCGCGTCCACCCATCCATACACGGTGCTTCCGCCGCCGCTTACGGCGACGAGGTGATACGGATGCTTCGCCTTGCCCGGCTGGTACACCTGCGTGACCTTGGCCTTGCCCGGCTTGCACGGTTTGCCCACGGTGCTGTTTGCGTTGGTGTAGTGCTTCCCGCCGGTGAAGCTCACGATGTCGCCCGCCTTGCACCCGCCGCCCTTGGTCGGTGCAGCGTCCGTCGCAGTCCCGCCGCCGGTCGCCTCCTTTCCGCCGTACTTCGGTACGCCGTAGCCGCGAATGTACCGTCCGTTCACAGAAATGGTGCGGCGCTTCACGCTGTCGGAGTAGTTGCCCTCAATGACGGTGATGCTTGTCCCGCTGACCTTTTCCACGATGCCCACATGATCGGCGCTGCCGGTGCAGTCTCCCACGCCGCTGTCCTGCCAGTCGTAGAAGATGTAGTCGCCCGGCTTCGGCACATAGGCGTCGTTCTCCACCCACGCGCCCAGCTTCTTGAACAGGGCGATGTGCTTCTCGCACCCGCACTCCGTCGGGATGATGTCGGTCAGCCCGGCGGCGATGGCGACGGCGGAAGCAAAGGTACTGCACCATGCGTCCGTATACTTCACGGCGTAGCCTCTGGCAAGGGGCTTGTGGCTGTTGTACAGGTCGATGATCTTCTTGTGGCTTCCGTCGCTCTCTTTGCATCCGATGTAGCTCTGGGCGATGCTCACGATCTTCTGCCGCTGTTCCTGTTCCGTCATAGGCTTTCCTCCGCTTCCTGCGGCGCTCCCTGCCGCATACTTGTCGTAATACTTCTGGCCGAACGCAGCTCGCCGGGCCTGCGCCGCCTCGCTCTGATCTGCCGGGCGCTCAAATTTCAGCAGCACCGCGTCCGATGCTGCCCGGACGCTTCCAGCCGTTTTCAGCACGGCCAGCACCGTCTTATAGCCCTCCCGCAGCTCTTTCATCAGGAAATCAAGCTGCATTTCCAGATCGCCGATGCTCTTTCGGCAGCATTGGGCATAGTCCAGCAGCTCTGCCTTGCGGGAGCAGTATGTCCATTGGGCGAGGCCATAGCCCGCCTTATCCGTTGCGAAGAACTGATACTTGCCGCTGTCCACCGCCGCCGTATAGCTTGCGTCGGTCACGCCAAGTCTCTTTTTCGTATAGGTTCTCCACGTTGTTCGGGATAAGGCCGCTCTCCGCATACAGGTTTCCCATCAGACCGGCGGTGCCGAAGTCGTTCAGCCCCGCGCTTTTCAGATAATTCCAGATTTTCTCCCTCGTTGTTCTTTCCTGCCAGCATGATCTATCCCTCCTCACGGTTCCTCTGTCTGCTGTGCAATCCGTTCCGCCTCCTCCTTTTTCCCGTCTCATGTCCGCAAGCTGCCACCGCCTGTCCTGCTTCTTCTCCTTGGTGGTCTTTATCCAGCCAAGGATGCCGCACTCGCCGCCCAGCGTGGCAAACACACAGGTGATCAGCGTATCCGGCACGGAGCCGTACACGGTAAACAGCGCGATCATGGCAATCGTAAATACCGTCAGACACAAAAAGACGATCAGCAGAATAAAGTCCATGGTTCCCATGCGCTTCTTCCGGCCTTTTCGTCTTTGCCTGTGTTCGCTTTCCCGCCATGTCAGTCCTCCTTGATGTGCGGGTGCGCGCTTTTATTCAGGTGCTTATCCAGTTTGTCCAGCGCATCCTTGCACGGCCCGTTGCACCCCTGCTCCACAAGCCCCCTGCAACGCACCACGCAGGCCATAGCAGATAAGCGTCTGCTCCTCCTGAATGGCGTTGATGAACTCGCTCTGCTTTTTGTTGCTCTCAATGACCTTGTACACGGAAACAATGGCGGCGACCAGCGCTCCGATTGCTCCCAAAAAGGCTGGCCGCCTTAATGATGGTGTCCGCGTCGATGTACATTTTTTTTCCTGTCCTCCTGCTTTCACTCCGGCCATTCGTCCCCGCCGATGGCCCTGCGGTATGCCTCGTCGGCCTCCGCGATCTCGTCTCGCCCTGTCACGGTGTCGCCCAGCTCCGCAAGGCGTGTCGCCAGCACCCGGACGGTACGCGCCTGCATTTCCACAAGCACCTCCAGCTCTGCGATGATCTGCAAATGGCTGCTCACGCCGTCGCCTCCGTCCAGCCGTATACCCCCGGTTCCACACATTGGCATCCGCCGTTGATGTCCAATGCTTTCCATTGTGGCTCACCTTGTCGCCCTTTGCGTAAGCGTCATGCGCCCCACCGGCTGGCTCCATTCCGGCCATTCTTCCGCCGGGTCAGATGCCGCCGACCAAAGCGACACCGCCTTGTCCGGTTCCCATCCAGCCTGTGAGGTGTGCGCCTGTACGCATTTGTACAGCTTGTCCCCCCAGTTGCGTAGCTGCCCCACCGTAAGCAACGCCGGTCTGCCACGTTTCAAACAGGCTCTTATGCTCGCCCGCAGTCACAGCGTCGATGCTTCCGCTCTCCGCCAGCGTCACAAAGGCGATCTCCGTTGCTTTTTCTCGTTTCTTCCATCACCTTTATCCTTTCCACATACCGGTAATGCTCGCTGATGGTATAGAAGTCGTACCGCATCCCGTCCTCGTCCGTGTCGCTGTGATAGTGCCGGTCGATGCGGCAGCGGTCTGTGATGCTGCTGTCGTCGTACTCCCGCACCGTGGTCAGGTATTCACCCTCCCGCAGCGCGGGGCCGCCCACGATTTTCAGGTTTTCCCGTTCTACGCCGCCGATAACGCTTGTTCCGTAGACGTATTCCATCTTGCCCGCTCCTTTCTTGCGTGTTCTCTGACCACGCATTTCAATTTCCGCTGCAAACCCGCCTCCACATAGCTCTGGAAAAAGTGGACGTGATTGCAGTGCTTCATCTGGCCCAGTCTGGATAAAGCCCCTGCGCCAATGCGGGCTTGATCGCGTGGTGCCGCCGCATGGCACGGCGGCAGGCGGAAAGAGAATGTTTCAGGCGCACCATGTTTCGTTTCCGCAGCAGGGTATACCCTCGCCCGAAGCGATACCCCAGCGCCGCCACCGTCCGCTTTGCTGTCGGATAGAGCTGCCACTTGCCGTTCAGCCGCAGGCCGTGTGCCGCCAGCCATTTCTCGATCAGCTCCCGCAGCCGCCGCAGCTTCCGCTTGTTCCGCCCGAACAGGGTAAAGTTGTCCATGTACCGCAGGTAGTGGTCGCACAGACCGCTTTCCCGTATCAGCCGGTCAAGCGGTTTGCAGCACCGTGTTGGCAAACCATTGGGAAAAGTAAGCGCCGATCAGAATGCCGTGCTTCATCAACCGTTCGCATACCTCCAGCATTCGCCGGTCTTTCACCAGCCGCCGGAGCCGCTTCATCACCGTCTCCGCCGTCAAACTGTCGTAGAAATGGTGGATGTCCAGCTCCTCGGCGTACTTCGTCCCTTTTGGGTCTGTCCGCATCCACTTCTTGATGGCTCGAACGCCGTAATGGATGCCCCGGTTTTCGGATGCTCCCGCAGCAGAAATTGTCCATGCCCCGCATCATGATCGGCTCCAACACCTGAATGACCGCGTGATGCACATACTGGTCAGGCCACAGTCTCGGCTCCGATATGTCCCGCCACTTTCCGGCGCTCTTGTCCCAGCGTCGCGCAAGCCTCGGCTCGTTCGCCTCGTAACCGCCTGTAATGATCTCCCGCAGCTCTTTTTTACATAGCGGTCAATGTCTGCCTCCACCCGTGCCACCGTCCGGTTCGGTCTGTGGTGCGGATGGAAGCGGTGTGTCACGTTCACGGCGAAGATCGCCAGCCGCAGGTTTTCTTCCGATACCAGCTTTGGAAATAGGTTGTTTGCTCGTTTCATCAGGAATGTTTTCCTCCTTTTAGCCTCACGGTCTTTTCCATCGCCCCCGCAGGTTGCGGGAGTGTACTAAACCGTGTCCTGATGGCTTATCTGCACCAAGGGGTGCCGAGGATGTCCGCGCCCCGGCAGCGGGTCTTTTGCGTTGCCTGGTGTGGAGGTGGGTAGCCAGTCCATAAAGGACGCGGCAGCCGATGTTCGCGTTCGAGTTGGACGCGTTGGTGTAGTTCACGTAGAACAGCCCGTGGTTCCCGTTCTGGTTATAGTTACCGCCGAAGTACAGACACGGGTTGGAAGCATTGAAGTTCCAGTTATCCGCCGAACCAAGAAGCAAAGGCACCGACTGCGTGCGCGGTCATCCCCTGTATTTTCAAGCCGCCTGTGCGGCTGAAAACCCGTTAGCCTTTTGCGCGGCCTGCGGGGCAGGATACGCAGAGGCTGCGTCCCCTCTGCACTCCCCGTCAGGGGGAGTTTTTGGAGGCGGCAGCCGACGTTCGCGCTCGAGTTGGACGCGTAGGTGCAGCTCACGCAGAACAGCCCGTGGCCCCCGCCCTGGTAATAGTAACCGCCGAAGAACAGACACGGGTAGGAAGCATTGAAGTACCAGCCATCCGCCGAATATGTCGTCTCACTCCCGCCCGATGCCGTGGGATAGATAACCCATTCCAGCCCGGCCACCGTTGCCACGGTAAAGGCGCTGGGCCATCCGCTCGACGGAACGCCCACGGCGGTGCCGCCGCTGTTGTCGCTGAAACTGCTGGGCGTGTTGATGATGTTCAGGCCGTTGCTGTTGTAGTAGCAGCCGTCGCCCCAGTCATACACGTTGTCCCACAGGCCCTCGATGTAGCGATACTGCGTACCGAGGCCATAGCTGTCCCGGCTCGCAAGCGTCGTTCCGGTGTGATAGGGCATACTGTCCGTATAGCCCATATTCTCCGTTGCGCTGTTGTTGCCGCAGCCCTTGCCGATGGTTTTCTGGCTGTTCCAGTCCGCGAACTCCACAAGGTACAGCATCCAGATCGTCATGCGCATCTGAATGTCGTGCTCTGCCAGATGTTGCTCCCCAGATTGTGGATGCTCGTGCGGGCCGTACTGCGTGTGATATTCGCTTTCGGTTTTACGCCGGACTGGCTCTTGTAGTTGTTGGTGTTGCAGTGATAGCGGCCAATGTACACAATGTCCCGCTCTCCCTTGCCGTCCCCTCGGTCGGCGTGGGCTGGGGAGACGTGAAAGCCGACCGTTTCCTTATCCGCGATCTGGAGTTTCAGGCTGTTCCCGCTCTTTGTCCACTTGTACCAGAACTTCGGGATAGCCACCAGCTCACCGGCCACCGCATCCGTCACGCGCACCATCCCGCTCCACGGGTACAGGTTGTCAAATGGGCTTCCGTAACTGGTTGCCCCCTGCCCGGTACGGGGTCGGGTTCACGAAGCTGGCGGCCTCGTCCGTCCGGCTCCACACCGTCGTGCTGGTTCCATCCCACACCACGCCGTAGATGTGCCGATAGGCCAGCTTCACATTTACCGTCTGTCCGTCCGCCGTGATGGTTGCGGTATCCTCCGCCGTCTCTCCGCTCTTGGTGGCGGTGATGGTGTAGGTGCCGCTTTCCGTCACGGTGAAGTCCACCGTCCCCGTTGCAGATGCCGTTTTGCTCTGCGTCTTGCTTCCCTTGGTGCAGGTGACGGTGGAGCCGCTGTCAATGCTCACGCGGATGGTCGCTGTGAAGTAGGATAGCGTCGCCGTGTACTGCTGCACCACAGAGACCGTCACCGTATCCGTGGCAGTCTGCCCGTTCTTGGTGGCCTTGATGGTGTATGTTCCGTAGTCCTCCACATCAAACGTCCATTTTCCGCCGCTCTCCGTCGCGGTGTATACCTTGGTTCCCAGCGTGGCCGTCACCGTGGAGCCGGTTGGTGCGGTCACAACGATCTGCGCCGTCATGCCTACCTGCGGCAGACTGTCCGCGCTGAGCTTGCCGTCTGCCCCCCAGTGTCGGGATGCCGTTCGGCACGTTGATGGGGAGCTGATCGGTGTCCATCTTCCCCCGTCCGCGCCGAGACCTGCCACGCCGCCCGGCGTGTTGATGGGAAGCTGATTGGTGTCCACCTTGCCGTCCGTTCCGATGCCCGCAACGCCACCCGGCGTATTGATGGGGAGCTGGCCGGTGCCAACCTTGCTGTCCTCTCCCAGTCCGGCCACGCCGCCCGGTGTGTTGACAGGGAGCTGGCTGACCGGCACCTTTCCGTCTGTCCCCAGCCCCGCCTTTTTGGCAAGAGCCGCCGCCACCGCACCGCTGGTCAGCAGCTTGTCGCTGTTCTCCGTCGGCACCGTGTCGAACTTCTGTGCCGTAACGCCGCCCTTTCCGTCGCCTCTCAGGATACCGCTGGCGGTGATCTTGTCCTGCTTGTCCGTAATGGCCTGACGGATACCCTCGTGCGCGTTTGCATCCTCGTTGTGTGCCTTGATGGCAGCCGCCATGCTTTCTGCTGTCACCAGCGCCGAAGCGTCGATGGTCACCTGCAGCGTCCCGCCGCTGCCCGTAAACTTCTCCAGCAGCCCGTAGAATGTGTACACATAGTCCGGCACGTCCGTCTTGCTGGGGATTTCCACGCCCGCGTCCGTATCTGTCTGAAATAGGGCGATCAGCCTTGCCGCGCCGCTGTCCAGCTTTGCCCAGATACCGAGCTGGTTCAGGGGTATCCGTCGCCAGTGGTGTCACTTGCAGTTGCAGCTTTTGTCCCTGCGCCGTTGTTTTGTTGGACAGGATGCTGACCGTCTGCTTTTCACTCACAAGCGCCGTCTGCGCCAGCATCGCCGCCTCGCTCACGCGGCCTGTTCCCGCCGCCGCGCGGGTGATGGTCAGCGTCTTTCCCTGCTGTCCATTGTGCCAGCAGCTCACTGCCGCTGTTGGTGATAACGCCTTTCCATGCCACTTTTCGTTTCCTCCTGACTTAGAATTTCGATGCGCTTCCGAAGTCAACCACCGCCGCGCCAGCCATAGCCGCGATGCCGTAGGCCGTTGCGGTGCCGCCCGCATCGTAATATTCCACTTCCTCCTCCAGATGCGCTGAACCGCTTGGCAGCGGCGAGCCGACGTTCGATCTCCTCGATAGTCATGGCGGCGAACTTCTGCCGCTCCTCCACGGTGGTGATGTTTACCCGCAGTCTGAACTTTCCGTGGGTGCCGCCGTACTCAAACCATTCCTCCAGCTTTGTTCCCGGATAGATTGCGTCGGCCTGCGTTCTTGCAGCTCCCCGCAGTTCCCATTGTCCGTCGGATGTTCAGCGCCGTCTTCACGATGCGCCGCTTCTGCTCGATGTCGTACCCTGTGTCGTACCAGTCGATCTTCCAGTCCACGGCCAGCGCGTCCAGCACCTCCTCGGCCACGGTGTCGATGGCGGTGTATATCTGACTTCCCGCGATATAGCCCATCGTCTTTTGGTGCAGCTCCAGCATCGCCATGGATAGGGCCTTTACCCACGGCTGTTCTCCCAGAATGCGCGGCAAGCCGTCGGCGATTTGGGCATTTTTCAGGCTCTTAATCATCCTCCCAGCCCTCCATAGGTGGCGGTTGCCCCCCGTGCATTTCGGCAGCTCCGTGGTGTCGATCACGGTGTCTACGGGGCGGTCAGCGTTACCCGCTTGGCTCCCGCTTCCCGCAGCCGGGCGATCAGCTCCGTCGGGTTGATGTCCCTCCCCAGCTTTCTTTGCCATGTCTGGAAGTCCGCCACCGCCGCCGCGATGCGGCTTTGTATCTCACTCACGCTTCGCTGGTCGCTTTCCGCGATCCAGTATTTCACAGTGATGGCGTATTCCACCTCGTCCGGGGCCAGCGCCGTCACCTTGTCACACAGCGGACGGATGGTCTCGTCGTCCAGATAGGCCGCCATGGCCGTCAGCTCCGTGCTGTTGGGGACGCGCAATCCGTTCTCGTCCTCGATCACGAAGTAGATATTTACCTCGTCCGGCAACGGGCTGACGATGCGCACGTCGGCTACATCACCCCGCCACTCCCGCGCGTAGTATTCATAGGCATCGCGCGGCCCGGCGCAGCTATACACGCTGGGGGCGAGGTAGATGCGCCGTGTCAGGCTGTCGTCGTCCTCTGCGTCCAGTCCGCCGGTGCTTGGCGTGGTGTTGCTCACGCTGGCAACATAGGCGATGGGGTCAACCAGTATCTTGATGCCGCCGGACAGAATGCCGTTGCTATCCGCTCCGGCCTCCTCCGCCTGCACCACCACGTCGGTGTAGGTCTCTCCCGCCGCTATCTCGCCGTATTCCACGGTGTTGAAGTATTTCCCGTCCTGGGTCTTCACCCGTGTGCCCGCCGGAATGGCCGTCGCGCCGCTTTGCGCTTCCGAAAGCGTAAATCGCACCGTCGCCGTGGCCCGGTTTGCCTCCTTGCGCGTCAGCCCCACAAGAGCGGCCAGCGCATCCAGCGCGTCTCCGGTACTGGTTTTCAGCATTTCCATCCGTCCCTTTGCGTCGGCGTACTGCATCGTCTGATACTCCATCGCGCAAAAGGCTTTCATCAGCAGGTTCAGCGGGCGTCGGCCTCGCCGATCTCCGGCTCCTTGCCCGTGGCCTCCCGGTAATACTTGGTGTACAGCTCACGGAGCTGTTCTTCCGTCTCCTGCAAAGTCATGCTTTCTGATGAAGCTCAGCTCCGGGCAGTTTGCCAATTCAGCGATATTAGACAAGCTCGATCACCACCTTTGGCGTCATATTTCCGTCCTGCGATTTTCCCGCAGTCCATTCCACACGGGCGACACGCGCCCGTGGCTCATACTGTTCTGTCTTGCGCACATACTCCGCCGCCAGCAGGACTTGCGCATTTTCCTGCGGGCAGTCGATAATCGTCCCGTCGATGCCGAACTCCCGGTCAAGCGCCTGCTCTCCGGCCCTCGTGGCGTAAAGCACCTGCAAATTGCGGTACACCTCCGCCGCCGTGCTGTCGTTCGCGCTCCCCGGCAGTATCTCGATCACCGCGTTTTCCGTTGATAACATGGCTGCCTCCTTACAGGTATTCCTCGATGGTCAGGCTCACCTTGCACTCCACCATCGCGCCACCGTGCAACACCGCGCCCCACTCGTCGCTTATGTCCGTGATCTTGAACGGATACGGCGATACCGGCGAGCCGCCCACGATGAACCAGTCCGCCGCGTTGGTCTCCGCCATGCGCTGAAAATGCCGCAGAACGCTTCGCGGGTTTTACCCCGTCCTGCGCCCGCAGCAAAAAGATCGAACTGGTATTTCCGCAGCTTCGGGGCAATCCACTGGCTCCGCGCCCGTGCGCCTGTCCGGTTGTGGGTGGCCCAATCGCTGCCCCCCTTGGCCTTTCAGCCCGCTCGGTGTCAGGATGCGCCGGTCGCTCACCGTGAACGTCATGCCCATGTAGCTTCCCAATGCCACTTTTCGCCCCTCCACTTATCCGGCTTTCCCACCGCGCCGCTCATGTGCGTGTGGTTTACAAAGGCTCACGCCGTTGATGGTGATGTCCCCGCTTGCCGCCGTGGCGTTGATCTCCGGGGCTGTCAGGCTGATTTTTTGGTGGGGCTTCCGATCTCCACATCCCCGGCCTCCGTCACCTTTACAGTTGCGCCGTTTATGGTGATCTCCGCGTCGCCACCCTCTACCTCGATCTTTGCGCCTTTCTTTGCGGCGAATGTACTTGCCTCCCGCCGTCACACTCAAAGCGCCTGCGGCTTCGATGCTCACAAAGGTTCCTGCCTCGATGCTCACCGTTGTCCCCGCCACGATGCCAACGCCGGTTTTGGCGTTCAGGCTCATGCTGGCGGCGCTGCTCTTGGCCTGAAACTGCCCGCCCGCCACAAAGGCTGATTGCGCCTTTCGCCTCGTCGTATATCTCGCCGTTGCAGTTGCGCCCGGTCCGCCGGTTCACATACTGTGTGTAAACGCCGGTGTTCTCGTCGTAGCGCTCATAAGCCAGTCCCCCTTCGTGCGGCGTACTCCTTTCGGAACAGGCCCTTGTAGCCCTCCGCCGGGGTGTTGGTCTTGTTCCACACCGTTCCGGTGGTGGTTCCCCGCCGCAGTTCCGTTGCTGTTGTGGCTCACGCTCACCACCTGCCCGATGCTCGGCATCTTGTACTCGCCGTTGCTGATAGCGTTGATCTGGCGGGTCACGCTTTTCCCCGGTCAAAGTAGGTCACCTCATAGGTTCCCGCCTTATAGTCGATGGCGCTCACGCGCCCGGTTCGGTTTGTCCCCGCCATTACTTCTTCGCCTCCTCGCTGGCGATGCAGTAGCTCGCAGGCACCCAGCCCGTCACATTCTGGCCCACCGGCAACTTTCCGCACCGCGCCGCGCTGTTGGTCACGCGGTAGCGCCCGTTGATCAGAATGCCATCGTACAGCCAGTAGGTGCCGGTCTTGGTTCCCGCCTTGTTCTTTGCCGTGCTGGAAACATACAGCGGAGCCTTGTTCAGCGTGATCGCCTGTCCCGCCTCGCCGCCTGCCGCCGCGCTGGCTGCGCCCGCCGCCGGGCTGGTGGTAGCGTAGGTGCTGTCATAGCTCACGCCGCTGTCTGCCGTCTTTTCGTGATACACGATCTTGCCGCCCCATCCCACGAATGGAACGTCGGGCCGATGCCGCTGCACTCAAAGTCGGTGGTCAGTCCGTTGCTGCTGACCTTGTGCGTCACCTTGTCCACAAAGTATTTCCCGTTCAGGTTTCCAAAGCCCGTCAGCGCGATGCAGTTTCCCGCGCTTACCCTCCAGTCTCCGTCCACGCCGAAGCGTAGCTTCACTGTCCCGTGGTTGGCGCTGTTTAGCTCCGCGCAGAGCTGGACGCTGGCATCGTATACGCTGGTAGCCCGCCGGTTCACGCTCTTGATGTGCGTGCCGCCGCCCACGCTGCACTCGATGTCAATGTCCTTGTCCGCGTCCGTGTAATTGAAGTACCCGCCGGTATAGGTGCCGGACAGGGTGGTGGTGTAGCCGAAGCTCCCCGGCCTGATCTGCGAGCGGTCGAAGGTCCGCACCGCCCGCTTTGCCTTGTATGCCTCCCGGTCGTAGACCCACAGCCGCCGGGCGTACACCTTGAGCACCAGGCCGTAGTTCTGGCACAGCGTATTGTAGTAGCTGCTGTCCGCTCCGTCCTGTTCGTCGCACTCGATGTCGTAGTCCTCAGCGTCATAGGTGAAGCCCAGGCCGTACCGCGCGGCGATCTTTGCGCCGATACGCTTGATGCTGGTGTTCTTCCAGATCACGTCCCGCTCCAGCTCCGAAAAGTCGCTGTCGCTCGGTTTGCTCACGCCGCCGAGCTGCAAGGTGGTCGGCGTGTCCGAAAAGCTCACATCGTCCAGCACGAACAACCCGCACTCCATGATGCTCCGCTGGCCCTGCCGTTCCCAGTTGTAGCCGAGAACACGCACCCGCAGCGTCGCGCCCTTCTGCGGCATCCAGCCCCACAGCCACTTGCTGTCCTGCGCGTTGATGGTGATGTCGATGCTGTCGCTGTCGTCCGCCGCGTTGTCCGTGTAGGTCAGGCTCTCGATGTCTCCGCCCACCTGCCCGGCAAAGGGATAACTGTTGTAGCGCACATCCAGCGCCAGCCGTCTTGTCTTAATCATAGCTCGCCTCGTATTTCCACGGCGGCAGCAGTCCGTCCCGCTCCTCCTCCAGTGCCGGGGTGTTCAGCTCCACCCCGGCGTTGAAGATAAACGTGTCGATCTCCTGCGGATTAGCTGCCATCAGCACGTCGGCGCGGTACTCGTTGCCGTATACCTCCTTGGCGATCACATCCCATGTGTCGCCGCTCTTGGTCGTGTACATCGCGTTTCCTCCCGTCAGTATGCCGTGCGGGCCTGTCTGCGCTGCATCTGGAGATACCACGCTTCAAACCGTGCCTGCGCCTCGGCCAGAGCTTCCTCCACCATGCTGCGGTCGGCGCTGCCCTGAATGTTGATCACCGGTGCAAATGTCATGCCGCCTCCGCCGCCGGAGCCGCCGCCGTCGATGTCCGCCAGCTCCACCGGCTTCACGCCCAGCATTTGCCCGGCCTTTGCCCAGATGTCCAGATTGTCCCGTCGGGCCGCCCGCTGGAAGCTGATCACCGCCTCCGTCCCGGCCTCGCCCGCGATGCTTGCGCCGTTGGTAAAGCCGCCTCGCGCAAGCATGGGGATTTCCGGGATGTTGATGGAGAACGACTTGCCGCCCAGCAGCGGCACCCAGTCCGGGATGGTGATGCCGAGACTGTTGATGCCTGCGATGGCCTTGTTGATCAGGGCGATCACCGCGTTGATAGGTGTCTTGAACAGAGCGCCCAGCGTATCGAAGATGCCAACGAAGATGGATTTCACACCCTCCCAAGCCATACGCCAGTTGCCGGAGAACACGCCGGTGATGAAGTTGATCACGCCCTCAAAAATGGTCTTGACCCCGTTGATCGCGCTGCTGATGCCCTCGGCAAAGACACCGATGGCGGCCAGCACCGCCGGAACCACTACCTGACCGATGTGCAGCAGCACCGTGATCACCGTCTGAATGATTGGCATAAGGAACTGAATGGCCTCGCCGATGATCATCTCTGTGCCACCGTCATGACCACGGAACCCACGCCGCTGATGATGGAGGCGATGGACGGAGCCGCCGCTGTGATCGTTTGCAAAATGACCGGCACCACCGTCTGCGTGATAAAGCTGAATATGCTTTCGATGATAGGCCGCACCGTCGTCTGCGAAAAAGGTCACGAGCTGTCCGATCACGCCCATCACCGATTGCAGGATGGTGGTAATGCCGCCAAACGCCGCGCCCGCGTCCTCGCCGAATAGATTGGTGATGCTCTCTTGCAGCGGTTGCAGTGCCTTGGCTACGCCGCCGTCCTCGAACAGTCCCAGCAGCGCGTTCTTAAACACCGTGAACTTTTCCAGCCCCGTGTCGCCGAACACCCGCTGTACGATTTTGTCCAGCCCGCCGAACTTGTCCGTCAGGATGCTCACCACAGCGATGATGCTGGAGATCACACCCACAATAGGCAGCGCCCCGGACAGCAGACCGCCGAGGCCGCCCGCAATAGGGCCATAGATGCTCCCCAGCAGACCGGCCCCGCCGCTGAATATGCTCCCGACAGCTTTTCCGGCACCGGAGTTTGCGATGCCGCTTACCACGCCGCCAGCTTTCCCCAACAGGCCGGAAAGTCCCTGCTGGAAGATGCTGCCCTGAATGGTAGCCGCTGCTCCGATGCCTGCGATGCCCTGCCGCAGCGGCATGGTCAACTTACCCAGCGCACCGCCCGCCTTTCCCATAAGGCCGCCCGCAAATTGTCCGGCCCGGCTGTTGGCGAACAGCCCGCCGAGATTTCCGAGGGAGGAGCCGATGCCGCCCAGCCATTGCGCGGTCTTGCTGTTTCCGATTGCGCCCCGCAGGACGCTCCCCGCGCTTTGGTAGCCGGACAACAGCCCCGGCGTTCCCGCCGCCGCGCTCAAAAGTCCTGTGGTTCCCTTGATGCCGTTTCCACCGATCAGACTGGAGATTGCCGCCCCCAGCGTCGTGCGGAAGCCGTTGCTTCCCGATGCGCCCCCCGGAACGCAGAGAAAAGCCCCGCGCCCGCCGCGCCCGCGCTCTGGCCGCTCTTGAACAGGCCCGCAAGTCCGCCCTTTCCGCCGGAGAAAATAGCCTCCGCCGCCGGGGCGAACTTCATGCCAACAAACGCCGCCGCCATGCCGCCCAGCACACGCACCACCTGTTCGCCGTTGTTGATCAGGTAGTCAAGTCCCTTTTGGATGTACGGCAGCGCCGTGTCCATAGCGCTTCCCAGCTTCTCCACGCCCCGGCTCGCCAGCGTTCCCAAGCTCTCTGCAAGCTGCGTCAGCTCCGGCATATTCTTTCGGATGCTGTTCAGAAAGTCGATCATGGAGAGATTGAACTGCTTTTTCGCCGGGAGGAACGCATCGCCGATCTCGATTTTCAGCGCCGTCTTGGTGCTTTTCAGCATGGTCTCGATGGCCTCCGGGGTCTGCGATTTGATGTTAAACTCCCGCTCCATGCTTCCGTGTACAGACTTGGGTCGCTCACCATTTCCAGCGCCTTTCTGTACACATCGAGATTGTTGACGATCTTTGCGCCGCCCTCAATGGCCCATTGGCCGAACAGGGTGGACAGCGCCGCTACCTGTCGCTCCTGCGGCAGATCGTTGATGGCCTTGAAGATAGTATCCAGCGTTCCTACGCTGTCCTCCTGCATGGCCTTGGCGACCCACTCCGCGCGCTCATGCCCAGCTCCTCGAACTGTTCTTTCTGGGCTTTCGTCGCACTTGCGCCCTTGCTCAAATTCACGATCATGCGCTTGATGCTGGTGCCGACGCGATCAGTCGATACGCCCGTTGCCAGCATGGCATCCGCCAGCGCCGCCGTTGTGGCCGCGCTCACGCCGCCCACTTGGCCGAGGCTTGCCGCCGAATTGACCGCCTCCGCGATCTCCGCCGCCGTGGTCGCGCTGTTTGCGCCCAGATAATTGATCTGGTCAAAGAGCACCATGACCTCCTCGTGGGTCATTTTTAGCGATTGCTCCCCACTTGGCAGCCCAGTTGCCCGCCTGATCGGCGCTGATGTCCATGGCCGCGCCGGTCATGGCAATGTCCCGCAGGAAGCCGGTAACATTGCCGGAAGCATCGACCTTGATCAAATCCTCCATGGCTTTGCCGGACTGTCCCGCCGCAGCGGCGAGGCGTGTCAAATCCTCCTGCGTATAGGGGATTTGTGTGCTTAAATCCTTGATCGCGTCCTTCATGGCTTCGTAGTTCTGCGCGTAGGTCTTGCCGTTATCCGCCACCTTGTCACTGATCTTTCCGGTAGCATCTGCCAGACCGTCCACATACTTGACCACATCCGCCATGTAGTTTTTCAAACTTCGCCGCTTCCTTGGTGCAGCTTGCGATGGTTGCCACAGTCGCCGTTGCCAGCGTCCCCATGGCCGCAAGTCCCGCCGTTCCGATGGAGCTGATGCTGCGGGCAAAGCTGCTGATCTGGCTCTGGCTCCCGTTCAGCGCCGCCATCAGGCTTTTTGTCCATCTTACCGGCGATATCTTGATGCTTAACTCTAATGTTTTATTGTTCGCCATTCCTCCGCCACCTCGCTATTCAGCTCAATAAAGTCCCGGACAGGCATTTTCAGATAGAAGTCCACGCCCGTCCGTGTCACCGAGGACAGCCGGATAGCCGCTTTCCGCAGGGCCTTGGCTCCGCCCTTTATCCGAAAAAATCCGCGTCGTTCACCGCGTTCTTCAGCTTCAGCAGCTCATACAGAGGCAGCGTGGTAAAGAACTCCTCCGGGATACCCGTCGCCATGGCGGCGATCACGCAGGAGTACAGATAGTTGGTGCTGTTCTCCGTCACCACAAAGCCCTCGCGGGCCATGCGGTTCTCCGCCTCGCTCTCGTTCAGCGTGTTCAGGTCTGCCACGCCGTTCAGGTCGATGTCCCGGTACTCCTTGCCCTTGTAATGGCGCGGCTGCTCCAGATGCATCACATGGTTTTCTGTTCTGCTCTCCACGTTCAGGTGTCTGCGCACCGCACCTGCCACGCGGCTTGAAAGCGCCGCGAGGCATCAGCTTGAAAAACTCAATGGGCATCCCGGTTGCCTTGACCGCCATGGCGCGGGCAAATGCTGTTGTGGTCTCGCACAGCACCGAGGCCGCCGCCTCGCCCTCGCCGAAAGCTGCCGCTGCACGTCGATAGCGTCCTGCACGGTCAGCTTCTCCAGCCCCTGTCAGGTCGATCTCTCCGTACTCCTTGCCCTCGAACACGTAGGGCTTTTGCCAGCTCCACGATGTTCTCGCTCTTTTTTTTGTCCCCTCGTTTGCGGTCTCCGCCGCCGTGATCTTGTCCTCTGCCATTGGTGTTCGCTCCTTTCAGCGTCGTTTCGTTGTGTGAAAACACGGCCCGCCCCCGTTTGCGCAGGGACAGGCCGTATTGTTTTTCGCCCGTTAGATCAGGCTGTTCACGCCCGCCAGCATATCCGTGCCGTTGACCTTGTAGATGCCGTTGAGCTTGTCAACCTCCAAGAGCTGCTGGCCGTCCACCTCGATCATCAGGTAGGTCAGCTCCAGCGTCACGGTGGCCTCCATGGCCTCGCCCCTTTTCCACCTTGCCGGGGTTGAACTTCTTCACGCGCCCGATCTCCACCACGCGCAGGCCCTTGAAGTTGTAGCCGCCCTGCTTGTCGTAGACCTGCTGCGAGGCTCGCAGCGTCAGGTTCACCGTGGACAGGGGAGAGAGCATATCCATGGCGGAGCTGTAGAGCGTGTTGAACTGGATTTCCTGCTCCATGCTCAAACTGGCCGATGGTGGGACTGTCCAGCTCGCCGTTCACGCCCACACCGGAAACGGTGCTGGTTTTTCATGTTGACCTCCGGCAGCGTCACCGACGCGGCCACGCCGATCATTTTCGTGCCGTCCAGATAGGCGTTATACTCGTTGATCTTCTCCGGGATATAGTTGTTGGAAATCATCTTCTTTTCCCTCCCTTATCAGTTCAGCGCAGCAGAAAGAGCGTCGGGGTCAAACTCGATGATGTCCTCGATGTCTCCTCCGCAGGGGTGAACGGGGGTGATGTACTGGTGGAACGTGATCTTGCCGTCCAGCAGGTCAGCGGTGGTGTTCTCGTCCTCGTTGAACGTGATCTCATAGCGGGCGCACACGCCGCGAGCCACAAAGCCGTTGCCGCGCACGTTCTCGCTGTCCACAATGGCCTCGATCAGCCGCTTGTTGGCGGGGCTGTCCACCTTCTGGAAGTAGGTCAGGATAAACGTGTTGGCCGCCCACGTCAGGAAGCGGCGGACGCTGAACCAGCGGTCTTTCGGGTCGCTGATGCCGGGGTAGGCCGCCGTGTTGTTGCCCCACAGGCGGAAGCCGTTCATGTTCAGCCACGTCGCCACGCCGAAGCTGTTCACGGTGTTGGCCTGCTCCTGATCAAGCACCACCTCCGTGCCATCTTCAAGGCAGGCGGCAGAAACGGCGATGGTCTTGTTGCTGGGGCTGACGTTGGGTGTGTCGTCGTTCTGCGCGTCGGTGTAGGCCGTCAGCGCCGCCGCCAGTGCGCTGCCGCTGTACACCGTGTTGCCCACCTTGGCAAATGGCCACACCGCATAGGCGTTGGGGTCGCTCACCGCCTGCGCCTCCTTGGTGGTCTTTACGGCGGTGTACTTGGTCGCGCCGGTGTTGCTGCAGTCGATGTCCACAACGCACACCGCGCCGAACACGCTGTTGATGCTCTTGGTCTTTGCCTGCAAGGCTGCCGCCACCGTCGCGTCCTTGCTGAAACGCGGGGCCAGCAGGATGCCGGGTGTCATGGACAGCTTCGGGTAGACCTGACGTACCACCTCAAGGCCGGTCTCCTTGCCGGTGGAGTTGTCCACACCGCCCACGATGTCTGCCGCCGTCACCTTGCTGGGGTCGATCTTGTTGCCGGTCACGGTCAGGCTCGTTGCTTCCTTACCCGCTCCGGTGGAAAGCACCACGATATTCAGCGTACCGTCGTCGTTCCATGTGGTGGTGTAGTCCGTGCCTGCGGTCAGCGTGTTGGAACCGCTCTTGACGGTCAGCCCCTCCAGCAGAACGCCCGTTTCCTCCAGCACCGCCACGCCGTCGTTCACCTGAATGGTGCCGCCGGTGATGGCGACCTTGTGCTTGGCCGGGTCAAGCACGTTGATCAGCACCATGGGCGCGATACCCACAACGCTGAAATTCGCGCTGATGCACTCGCAGAGGGTGTAGCTGGCGAAGTCAGGCAAATAGCCCACCGCCTCCACGGCCTCCCTTATAGCTGTTCACCAGCAACGGCACGTTGACTGCCGCCGCCGGGTCTTTGAGCATATTCACCGGGGGGCGGTGCCTACGATCACCTGCAAGCCCGCCGTGCCGGTAATGGGCGCGACCATGCTGGTCGCAACCTCGCTCGTGTATACGCCGTGTTTGTATGCCATAGTCTTTCTTCCTCCTTACAGTTCGGATTTGATCTTGCCGTACAGAATGGCCTCCGCCGTTCCTGCGGTCTCCAGCCGCTTTTCGTCTCGGCAAAGTGCTTCACCGTCCACCACCAGCGCCCTGGCCTCCGGGTGAATGGCGATGAACGCCTCCAGCGCCTCCGGGATGCCGCCGCGAAACACCGTGTACTGCTTGGCAACGCCGCGCACCGTGGGGCCGCAGTAAACCCGCGTCACGTCTGCTTTCTCCCCCGCCCGTGGCCGCAGTCTCGGCAGCAGTCTCCGCCTCCGGGATGGTCGCCTGCTCACAGCGGCATCCGCCGCCAGCTTATCGCTTCTCTTACTCATACCAGCTCCTCCATTTCTGTGTCCTGTGTCATGGCCGGTGCGGTGCAGGTCAGCGAACACGCCCCGAAGTAGTACGGGTAGGTGTCGTCCTGCTGCATGGCCCACGCGATGGGTTTCAGCACGGTGAACGCCCCGCCGAAATACGGCTTGGTGCATAACCGCTGCACGATGTCCTCCTTGATGTTGGCAACATCCTGATAGCCCTCTCGCTCCTTGCCCTCGTCGTAGGCGCACACGATCAGGCTGAACTCAACCGCCTTGCGGCCCGTCGTCGTTCTTGATCTCGCCGCCAGTCATGCGCACAACGATGTACAGGGCCGCCGCCGCGTCCGTGTCCACGTCCGCGTCATAGTCCTCCGGCACCGGCAAATCCTGCTTGAAGATTTTCAGCTCCTTGCGGCTCTGCTGGCCGTTGTATTTCTTCCCGGCGAAAAGCTCCTCCAGCGTTTCGATCAGCGCGTCTTGGCAGAGCTGGGGAGTTCGCCCGATGCCTGCGGCTCTCACCGCATCCATATAGTTCTTCATGGCTTACTTCCTCCTCGCCGCTCGCGCCAGCACTTCCCGCTCTGTCTGCTCCATCAGACGGTCTTGCAGATATTCGGACACCTCCGGCTCCACCATGGGCCATACGGTAGAGTGCATCGCCGAGGCCGACGGGCTTCCCATCGTCACCAGCTTTTCCACCTTACCGTTTTTGTTCCGCCATCTCGGATGCCCCCGCTCCGTGACCGTGTGGCTGGGCTGGAGCCGATCTGCCGCTGCACCATGCCGATGTGGCCGCTCTTGAACTGCACAAGAAATCCTTTGCTCATGTTGGCGTTGCCCGTCAGCGCCGCCATGGACGAGGCTTTCAGAACACGGGCTTTCACATACTTTGGCGCGTGGTGCAAAACCTCGCGCCCGGTAAAGCGCTCCGTCGGCCTGTGCTGGAAATAACCGAGATCGTTGCGCATCTTTGCGATGTGCAACTCTGCGCTTAAACTGGTGTTGCTGGCCTTTTTCCGTTGCACAAGGTCTTTCAGGTGCCGCCTGCCCGCCGCGTTCACGGCGTACCGTGCCTTTGCCTTTGCGATCATCAGCTTGCGGGCCTGCCGTGCCGTGGCGTTGATAGCTACCTTTGCCGCCGCCGGGGTCTTTTTTTCTTCAAATCGCCCAGCGCCGTCGCCACGGTGTCCAGCCCGTCCACTTCGATGGTCAGGTTCCCTGCGTCATAGGTTACTCTGCTCATTGCCGCGTCCTTTCCATGGAAATGCGGTACACGCCCGCCTCCTCCTCGCAGTTGAGGATGGTGTACGACCGTTGCCGATTTGTCCCCTTGTCCAGAACAAGGTGCTTTCCCACTTTCGGCTTCGGCCCGTAGTCGCTCACGCGGATATACAGCACTGTGTAGGCCGTATATAGTCCCGTGTCGAAGTTCTGCTTGGCTCCCGCCTCCCAATGGGCGCTATGCTCTTTGAGCCGCTGATCGTCCACGATCACCAGTGCGTCCTTGCCGTCAACCGTATGCCAGTCCGCGTGTTCGTCCTGCTCAAAGAAAGCCGCGTCGATGTCCGCTGCGGCACAGTCCTAAAAAAGGTGAGCGGGGGGGGCAGCCCCCTCCGCTCCGCTGTATTCCTGTTTTAGCTCGAACAGCGCCATGTCAGCACACGGTCGCCACCAGCCAGCTATCCACCTTGTCGGGGATGGGCAGCGGGTGCGCCTGCAGCTCCACCATGCGGCGGTCGGGATGATGCTCCACATAGCTGCGCAGGACGCGGCGCTGGTCTGGGGAGGTCACCCACAGGCCGGATGCGTCCTCGATGTAGGTGCAGGCACCGTAGGCCATCATATAGTTGGGTCTGGAGCTGATCAGGATGATCATGTTGTCCGGGATAAGGGGCTTGGTCTCCGGCGCGTCGGGGTTAGTCCAGTCGTCGTAGTAGACCTCGCCGTAAACGTACATGTCAAGGCTGGGGTCATTCAGGTGGCCGAGGTACTTCACGCCGTTGGGCAGGTCGCGGGGGGCGATCTCGCCGAGGTTCATGCGGCGGTTGTCCAACATCTTCTGCACGTTGGCATCGGCAAAGAACTTTGCCTTGGCCGTCTTGCCCATGATGATAGTGTCCACGTTGGCAAAAGCCGCCGTGCAGCACCGCATCCGTCCAGTCACCGAGGTTGCCGAGGATGTCGGCCTTGGTGCCGCCCCACTTGTTGTCGCCGGTCAGGGGGTTTTCTTGTTGGTCAGGCCGAAGTCGATGGTCTCGTTCACGCCCTCTCCCACAATGGGAATGGTGCCGGTCACGATGGCCTGCACCGCCATCCACTCCTCGCGGCGCGTGGTCGCGTCGTTCAGTGTGGCGTACTCCTCCATGAGCTTCTGCGCGGCCCTCTGAGCGGGGGGTCATGCCGCTGTACAGATCTTCGCCCGGCAGGCGGGTCATGAGCTGGTCAGCGGTGGTCACGTCATAGGGGTTGATCAGAGGGGGCTTGTAGCTCTCGGTCTGGTAGCCGTTGGCTTTCAACACCTTGCCGCCCACGCGGGATGGACAAAGGCCGCCATGCGGCGGTCGCCTTTCACAAGGTCGATGTCCACGCGCTCGGTAGCGAACGTCTTGACGTTGGTGAAAAAAGGTGTCGCGGAAATAGGTGTGTACGGCAGGGGTCTGTCTCACCACCTCCGCCAGATAGCGTGGGGAGTAAATGTTCACTTCGTTAGCCATATTCTTTCTTCCTCCTTACTTCAAGTAGATGCCGAGGTTGCGCAGAGGAACCTCCACGTCCGCAGCGGTGGCGTTGGCGGGCAGCACCAGCGCGTCGGCGAAGAACTCGCCAGAGAGGTACACGATGCCGTCCTCGCCCGACGCGACATCCTCCGCCAGAATGCCGTACAGGCCCGTGGTGGTCACGGTGGGGGGCACTGCTGCCGCTCACGCTGATGGCGGCCAGTTTGCCGTCGCTGTTGAGAACCACGGGAGCGCCGCGCTTCAAGGCAGCGGATGCCTCCTTGACCGCCGTAACGATCTCCGCATTACCCGCGATCAGGTAATCCGGCTGGGTGGAAAAGGTCTTTTTTGCCAAATCCATACTCATGTTCTTTCTCCTCCTTTACTGCTTCTTGCCCATGGACTTGATCGCGTCCATGAACTCGTCCTGCTTGCCCACACCGCCGCCGGTGCCGCCGTCGTTCTTCACGCCGCCGATGCCGCTCTTGTCGGCATCGGCCTTTGTCCGTTGAGCCATGCGTTGCCGCTCTCCTTGGCAGCTTTCATCATGGCCACCAGCGTACTCGCTGGCGCTCACCGGCTTTGTGAACTTGGCCTCGTTCGTCAGCGCCTCGCTGCCGGACAGGGGCCATGTCCTCGATGTCGTGGATGCGCTGGCGCTCGTCGCTCGTCGCTTTTTGTTCGCCGCCGCCTCCTCGATTTCATTGACCAGTGCGGGATAGGCCCCGCGCAGGTCGTCCACGGTCTTGATCTCGTTTGCCATGTTCGTTACCTCCTTATGGCATTTGTTATTTACAGAGCAGGAGGCGGGAGCTGCCTTGCTGCTTTGTACAAAGTTGGGTGCCTTGTCGAAAGGCAGGTGTGTGTTGACGCTGTTGACGAACAGTAGCCCGTCCCGGTTTTCGATCACCGTTCCGTCCGCCTCGTCCGTCAACTCGTCGATAAAGCCGTTTTCCTTTGCATGCGCCGCCGTCCACCAGCTTGTCTCGTCCATCCATCCGGCCACCTCGTCCTTATCTCTGCCTGTCTTTTTTTCACATACAGGCCCACGATGCTTTCCCGGATGGCGTTCATCGCCTCGATGTACTTCTGCAATTCCTCGGCGTTGTAGTAGCCGTAAGCGCCCATGCACACCGGATGCACCATGTAGGTGCTGTCGTTTGCGGCGATCACCTTGCCGCAGTGGCAGGCGACGATGGTTGCCGCGCTGGCGCACAGGCCGTCGATCTTCGCCGTCACCGCCGCCGGGTGCTGTTCAAGCTGGTTGCCGATGGCCTGCGCTGCGAACACGTCGCCGCCGCTGTTGATGCGCACCGTGATCTCGTCCAGCGCTCCCAGACCGGCCAGTTCCTCCGCAAACTGCTTCGGGGTCACCTCGTCGCCCCACCAGCTCGTCTGCGAAATGTCGCCGTAAAGCAGCAGCTCCACCTTGTTTCCTGCCTGATTGCAGAATTTCCAGAATTTCTTGTTTTCGGGCATTTCTGTTTTTCCTCCTATTCTCCCGCCGTCTGCGCTTTTCCGATCTCGTCCACCTCGCGCTTGCGCTTGGCCTCTGTCATGCGCAGTTTGATGTTGCGGTTGTAGTCCCCGCCGGTCATTTGCGCCGTCTCCTCCTGCGCCGTGCTGAAACCGGCATCCACTCGCTTGATGGCGGCATCCACCTCCTGCACGGGGTTCAGGTTCGTCCGTGCCGGGCCGTTCCACGCACAGGCCGTGTACGCCTTGCGCCGCGCCGGGTCGGTGAAAAAACCCGGCGCGTGGATACGCCCACGGGCGACCGCCTCTGCGAACCACTCCTCATAGACCGGCTGGCAAAAATCGTCCGTGAACCAATCCCGCTGCATACTACAGGTGCGCCAGAACTCGTTGAGTGCGCCGCGAGCCGCCGAATAGCTGGTGGTGAACTGCTTCATCATCACTTCCGGCGGTATCTCCAGCCCCGCGCCGATCAGGCGGATGGTGGCGTTCGTGAAGTCATCATGCCCGGTGTTCGGGTGCTTCGGGTCTGCAAAACTGCATCTCTTCGCCGGGGTTCAGGTCAATGATGGCCCCCCGGCCCCAGCTCGATGCTGCTCTGGTCGGCGTTGTCGATCAGCTCCTCCGCCGGTATCATTTCTCCAAATGGTCTGCCGTCCGACGGGTTTTGTGACTTCACGAACACCGTGAACATGGCGCTGATCACCGCCGCCGTGATCTCCGCGTCCGTGTAGCGTCCAAGCTGTTTCAGGCTCTCCAGCACAGGGGCCAACAGGGGAACGCCTCTCCGCTGGCCGATGCGCTCGCGGCTCATGATGTGCAGCACGTTCCGCCGCCCGGTTGTATCGCCGTAGGCTTCCACTCTTTTGCCACGTCAGCCCTGCCGCGTCCACGGCGCTGTTGTTGCCCAGCGGATGCCGGTTGCATATCCAGTAGGCTGTCACCATACCGTCCGCGTCGGTCTCCACGCCCTGCACGATGTTCTGTACCTCGTAGCCCTGCACCGTGCAGGGCATCAGCCTGTCAAAGCCGTCCGGGCTGCATACTCGGTCTGCCTCGATCAGCCGCACACGCAGGTCATACGGCGCTCCCGCCTAATGCTTCATAGGTAGCAGGGCAATGGTGTCGCCGTTCATCAGGTAACTCAAAAAGGCGAGCTGCTGGAGCTGATAGAAGTTGTCCATCCTCTCCGCGTCGCATACCGGCGTGTCCGCCCACAGGGCGAACTCCCGCACGAACTGCGCTTGCAGCTTTTCCACCGCCGTCTCGTCCAGTCCCAGATAGTCGCTGTCGAGCTGCAGCGCAGGCATCAATCCACCCGCCACCACGTTCGTCCGCATGGTTTTCAGCGCCGCCGTGGCTGTCGGGATGCCCATGTAAGCGTCTCGGCTCCGCTGCCGCAGAATGTCGATGTTGTCCTCGATGTCCTCCTTGGCGCTGCCGCCGTGGTACATCCAGCCTCTCATGCTCTTTTTTCGTCAGGTTGGCTCCGTAGCTGCCGTACCCGCTTTTGATCACGCTCAGTGCGACCCTCGCCGCCGCCCGCTTCGCCGCGTGGACGGGAGCCACTGGTCATGATCGCCCGGTCAAGGATATTCGGTTTCTCCATGCGCTCCCTCCTCACACGTCGCGGGCCACGGCACGATAGGCGCGGTTTCGTCCGCCGTGCTTATCCTCTGCCTCTGCCTCGGCCAGCTTTCCGGCCCAGTATTCCATTTCCTCGCGCACCTGCTTCAAGTCGGCTCGCGTCAGCATACGGCTACCGATCTGATAGCTCTGGCCGGTGGCGATGGCCTCCTCCGCCGCCAGCCATGTATTCAGCTTCTTTTGGCACATTTCTTTCGTAAAGACTGCCAATTAAATCCCTCCTCGCCGCCGGCGGCCTGCCGGACGTTTTCTGATTGGCTTTGCGATCTCGCCCTCCTGCAAAATTGGATTGGCGATCTCCAGCGCCGCCGTAGCGTAGTTGCGCAGGTCAAGCGGCTCGTTGCGCTTGTGCTTGCTGTCTTTCAGCTCCCACGCTACAACGCTTCTGCCCTTGCGCCAGCGCACCACCATTTTTTCGGCTGTCAGGCCGATAAAATATTGCTCGTCATAGCCCGCTTCCTCATTGAGCGGAAAGTGGCAGTAGTTCGGCCCCTTGGTCTCATGCCGCAGTCGTTGATACAGCAGGGCCTTTCCCGCGTCCACGCCGATGATGAACAGCGGCGTTTTCACGCGGTTGTTGGTGGTGGGATTTCGGATATACGGCACGTCCGCACCGCCCTTGCCCTTGATCGACCATATCTTTCGCTCCCACCGTTCCGCCGTGAAGCGGTATACCTGATCTGTGTGGTGACCGCCGGTGTCGATGCAGGCGCTCATGATGTGCAGCGCCGTCCCGTCTTTTTTCTTGAAGCCCCCAACAGGAAATTGTCGAGGTCTTGCCATACCTGCTCTTTCAGCATATCGCCGTATATCTTCTGATAGCGGATACCCCAGCTCTCCTTGCCAATGCCCCAGCCGACCACCTCCACCTCGAAGCGGTCGTCCTGCACGTCTACACCGGCTGTCAGCACCAGCACTCCCCTCCGGTACGTCTGCGTCGTACAGCTCCCGCCGGTTCAGCAGCGCGGCATCCTCCACCTGCTCGCCCTGTTCCTCCCACGTTTCGCCCAGCTCCGTGTTTACCCAGACTTTCATGCCCTCCGGGTTTCCCTGATCGAGCTGTTCCTTTGCCACAAGGAACTTCTGCACGATCTCTTTCCATGAGCAGAACGTAGAGGCCAGCGTGTTCAGGTGAAAGCCCCGTGCCTCCGCGCCGGGGTTCTCCGGCACAAAGCGTCCGCGTTTGCTGGCCTGCTTCCACTGGTATTCTCCGTTCACCACGCCGCAGCGCTCACACTTGTACAGCACTTCGCCCTGTGGGTCGTCCTTGTCAAATACCACGTTGGCCCACACGAACGGCTGGTAATGCCCGCACTCCGGGCATGGCACATTCCATTCCTCCCGCGTGGACTGGTTGAACTCCGTCTCGATACGGCTCTGGCCCTTAATGACCGGCGTGGATACGATCACCGTCTTTTTTGTCCCAAAAGGTTGTCTGTCGCTTCTGGGCCAAGGAAAGCGGGTCGCCCTCCGTTCCGGCGCTTGCCGGGTAGCGGTCAACCTCGTCTGCCAGCAGCACCTTGATAGGACGGCTGGCAAGGCCGGTCGCGCTGTTCGCGCCCACGATGGTGATGTGGCCGCCGGGGAAATTCTTCTTCATGATGGTGTTGCCGGAATAGCGGCTTTTCACGTCGATCTTGTCCCGCAGCTCCGGCGTGTCCCGTATCATGGGCGCAAGCCGGTCTTTGGAAAAAGGTCTGCCCCATGTCCAACGTCGGCTGCATCACGAGGATGGGGGCCGGGGCGTAGTCCATGTAGTAGCCCAGCGGGTTCAGGATAAAAGCGTCGGTCTTGCCGATCTGCGCCGCGCTCATGATCACCACCTTGCGGATGTGCGGGTCGCCGATTGCGTCCATGATCTCCCGCTGATACGGGGCCTTGTCCGTGTGCCAGCGGCCCGGCTCCGCGCTGCTCTCCGCCCGACAGCACCCGGTATCGGTCTGCCCACTCTGAAAGCGTCATGGCATGCGGGGGTGGTTTCAACGCCGCCGCGCACCGCGCCAGCAGCTCCAGCGTCGGCTTCGGCAGATCAATGAGCTTTCGCTTCTTCATTGCTCTGCTTCCCCTGCGGCCAGCAGCGCTCATATTCTTTTTTTCACGCAGCGGGGGAACATACACAGCACCTTGTCCTCGCTGGTATGCACCCGCCACACGCACCCGCTACACGGGTGTTTCTTTTTCTGCTTCTCCATCGTCCTCACCGTCCTCCGCCGCAAAGGCTACCCGGTAATCGCTCATTTCCTCCAGAATTTCCTCGATGGCCCCTTTCAGCTCGTCGAAGATACCCGTCTGATTTCCGCCCATGGTGGACAGGGTGGGGAGAGCTTGGCTGGCAGCGCCAGAAAGCGGCTGCGGATGTTTAGGAACATAGACTGGATGCCCCGCTCGATGTCCGCTGTGCGGTGTACCTCGCCCCGCCGCAGGTCGTTTTCCATTTCCGCCGCCTCGCGCTTGGCCCGCGTCAGCATCATGCGCTCGTTGGTCAGCGTCTCCTTGCCCGCGCCGCCGATGTAGGTGATGTACCGCGCCACCGTCGGCTGTAACTCATAAAGCCCCGGTCTGGCCTCCACGATCACGCCCTCGTCCCGAAGCTGGCGTACCCGCCGCCCGTCAGACATAACCACTGGGCCACTACTTTGTTTCTTGTGTAGAGTGTCATTCCATCCACCGCCCTTTCCCCAGACGAACCGCTGTGAAGATTGCCACAATCGCCGTGACCAGCATACCCAGCATTTCCAACTGCGTGACTGCCAGAAAGCAGCACACCGCTGTCCATCCAGCTATGACCACCGCCGTCGGCACAATCCCCCACGGATGCGGAACCGCCAACACTCCGCCCAGCAAAGCCGCTGCCAGCAACACGCCGCCCAGCAGGATTGTTAAAATGCTTTCCATTATGCCATCTCCTCTGCGTCCTCTCCATCCGTTTCCGGGTCTGGTACATCCACCGCGCCGGTGGCCCTCATGCGCAGCAGCTCCAGCTTTTCCCGCTCCAGCGTCATGCGTTTTCGCTCTCCTCCAGCGCCCGCAGGCTGTCCGCGATCTTGGCGATGCGGCCCTGCACCTTGTATAGCGCCTCCTGCAATTTCAGCACACGGCTGAACGCGCTGTCCTTGCTGTACATTCCCATGCTCTGCAAGGCACCGTCCTGCTTGTCCTTACCGCGTCCGCCCGGCACTCTCATGTCCATCAGACTGTTGATGTACAGGCTGTCCTCCGGGGGCTTTCTCATACTCCGCGATTTTGGCAAGTATCTTATGCTCCCGGAATTTCAGGATTTGCATTTCATGCTCCAGCGCGCGCGCGGCTTCCCAGCGGCGTTTGCTGTACGATCTCCGCTCCCGCGTCCGAGAGCATATCAAAAAAGACGGTGCTGTACGCTCCGTCCTTTTCTGCGTTCTTATTTCCCGCCGGTGCGCCTGCGTGGCTTCCGGCAGCGTTTTTCTTTCCCGCACTGTTGCGGTTTCCCGGTTGACCGCCCCGCCGCTTCTTCGGCAGAGCTTCATCCCACCTGTCGGCCGCTTTCCAATTCCGCAGGGTTTGATAGCTCACGCCCTGCTCCTGCGCCAGCTCCCGCAGGCTTACTTCCTCGCCCGCCGCCTTGCGGGCGATGTATGCAGCCTTGGCGGTGTCGCGCTTCTCGCTCCGCTTCGGCATCCTCACACCTCCAGATAGTCGCGTGTCCCGCGCGGCCTATGAAAATACCCCGCGTAGGAACGCAGGGCTTCGACCGGCGCAGGACACGCCTATGGCAAAGCCCGCAGCGTTTCCGCCACGGGCTTTATTCCACGCTATGATATTATCACGAAAAACCTGCGGAAGTTGCTAATCCCGAAAATTATTTTTTCGCTGGTTAGGAAACGCAGTTATACGATGCCATCCCCATGATCACCGTCAACAGTGTGTTATCGTGGTTTTGATCGTTCAAAACCTGTATCTGTACCATGTAGTCCCCGTACCCGCTGGCAGTCAGCAGCTCTTGCAGGCTGTCCGAGGCTTGCATGGTTGTGTATACGATTTTATCCCATGTCTCTTTCGCATCCTTGTCTCCGGTCTGCGCGAGCATAGCCGTCTGTGCCAAAGCCCTTCTGCCACACGTTCAAGGTGTAAACGTACCCATCTTCGCTGATGGTGCAGTCGTCGCCAAAGCCGGAAAGCGCAGTCTTTAGTTTCTCCCGTAGCGCCTCCTCGCTGATCTTCTCAACGGTCTCCACAACAGGGGAGGTATATTCCATCGACACGGCGATATAGCTGTAGTCTCCGTCCTTTTTTACCGGCGTACCGCGCATGGCCTCGCCCGACGCGCCCACGATCTCCTGCACCTGTTGGCTCTGCTCCGCCGGGAGCATAATCACGCCAAAGCGGTATTGCCCTGTCAGCACCTCGCCGTCCTTTGTGAATGGTGCGGTCTGCGCTTTACTCACCGTCTTGTACTGTGATGGTCTGCGTCTCCACATAGTCCTCGTGCCCGCCCGTCAGTTCGCCATTGTAGGAAAGCTCTGCGCTCAATTTCGACCCGTCCGGTAAGCTGGTCTGCACGGTAAATACCGGCTTCCCATCCTCACCGCCCACGGCAATATCCATGGTCACATCAATGTGCCGGATACCCGTATAGGCGTAATACTCAATGATGATCTTTGTATCCGGCTTCCATGAGTTGGCGCTGTTCCAGCTTGTGTTCGAGCCGATCTTCACCGAGATAACGCTGTCTGCGAGAAATTCCGTCGCCGTCTCCTGCGGCTTTTCCTGAATGTTGGTGAAGCCCGCTTCTGCCAGTTGGCTTTTGACAACCTCCAACTCCATGCCCTTGCACTTTCCGCTTTCAAATGGTGCGCTGATCTTGTCGCCTGTGTCCCCTCCGCCGCATCCGGCCAGCAACGCGCACAGCGCAACCACCGCCGCCGTCACCGCCAGTCGCCGCAGGCTCCACCTCCGCCTGTCTTTTTCCCTTGTCATTTTTCTTTCATCCTTTCTCCGTTTTTGTGGTTTGAGCTTGTTCAAGCTGGTTTGAGCCGGGCGCATCGTCCCAGCCAGCTTACGCTATTCAAAAACAACTCCGCTGCTGCGATACAGTCTGCCGCCTCACATTTTGTGATGCGCTCGTGTCCGCATTCCGGCATATTGTAAATCTTTTTTCGTCTTTTTTTTCTCTGCTTTCTTATATTTTGTAAATCTTTATTACAAGATTATCCGTAAAAAATGGTATTGTCAAGCAGAATGGAGGGACGGCTTATGAAAATATATGATTACTCCGGGCGGGCAAATATCTCCGGTGACCGAATACATCAGGCACGGACGGCCCAGCGCCTTTCCCAAGATGCCCTTGCCGCCAAGATGCAGGTCTGCGGTGTTGGTCTGGGCAGGAGGCCATCAGCCGCATCGAGACCGGCGACCGCTTCGTGACCGACTATGAGCTTGCCATCTTCGCCCGCGTCCTCGGCGTTTCCCTTGAATGGCTCACCGGCGATTTGGAAGAGAAAGAATAATAGCGGAGCTGCCAACAGACTGTAGGCAGTTCCGCTTTTTATTTCCCGGCGCGGCATCGTCGTCCCGCTCTCCCTCTGACCATTTTCGTGATGCCACGAAAATGATACCCGCCGTCAGATGCTCCACCGTTGCCGACCTCGGCGCAGTCCGCAGCCCCTTACGCACACGCGAGCGCCCGCCCGTTCCATATACAGCCTCCCACTTCTACAGCGCCGCCGTTCTCGCCGCAAAGCCGCCGCATAGGCGGCTTCTTTTTTGCCCAAAACCGCCCCGTTTTCTTCCTCTGTCGCATTTTTGACCCCGCCAACTTTTCCCGCCCCGGTTCCGGAAGCGATTTTTTGACCCCTTACCTAAAAAAATTTTGGGCTTCCGAACCCGCAAAGGGACGACTGCCGCGCCGCCAGTACCTCGCGCGAGCGCGTTTAGAATTTCGCGCGGGCATGCGCGTCGTGGTATCTTCGCGGGCGCGGGCGTTTGGTATCTCCTGCGGCCTGCTGGCTGGCGGCGCTGTCGGATGGCTGGCCTCTCTGGCGGTGGATGGCTCGCGCTGGCGCTGCGCCTGTGCGCCTGCGCGGCATGGTATTCCTGCGCGGGCCTGCGCGTTTGGTATCTCCTGCGCCCGCCCGGCTGGCGGCGCTGGCGAATGGCTGGCCGTCCTGCCGACTGCCGGAGCCGTCCGCCGACCTGCCGACCGTCTGACCGACACGCCGACCGCTGCCCCCATTGGAGCCGCCCACCCCGACCGCCTGCCGCCGGTGGAGGATCTGCCGCCGCGACCGCCTGCCGCGCCGGTCTGCCGATCTGCCGCTCGGGCAGGCCGGAGCCGCCGCCGAGGGTATTTACCGCGCCCGGTATCGTCCCCGGATAAGCTAAGCTAATATGCCCCCTATAGTCCCCCAACCACAGCGATTTGCACAGAAAACGCCACGGAATTTTTGTGCAAAAATTCCCCACGTCCCCCCCTAAAGGGGGACTGGGGAACGAAAACAGCCCTATTGACGGCGCAAAAATCCGCCGCTATCATGCAGGGCAAGCGGACGGCCACAGCGACCGCCGCCCAGCGAACCGCCGACCACGGCGACCAGAAAGGGGAGGTGAACATGACCACGCCGAACACAGGCGAATTGCTTGTACAGCAAGCGCAGGAGGCTGAACGGCTCCGGCTCTTGATACTCGCTGACGAGTGCAAGACCATCGAGGAGTTCCCGCGAAAAGCTCCGCGAGCGGCTGAACAAGTAAAGCGCCGGGCCACCCCAGCAAGGCACGGCCCGACGCTACACACCCGGCACGGGCAGCGAGTTCGCCGCCGCCCGGCCACGGCTAAAGCATAGCACACCCGCCCGCAGAACGCAAGCCCAGCAGGGCAGGCCGAAAAAAATTTCCCCCTACGGGGGAACACTCCAGCCCCGAAAAAATTTCAAAAAAACTTGACATTTACACGGTGCCGTGTTACATTTCGAGCCACAGCAAACAACACGACACCGTGTACGGGCCGCCAAGGCCGGAAAGGAAAAACGCCATGACTAACAACGAGATCATTTTTGAGAACGTCCGCGCCAGCTTCACCCCCGCCCAGCTCGCCGAGCTGGTGAACGCCACCTACACCGCCGATCAGCTCGCCGCCCGTCGCGCCAACGTCACGATCACCGTTGACGAGGGCAACGCGGACACCGCCGAGGACATCTTCACCGCCATGCTGGCCGCCGATCAGTTCCACACATTCGCCGAGTGGAATCGCATGGGTTACAGTGTGAAAAAAGGGCGCAAAATCCGCCATCACCTGCCAGCTCTGGAAGTACACCGACAAGCCCGGCAAGGCCGTCCGCGAGGCCGCCGAGGCCGCCGGGAAAGACGCGCCGGAGACCGACCCGCATTTCTACATGGCAAAGGCCCATTTGTTCCACGCCTTGCAGGTGGAGAAGTCCAAGCATTGACCCGGCGCAAGCGGATACTTTAGCAGGGCTGCACCGCACAAAGCAACCCAGCCCCAGAAGCAAAACCCAAAACAAAATCAGGAGGAACACAAGATGAAATTCACAGGACGCTACACCGCCGCCACCGCCAAGGCCCTGAAAGGCTCCCCCGCGCCTCGTCTGCCAAGTCTCCCGAGGACGGCACGATCTACGTATGCAACGGCTTTCTTCTCTGCACCATGAACGCGCCGGAGTACGCCGCCACCGTGCAGGGCTTCACCTGCTGCGAGCCGGGCAACTGGACGATTGACAAGGACGGCAAGCACGAGGACGACGCGCACAAGCTCGATCTCGTCAGACTGTACGCCGACACGCTGAAAACCAACGCCGACGCGCAGCCCCTCCAGCGCCCCCGCTGACCGTGCAGACCCCAAGGCCGCCGCCGTCTGCTACAACGCCGCCGCCGATTTCGCCGCGATCTACGACACAAAATTCATCGCCGCGCTGCACCCCCGCCGCCCAGCTCCGCGCCGCGTCCGCGATCTCCGCCGCCGTCGCCTATTGCGACAATGAACCGTTCGCCGTGGTCATGCCCATTAAGGCCGAACCCGAAACCGTCCGCGCCGTTCGTGCCTTTTTCACCGCCCCCGACGGGAACAACGCCAAAACCGGCGAGGCCGACAAGCTCCGCGCCGAGCTGGCCCAGTCTCAGGAAGAAGCCGCCGCGCTGCGCGGCGATCTGTACCGGGCAGCGAACGAGATCACCGAACTGAAAAACAAGCTGGCCGAGCAGCACGAAACCAAGTCGGAACAGCCCGCCGCCGAGACCGTCGAACCCAAGACCGCCGCCGAGATCATCGCGGCCCGCTGGGCAGAGGTGGACGGCCTGACGGCCACCATCAAGGGCGCAGCCACCGCCGCGCCAGTGGTCTGGCTCTCCGGTGACACAAAGCCCCACGCAAAAAGCCATCGAGGCCGACGGCGGCAAGTGGAGCGGCAAGAAGAACGCCTATTATTTCCGCGTCGCCTGACCCAAAACCCGCAAGGCCGACGGCATCCCGCCGCCGCTGGTGCAAGTCCAGCCGCCCCCCGCCGGGGCGGGCGCTCATGGGTAAACCCAAAGCCAAAACACAGGAGGAATAAAACATGAGTGAATGGAAAAATGGAAAGTGGCTCGTCTACGAGGACCGGCACGGAAATACCCGTTGTGGCGTATGCTGCGCAGCTCTGTGGTGTGACGACAACGGCGATATGCCGGATACCTGCCCTTGCTGCGGCGCTCCGCTCGATTACAGCATTTACAACCCCACCGCAGAAATCGGCAAGGAGGCTTGACCGTGTACGTGCTCGAATACAAGCAGCTTTATATCCCCCGCGAGGAGCTGACAAAAAACCGCACGTTTCAAGGCTACCGCTGGAAGCAGTACGCCGTATGCGAGGAACGGGAGCCGCTGGAGCAGATCAAAGCCACGAAGAAAAAGGCCGGAGGAGTGGCGCGTCGTCCCGCTGGCCGATAGCGTCTGACCCCCCCCGCCGCCGGACACCTTGGAGCCGCCGCACCGGTAAAAGCGACGGCACCCCATAAGCAAAGCCCCAAAACACAAAACGGAGGTACACAAAATGGCATGGCTTTTTACATCCCCGCCGAGACAGGCGAACGCATCGAAACCATCTGCAATCAGCACTACAACCCCGGACGCGGCGCGTGTGACTGCCCGCTCTGGCCCGCCTGCAGCTACTCAAACGATCTCACAAAATCCAACGCGGAGAACACACGAATTTTTGAGCAGGGCATGGCCGCCGCTCTGGCCGCCCTCGACAACGAAAAACAGGAGGTAACAACATGGCAACCATCGAACGCAAGATCAACGGCACCTTTGCCCCCGTCCCCGGCGGCTACGCCCAGCAGATCAACGAGCAGACAACACTTTTTGTCCCGGACTTCTCCGCCGCCCGCTACGACCCCAAAACCGGCGAGCTGTTCGGCTACGCCCCGGACTACGCCGCATTAGAGGCAGAAAAAGGCCCCCGCCGTGCAGGCCGACAAACCCGGCGAATATGTCTACTGCTACGAAATGCAGCAGGCCCCCACGGGCTGTGACTTTGCCGCCGATCTTTCCTACTACGGCAAGCATTACTTTCTCCGCCCGCTCCGCGACGACCTGCCCCAGCTCCACGGGCGCGGCATCAGCTACGACGAGGAGCGCAACACCTACACCGTCACCACCCGCGCCTATGACAAGCTGAAAGAGCAATACCGCATCCGCTATGAAACCTGCCTCGACTGACCACAAAACCGGATACCTTGGAGCCGCCGCACCGGACAAAGCGACGGCACCCCATAAGCGAAACCCCAAAACACAAAACGGAGGTACACACCATGTACGAACAGACAAGCATGATCTCCACGCCGCAGGCCGAAGCAAAGCCCGCCGCCCGCTACTACGAGATCAACGAGGACACGGCCCGCAACGCTCACTACTGCGTCCACATGAGCGACTACCAGCCCGGCAGCGCCACCAACGGCCTACCGCGCCGCCGTGGACGAGGCCGCCGCGCTGGTGGAGGCGCGTAAATCCAAGGTCAGCCCCTACTACCACGACAAGCTCGACGCGCTGCTTGACCGCTACGCCCGCCGCCTTGCTCAATGGACGAACGACTACAACCGCAATCAGGCCAGCTATCCCAGCCAGTTCATTTCCGGCGCAGGCAATTACAACATGAAAAAGCACGAAAAGCAGATGTCCCGCGAGGACACCCTCTGGAAAGAGTACGACGAGATCAAGGCCATCTTGAACAAGATCGAGGCCGTCGGCACCGGCGCGGTAGACCTCGCCGACCCCCACGCCCGCGAAATGCTCACTGACCAGCTCCAAAAGCTGCAAGCCCAGCTTGACCGCAACAAGGCTCTGAACGCCTATTACCGCAAGCACAAATCTTTTTGTCGGCTTTCCCGGTCTGACCGCCGAGGCCGCCGCCAAGCTCACCGCCGACTTTGCCGACACCTGCCAGCGCTGCCCGTGGGTAAAAAGCACCCCATCCCCGACTATGAATTGACCAGCCTGCGCAGCAAGATCAAGCGCGTACAAGCCCGTCTTGACGAGCTGGACAAGCGCACGGAGCAGGCCGAGCAACCCGCCGAAAGCACAAAATTCTCCGGCGGCGAGATCGTCCGCAACCTCGAAGCCGACCGCCTCCAGATACTCTTTGACGAGAAGCCCGACGAGGAAACCCGCGCCGCGCTGAAACAAAAACGGTTTCCGCTGGTCTCCCCCGCTACAGCGCGTGGCAACGCCAGTTGACCCAAAACGCCGAGATCGCCGCCCGCCGCGCCCTCGGCCTGAGCAATACGTAATCGGGGTCATTAACCATTCAAAACAGTTGTGCTGACGTTTCCCCCTGTAAACAAATCGAAGTCCGTTAAAAAAAAGTCCGCGGATTCCACTGGCACCAACAAACCCGTTAACATTGCAAATACCGGTATCAAAAGGCCAAACGCCGCTATGAACTTTGGCGCATTCCTTCCGCAACCTCAGGAATGAATGCCGCTGCCGGTGCGCATACCTAATCCGTCGTCACAGGCTCCTGATAATGAAGTGTTCTCAATGAGATCTGCTTCTATACTTAAGCGCAATGTTTATTGGCTGGATATTGCCTTGTTTCCTTCTTTTACTTGCCCTGTTTATCTGGTTGAGACGGCGAGGCAGATAGTAAAATCTAAAATAGACATTATGAAGCTTTTTTATTATGAATGAACAAACAATTAACGACCTGAATATCTTTGGTAAAGGTCCGCGGTAATTCGGTGTACGGGGTGTTTAACAGCACCCATTGCCGAGGAACACCTGGTGTTGGAAGAGATGTTCCATTATCCTCTCTCTGATGCGGAAAGAATAAATCATAGAAGTACTGTAATCCGTTATTTTATGGATAAAAATGTGCGTTTGATTTTCCAGAATGGTGGTTTGATGCATTGGAAGGATATTTGGCAAATCGTGATGAACGTTCCCGATTGATGCCGGAAGATAATACCTTTGCAGCGGAGAATGAAGAGATGTGTCGGAGGCGATATGGAATTTGAGCAAGTGCTGAAAGGTGTATTGGCCGGTATTAATTTGATAAGCCTGATCAGAGGTTTTCTTGCTCAGGTAGAAGGTGAGAATAATCCCCCTATGCTCAAGAATGCAAAGGAGTTGGCGCAGTTGGTGGCAGCTCACTCAGTTAATGGACA
>VOFJ01002689.1_pt1 | contig 48695 bp, 100 predicted proteins | sample 5384081 | NCBI WGS metagenome assembly VOFJ01 (sample SAMN12384729, study PRJNA508395) | human gut metagenome | isolation source: healthy gut I | host: Homo sapiens
TCGGTAATGCTTCGGATTCAGTTGTGTGCTAAATGCAAATCATCATACATTAGAAATATTAGCAGTATTAAATTATAATTACTGGTGTAAGGATGAAAAAAGAAAAAAAAAAGAATTATTAGATTTATATTGTAAAAATGATTTAATGGAAGAACAGAAATTGCGAGAAAAAATATAATCCTGATAATTTATTTAAAAGTAAAATTGTAAATGATAAAATTGAAAAAAAAAGAAGAAGTTTCAATGATGGTTATAGAAAAAAGTATTTAACATATTAAGTTGTGGAGGAAAAAAATGATTAAGAAAAAAAATTTTACTATTAATTATAATTATTTTTATTTCTTTTTTTAGTAGGTGCAATTATTTTTATGATAAATAATGATTGGCATTTTAGGATATTTAAGAGTACAAAAATAAAAAGAAATTGATGGAAAACAATATTTAGGGATAGAATCATATAGCAATAGATCAAGAAAGACAGTTATTTATTATGAATTTTTATAATACTTTTTGCTTATAAAAAACGAAAGAATATATAGAAGAATTTTTATGATTATAATGATTATGGACAACCATTATATAGAGAATATCATAAAAAATCCACAAACTAATTCTGTAATATACTATTATGACAATAGTGGAAATGTTATAGAAACTAAAACTTATGATGAAAAAGGTGCAATAGTTGATGTACAAAAAAAGTAGCAATAAATAGGCTATAACTCTCATATTTTTTGAGAATAGAAAAGTAATATTGACTAAAAATTGTAAGGAGAAAAAAGAAAAAAAAAAAGAAAATAATATTAACAATTTTGATATTAATATTTTTGATAATAAATTTATATACGAGTTTTTTTTAACTTTTTTTAGACTATATTGCAGAATATAAAACAATAAGAATTGAAAATCAAAATGAATATATTGCAAAGGAAATCAAAGAACATTTTGATATTAATTATGATATTAAAAAAGTTACATTCTGGGGTGGGATTCCAGATGGGTATTATTTAAAAATTTATAATATGAATGATCGAGTTCAAGAAGAATTTGAAGATAATCACGAAGATAGTGAAATCTTTGACTATTTTAGAAATATAAAAGCAGATATACCAATACATTTATTTTATTTGATTATAGAAATAATAATTGAAATTATTATTGTATATAAAATAAAAAAAAGATTCCGTTACAAAATAATAAGAACACATTTGTTAAGTAGATGGTAAATTTGAAAATTTTTACAAAATATGTTATAATGTGAGTAATTAAGTAAAAAAGCAAAATAAACGAAAGTTTATGACGTAAAGTCAAGGGTCTAAAAGTTGTTGAAACTCAAGATGGTTAGGCTGCACAAATGAAAAGGAGAGTGATTATTATGAAAAAAAGAAAAGAATAATAAAAATCATAGGAATAATCTTAATAATTATCTTAATTTTTATAGCAATTCATACTATAAGAAATACAATAATTATAAGTGATTTACAAAATAAAATAGATAACTATTCAAATAGTACAAATTATTATACAAAATCTGTTGCAACAGAAAGCAACGGAACAGTTGTTACTATGGAATATTACAAAAAAAAGATAAGAAAGAGGTCGTATTTTTTAGAAAGAAATCTAAATGGAGAAATTTCAAAAATATCAATGGATAATAATGGAGAAAGAACAGATACATTCTGGGATAATAAAGAAAGCAAAACAGCTCAATTAGATAGTGGAACAATTATGGGAGTAAATATTTATAACTTTACAGAAACAGATAATAAATGGCAAACATTCTTAGGAAGTATTTTTTGCAAATGTTAAATCTACTAACTACAATGGAAAAAAGAATGTTATATTCTAAAAGGATTCCCATCATCTTTATCACTAACTTTTGAAGGTGCTGAAACCTATATAGAAAAAGATACAGGATTGTATTTAAAAACAATAGAAGGAGATAGAACTACAGAAAGAAAAATATGAATTTGATAAAGTAGATGATTCTATTTTTATAGAGGCCAGATATAAGTCAATATACTTTAAAAAGAAAATGATTAAGTTTTGTCAGAGAACAGATAATATCTGTTCTCTGATTATTTAACAGGCATTTATAATTGAAGATTAAAAATATTTATTGGTGGGAGAGGTTTATATGGAGTTTGGAGGACTATAATGGCATTGTTGGTTTTATAAGTTCAATGTTATTTGTTTGTTTAACATTTTTAATTGGGGATATTTTTAATATGAAGATAACATTAATAATTATATTTTTTTATATTTGCAATTATTTTAATTCCGGTAAAATATATACATAATGAAAAAAGGAAAAATAAATCCAATAATATACATTGCTTTAAATGTTATAATATTTGCATCAAGTTTTATAAGTAGTATAATAGGAATGAGAGATAATGTAGATTTATAAATCCTAATAAAATATATTCAATTATGTTATAAAAGTAATTATTGAAGAGGACTCTTAATATGGAAAAAATAAATGCAAGAGAATTAAAAGACTTATTTATAGAAATTAAATATGGAAATAAGATAGCATTTGAAAAAAATTATATAATAACTATAATAAATTGATATATAGCATTGCATATAGTATATTGAAAAATAAACAAGATGCAGAAGATGTAGTACAAATAGTATTTGAAAAAATTATACTTAATAGATAAAGAAAAATTGCCTAATAGAAATGAAAGTAGTTGGTTATATTCTATAACAAAAAATGAAACTGAAGATAAGTTAAGAAATAAAAAAATATTCTATTGATGTAAATAGTTCTTTGAATTTTATAAATGGAAGAACAAATGAAAAAAGTATATTATGATGAAATGAAAATTGGATATTACATAGATACATATACATATAAAAAAATCAAAAAGGCAATTAGTATATTAAGTAATATAAAAGGGAGAAGAGTTAAGAAAAGAATTGATTAAAAACTTAACATTAGAAGATTCGCCTTATTTAACAGTTTCTCCAATAGGTACGAATATAGAAATAATAAAATAGTAATAAAGCAATATTAACTATAACTTTTGAAGATTTAATACCTGATTATAATGTAGATGGTGGAAAATTTGAAATGAAAGTAGAAATAAATTCTAATACAGTAATAGAGCGTAAAGGTGGAAGGAATAAGATAGAACAATTAAAAGATGCAGATTTAAATATTATAAAAATAAGACTTGACAAAAAAATACTATTAATAACGAAATACCTATTGCTACATATTTTATGTCTAGCGATGGAAATTAAATATATAAATAAAATAGCGAATTGCAGGAGGAAAATATTCCTCCTTTTTTTGATAAATTTAAAAAAAGTGTTACTTTTTCTGTAATTTTATCAATATATAAATGTAAGATATCTTAAAATATAAAAAAGGAGTTTAGATCTAAATTGAATAGTTGTAAAGAAATAAAGTATTATATAAAAAATAATGAACTTGATTTAGAAAAAATAATAAATGAATATTCATCTTATACTGCTACGATTATAGATAATATGGCAAGAAATAGTTTGAATGATGAGGATAAAGAAGAAATAGTTTCTGAAGTATTTTTTTATATTATGGAAGAATAAAAACAAACTAAATGTTAATAAATACTTAAGTTCATATATTGCAGGAATAACAAGAAATGTAGTAAAAAAGAATATTTAAGAAAAGTCAAAATAAACTTTAATATTTCTGATTATGAAAATAGTTTATATAATTATGATAAAATTGACCTTCTTGATGATAATGTAGAAGAAATTAGTAAAATAGAAGAAAAAACTGAAAAATATGAAGAAAATCGATAAAACAATATTTTTAGATTTTTATTATTCTTTTAAATCAATAAAGGATATAGCTAAAGAACAAAAAGATTTCTGAATTTAGTGTAAAACAAAGGCTATACAGAATTAGAAATAAAATAAGAAAAGAGGGAAAAATAGATGGATAACAATAAGATTTTTGAAAAAAAAAAAATGAAAATAGCTATATCTAATGTAAAAAGAGGAGGATATAGTTATGGATAAAAAAAGAAAATTAAATATTGGAAAAGGTATAGGAATAGCAGCATGTATCACTCTTTCAATGACAGGAGTTGTATTTGCTACAACACAAATAATTAACAAATTTGGAGCAAATAGTAGTGATGGTATTCAAACTGCCATTGAAAATGGATATTATAGTGATATAAATACAGAATATAAAGAAGCAAATGGAATTAGTACAAGTATAGAAGCATTTTTTGATAGATAATGATAATTTTGATATAAATTTTAATATAAAATTTGATGATAGTTATAGTTTACATGATATGTTAGCAAATGATGGAAAAATAGATATAATGGATTTAAAAGTAGTAAATGAAAAAATGAAAAAAGTTTTCGCAACAAGAGAACTTGAAACAGAAGAAATGACATCATTATATAAAACAGAACAAGAGGCAAGGGACAATTATACTAGTTATAATGGCTCATATAGTGAAACAACTCAAAAAAAAATAAATGATAAATGAAATTAAATATTATTTAACAGCAACAGGAAATCCAGTAGAATTTCCTACATCTCAAAAATTAAAAGTAACATTTAATAAAATAAGAAATAGCTATTGGGAAAAAGGTAAAGAAAAAATATAGAGTTTATGAAGGTGAATGGAGCTATGAAATAGACGTATCAAGTAAAATGGCAAAATCTAATATAGTTCAATACAAATTAGTTTCTATTAGTGATGAAAGTTATAAATTTGATAGTGCTAGAGTTTCAAATACAGCCTTTAAAATTTATTTAAGTAATTGTAATGGTATTGCTCATAATGAAAATGAATGTGTTGAAATATCTGACGGAAGAAAATTTTATCCAGCAGGTAGATCAGATGGAGATGGAATGATAAGTGTTAAAGAAGATGGAATCGTAAGATATTATAATACATTTAATTTAACAAATTATGATGCGACAGATAACTTAAAAGTACATTTATTTAAAGAAAATGGAGATGAAGTAATTGCTGAATTAACAAAGGAAAAATAGTTTTATAATAGAAAAATAAGTATAGATTCAGAAGATTAGTTATTTTTTAACTAATCTTTTGAATTTTGTGATATAATACATTTGAGATTTAATTAAAATTTGAAAGTGAGGAATTGTCTTATTATGAAAAAATAAAACAAGTAAAAAATATGATATATTGATGATTGTATGGGGATTATCATTAGGTGTAATTGAACTTTGGCTTATACATTTAGGCTTTTTTGATAGAATAAATATTCCATTTATAAAAGCACCTTATGCAAAAAAAATTTATTAATTTTAGCAATAGTTTCATTATGCTTTAGAGTAATAACTTATTTTATTCAACAACCTTATAAACGAAAACTTGAGAATAAAAAAAATAAAATAATGAGAAATAGACATTTGGCATTGATTTGTAGCATAATAAGTATAACGATAATGTTTTTTATACTATGGAGTATAGAAATGAGTAGTGATCCAGAAGGTTCTTTTATTTTTAATACTATTTCTTACAATAGCATTTGTTTCAGTTCAAATTCCATTTTTATTACCAATTTTTTAATAGGCAATATATGGATATATTTATATATTTAATGGACAACATTTTGGAGAATTTGGTTTGGAAATGAAGGAATATACTAGAGCAAATATCAATAATAAAAACCAAAAATGTTTAGATTATTTTACATTAAAGGAATATGATACAAACTATATACAAGAGGGAGATATATTGATTTGTAGTGGGGATTTAAGTAAAAAAAGGTTATGATACAGGAGAGAATGATTTTGATACTAAGGATAATTCAATTATTGTTTTAAAATCAAACGACTATGAGCAAATGAAAAGAGATGCGTTAACAGGAAAAAAGAGCATATTCTTCTGTCGTAACTATTGGCGATGAGTATATAGAACAAGGATATGTGTATTTAAAATATAGTTTAGAAGATGATACTCATTCTGATACTGGTTATAATTTTCCATTTGCAATAAAAGCATATATAACAGATGATACTGAAATAATAGGAAATTTGCAAAGAGAAAAAAAATGTAAAAAGTACAATATGAAAATTCAAATGCACCTTTTGATGAATTAAAAATAAAATCAATAGAAGTCATTGAAAATTAGTGTGATAACCTAGATTTTATTCGTATTATACATTATATATGTAATAATATGATCAATAATATAAAAAATATTAAAAAATAGAAAAGGAAATAAAAAATAATGAAAACAAAGCAAGAAAAGTATGGACAGTAAATATTCATTATAAAAAAAGGTGAGCCAGATCCTAATAATGAAAAAGAAATATAATGCAAAAATCAATTTTTGTTGATGTTACTACAGGAGAAGTTGTAGGGGGAGCAGATGAGTCTTATTGGGAAGAAAAAAGATTAGATGTAATGTCTAATCTTTAATTTTTTTAATAAAAAAATGCAACCAAACGATAGCTAATAAATAGCTAGTAAAGCCGTTAAGGCTAGTAGTTACAAGAACTTGTAGGTAGGACTCTAAAAGGGGTTTTATTATTTTGCTCCTATCTCTTATTGCACAAAAAACTTTGATAATATAAACCAAATGTAATACGTTTTTATACATAATTGAATACATATAAAAAGAGAATTATGTTTTTTATAACAACATATACAATTTAGTATATGTCGTTTGTAGAAAAAATCTTTATAATATATTGCATAATTTTAAATAAAAGTGATATACTTTTTTCAGTTAAATATTTTATTAAACGATTGGAGAATAAACAATGGATAATAGAAATGAAAAACTTACACACAATCTTATATATAATTCTATTTCTTTAAATGAAAATGAAAATATATTAGTAGAGGTAATTGGAGAAGATGGCTTAGAGCTTGCAAACGAAATTATAAAACAAGCTAAAATAATAAACGCAAAGCCACATCTAAATATAATAAATTACGAAGATTTAAGGAATTTTTAATAAATGCAACTAAGGAAGATATAATTGAATATGGAAAAAAAAAAGATTATGAAATAATGAAAAAAATGCAAGCATATATAGGAATAAGTGAACAAACATCAGATAAATCTTTAAATGGTGTATCTCAAGAAAAAATTAGAATTATATAACAAATACTATACTGCTTTAGTACATTTAGAACAAAGAGTTAAACATACAAAATGGTGTATTTTAAGATATCCAAACGAATATTTTGCAAAAAAAGTAATATGACACTAAATGAATTTAAAGACTTTTATTACAATGTTTGTAATGTTGATTATAATAAAATGAAGATTGCAATGGAACCTTTGAAAGAATTAATGAATAAAACTGACAAAGTGCATATTGTAGCACCTGGAACTGATTTAACATTTAGTATAAATGGAATTCCTGCAGAAAAATATTATGGAACATTTAATATACCAGATGGTGAAGTTGCAACATGTCCAGTAAAAAATAGTGTTAATGGTTACATTACTTATAATACTAAAACAAAATATAATGATATTATATTTGAAGAATATAAAATTTGATTTTATAAATGGAAAAATAGTAAAAGCAACAGCTAAGGAAAACTCTAAAGAACTAAATGAAATTCTTGATACAGATGATGGAGCTAGATATATTGGAGAATTTGCATTTGGACTAAACCCATATGTTAATAATACAATGTGTGATACATTGTTTGATGAAAAAATAAATGGAAGTTTTCATTTAACTCCAGGAATGGCACTAGAAGAAAGTGATAACGGAAATAGGTCAGCAATTCATTGGGATATAGTTAAAATTCTTAGAAAAAGAATTTGGTGGTGGAGAAATTTATTTTGATGATATACTAATAATGAAAGATGGAAAATTTATATTAGAAGAGCTCAAAGAATTAAACGCTGAAAATTTAAAATAAACATTGAAACAGAGTTTTATGATTAGAACTCTGTTTTATCAATTAAAAAAAATAAATCATCATAATTTGAATCGTTCAATATCCATGCATTATCATATTTGATTTTATTAAGATCAATCTTTAGAAATTTTTAAATAATGGTCATATTCATGTATATTTAATATTTCATTCACTGACATTATACCTTTTTGATAACTGATATAGAATGTGGTGTTAAAGCCATTATAAAAAGAATGTTTTATCAATTTTATTATTCCATGGAATAATAAAATGAAAGGGGAAGCTCTAATTTGTGAAATTTTGATATAAAAATAATCTAAAGTTATATAAATTTTTTAAAATATGTGGTTACAATAATGAAAAAAAATCCAACCAAGAATAATTAAAAATAATGAGGCTTCAGAATCAAATTTAAGAGAGTTTTATAAGGAAGTAATATAGTTTGTTGTTAGAATAAACAGCTTAAATACTAGTAATAGCAAGGAATTGCAAGATTTTGCGGGTAGGACCATATATGTATGGTTTTTATATTTTACTCCTATCCCTTTTTGCACAAAACTTTGATGCCGCGACACTTTCAAATAAAAATAATTAATAATTTTGCCGTGAAGTATAGACAAATATTTGTTCTTATTATAAAATATGTACAATAGTTCAAAAAATACTAAAAATTGTAATATATAAGTACTAACAAATATACTAAGAATTAAATTTTATATAATAAAGGATGTGTTCGTATGGACGAAAAAAAGAATGAAATTATTTTATTTGAAAACCAAGGAGTAAAATTAGAAGTAAACTTAAAAGATGAAACTGTGTGGCTTACACAAGAGCAAATGTCAAAATTGTTTGGAAAAGCAAAATCTACTATTAATGAGCATATTAAAAATGTATATAAAGAAGGTGAATTAATAGAAAAAAAGAAACTATGACTAAATTCGGAAATTCCGAATTTGCTGATAAACCAACTAATTATTATAATCTAGATATGATAATTTCTGTAGGGTATCGTGTAAAATCACAAAATGGTATTTTTTATTTAGAAAATGGGCTACTAGTGTATTAAAAGATTACATGCTAAAAGGTTATGCAGTAAATCAAAAAAAAAGATTAGAATATTTGGAAAAAACTATAAAATTAATAGATATTGCTAATCGTATTGATGAAAGACTAGAAGGAAATGATGCAAAAGAAATATTAAAAGTAATTGGAGGATATTCAAAAGCATTAGACTTATTAGATGATTATGATCATAGAACTTTAAAGAAAAATTGAAGGAAATATAGACGATAGGAAAATTAAATACCAAGAATGTATAAATATAATTAATAAATTAAGATTCAATGAAGAAAGTTCACTTTTTGCTGTTGAAAGAGATAAAGGATTGGAATCAATTATTGGTAACATTTATCAAAGTTTTTGCACGGACAGGATATCTACAAAAGTATAGAAGAAAAAGGAGCAAATTTTTTTATATTTAATAGTAAAAAATCATGTATTTGCAGATGGCAATAAAAAGAATTGCAGCAACTTTGTTTATATATTTTCTAAATTTTTACGGAATATTATATAAAAACGGTAAACAAGTAATTGATAATAATACATTAACGGCTCTTACTTTATTAATTGCTGAATCGAATCAAAGGAAAAAGAAGTAATTATAGATTTAGTGATGAATTTTTTGAATAATGAATAAAATTGGAGGTAAACAATATGTTTGATTATGAGAGTGCTCCAGAAAGTATAATAAAAAAAATAGAAATTTGCGATATAATTTCTATTTTTTTTATAATTTTATATTAATTTTGAAATATAAGACTATAATTATGGACTCTTATTATATGTAAAAATGAGTGTAGTAGTATATAATTTTCATTAAATAAAGAGTATGGAAAGGAGGAAAAGATTGGACGAATTGATATTAATGGCACAAGCTGGAGATGAAGATGCATTTACAAAGATGATATTATATATAAAAGATGACTTATATAAAATTGCCAAAACAAGAATTGCCAATGAAACAGATATAGAAGATGCTATACAAGAAACTATGATAGAAACATATAAATCAATAAAAAAGATTAAAAGATCCAAATAAATTCAAAAAATGGGTCATAAAAAATACTTATTAATAAGTGTAATCGAATTTATAGAAGAAAATATAAAACAGATATTTCAATAGATGAATACAATGTTGAAACATTAAAACCAATAATATAATTGATGTAGAAAATAAATTAAATTTTTATGATATCATAAAAAAATTTTAAATTATGAAGAAAGACTAGTTATTATTCTTTATTATATGGAAGATTATTCTGTAAAAAGAAATTAAAAGTATATTAAAAATGAATGAAAATACTATTAATACTCATCTTTATAGGGCAAGACAAAAAAAAAAAAACGAATTATGGAGGAAATGAGTATGAATGATTTTGAAAATAAAATAAAAAAGAGCTCTAAAAAAGATGTTGAAAAACCATTGAGTTATGATTACGCTATTAAAAATGCATTTTACAATAGCAAGAATAAAAGAAAAAAGTAATTTATTATTAAAACTAGCAACAACAACATCTTGTTTAATTATGGCATGTTCTGGAGTATTTGCAACAAGCTATATAGTATATGAAAAAGTTTGGAAAACCCTGTTATAGTAAATCAAGAAGAAAATGCAAATGTAGAAAAGAAATTTCAAAAGAAGAAAAAAGAAAATTATATATCAGAAGAAGATGCTATAAAAAAAACAGCAAATGAAGTAATAAATAAATTAGGGTTATAAAAACACTCAAATATCAAATGTTGATTTAAAAAAGAAAATATAATAATGAATATTCAGGTCATTATATTTTACGATCTAATAATATATTAATAACTATAAATGCTGAAACAGGAAAAAACTAGAGTATTTTGGAGATAATTCTATTAATAATAGAGATATAAAATGTGATGAGCTATCAGAAACACAAGTAAATAAAATTGCTAGAGAAATATATAATAACTTAGGATTATTTGATAATGAAAACAAATATGAAATAGTAAATACCAAAAAAGTAGATATGGCATTTGGAGAACATATTAATAGTTTGTGGGAAGTAAGTTTTGGTAAAATGTATAATGGAAATTATGATAAATCTAATATATCTACAATTTGTTTTTCTATATGTGATAATAACATTGGTATATCTTCTATTACATTTATAGATAACAATAATTTTGAAAATAATCCAATTATAATTACGAAAGAAGAAGCTATTGAAATTGCGACAAATAAAGAAAAAAGAATTTAGTAATTTGGAAATATCAGATACTACTGCAGATTTATCAATTGAAAAAATGAATATATTTATTTATTGTTTAGAAAAATAATATAACAAATGAAAATGGCGAAATTAAAACAGGCGATATTACAAGAAATGTTTGGGTTGTTGATGTAAAACACAATAAAGAAGCAAAACCAAAAGATGCAGAAATAGAAACAGTAAAAAAAATTTTATAATAAGAAATATTATATTGATGCTACAACTGGAGAAATCATAGGAGGAGAGCAATCAGAATATTTTAATAATTAAAAATTTTAATGTTTGTTTTTTAATTTATATTGAAGATTTTTGGAAAATTTATAATAAAATATAATTAGAATTACCTGAAAGTATGAAAATTAAGAGTAGAAGAATGATCCTGCATTTATGGATTGAAAAACACTTTTTAAAAAAAAATATAGTATAATGTTTATAAAAAAAGTTATGAGGTATTGAATTTAATCAATATCTCTTTGTGTTTCAAAAAAACAATGGGAATATGATAAAATAGCTAAAAAAGGCATAAAATTTACTAGATTTAATAAAAAAACGGTGGAGTAGGGGGATAGCCATATTTTTAATGTTGTATATTTATATTTAATATAAATATTTTATATATAAAAAAAGTAAAAAATATATAGAAAAAATTTTGTGCAAAGTTTTTACAAAATAGAATTTGAATTTCTGATTTATAATTTTTAAAATAAAATTTAAAATTAAAAATAAAATTAAAAAATATTATATTTGAAATTTTAAAATTTTAAAAATTATAAATTAAAGATTTTAAATTTATAGAATTTTTTAACTTGTGAAAATCAATTTTTAAGCCATTTACAATATTGCAATATTAAATTATTCATCTAAACATTAAATTTAGATTTATTTGAGTTGTTTATGAAAATTTTAGTTATATACATGCAATTTTTATAATTATCTGCAAATGCTAAAGTAATCTCTAAAAGATCTAAAATAACGGCTTATGAGAATCGATTTTAAGCCATTTTTATATTTAAGCCATATAACTTGTTGTTTAGTATTTTAGCAAAATATTGATAATTCTGGGTTTGAGAGATTTTAGATAAAAATAACCAAATTTTTTTATACTTATATAAATATATAAAAAACTGAAAAATACCTAAAAAAAAAAACGACGCACGAGAATCGATTTTAAGCCGTTTTTTTTTTTAAGACTTATAGTTTGTTATTGGCAAAATACGGCAAATATAGAGAAATAGGCATTTTGAAGATTTTTGAAAATTTATATAAAATATAATATAAAAAAAAATATTAAGTAATGAAATTATATTTTAAATAGAAAAATTATTTAAATGTAAAATTATAAAGATAAATTATAAAACTGATTTAAAATTGATTTTAGAAATAAATATCTGGGACTAGACTAACATTATTACAAGGAATAAATTATAAAATGATAATGTTAGTCAAACGATAGCTAATAAATAGCTAGTAAAGCCGTTAAGGCTAGTAGTTACAAGAACTTGTAGGTAGGACTCTAAAAGGGGTTCTATTATTTTGCTCCTATCTCTTATTGCACAAAACTTTGATAATAGTAACCCCCTATGATATCACTTTTCATATTTTGTATTCAAATATACAAATAATATTATAATTCTATTTTAAAATTCCTATTAAATATGGTTATTGAAATAATATCTAACAGTTAAGTTGAATAAAGTTTATTCAGCTTATTTTTTATACCTTCAGAAAAAAAGGAGGGGGAAAAATGCAAGATACAAAAGTAATTGCAGTTGCAAACCAAAAAGGCGGAGTTGGAAAAACTACAACAACGCTTTCGTTAGAAGTTGCTCTTGCAAAGGAAGGAAAAAAAAGGTTTTGTTAGTCGATGCAGCATCCGCAAGGAAACCTTACTACTTGTCTAGGGTATAATAAACTAGAAGAAATGCCAATAAGATTAACTGAAATAATGAATGCAGAAATGATGGATGAAAAATTAAATATTAACGATGGTATATTGCACCATAAAGAAGGTATAGATTTGATTCCTTCAGATTTAAGCCTTTCAGGAGTAGAACTTTCTTTTAGGAAATACTATGAGTAGAGAATTTGTATTAAAGAACTGCTTAAATACTATAAAAAATAATTATGACTATGTTTTTAATTGACTGCATGCCTTCATTAGGACTAATTCCTATAAATTGTTTAGCATGTAGTGATGAAATTATTGTTCCAGTCCAAAGCCAATACCTTGCTGCTAAAGGAATGACTTATTTATTTGATACTGTTTCTAAAGTTAGAAGAACAATAAATCCTAGCTTAAAAAAAATTAAAGGAATAGTATTAACTTTAGTTGATAAAAGAACTAATTTAGATAAAGAAGTTAGACAAGAAATTGAGGAGAGCTATGGACAATTTATTAAAATATACGATACAGAAATACCTAGAGCAGTAAAAACAGCTGAAGCAACAATTCAAGGAACAAGTGTATTTGAATATGATAAGAACGGAACTGTTGCAAAAAGCTTATGAAAATTTAGTAAAGGAGGTTTTACAAGATGAAAGATTCAAAGAAAAAAAAAAATGAACCTTGCTTCACTAGATAGCATATTTACGACACAAGAAGAAAGAGATGAGGCTAAAAAGAACATGTTATAAATCTTCCAATAGAACAAATACAGGACTTTCCAGAACACCCATTCAAAGTATTAGATAATGCAGAAATGGATGATTTAGTCAAAAGCATTAGTGTTAAGGGTGTTATACTTCCAACAATAGTAAGACAAAGAAAAAGATGGAAGTTATGAAATGATTTCAGGTCATAGAAGAAAACATGCAGCTTTTAAGAGCAGGCTTAACAGAAATACCTTGTATAATCAAAGATTTAACAGATGATGAAGCAACTATTTTAATGGTTGATTCAAATATTCAAAGAGAAGAAATACTTCCTTCAGAAAAAGCATTTGCTTATAGAATGAAATTAGAAGCAATGAAACATCAAGGAAAAAATTTAACTTCTGACCCAATGGAACAGAAGCAGACATCAAGAGAAGTATTGGCTGAAAAAGTTGGCGAAAGTGCATCAAACATTCAAAGATTTATACGATTAACTTATTTAATACCTGAATTATTAGAATTAGTCGATGAAAAAAGAATCGCTTTAAGACCTGCTGTTGAATTGTCTTATATAAGTGAAGATAACCAAGAAATTTTGTATGACATTTTTAAATATGATGAAGCTACTCCAACATTAAGTCAAGCCCAAATACTCCGAAAACTTGATGAAAAAGGAGAATTGACTGAAGATAAACTTGAAGATATTATGCGTGCAGAGAAACCTAATCAAAAGAGCAATTTAAAACTTCGTACGACAATATTAGACAGTATTTTCTAAAAACTATTCAAATGAGCAAATTAACAACAAGATTATGGAATTATTAGAAAAATATCAAAAGAGTGGAAACAGAAAATAAGAGATTGCAGATAATTTTTATTTTCTTTCCCTTACAATCCCTATTATTACTAACTATATTACTAACTAAAAGAGTAAATGTATAAATTATTATAATTATATATATTTACACATTTGATAAAGTTTTAAAATCACGCTATCCTGAAAGTAATAGGAGGGATGTATTATGAAAAAATATATATTTTTTCTCAAGTATAATTTTAATTATAATTACTTTAAGTTTAACTATAACGATGAAATCACTTAATAAAAATAATGAATCTTCTGAAATTTTATCAAAAGATAACCAAACGAATCTTGATAATGTTCAAGAAAATGTTATTGAATTTTCTGAAATAGATGAAAATAATAATGTTCAAGATAATGAAATTTAGAGAAGAAACCAAAAGCCAAATAGTAAATAATTATGAGGAAATTAAAATAAAAAGAAGTACAACAAGAAGAAAAACAAGAAGAAAAAATAGTTAGTCCAACACCTGAAATAAAGAAAGCAACTCCAACAACCAAATCAAAAGAGTCTAAAAAGAGCAAAAAGAAGTAGTAAAAACCGAGATTCCAAAAATAGTAGAACCAAAACAAGAAGAAAAATAAAAAAATAGAAACCTACAAATGTTCTGGTAGTAATCATGGGGTTGGAGTAGGAAATTCGCAAAAATGGTTTAATTCTGAATCTGAAGCAATTAGTTATTATAAATCTATAATTAAAAAATTGGGGCGATAAATGGGAAAAACTTTGAAATTGATGATGAAACATATAACAAAAAATTGTCCTTATGGGTATGAAGATTGGAGTTGTCCTTATTGCAGTAAATGGACTATAAACTTTTTATTATAATTAAAAATAAAAATATATTAAGAGCAAGTATAAAAATTACTTGTTTTTTTTATGTTAAAAATGGAGGTAAAAAATGAAAATAAATAAAATTAAAAAAATTTTTTTCAGTAATAATACTGATTTTAATGTTATTTAATATTGTTCAACCTGTACTTGCAGCTTCAGGCTCTGGAGTATGGACAGGTGGTCAATATGCTTCAGGAATGAAAACAACAGATAATCAAAATGGTACTACTGGAATTATTATTAGAAAACTTGTCAATACAAGTAATGGAGATAAAAAACAGTCTTTTTGCGCAGAACATGGTATAGATTTTAAAACAGGCGCTAGCTATAATGGCGTTTACTATACACCTACAAATTCAACAATAAGAAAAGCTTGTAAAATTGCTTATTTAGGTTGGTATAGAGATAATGGAGGATATGTTGTTGACGGTGGAATATTAGCAGCTTCAATGATTGATGTGAAAAAAGCTTATGTCTATACGCAACAATATATATGGGAAACATTAGGTCAAAGTTCTGCAACATTTGTAAATTCAACATATCAAACTGAATATCAAGCATTTAAAGAAAGAATAGATAATGAAATAAATCAAATTTCAGCTAGACCAAGCTTTAATGGTAAAACAATTACTATTACAGCTGGAGAGTCAAAAACAATAACCGATACTAACGGAGTCTTATCTGCATATAATTCAATTGATAAAAACTCAAGATGGAGTAAGATATCAACATTCAGCAGGAAGTAATTCAATGACTATTACAGTATATGATAGTGTTGAAACAGAAAATATAAGAATTTCTGATAGTACATTCCAATCATGGGGAATGGTAAAAGGAGAAACAGAAGAACATGATACAACAGTATATTTTGAATTTCCTTCTGGAATACAAGACCAATTATATGCTATGCATTACAATGATCCTGTAACATTAAATTTATCACTTAAAATTGAATTATTAGGAAATTTAGAATTAAAGAAATTAGAAACAACTGGGAAAATTAAAAAAGAAGCAAATTTTAAAAAGAATAGAATTATCAAACTCAATAAGAGTAAAAAATAATTTATCTGAACAAGATACTGATAAATTTTTATCTTTGACACGTACTAAATTAGAAAATAAAAATTATAAAGTTTATTTTTCTCATGCAAGATTTACATATAAAAATGCAAATATGATGGTACAACCAAATGAATTGATAATAGCTATAAAAGAAGAATAATTTGTTTTGTATATTTATTTATATTATAATATCTAAAAATGGAGGTAGTAGAAATGATAAATATTCTTGATAATATAGAGGTTTTATACCATAGTTGTATAAAAAAAAATAAATAAAGAAAAAATTATTTATATAGATCCATATCATATAGATAAAAAATTATAATGATGCAGATATAATTTTTATAACACATGACCATTATGACCATTATTCTGAAGATGATATAGATAAAGTAAGAAAATTTAATTCTATTTTTTGTTATTCCTGATGATTTATTACCTAAATTACTTGAAAAAGGAATAAATCCAAGAAAACATTTTTACGCTTGATTCAGGAGATACAGAAATTATTGATGGAATAAAAGTTGAGGCAGTTCCAGCATATAATACAAATAAGCCTTTTCACCCAAAAAAGAAAATAATTGGCTAGGCTATATTATAGAAATAAAAGGGTGTTAGGTATTATATTGCAGGAGATACGGACATTACAGAAGAAAATAGAAAAGTAAAATGTGATGTTGCTTTTGTTCCAGTTGGAGGAACATATACAATGGATTTTAAAGAGGCAGCACAATTAATAAATATTATAAAACCTAAATTTGCTATACCAGTTCATTATGGGAGTGTTGTTGGCTCAAAACAAGATGCAACAGATTTTATAAAGTTACTGTATCCAACAATCAAAGGGATAAATTTGATTAATCAATAATATGGAAAGATATGTTAATGGTGAATGGGAAAATAGAAAAGTTAAATGTGAAATTTATGTGAATATTTAGCACTTTGAATTGACAACTGCTAAAAAAAATAGGTATAAAATATTAGCAGTCGTTTTTACAGAGTGCTAATTTTTTTTTGTAAATATTAGCCATAATTTTTGCGAGAAAGAAGGTATTTTATGCAAAAAAAATAACACGTAAAAAGTATATTTTCTAATTTATTAAAGTTGGGTTTTTATTACATTATTTGTAGGCGTATTTTCACAAATATTTGGTACAAATAATTCTTTTGACATGGGTATGTGTATTAATTGGAACTATGATGTATTGGTATATGGATATAGGAATTAATATAAAACAAGCACCATTTGTTATTGTTTTGATGTTTTTACAAATAGGATTTTCAAATAAGTTGGCTCAAATAAATCCAGTAATAGGTTTGATTGTAAACTTTATTACAATATTCTTAATTATGTACATTCCATCAGCAAAACCAGAATATAAGGCGTATATGCCATTTCTTTTATGTTACATTTTTAATCAGTCAAATCCCGCAGAGGGTCATGATTTTGTAACTAGAATGTTAAGTTTGCTTATAGGTGGAGTAATAGTGTCATTAGTATATTATTTTAAAAATAAAAATTCAAATAAGGAGCATGATACAATTAAGCAAGCATTTAAGAGTATGAGTATAACATCAAATAGGTTTATTATAGCTTTAAAGATGGCTATTGGTGTAAGTATTGCGATGTTGATTGGTACATTGTTTGGTGTTAAAAAGACTATGTGGATTTCAATGTCTGTTATGTCTTTAACACAAATTGATTTTTCTAATACTCAAAAAAAGATTTATAAGTAGAATAATTTCAACAATAATTGGTTCAATTGTTTTTGCTATATTATTCCAAGCATTGGTACCAGAAAAAAAATATGATGTGATTGTTACAATAATTTTAAATTATATTTATACGTTTATAAATGATTATAAGTATCAAGTAATATTTATTACTGTAAATGCAATTAGTTCTGCTTCGGCTTTATTTGATACAAGTACTGCAATAGAATTGAGAATTTTATTAATTATATTTGGGATGTGTATTAGGATATATTATAAATAAAATTAATTTTAGAAAATATTTTACTTTGCTAAAAAGAAAGTTCAGGAGAATGGGAAAATTAGGTACTCATAATTTAAGTTATGAGAATGGTTAGTTATAAGGGAGAGATACAAATGAAGAATATTTTAACAAATGATTTTGCAAGTGAGCTATTTGACTTAAGTGAAGATAGTATTTATAACATATTAGAGGAATTTAATGAAAACCAAAACATTGATAAAACATTAACTTATGTTTTTATAAAAGCATTTTACATTCATATTGCCAAAGTTATTTTAGACAAAGAAAATATTAGTCTAAACTTTGATGAAGTATATTCAAAATATAGAATGTATTTAAGCATTTACTACAAAAGTAACAACTCTCAAATAAGCCAAGAACTCTTGAACGAAATATTAGATGCATTTGATAAATCTTTTTGCGATTATAGAATCATTAGAGTTTAATAGAATAGAAGATAGTTATGAATTTAGCAAGGCATCATATCATAGACTCATTTGAACTATTAAGAAAAAATTTTAGAAAAAAAAAGTCTAAATGTAATATAAGAACAGATATATTTGATAAATACATTGCAGATATTCAGGAACAATCTGAAAAAAATAAACAACTATATTTGTACTGAACCCAAAAAAATTGGACATTTTTTATTAGGTATTAGGCTGCTTGGGAATGAACTCTGTATTGTACAGGACTCATTCCTTTTTAACTTGCCCTTTATCCTTTTATTATTATAATAATCTATATATTCTATTATATCTGTTTCTAATTCTTCTATTGTTTTATATTCTTTCATATAAAATAATTCTGATTTTAATAAACCAAAGAAATTCTCTGCTAATGAGTTATCTAAACAATTTCCTTTTCTAGACATACTTTGTCTAATTCCTTTTTCTTTCAATAAGTGTTGATATTGTTTCATTTGATACTGCCATCCTTGGTCTGAATGTAATATCAAATTAGTATTATCTGGTATTTTTACTAAATGCTTTTTTTTAACATGTCTACTACTTGTGCAAATACTGGATGCCTTGATATATTATAACTAATTACTTCTCCATTAAATAAATCTACTATTGGTGATAAATATATTTTTTTGCTTTATCTACTTTGAATTCTGTTACATCTGTAACCCATTTCTCATTTGTTTTTTTTTGCTTCAAATTCACGATTTAATAAATTATTACATATTTTTCCTACTTCACCTTTATAAGATTTATATTTTTTGTATTCTCACAAAACATTGCAGTCCTAATTCTTTCATTAATTTTGAAACTGTTTTATGATTTATATTATATCCTCTATTATGAAGTTCCATAGTTATTCTTCTATATCCATATCTTCCTTTGTTTTCGTGATAAATAGCTGTTATTTCTTCTTTTTATCTCTTTATATTTATCTGTTTCCTTCATTCTATTTAATTGATAATAAAATGTACTTCTTGTCACTTCTGCATATTTTAACAAAGCCTCTAACTTAAATTCTTGCCTTAATTCATCTATTACAATTACTTTTTTCGATTGTTTTGGCTTTGTTCTTTTCTGAACTAAGGCTTGCAATTTTTTAAGTATGCATTTTTCCATTCTAAGTCTTTGAACTTCTGCTATCAAATCTTCTTCTACATCTTTGGATAATTTTTTTTTTTCTTGATTTAGAACTTATATTTTTATTTCTACCACGTCGCTCTTCATAAAGTGCTTGTGGCCCTTCCTCATAATATATACGTTCCCATTTTGTTACAGTACTTCCTGAGCTTAATTTAAAATGTATTGCTGTTTGTGTTGCAGACAAATGGTTTGTATGCATATATTCTACTACATTTTGCTTATATTTTCCATCATAAGATGCTTTTTTGTTTTTTTCTATACCAATTTCTCCATGTTCATTGTATTTTCCTATCCAATGCTTTATTGGTGTTGGGCTTGGAATGTTAAATTTTTTTTTGCTGCTTCATAACTAGTATGATAATTTTCAATACTAATATTTAACAACTTTTAATTTGAATTCTTTTGAGTATTTTGCCATAAAATGAACCCTCCTTATTAAACTTTTTGTCTAATATTTTTGGGTTCACTTCAATTATAGGCTTAAAATAAATTAAAATCATATAAATCAAAAATATATGTAACATATTATAATTACAAACAAAATATAAAATTACATTATATTAAAGGGAGTACAAATTTGAGTGAAAATAAAATAAATAGAATAAAAAGAGTATTGTAAAGAAAATATTAAAGAAAAAATAAAAAAGACAAATTACAATAAGTAGGGTAGATAACCAGTTGAAATTATCTACCTTTTATTATATAATCCTAACAAGAATTAGTAATTTGAAAGAGAGTTATATAAAAGATAAGAAATAGTATTAGAAAGAAGGGAAAGAATATGTGTACAGCAGCAACTTATAAAACGAAAGATTTTTATTTTGGAAGAACATTGGATTATGAATTTTCATATGGAGATGAAGTAACAATAACACCAAGAAACTTTGAATTTAAATTTAGAGAAGTAGATGACATTAAGAGTCATTATGCGATAATTGGAATGCCATTTGTTACTGAAGATTATCCATTATATTACGATGCAATAAACGAAAAATGGTTAGCAATAGCAGGTTTAAATTTTGTTGGAAATGCTCATTATAAAGAAAAACAGGAAGGAAAAGATAATGTTGCTCAATTTGAACTGATACCATGGATTTTAAGCCAATGTTCAAATGTAAATGAAGCTAGAAATTTGATTGAAAAAATGAATGTGTTAAATACTCCATTTAGTGATAAATTACCATTAGCTAGCTTACATTGGATTATTTCCGATAGCACACAATCAATAACTGTAGAGTCTGTTATTGATGGAATAAAAATATATGATAATCCAGTAGGGGTATTAACTAATAATCCATCTTTTGATAAGCAAATGTTTGCCTTAAATAATTATATGTATTTATCACCTAAATCTCCAGAGAATAAATTTAGGTAAAGAATTAGATCTAAGTTTATATAGTAGAGGAATGGGAGCAATAGGTCTACCAGGTGATTTATCATCGCAATCAAGATTCATAAGAGTAGCGTATACTAAATTAAATTCTTTTTTTCTAAAGAAGATGAAAAATCAAGTGTTAGTCAATTTTTTTCACATTTTAGGTAGCGTTGATCAACAAAGAGGATGCTGTGATTTAGGTGATGATAAATTTGAAATAACAATTTATACATCTTGCTGTAATGTAAATAAGGGAATTTATTATTATACAACATATGATAATCATCAAATAACAGCAGTTGATATGCACAAAGAAAATCTAGATAGTAATGTACTTATTCGTTATCCTTTGATAAAGGAAGAACAGATAAGAACTCAAAATTAATGTTTATTTATAAAGAAGATAAAAGTATTACATATAAAAATGAATGAATATGAGCAAAAAAAATATGCGGATGGCAGTAAAAAGAGGAATTGTTGTAGCAATAGGTTTATTAATACAAATTCTATTAACATTATTTATATATTTAAAATTTGGAGAATTTATAAGTGTTATTCAAGTAGTTTATGGTTTACTTAGTATTATAATTGTTTTAATGATTATCAAGTATAGTAAAAAGATTAAGTAGCGATTTAATATGGATATTACTGATTATGCTTTTTCCATTAATTGGAACACTTCTATATATCATACTTAGTAATAATATGAAAAGAAGTAAAGTTTTTAAAGAATATTAATGAAAAATATAGAAAATGGTCAAAAATACTTAATACAAGATGAATTTATAAAAAAAAAAAAGAAATCGATACTAAAAATTTAGGACAATTAAAATATATAAGTGAATTTGCAGGATTTCCTGTAACGAAAAACAATGAGATAAACTATTATTCTCTTGGTGATGACGTTTATCCTGTTATGTTAGAAGAACTAAAAAAGCCAAAAAAATTTATTTTTATAGAATATTTCATTATTAATAATGGTACTATGTGGCAAAAGAAATTTTAGATATATTAAAAGAAAAAAGCAAATTCAGGACTAGATGTAAGAGTATTATATGATGATATGGGTTCTTTTGCTATGCTACCTAGTAATTATCCAAAGTTACTGGGAAAATATGGAATAAAATGTATGCAATTTAATAAATTATCGCCATTTGCAGGTATTATTATGAATAATAGAGATCATAGAAAAATGATGATAATTGATGGACATACTGCTTTTTCTGGTGGAATTAATATTTCAGATGAATATATAAATATAAATAGTAAATTAGGAGTATGGAAAGATAATGGAATTAGGATAAAAGGTGAAGCTGTTTGGAATTTTACTGTTATGTTTCTAGAAATGTGGAATTCATTTAAAAAAGAAGATAATGATTATAATAAATACAAATATAAATTTACTGAAAAGTATAAGGAAAATGGTTTCGTTGTACCTTATGGGGAAAGTCCATTAGATGATGTTATAACCGGCGAAGATATTTATCTAAATATTATCAATCAAGCGAAAAAAGTATGTTTATATTTATACACCTTATTTAATTATTGATACAGATATGATAAATAGTTTAATCTTAGCTGCAAGAAGAGGAGTAGATGTCAGAATTGTTGTTCCTGGAATACCCGATAAAAAAATTGTATATGATTTAACCTCTTCTTATTTTTATACATTAATTAAAGGTGGAGTAAAAATTTATACTTATACGAATGGTTTTGTACATAGCAAAAGTATTTTTATCCGATGATGAAATAGCAACTGTAGGAACAATAAACTTAGATTATAGAAGTTTATATTTACATTTTGAATGTGGTATTTATATGAAGGATACACAAATGTAATAAAAGATGTCAAAAAAGATTTTGAGGATTCCTTTAAAGAATCACATAAAGTAGATGAAAAAAAGAAGCAAAAAATGGTTTATTTAAAGGACTATGGCAAGCTATTTTAAGATTATTTGCTCCAATGATGTAAACGATATAATAAAATTAAGATAAATAGAAAATTATAATTTGTTGAGAAAGCCGTTAAAATGATTTGCTTTTTTTCATGATATAATATATGGTGTAAACAAAGCAAAAAAATAGTAATTTGTTGAAATGATTGGAGGAATGGGTATGAAAAATGAAAATGTATTATTTGCAGTATTACGTATAATTGTATTAGTAGTGTTAGTGATAGAATTTTTTTTATCATTTTAGAGATAGAAGGACTTATACACTCAATTTACCTCAACTTGAAAAATTAGAAAGTATTTCATTAAATCAAAATGAAAAAAGATATTAGTATTAATGGCAGAGAAGAAATGAAAGATATACTATATGTTTTAAATGGTACAAAAAGAGTTACTAAAAACGAAAGCATACAAGATGCACCTGTAAATATTGATGATGAAATAAAAGTTGATTTTCACTTTATAGAAGCTGGAGTATCTACAATATTCGTATATAAGAAAAACAATAGTTATTATATTGAACAACCATATAATGGTATATATATCAAATAAGTGGAGATGAATACAATTCGATAGAGAAACTTGTTAGATAAATTACAAGTTATAGTTATGATTAAAATATTAAATATATTAGAAGTTGATTAAAATATCAGCTTCTTTTTTGTGCTTAAAACGAAAGGAAGTGATACATTTGCAAAGAGAGGAGCTTACAGAACAAATAGGAAAATTAAATATCAAAATAATTAAAGCAAATAAGGAATTAGATGAGCTTGAGCTTAAATATAAAAAGAAAAAGTTAGAAATAAGGAAATACAAAAATGAATCAGTAGGATTACAGCTTGAATTACAAGAACTTGAACTTGAAAATTGGAAAGAAATCCAGGAGGAACAAAAAATAAAAAAGAATTCAAAAAGAAACAATGAAGAAGTATTCTGATCCCAACAATAAGTATTATTCTCAAGAAAAAAAGCTATTACAATTCTGAAGATTTATACAAGAGTTACATGGAAAGAAATATACTTCCTTACAATGACTAGAAAGGAGCTTATTTTGGATAAAAATATTAAAATTATATATAACAAATTAAAAATATAAAATTGAATCAAGGCTATATTGATTTAAGTAATTCTAGTATTCAAAATAAAAATGATTTAGTAGATGTTTGTAATATCATCACAGGCTGAACAAGTTAATGGAAAAAAGCAACAATATAGATAATATATCAAATATAGGTAAAATGTTTATAAATGATACTAATAAACCTACTGAAAGAAAATTAAGCGTTATTTAAAATTTATCTATAAAAAGTCAAGAGGGAGTAGGGGAGCATAAAATTAAAACTAACTATAATGCATAATATAAGATTAATTGGATAAAGTTTTAAAAATAATTAAAAAAGATTATTAATAATTTTAAAATTATGATAAAACAAATTTAATGAAATAAAAAAAATAGTAGAAAGTAAATTTAGAATTTAAAATAATTTTAGAATTTTGTAATTAAAATTTTATTTAAAAATTTATAAATTTATATAAATTATTCAATTTTGATTTTGTGCAAAGTTTTATATAAAATTATATATAAAATCTAAAACCGAACATTTCTTTAGATTTAATTTTTACAAATGCAAAACTTTTCTTTTTGATATTTATAAATCGATTCAATATTATTACAGCAATTAATAGTTTATTAAAAATTAAATTTATATATCATTTAAAGTTTCTATTAGAATTATTATTTGTAGTTTAAAATAAATTATAAATATGGACGCATGAAAATCGTTTTTAAGACATTTTAATAATTAAGCAATTAAGTTATATGTCTAATAATATGGCAAAATATAGACAATATAGATCGATTAATAAAAATGCAAAAATTCAAGAAATATCAGCATACTATAAAATATACAAAAATGGTCAAAAAAAGCGACGCACGAGAATCGATTTTAAGGCGTTTTTATTTTTAAGACATATAGTTTGTTGTTGCAAAAATACGGCAAATATAGTGATTTGAGCATTTTAGAGATTTTTATAAAAAAATAAGAAATTTAATATAAAATATATTATTGAAAATAATTAAAATAAAATTTAAGTGGAAAAATAATTTGAATATAAAATTATAAAGATAATTTATAAGATTGGCTAAGATTTGATTTTTTAAATTGAAATAAGATTAAAGATCGGAACTAGACTAACATTATTACAATATTAAATATATAAAGTAATAACAATAGTCAAACGATAGCTAATAATTAAGCTATAAAAGAGTGTAAGTAAAGTGGTTGTAAGGCATTGGAATGTATGCCTATATATTTTACTCCTACACCTTATTGCGCAAAACTTTGATTTTGTGCAATGTTCTATATCCCTTTTTTACACTTTTTTTCCTTATCTACTTCTACCTCTCTTCTATTGTTTATTGATATGTTAAAGTGACTCCAATTATAATTTACTATTTTATTATTTTATGTTTTTTTAAATTAGCTTTGGCAATGATTTTATTTTAAAAATTATTATTCTTCTTCTCTTATGATTAAATTTTAGTTTTATTAAAGTTATATTTATCATTTAATATTTATTTTTATAATTATAAAATTTTTGATTATTAAAAAAATATTTGTAACTTTTACAATTTTTTCTTTTTATTCCCCTTTTGTAAAAAGTAACTTCATTCATTGCCCAAAATATCTCTTTTTAAAGTATTTACCTTTTGGTAATTGAATTGATTCAAGTTCTGATAATTTTCCTTCTATAATATACCAAGTTCCTACTTCAGTAGGATTAAAAAATTTGGCAATTACCTTACTATTTCCTAACTTTCCATCTTGACTACCAAGTGGATATTCTTTTAATTTTTCTTCTAAATCCTTTGTTAATAATTTCATTTAAAATTCTTCCTTTTTGATTTTTTGCAACAAAAAAAAGAGATATTGATTAAATTCAATACCTCGTAATTTTTTATTATTTACTTATTTTAATGTTGTTAAAGTAATTTGATTTACTTATTATAATTTTTACTTACTTAAAAGTCTTTCTTTGCCAACTTTTCTTGTTACATTTTGGACATTTCATATATCGTGTAGTTCCAGAGTGCATTGCAAAATATACTTGGCTATATTTTTGGTACATATTGTGCCATTTCTAATAACATTTTTTCTGCTACTTCATTATAATTATTCATTTCAATCAACTCCCCACATAATAATTCATTTACACTTATTTTGAGTTCATTACACAAATCGAGCATTATTGATGAATCAGGCATTCCTTTTCCGTTTTTCCATTTTGAAATAGCTCTATCTGTAATGTTTAATTTCTCTGCAAGTTGCATTTGAGTTAAATTATTCTTTTTTTTTTCTACATTTAGCTATAAATTTTCCTATTTTAATCTGATTCATATTTTTTACCTCCTTCAATTTAAGTGTAAATTATTATCTAAAAAAGTACACAAACTAATCGTTGAGTGGGGTATTTTTCTTTATCAACGATTAGTTGAATTGTTATAATTTGTGCGATAACTTGTAATTTATCGAGATGATTGTAACATAAAAGTTAGATATTTTTCAAATCAATATATAACTTTCTAAATTTTATTATGCATGTATAATATTTGTATTCTTTGAAATCTCACTATTGATTTATATTATTGCTTATCTTTATCTTTTTTGGTAAAAATTAAACTAAAAGATATTCCAAAAGACATACCTAAACATATTTCTATTCCTATTCCTGCCATACTATTTAACACATTCACAAAAACAATGCTCCAAAGTATTGTCATTGCTATTCCTATTATTAATCCTATAATTATATTTTTATTTTTCATAACTTTCTCCTCCACAAATTACTATTTTTTATTGTCTGCCATTTTTTTATTCCTACATATTCCTTCTTCACTATTTTCTTTTAAATAAATATTCAATTATTTCATCTTTTGTAAATCCAATTATTTGTCTAATCTTTTCTTGATTTATATTTTTTAAAAATATCACTATTAATATCAATAATTTCTTTAATATCAATTATTGCACCATTTTGCAATCACTATTTGTTGTTTGTAAATATCAATTTTATTTATATTATCTAAAATGGTTTCATATCTTCCACCATTTTTTTTTTTTCATCTGGAATAAAATATGTTACTTCTAATTCAGGTTTATTTGAAATTAATTCCTGAATAACTTGTATTTTCATATCCAGTATAACTTTAAGTTCCTCATCTAATTCAATTCTTCTATCAGTTAGTCTTGCTGTTTCCTTAACTTGTCCTTCATATCCTGTAAGAGCTGAATAAGGTGCAAATTGTGCAGATCTTTGATATAAACTCATTTTTTGGATGCTTTGATGCAGGTCTTTTAAATTTATAATATCATCATATTTTCCCATTAACCTTTATGACCTCCTACTTGTTCATTTCTTTCTATTGTTGTTCCTCCATCTTCAAAATTCATTCCTTTAAGAATTGCATTTTTACCATATTTTTTTCTTTATATCTAGTATAGATCTTTGAAGATTTCGCTCTTTCTTTTCTTTCTCATTTTTTCTTTCTACTTCTGAATAATCAGTAAATAAATCAATTTGTTCAAATTTATTTTTCTTTTTCAGCTTGTTCTTCACTAATTACATTATTTGCAGTTATATTAATTCTTCGCACTAATAAATGCTTATCAATTATTCTATCATATAATTTCATAACAGATTCACCAATAAGTTTATTTGATGAAGTTTTATGGTCTAAATTTATTGTACCGTGTGCATGTTTTGGTACACTTCTTCCATATCTATCAATTGTTATTTCTCCATTATAATCTATATTCTTATTCGTAAGATTTTCTATATCATATCCAACATCTAATACAATTTGATTTGTAACTACATGCTTATCTACTAAATCAAGTACCAATAGCTCTGTCATTTCTTTAATTATTAATTTTGTTTTTTCATAATTATATGGACAATGTAGAACTTGACCTGAACTTATACTATTTGTGGTTGGTACATAGGATTTTATGCTTTCCATAGTGCATGGTTCTATTCCCCATGCATGATCAATTAATAATTCTGCGTTTATTCCAAATAGTTTGAATAATTTATCTTCATTATAAATTGAACATCTAGCAACATCTCCCATTGTTTGCATTCCGTTTGCTTCAAGTTTTTTAGCATAACCTTTTCCAACTCTCCAAAAGTCTGTAAGTGGTTTATGATTCCATAATTGTTTTTTATACATTTCTTCGTCTAAACAGGCTATTCTAACTCCGTATTTATTTGCTGTTGCATGTTTTGCTACTATATCCATTGCGATTTTTGCTAGATATAGATTTGTTCCGACTCCACAAGTTGCTGTAATTCCAGTTTGTTTATATATATCATGTATAACTTTTGTTGCTAATTGACTTGCTTTCATTTGATAGGTTTTTAAATAATGTGTTACATCAATAAAAACTTCGTCTATGGAATAAACACATATATCATCTGGAGAAAAAATATTTTAGATAAACATTATATATATTAGTGCTATACTTCATATATTTTTTTTTCATTTGAGGCGGTGCTATAATATAATCTAATTCATATTCTGGATGTTTTTTTAGTTCGATGTCTTCATAAGATTTTCCATTTAGTATATGACCAGGTGCATTGTATTTTCTATTTGTATTTATTTCTCTTACTTTTTTGAACTACTTCAAATAGCCTTGCTCTTCCTGGTATTCCATATTGTTTTTAGAGATGGACTTACAGCAAGACAAATTGTTTTCTCTGTTCTACTACTATCTGCTACTACTAGATTTGTTGTTAGAGGGTTTAATCCTCTTTCTTGACATTCTACTGAAGCATAAAAACTTTTTAAATCTATTGCTACATATATATTTTGTTCTTGCATATTCCACCTCCTATTTGCCTTATTTAATTTGCATTATATCATTTATTTTTATACTTGTAAACAATTGTTTGGCATTACTTTTGAAAATTTAAAAAGAGATGCTATTTTTTAATCATCTCTTGAAATTGTAATTTATCTTTCCAATTGATTTTGCATAATATCTTTAAGTGCTTCTCTAATATACTCTGGTCTAGTATTTTCATCAATGTTTAATTTTTCATCAATTTTAATATCTCTTACTTTTTACCCCATAGGTCAACTCTATAAATTCAGCTAAAACATGTCTATGACAAAACTGTTGTCCTTTTTCATAGCACAATAATACTGGGTCTGTTTCATTTTGTAACAATTCTTCTATATTTACTTTAGTTAAAACTTGATTATAATATTGCTCTATATAATATCTTGTATTCTCCTCTTCTGAAATTCTACCAATATTATTATGCCAAATCTCCCAAAATGCTCTTTTTTGGTGCTAAGGAAGGAATTGCTTTGCCAACAAATCCAACTTTTCTCCCTCTATCGCCTGAAATAGATATTAAATTTCTAGCTTACATTCTTCATAATTACCTGTAAAAATTCTCGTATTCATTTTTTTTCTCCAATCTGACCAAAAAATTACTATTTGTCCGCCATTTTTGTGCTATGGTGAATATGCCAATTGTTTCTGCATTCTGGTTCAAAAGTTACATTTGCTATAAATATACTTGATTTCTTCCAGCTGTTTGTTTTTTGTTCCATTTTAAATTTCTCCTTCTTATTATATATAATAAGAAGTAAAAATTTAAAAAGTAGAGACTTATTTTTAGTCAAAATTATTTATTTTTCAGTAGATGATATCATTCCTATGCTCAGTTGCAGTTTTTTGGTTACAAATCCTTCAAAAATCTCCATATCTAATACTGATTCTGGATGCCATTGAACTCCAATAACATTATCTTTTTCGATTCCTTCAATTGTTCCATCATCACATCTAGCCACAATTCTGAAACCTGGTGCAACATCTTTTATTGCTTGCTCATGATATGAATTTACTTCTAATTTATCTTTTTTATATATTTTATACAAAAATGAATCTTCTTCTATATTTATAATATGTTTACTTTGATCTTTTTAAATTGTGGTTTGGTATACTTTGAAATAAAGTACCTTCCAAAAATGACATTTAGTTCTTGTATTCCAGCACATATTCCTAATATAGGCTTATTTTGTTTGTTAAATTCTTCTACGCATTTCTTAACTAAAGGATATTCATCAAATTTATCATATTTTTTATCTTTTATTGGTTCTTCATTATAATATTTTGATGTACATCATTTGCACTTCCAGTTAAAATTAGTCCATCGCATATGTTGCTTATTTCTTCTATATTTCTTTCTGAAATTACTGGAATAAGTATAACGTCTAATTTATCAAATATTTTTCTATATGACGAATCTAAATAATACACTATATTAAATGGTTTCTTTTTTTTCCGTTGTTTTCTAATCTTTCTATTATTGCTATCTTTTTTCATTTGCTTAATTCCCCTTTATTTTATTATTCAGAATTGTTATCTTCACTAGTATTAGTCGAATTATTTAAGTTATTTTTTTGTGTGTTACTATTTACTGTATTACTTGTATTGGTTGAATTTGTTGAAGTATTTGAAGTGTTTGTTTTATTAGAAGTATTATTATTTGTACTTGTATTAGTTTGTTCATTTGTAGAATTTTGTTTTGTCATATTATTTGAATTGCTATCTTTTTTGATTTTTTGTATCTTTATTCGGTTGCGTTTCATTTTGTTGTATTGATGAATTTGTATTAGTTCGTTCTGGTTCTTTTGCATCAATATCATCAGTAATCCCTTTTATAATTTCTGTTACATTATTTTTATTTATGTTTTCATTATTTTTAATCTCAGAACCATTATGCTCATTACAAATTTCTGGTACTGTAAACCATAAAAAGTATTCTGTGTACGTATTAGGACATCCTGTATTTGCTTTTTTGCCAGTTGCTGAACATATAGTTGCAGTTGAAATGGCTCCTGGATTTTCGAATTTTGCACCTTTAAGTCCTGTATGAATTCTAGACATTACATTTGCCCATATTAATCCTGCTGGGTTTCTTTTTTGGTTAAATTCTATACTTTCATTTTGGTCATAACTCCGTACCATGTTACTGCTGTATAATAAGGAGTAAAAACCACATAACCATCTATCATAATTTTCATCAGTAGTTCCTGTTTTAGCAGCTACATCTACTCCTGATATTTTACAATAAGTTGCTGTACCATTTTCCCCTAATACTGGTTGCGTTAAAATTTCTTTTTTAAGATATATGCTACTTGTTTTGAACATACACGTTTTGTTTTTGGGATGTTTTTATAAATACTGTTCCATCGTTTTTATCAATTTTAGTATAAAAAGTTGGTTCTATATATATTCCATCATTAGCAATCGTACTATAAGCTCCTGCCATTTGCAAAGGACTAATTCCTTTTTCTAATCCTCCAAGTGCTAAAGGTAGACTATTATCTTCTTCAGTTAATGTTGTAACTCCCATTTTTTTCTAAATATTTTATTGAATTTTTAGGCTTTAACTTTTCCATTATTTCAACAAATGGGATATTTTGAGATGATTCTACTGCTCGTCTTACTGTTATTTTTTCCTAAGCTTTTGCTATAATCTGTTGGATGATAATTATTTTCAAAATCTTGCTCTGTATCATCAAATATCGTTGCTGCAGTTATTATCTTTTTATCAATTGCAGGTAATAATACTGCAATTGGTTTTATCGCTGAACCTGTTTGTCTTACACTTTGAGTCGCTCTATTAAAAGAACGCGCAGTTGTCTTTTCGCCTAATCCTCCAGTGCATCCAACTACATTTCCAGTTTTATGATCTATTATTACCATTGCTGCTTGTGATGAATCATCACTATTTCTAGATGCAAGTTTATATTTTTTTTGAACATTCTGTTTCCATTTGTTTTTGAATATCCGAATCTTGAGTACTATAGATTGTTAATCCTGCCATATTAATATAATTTGTAGCAAAAGTTTCTGATATATTGTATTTATCACATATATCTTTAGTAATTTCTGTTATGAGTGCATCTGTATGATATGAATATATACTTTCACTTGATTCTATTTTTCCATTTTTAAAACTTTAAACCTTTTTTTCAACATTTTGCATAGCTTCTTTATACTCATCTTCATTTTTTATATATCCTAATTCTTTTCATTTTTGTTAAAACTGTCTTTGTTCTATTTATAATTTTTGCTTGAATTGTCTTTATCTGAAAAAGGATTGTATGAATTTGGAGAATTGTTTATTCCTGCTAAAAAATGCACATTCTTCAAGTGTTAAATTTTGCACTGATTTATTAAAATAATATTCTGAACCAGCTTCTACGCCATATATACTTGGACCAATATATATAATATTCAAATATGTATCTAGAATTTCATCTTTAGACAGACATGTTTCTAATTGCCATGCTTTCCACCATTCTGTTACTTTTTCTTGTTATACTATCTGTAGCATCCCCAGTAAGATTTTTTTTTACTAATTGTTGTGTAATCGTACTTCCACCAAATGAAGAAGAACCAAAATGAATAATATATGAACCAATAGCTGAAGCAGTTCTTTTTTTATATCTACTCCCACCATGAGAATAAAATCTTTCATCTTCGATAGCTACATAAGCATTTTTTTAAATTATCAGGAATTTCGTTATAAGAAACTACTTTCTTTTTTATTTCACTTCCTAATGTTGCTATTGTATTACCGTTTATATCTTTTACAATTGAATTTTCATTAAGAGTCATATCTTTTTTGCTATAGATTTCCAAACATGAGCAGAAATTGCTAATTTAATTCCAAAAATTATAATTATTATACTAACAATAATTAATAGCAGTTTCTTTTTTTTTTTATTTTTTGTTTTTCTTTGTTTTATCATTTTTATCTTTCTTATCCTCTTTTTTTGTTTTTCATCTCTTGCATTGCTTTTGGCTCTAAATCTTGATCTTGAATTTTTGATTTTCTTAGTCTCTTTCTTTTTGTTTCTTTTTCATTTTGACTATCACATTCTTTCAATTTTTTATACAGTATATCATAAAAGACTTAAAAAATAAAACACTAGTGACAAATTAATATAGAAGTGGTATAATATAAATAATTGCCAAGGCAATTTTATATATAAGTAAGCCATAAAAAATTTAATTAAAATTTTTATGAAAGAAGGAGTTTAATTATGAGTGTAGAAACATGCCCGTACTGTGATGGAAAAGGAATAACCTATGGACCAAGGGTGGCAGAACGTAAGAAATGTCGTACATGTGGAGGAACGGGAATAGTAATTACCTGTTCTTTTTGCAGAGGAACTGGATGGTCTACATCAAGTGGACTGTTCAATTCATCAAAGAAATGCCCGTACTGTGATGGAAAAGGACATCATTAATTAAATTGTCAATAGTTGGGGCGGAAAACTTGTAAGTTTTTCTGCCTCAGCTTTTTAATTTGCTTTTAGAAATAATTAGAAATATTACAATTCTGTAATATTTTTTATGAAATGTCCCTGATTTTTAAGTTTCTATTCCATTTTGTATTATTTTGATATATAATACTTTTATATAGAATGGAGTGTGAATTTCATGATAAAAAAGAGAAGAAAACCCAGACTTTTTGAATGCTTTTTTAGATTATTCAACAACAATTTTAAATAAGTCTCCAAATAGTATTAAGGAATATAATTATGATTTAGCTATGTTTTTTAAATTTATAAAGATACATTTTAATATGACAAATGAAACAGATTTAAAAGAAATATACATTAAAGATATAACAATAGATACTGTAAAAAGAATAAAAATAGATGATATTCATGCATTTTTAGGTTACCTATCAACTACATACCATAGCAAACCTGCTACAAGAGCTAGAAAAAATATCAACAATACGAATATTTTTCCATTATTTGTGCCAAGATGCTAGTTCTCAATTTTTATTAGACCATAATCCAGCTTTAAATTTGAAAACTCCTAAAAAAAAAAAAAAAAGGTTACCTAAATATCTATCTTTAGATGATAGTAAGAAGCTACTCGATGTTGCTTCTGACGAAGATAATAGAAACTGTGAAAGAGATTTTGCTATTACTACTCTATTTTTAAATTGTGGTATGCGTCTTTCTGAATTAGTTGGAATTAATATAAAAAGATATAGATTTTAATGAATGTAAATTAAATGTTATTGGTAAAGGAAATAAAGAAAGAACTATATATTTAAATAATGCATGTATGAAAGCTCTTTCAGATTATTTGTCTGTAAGACCTAAAGAAGGTATAAAACATGATAAGAAATATTCTGAAAAAGCATTGTTTTTAAGTGAAAGAAGAGAAAGAATTAGTAATCGTACTGTACAATATATTATAAACAAAAGAATTATCTAAAAGCTGGCTTAGATAGTAATAAATATTCTGTTCATAAGTTAAGGCATACAGCAGCAACTTTGATGTATCAATATGGTCAAGTAGATATACGTGCTTTGCAAGAATTACTAGGACATGAAAGTATTGCAACTACTGAGATTTATACACATGTAAGCAATGATCAAATTAGAGATGCCGTTGAAAAAAATCCTCTAGCAAATTTATAAAAAATATATGGACTACATTATACTATATAATGTAGTCTTTTTAATTAAATATAGGTATTAGTATTTTCTCTCCTACTTTTAAATTACCATCTATATTATTAATATTTTTTTAATTCACTTACAATGTTTCTTATATCATTTCCTTTATAGTATTTATTTTCTTTTTAGTTCTCTCTCAGATATAGACCACAATGTATCTCCCTCATAAATGAATTCTTCTTTATAAGAAACTTCAGTTTTTGAATATGTATGATTAATTTCCATTAATACTATTGATACTAATATAACTAAAATTAAACACATCATTATAAATTTTCTCTTATTTACTATTTTTTATTTTCATATAATAATCTCCTTTTACTACGAAATATTTGTTCGTGTTTTGAGATAATTATAAACGAACATTTATTCTTTGTCAATATTTTTTTAGAAAAAATGTTCGTTTTTTACTTGTTTTTAAAATATCTTTTTATAATATGGTTGTATGTTTGGTAATAAGCTATCAATATATACTGTGTTATATTCTTTATCTTCTATTTTTATATTTGGAAAAGTTCGTATCATTTTTTTATCATTCCAAAAAGTATTAATAAAATCTGATAAAACCTTATTATTATAAGTTTTATTATAATTTTCTATTACTTTTTCTTTGTTTTTCTACTTCTATATCATTTTCTACTATCATTCTATTAACAAATTGTTTTTTTTGTGCATAACAAGTAGCTATACAATCAATTGCTAAAAATATGATTACTATTAAAATAATTAATTTAAGTTTTTTTATTGAGATTTTATCTTTTATTTTAGCAATCAATATATCAATTTTAGGATTTATAATCTTTATTAAAAATAATGTCAATACTCCCCAGAACACAGAGTAAAGCAAGCATATTCTTCCATTAATATTTAAGAATCTATTAGAATAATCCCACCATTTTTGTATGAAGAATGGTATCTACTAAAAAACTAATTGTATATTCTGTTACAGACCCTACTAAAAAAAAAAATCCCCCACAAAAAGTGTTAATTTGTTTTTATTAAAATATCTAGATAATAATGTAATAGTAATAGCTCCAATTCCATAAATTCCACAAAATGGTCCATATAAAAAGCTTTGCCTAGATTCCCATACTCCTTTAGTTGCAATTCCAAATAATGTTTCTATAATATATCCTATAAAACTATATATAATAAAATAAGCAAATAATTTCCATATGCTAATTCTAATATAGTTACACTTTTTTTTTTTATTCATGAAATTTCCCCTTAATCTTTATTTTTTATTACAATGTATACTATCATAAATTTGTAAAAAAAATAAAGATTTAGTACATAAATAATAGTAATTTACAGTAATATTGGGCTAACTTGTTTCCCTATCTAGTGCACTTTTTATTGTTCTTATAATATATTCTGAATCAAATACAACTGATCTTGGTTTTGTTATTGGATTGTCTTGCCTAAATGGAACAAAATAATAATTATTCCTATTTAGTAACTTTCCTATATTTTCTGCATTACCACTTAATCCATTATTGGTAGAAGGTGCTATAACTAAAAAAGGTCTTCCGTTTCTTAAATGAGATTTTGCTGCCATAAGAGCAGGTGTATCTATAATATCACAAGCAAGCTTAGAAATTGTATTTCCGAGAACATGGTGCAATAACCATAATATCTGTCATCTTTTTCGGTCCAATTGGTTCCGCTTCTTGAATTGTATGAATAATCTTCTTATCTGTAAGCTCTTCTATTTCTTTTATGAAATCTTTTGCTTTTCCAAATTTAGTATCTAAATTATAACTGTTAAAAAAAGACATGATTGGTATAATTTCTGCTCCTTGATTTATTAATTCTTTCATTTTTGGTATTACTTTCTTAAATGTACAAAAAAGAGCCCGTTAATGCAAATCCTATTTTTATTCCTTTTAATTCCAAAATTCATCAAATCCTCCTTTCATATTACATTTATATATAATATGAAATTATGTAAATTTTGGAATTAGTTTTTTATATTTTCATATTTAAAAATATATTTAATAAACTTAAATGGTGATAATTTGAAAAGAACAAAAAAAATTTTTAATAAATGGATCTATTTTAACAATAACTAATATAATTATGCGAAGTATTGGCATGGTATTTGGAATTTATGTATCCAATAAGATCGGGTCAGAAGCGGTTGGAACATTCGATTTAGTAATGTCTGTTTATATGTTAGCAATAACTATTGCTACATCTGGATTAAACATTGCTTGTATTTCTATTGTTTCAGAGCAATTTGCTAAAAAGATTTTTTAAATGGCCTAACTGCTGTAAAAACATGTATTACATTTGCTATATTATTAGGTTTATCAAGTAGTATAATTCTATTTTTATTTTCTGATTTTATAATTAAAAATTGGTTAAATAATATAATTTCCTCTATACCGCTATATTTAATTGCATTAGGTTTACCTTTTATTGCAATATCTTCTGTTTTAAACGGCTATTTTGTTGCTGTAAGGAAAAGCATATAAAGGAGCAATTTCGCAATTTTTGAAATAACAATAAAAATCATATGTACTATTATATTTTTTAATTTCTTTTCCTTAAAAAAAATGTAGAAAATATATGTATTTGCTTAATTCTAGCCGATGTTATTTCTGAAATAGCTTCTTGTTTATTATGGATTATTTTTATATAAAATAGATAAATCTAAACTATGGCAAAGAACAAAAAATAAAATTTCTTTTTACAAAAAAAATAATAAAAATAACCGTTCCTGTTTTTATTACATCTTGTTTACGTTCTGGACTATCTACTTAAAAAATTAAAAAATTTATTATTCCAATTAAGTTAGTAGGCTATGGATTCCCTTATACAATTGCTTTTATCTGAATATGGTAAAATTATTGGAATGGCTTTTCCTATTATAATGATTCCTAATATGTGTATTAGTTCTTTTAGTAATTTACTTGTTCCTGAATTTGCTAGTTTATTAGCAAATGGAAATAAAAAAGAGAAATTATTAACATATGTAACAAACTTTTTTAAAATAACTTCATTTTTTAGTATTACTTTAATTATTATCTTTATGCATTATTCAAATGAAATTAGTTTAACTCTTTTTCATAATTTAGAGTGCTCAAATTATATTAGAATCCTTTCTCCTTTAATTTTGTTTATGTGTCTAGATAATATAGCAGATAATATACTAAAAGGTCTTGATAAGCAATTTGAAGTTATGCTTTACAACGTTATTGATTTAATTATTACAATTATTATTTTGTATTTTTTAATACCTTTTATTGGAATCGGGGGGATTATTATCGCTTTATATGTAAGTGAAATATTTAATTTCTCTGCTAGTTATTTAGAATTATATAAAAAAAGTATTTAAGAATTTTTAATATATTTTCTTAAATACCTTTTTAATTTTTATTATAAAATTTTTTTTTATTTACTATAAAACCTCTTATTAACCTCATTCCAATTTACAATATTCCAAAAAGCATTAATATAGTCCAGGTCTTTTTGTTAAATATTGCAAATAATAAGAATGCTCCCACATATCTAATACAAGAAGCGGTTTACATCCCCATAAAGTCAAATTTTGATGCTTTTCGCATTGTAAAACCTCTAGCTTACTCCATTTTGGAACCCATACAAGCAAACACCATCCAGAAGCCTCCACTGCTGCACTAGCACTATTAAATTGATTTTTAAAATTATCATAACTCCCAAAATCTTTTATAATTTGTTCCATTAACTCTGAATTTGGTTCTGTTGGAATAGCAGGTCCCATATTAGTAAAAAAATAATTCATGTAAAATAACTCCCGAACCAAAAAGCTCAGATCTTTTTCTAAACATTTAATACTAGAAAAAATCATTATTTTTTCTTGCCTGTTCTAGTTTTTCTTCTGTTTTATTTGTATTGTCTATATATCCTTTATACAAAATATTATAATGCAAATCTAATGTTTGCTTAGAATAATATGGTTCCAGTGCATTTAACGGATATGGCAAATCAATCATTTTTAGCATAAAAAAACCTCCTAAATGTTATACTTTTAAGTATATTCATTTTTAAGAGGTTTTATTAATTAATTATTTATTATTAAGCTTTTTGTTTCTAAATTTTTCTGTTTGCGATTTTTTAAATATTCTAATAATATAGTTACACCAATAAATACAACTAATATTCCTAATAATATTAATATATTTGGCATTATCATTCCAGAGTCTGTTTTTATAAGAGATTCTTTTTATTAATCTTATTGTATAATTCATTGGCATATATGGATAAATACTTTGGAAGAATTTTTGGTACTGTTTCAATTGGGAATGTTCCTCCACTTGCTGCTAATTGTAATACTAACAATAAAATACAAAAGAAATTTTCCTACATCTCCGAAATTTTCAATTAAGAATAGTATAATACTTGTAAATACCATTGAAACTAAAATACATGTTACATAATATAATCCTAAGCTTGTAACATTAAATCCTAATCCTGCTTTTAATATGAAACCTAATACAATTCCTTGTAATGTTGCAATTCCCATGTATAAAGCTGTACGTAGATATTTATTTTTTGCATTTTTTCCTAACAATTTAAACTTATCTTCAGGGTCGTTATATAACATAACTAATGCTATTAATCCACCAACCCATAATGATATAGACATGAAATATGGTGCAAATCCTACTCCATAAGAATCAACTTTGGCATAATCTGTTTCTTCTATTTCTACTGGATCTTTTTTACATATTCATCTAATCCATCTAGTTTTGTTAATTCTTGTTTTGTATTGTCTGTTCCATTATCTATTTCTGTCTTAAATGTAGTTACACCATCTGATAATGTTTTACTTCCTTCTAATGCACTTTTTTTGAACCTGTATTTAATTGACCTATTCCACTTTTTACTTTTTTAGAATTTTTACTTAAAGAACTTAAACCTGTTGTCAATTCTGTACTTCCAGATTTAGCACTGCTTAATCCTTGTTTTAATTCTAATACTCCGTTATTTAATGTTTGAATTCAGAAGATAACTCTTGTAAACTTCCTGCTTGGCTCGCAAAACTTTGAACTCCTGTATTTAATTTAGATACCCCTTGTTTTAATTCTGTTCCTTTTGTAGCTAATGTACTTAATCCTTCAGAACCACTTGAACTACCAGATAAACTTTTGCAAAGTTTGCATCGCTTGTTGAAAATTTGAATCATTCATTGCTTCTGGATTAGCAGTCATATAAGCTTTTAAGCTTGATGCTAATGTAGTTAATTGACTTTTAGTGTTACTAATTCCTGCTATAGCACTGTTTACTCCATCTACATATGCATCTACTCCTGTCTTTAAATTGCTTACATTACCAGAAAGTTCATTTACCTTAGTTACAACACTTGATAAATCTTTAGTATTATCTGCTAATTTATTTGTTCCTTCTTGTATTTTTTGCTTGCTCCAGCATCTAATTTTTCTAATCCTTGTGTCAATTGTTTACTTCCATTATAAGCACTATCTACACCTGTATCAAAATTAGAATAACTAGAATTTAATTTACTTGTTCCATTATTTAAAGTTTTTAATCCTTTTGACAATTCTGATGAACCATCTTGTATTTGTCCAGCTCCATCTGATATATCTTCCATTTTTTCTGGAACTTCCCTTAACTTATCAGATACTGAAGTAACTACTTTTTGGCTAACTTGCCCTTTTAATTCGCTTTCTACTGTGGTTGTAACTTTATTTATAATTTGAGATGCTAAATAATTGCTCTTTTGGTTTGGAGAATATGATATTGTTGTCATTTGTCTATCACTATTTTCAGCATTATTTAAAGTTTCAGTAAAATCCTTTGGAATTGTGATAGTTGCATAATACTCTTGATTTACTAAACCTTTTTGTCCTTCATCACTATCTGTTAAAACTTCGATTTGCATAACGTCTTTTTTCCTTTTAGACTCTCTACTAAATCATTTCCAAGATTTTCATCTTCATTTCCTTTGTCAAGGTTAATAATTGCTATTTTCATATCTTTTAAATTACCATATGGATCCCAAAAATGCTTTTAAATAAAAAAGCTATACATTACTGGAATAATTATAATAGCTACTAAAATAACCCATTTCATGATTTTTTTCTTATTCATTTTACGTCCTCCTATTTTTTTTATTTTATCTATAAATATTATAAGAGCTTTTTAAAAAAAGGCAACAACACTTCACTACTTTTTTGTATAGTAAGCTACATTTTTTCGTGATTTGTATATACATTTGTATATTATCTTTACATCTGTATAATTTTGATTTATAATAAATTCATATTAATATAGATTGGAGATAAATATATGGAAGATTTAAGAGTTCAAAGAACTTATTTATTATTAAAAAAATGCTTTATTAGAATTATTAGCTAAAAAGTCATTTGATGAAATTAAAGTAAATGATATTTGTAATTTAGCAATGATACATAGAACTACATTTTATAGCCATTTTCAAGATAAATATGATTTATTAGAATATTGTGTTAAAAATATTGAACAAGAATTAACAGAAAAAAATTAATACTACTCAATATTCTAATTCAAAAGAATTTTATACAAATTTGGTTATGAGTCTTTTTAGAATATATTTCTGAAAATAAAAAAAAATGTTTAAAAGTGTATTAAAAAATAATTTTGACAATAGTGTTAATAAAATTTTTATGAATACATGTATTAATTATATTACTGATATGTTAGAAAAAAGAAAAAGATCAAGGTATTTACCATAAAACCAAAATTCCTATTATTGCTCAATTTTATGCTGGAGCTGTTATATCAACTATTGTATGGTGGATAAAAAATGATGAATCTTTAGATAAAAAGAACTTTGTAACTCTATTATTTCTTTTAATTTTCGATATGCCTCATTCTTAATGTTAAAAGCAACCAAAATTATTAAACATTCTTGCTTAATAATCTTGGTTGCTTTACTATTTATTTTGCTTGTTTGAATATTTTAAACTATTACATTTCTTATTATATTCATACCTTTTTTCTTTTTCTTCTTAGTCTTTTTTTTTGCTCATTCTTACTTGAACAAGTGATATTAAAACTAAAATAATCAATAATATTATTAAAGTTATTTTTATCTTTTAATAGTTCTACTATTTTTCCAAATCCAGATATTTTGAATTGATATACCCCTTCTATTTTTTTCATAAGTTATATGCTCTTTGTCTTCTCTCCTATTATTATCTCCTTTGGTTATATATTTTGTCTTTCCATTTTCTTCAATCACTTTCACAATTCTATGTGTAATTATCTCATCTTTATTATGAAAAGAAATAATATCATTAATTTTCAATTCATCTTGATTTACTTTTTTTTATAAAAATTGCATCACCTTTCATAATTGTTGATTCCATACTTTCAGATACTATTACAAAGCTTTTTTAGTCCAAAAAAAATCTGGTATTTCAGTAGGATTTATATACGATTTTATCATTATTGTTAAATTAAATATAATAATAGGGAATAATTATTATATAAATAAGTATAGAAATTATTTTTTCTATACTATGCATAATTTTACTGTTTTTATTAAAATTACTAGTCCTATACACTTATTTTTTTCTCCTTTTGATGTAACATTTACTATTTTAATATACCATATGAAAAATCTCTTTGCAATATATGTTAATGATGTAATATAAATGTAATATTTTTTTTAATGTTTTTTTATTTACATAGTTTTCTTTTATAGTTATAATATACTTAATTATCATATGTGGAGGAAAAAAATGGATAATAATATTTTAGTTATTTCTGAAAAAAGAACAAAAGGCTTATTTGCCATATAAATACGAAGAAATTCAAAAAGATTTATGAAAGTCCAAATTGTAAATATAATTCTATTATGGAAATAATTCAAGATTTATATATTGTACCTTTAAATAAATTCGAAAATTTTTCAACAGCTAGATTCCGAGAAGCTTTTAACTTAATTCGTTATAAAAGAAAAAGTTCTATTTTTTAGTGCTCTTGATTTAGGATTGGAATTGATGTTTAAATATAACTTAAACCCTATTATAATTGCAGCTTGTAGAAATTTAGATGAACTAGATATCTATTTGGATTGTTTAGATGAAAATGAATTATCTGATTTTAAATGTTTTGAAGTAAGATTTGAAGTTAATCCTAATCTTGTCAATAAACCAATTAGAGAATTTTAGTTTTTTTTAGTAAATTTCTGCATTATAATATTTGATTTTTACATAAAATAATTATGAAAATGGAGATTATTATGAAAAATCAAATATTAAGTACCAGAATTAATAAAAAAATCAAATAAAAAAATTTTTTAAATTCAATTTTTAATTTCTATTTTTATAATAGTTATTTTAATTGGTTTTATTTGTTATTCAAGCATATCTTTATTAAAAAAAGAACAAATGTCAAAAAAAATATAACTAGTAATTATAGTATTTACAAATTATACTCTAATAATTCTAAAAGTAACGAATCTTCATACACACAAAAATATTCAAAACGAATTTTTTGGAACAATTGAAATACCAAAAAATTAATTTATATTACCCTGTTTTTTCTCATTTGGATGAAGAATTATTAAAAAGTTTCTCCATGTAAATTTTATGGTGATTCACCCAAAGTATTTGGAAACATATGTATTGCTGGACACAATTATGATAATTCTATGTTTTTTAGTAATTTGTCTTTGCTAAATATAGATGATGCAATATATCTTTATGATACTGATAATAAAAAATATATTTATAAAATTTTTAAAACTTATGAAGTTGTTCCTTCTGATTTATCTCCTGTATTTGAATTTGAATATAATTCAAAAGAATTAACTCTAATTACATGTAATAATCTAAATTCTAATAGATTAATTGTTAAATCAAAACAAATATAGCACACAAAAAAGACCTTATAAAAGGTCTTTGATTTATCTTTTTTAACTAAATGTTTTTATATTCTTTTATCTTTTTATAAGCATATACTGCTGATACTCCAAATACAACTACTAATGCTGCTACTGGAATTGAATCTTCAATACCTGTTTTTGGTAAATTATTGTTTGTATTATTATAAACACTTGAATTATTAGTATTGTTTGATTTATTTGTGTTATTTGATTTATTTGTGTTACTAGTATTTGTATTACTATTAGTATTATTGCTAGAAGTATTATTTGATGTACTATTTTTTGTTAATGTTCCTGTTAAATCATGAACTTCATTATTATCATTTGCAGCATTTACAGTTGTTGAAAAACAACAATACCATTGCACTAACTAATAAAATTGTAACAATTTGAATTAAATTTGATTTTTTCATATTGATTTCTCCTCTACTTTCATACTTTTTTTATTATTATTTATACAATCACTATATATTATACTGCTTTTTTTTAGTATAATTCAAGCAAAATATATAAAAATACATAAAAGAATACATTTCTTTTTGTTTTTCTATTAATATTTTATACTTTAAAAAAAAATAAATAAGTCAAGAGTTTTATTTTATTTTTATATTACATTTATGTTACATATTTATACATTAAATTTAAATAAAACAATATCCCCATCTTGCATAATATATTCTTTTTTCCTTCTGAACGAACTAATCCCTTTTCTTTGGCTGCAACCATTGAGCCTTCTCTTACTAAATCTTCATAAGAAACTATCTCAGCTTTTATGAATCCTCTTTCAATATCAGAGTGAATCTTCCCAGCAGCTTGTGGTGCTTTTTGTTCTCTTTTTTTATTGTCCAAGCTCTTACTTCTGGTTCTCCTGCTGTTAAAAATGACATTAAGCCTAATAAATCATAGCTTTTTTAATTACTTTATCCAAACCAGACTCTTCTAAACCAAGTGCTTCTAGCATCTCTTTTTTATCATTTTCTTCTAAACCAGATAATTCTTCTTCTATTTTTACGCATAACGGAATTACTTCTGCATTTTCCTTTTTAGCATATTCTTTAACTTTTTTTACATTATCATTATCATCAGGATTTTCTAACTGTTCTTCTGAGACATTTGCAATATATAATATTGGTTTTGTAGTTAATAAAAACATATCTTTAACTAATACTTGTTCTTCTTCATTAAATTCTAAAGTTCTTGCTGACTTTCCTTCTTCTAATGTTTTTAATATTTTTTCCAATAAATCAATTTCTATTTGATATTTTTTTTATCTGCTTTTTAAAATTTTTCTTAGCTTTATCTAATCTTTTGTTTACTGTTTCGATGTCTGCAAAAATTAATTCCAAATTTATTGTTTCAATATCTCTTATTGGATTAACTGAACCATCAACATGAACTACATTTGAATCTTCAAAACATCTTACAACTTCTACTATTGCATCAGTTTCTCTAATATGAGACAAAAACTTATTTCCTAATCCTTCCCCTTTACTTGCTCCTTTTACTAATCCTGCTATATCAACAAATTCTACAACAGCAGGAGTAGTTTTTTGAGGATTATACATTTCAGTTAATTTTTTTTAATCTTTCATCTAGTACAGCAACAACTCCTACGTTTGGCTCTATAGTACAAAAAGGATAATTAGCACATTCAGCTCCTGCTTTTTGTTATACTATTAAACATCGTACTCTTCCCTACATTTGAAGTCCAACAATTCCTAATTTCATTTTTTTCCTCCTTATATTGTCCAATAAAAATGTTTTTGGGCATTTCATTTTTATTTAAATATACTTATATTTTTATCCCTTATTTTTTATTTCAGTTGAAATCTTTTTCTATAAATTCATTTAATTTCATTGTTCCTAAATCTCCATCTTTATGAGAACGAATTGCAACTAAGTTTTCTTCAACTTCTTTGCCCCAACTACTAACATATATGGTGTTTTTTGAAGTTGAGCTTCACGAATTTTATATCCTGTTTTTTCATTTCTATCATCAAACCTCTACACGTATTCCTTCTTTTAATAATTCATCTCTTACTTTGTAAGCATATTCATGTTGATTGTCTGTAATTGGTAATAATTTTTTACCTGTATTGTTGCAAGCCACGTTGGAAGTACTCCTTTGTTTCTTCTAATAAGAATGATATAAATCTATCAGAACTTCCTAATATAGCTCTGTGTATTACCACAGGTCTATGTTTTCTCCGTCTTTTCCTATATATTCAAGTTCAAATCTTTCAGGCAATGCAAAATCTAATTGACAAGTTGGTATTGTTATATCATGATTTAAAGCTGTTTTTTTATTTGTATATCTATTTTTGGTCCATAAAATGCTGCTTCTCCTTCTGCTTCATAAAAAGGAATCTCTAATTCAGTTAATATTTTAATTCTTTCTGCTGTTTCCCACATTTCGTCATTATCTATATATTTTTCTTTATTACTTTTATCCCTTAAAGATAATCTATATTTAAAACTTGATGCTGGAATCCAAAAATCTTTTTGATATACTTCTACTATTAATTTTAAAACTTTCCCTACTTCTTCTTTAATCTGGTCTGTCTTACAAATAAATGTGCATCATTTTGACACATTTGTCTAACTCTTTCCAACCCACAAACACTTTCCATTATCTTCATATCTAAAATCATGTACCAAGTTCTCCAATTTTTTTATTGGTAAATCACGATAAGAATTTATTTTTTTTATATAACTAACATATGATGAGGACAATCGTGGTCTTAAACCATTTCTTCATTATCCATTTTCATAACAGGAAACATATCGTCTTTATAATGGTCCCAATGTCCAGATGTTTTTTATAACTCATTGCAAGTGAAGGAGTATACATGATGACTATATCCCAGGTGCTAATTCTTTATCTTGAACATATCTTTCCAATATTAATGTATTGTTGCACCATTTGGTAAATACATAAGGTAATCCTGAACCAACTAATTGGATGAAGGTCATAAAGCATATTTCAGAAATCTTTCCTATTTTTTTTCTATGATGCTTTTTGTTTTGCTTCTTTCTAGTAGTATGAAATGTTCCAATAATTCACTTGCTTTTTGGAGCTTATTCCATAAATTCTTTTGTGACATTTTGTTTTCCCTACCTCTCCAATAAGCTCCTGAATGGAAATGGTATTTTTTGTGTTTTTATTTTTCCTGCCAACAAATGTTGGTCCTCTCCTTGTTTATAAAAAACTAATTTCTTCTCACTAAAGTAATTCTTCAAATAGTTCTTGTTTATGGTTTGTCCTTCCATTATTTTAATGCTTCTTTACTTTGGTAAAGAAAATCTTTCAATTTGTATATTTTCTTTTTATGATTTTCTTCATTTCTTCTTCAATTTTTTGTTTTTATCTTCATCTGTAAAAGGTTTTTACATCAAAAATCTTAATAAAATCCTTCTGCAATAGAAGGTCCCACAAATTTAACATTTGGAAATAATCTTTTTTACAGCTTGTGCCATAATATGTGACGTTTATTGTATTGCCAATAAGCTTTTTTCCTTCAAATCATTTTTTTTTAAATGTATGAAGTATTAAATTACAATCTTCTTTTTTATTTTTTATATCTTATATCTCTAATCTCTCCATTAATTTCTCCACAAGTTACATTTCTTGCTAATCCCTTCGCTTATTCTTTTTTTGCTACTTAAAAATTGATGTTCCTTCTTCTATTTCCATAGTTGAACCATCTTTTAAAATAACTTTAATCATAAACGTTCCTCCTTTATATTATTTATTGGATATTTATCATATATAAAAAACACTCCTTGGATATCATCAATCCATAGGAGTGCTTTTTATACACGGGTTCCATCCTATATTTTACTTAGTTAATAGATTGTAACGTATCTAAAACGTCTAGCTTATTCACTAGAGATTTTGAAGAGGTAGTTTTTCAAATATGTTTTCTGGAATTAATTTTCAGCCTATGATTAATTCTCTCTAACAGTAACCTTTATTTTACTTTTTCTCTCACTTATCTTTGTTCTATGTTAATAGTTTAACCTTTTTTAAAAAAGTCAATAGAATTCTTTACTTTTTATTTTTCTTATTATGCTATAATTATTATTGTATTTATTTTGCTTCCATAGCTCAGTTGGTAGAGTGCAGCCTTGGTAAGGCTGAGGTCACGGGTTCAATTCCCGTTGGAAGTTTCCATACTTAAAAACCAGCCTTTAAGACTGGTTTTTTCAATTTTCAAGCATATTTTTTATTGCTTTTTTTTCTTATTCTTTGTATTGCATTATCTATCGACTTAACTGGCGAATCTAATTTTTTTGCAATTGTTACATAACTTTCGCCCTTTAAAAATCCATCTAATACTTGCTTTTCAAATTTACTTAAATTTTTGTTGACTGCATTTTCCATTTCACTATAATATTTTTTTTCATTATTGTTTCTAATGGGTCTTCTACAGTATTACTATTAAAAGTATCTATTAATTCAACACCATCTTCTTCATTATTATCATAAGCAGCCATATTTGAATTTGATAAATACGAATTCAAAGGCATATGTTTTTTTGTCTATTTGAACTTTTTATTGCTGTTATTAATTGTCTCTCTATGCAGATATTAAAAAAAGATTTGAATGATTTCTGTTTTTCTTCTTTAAAATCCTTTATCGCCTTAAACAGTCCAATCATTCCTTTACCTTAATATATCTTCTTTTTCAGCTCAATCATAAAATAGGCACTAACTTTTATCAACTGAAGTTTTATATTTTCTAGTAAATAAGCTAAAAGATTCTTGGTCTCCTTGCTTAATTTG
>VOFJ01000329.1_pt1 | contig 48457 bp, 79 predicted proteins | sample 5384081 | NCBI WGS metagenome assembly VOFJ01 (sample SAMN12384729, study PRJNA508395) | human gut metagenome | isolation source: healthy gut I | host: Homo sapiens
CCGGACCGGATGAAGTGATCGAATTTAAGCACACACATATTCTAAGGCTGTATTTGGCAAGGGTGCTGTAGAAGCAGCGAAATATCTTGCCGGAAAACCAGCTGGAAGATATGATATGAGCAACGTGATCGAAGAAGGTTAACAGAAATATACAAAAATTGTAAAATGCATACAAAATAATTGTTGAATTTATGGATTTACAGATAGCAATGTGTTTGCTATAATTCCATCATAAGTTGCAACGGACAAAACTACTTAGAGTTTGCTCCGTTTTTTTGCGTTATGGAATGGCAGGCCAGAGTATTTGCTGATAAAGCATTTTTGCACTTGTTTCCATAACGTACCGAAACTTCATAAGAGAGAAATGCAATATCGCATTTCTGCCATGCAGAAAAAGGGCTGCCACAGGGCGGTCCTTTTTGCGTTAGTAAAGCTGGAAATCGGGATAGCATAACTGCGATGGTCTGAAGGTTGCCGTAAAAAGAGGGCGCAAATCTTATATAATGTTGCAGAGCTTTCTGGATGAGAATCCGGATGTTTCCTATGAGATTGTTCAGTACAAGGATACAGTAGGATGTGTATCAGATCTTCTGGCTGGTCGTGTGGACGTTGTGGTAAACGACCTTTTTGAACCAGAAGATCCTTTTCCCAGGAATACGAAGGTGCCAAAATCGTGTGTGATCCATTTACCCACGCAGAGAACGCCATTGCCGTACAGAAGGGAAAAGATGATCTTCTTGCATTTATCAATCAGTGCATTGATGAGTATTATGAAGACGGAACCTACGATGCACTTTGGAAAAAATGGATCGATGCTTCCGGTGAAGGGGAAGAAGCGGCAGCAGAAGAAGATGCGGAAACCGCTGAATAAAACAGGCATATACTTCTATGCAGAAAACAAGTTGCTGTGAACAAAGTGAACAGTAACCGGAAAGTTACTGTTCACTGATAACGTTCCGCGAGGTGTTTTTTGTGAACAAAGTTCACAGAAAACCCGAGAATTAAGTTTGCGTAGCAAACGCTACTTCTTGTGCTTGTCACAAGAAGGTTTCGTTTTTTGTGCATCGCGAAGCGCGTTACTGGTCACAGGTGAACAGTAATACCGGAAAAGTAAGGAAGAAAGGATAAACCGGCGATAATTACTGGTCACAGGGGAAATAGTATGGTAACATTGAAATGGTCACTTGTATTTGACAAAATGACATCACTGCTCCAGGGATGCGCAGTGACGATGGAAATATCGGTTCTCACGCTTATTTTTGGTACGATTCTGGGCGTTGTGCTTGCGCTGATGAGGGACAGCCATATAAAAGTGGTATCAGACTGGCACAGCTGTACATCTGGATCTGGAGAGGAACCCCGCTGATGGTGCAGGCATTTCTGATCTATTTCGGTTTGCCAAACCTGGGCATTACTTTCAGCGCTATGACAGCAGGTGTGCTTTCCATGTCTTTAAATACAGGCGCATACATTGCAGAAATTGTCCGTTCCGGTATCCATGCTATTGACCCGGGGCAGAGAGAAGCAGCCAAAGCACTTGGAATGCCCTGGCATCTGGAAATGCTTCGAATTGTGGCACCACAGGCAACCAAGATCTGCATTCTTCCTCTTGTAAACCAGTTTATTGCCACCATCAAAAATACTTCTATTTTGTCCGCCATCACTTTGACAGAGCTGACAAGAGAGGGAACCCTGATCGCTTATAATTCTTTCCACTATTTTGAGCCGTACATAGCTGTTGCGGTATTATATCTGATCCTGACAACTATATTTACCCAGATTGCAGGAGTTTTGGAAAGGAGGATGGCATAAATGGCAGAAGATGTTATTTTTAAGTGTAAAAAAAAATATCAGCAAAAGCTTTGGGGATCTTCAGGTGCTGAAGGAAATCGGTTTTGACATACATAAAGGGAAAAGATTGCAATCCTTGGTCCCAGCGGTTCTGGTAAATCCCACAATTCTCCGGTGTATCAACCAGCTGGAAACCTACGACAGCGGCGAAATCGATTATATGGGAAAACCTGTGAATTCCGGTCAGGCACTGCATGAGCTGCGGCAGCATATTGGAATGGTTTTCCAGAGATTTAACGTTTTTTACCCATATGAGTGTGCTGCAGAATGTGATCGAGGCACCGGTTCATGTGAAAAAAGTTCCCAAACAGGAGGCAATTGCAAAGGCAAAAGATTTGCTGAAAATGGTTGGGCTGGAAGGCAGGGGAAGAGGCAATGGCAAAAGAATCTTTCCGGCGGACAGCAGCAGAGGGTTGCGATCGCAAGAGCAATGGCCATGAATCCGGAAGTGATCCTTTTTTGATGAGCCTACCAGCGCACTGGATCCAGAACTGGTTGGAGAGGTTTTAAGTGTTATCCGTAAAGTAGCAGAAGAAGAAGGAGTATCCATGGTCATTGTCACCCATGAGATGAATTTTGCCAGAGAAGTAGCGGATCGGATTTTGTTTATGGAAGATGGCGTGATCGTGGAGGATGCGCCTCCGGAAGAATTTTTTGAGCATCCGAAAAACGAGCGCATTCGCCAGTTTATCAGGGAAGTTGAGGAAAGGTAATTCGGGATGGACTACATAATCAAAGATGGCTGGATTGTAAATGGAAAAAAGGAGAAAGCCTTTTTATGGCGATCTGGTAATAGAAAAATGGGAAAAAAGTTGCGGAAGTGGGGAACTCATGTGGAGATTCCAGCCGATTTTCCAAAAGAGCGTGTTTGAATGCGGCCGGTGGTTATATAACTCCCGGCTTCATTGACATTCACAGGCATGGAGACTGGCAGGCCTTTGGAAACGGGGATGATGAGCTTTTGAACCGGCAGGGACTGACTACGGTGGTGAATGGAAACTGTGGGCTTTCGGTGGCTCCGGCTGGGGAGAAATTTGGGGAAAGAGATTGCCAGATTTCTCAGCAGTGTGACTGGGGATTTTCGTTGGGGAAAAGATGAAAATACAGATGATACCGAAGGTGTACTTTTCTCAAAAAAAAAGAAAGAGGAGTCTTTGCGGAATTTCAGAGAAAGAAATCGAGATAGCTGCTCTTAGAATTATGTCAACCATGTCCGCCTACTTGTCGGCTCTTGAAAAGAAAAGCGCAGCGTCAACACTGGAATGCTTGCAGGAAATGGAACCATCCGCGCCAGTGTAAAGGCTATGCTTCCGGGAAGCTTTCCAAGGAAGAATTACATCAGGTGTGGAAGGCTGTGGAGGAAGCTCTGTCAGCAAGGAGCGCTTGGAATCAGCCTTGGAATTGCCTATGCCCCGGAATTTGAATATGACAGAGATGGGCTTGTGGAAGCACTGCAGCCCTTGAAGGGGACGGACATTCCCATTACCACCCATATCCGAAATGAAGGAGATGGAATCCTGCTGGCTCTGTAGGAAGTGATTTCCGTGGCGGAAGAGCTGCAGATTCCCTTGCATGTAAGCCATATGAAGTGTATCGGGCGGAAAAACTGGGGCGGGACTCCGGTGAAAATCCTGAAGCTATTTGACCAGGCGGCAGGAGCGGGGCGTGAAGGTGGATTTTGACCTGTATCCCTATCTGACTGGTTCCACCCAGCTGGTACATCTTCTTCCCCCCACAGTTTCGAGGAGGGCGGTACCGATGCAATCTGCGCAAGGCTGGCAGATCCGTTTTGCAGGAAGGAGATTACGAAGGTGCTGAAGCAGCCTTCCGATATTTTTGAGAACATTGTGGAGCTGGCTGGCTTTGATATGATCTATGCCAGCACTTTACATACGGAGAAATTCGGCAGCTTTGCAGGACAGTCTATTGCGAAGATCGCAGAGCAGTTTGGACAGGATCCTTATGATACCCTGTATGACATTCTCCTGGAAGAGCGTTGCCAGGTTACCATGCTGGATACCATTGGCTCAGAGGAGGATATGCTGTATTTTTTGAAAGATGGCCGGGCAAATCTGATCTCAGATGCGATCTATCCCGCAGGGGGCAAATATCATCCCAGAGTTTACGGGGCTTTTCAAAGCTGCTTACCGCTTTTATGTGCGTGATAAAAAGATTTTTTCCATAGAAGATGCTGTATATAAGATGACAGCAAAACCGGCGCATGTTCTGGGTCTTCCTCTGGGAATCCTGGAAAAGGAATGCCCGCAGATATCAATGTATTTCATCTGGACCGGTTAAATGTTCATGCAGATTTCCAGAATCCAAACCAGTATTGTACAGGATTTGATTATGTGCTGGTGGGCGGAGAGATTGCGGTAGCCCATGACGTGTGGAGAAATTCCAAAAGCGGCAGAATCGTGCGGAAATAACAGTGATAAGTGAAGAATGGAAATGTCCGGATTGATGGATTTTTAAAATGTAAATTTCTTCCAGAATAGTTTTTTTCTCATCTGTACATATTAGGAGCATACAGCAATGTTTACTGTTCGCAGGCTGAGTTCCGCCAGGCGGAACGGTCATTTTCGCGAAAGTGGACAGTAACGTGTTTTCAGCTGAAAATAAGAAAAAGGAGACAGATGAGATGAAAAAAAATGAAACGAATGCTCATAGGTACTTTGCTGGTATTTACATTATGTATGCTTACAGCCTGTGGAAATGACAATAACAATGCAGCGGATGAGGTTCAAAATAATGCAAATGAGGACGCCATTGATAAGGATAACGTGGAGAATGGAACTGCAGAGGATGAAAACATGGTGGATGACGCGGGCGACAGCGTAAATAATGGTGCAGACGGAGCTGGAACTGCTGATACCGCAGTACCAGATGATGCAGGCACTGCCGGAGATGCAGATGTTCCCGGTGATAATGTGACAGACAATAACAATTCCGTTTCCGGTGCTCTCGGAGAAGGTGTGGAAGAATTAGGTGATGGAGTAGCTGATGGTGTCCGTGATGTTGGTGAAGGTGTGGGCAACGCTGTAGAAGATGTTGGAGATGCTGTGGATAATGCAGCGAATGGAAGATAATAAAAAAATAGAGGTAAAATGAAAAGGTGTTGAATGAAGAGAGGTGTTTCATTCAACGCCTTTTTGTGGATATGATTTCAATAAATTTGTGAGCAAAATACAGGATAGCTACAACTTAATTACAAATGCAAGAAAAGGAGGATCATCATGAAATTTCGTCCATGCATTGATATACATAACGGAAAGGTAAAAAGCAGATCGTAGGAGGAAGCCTGAAGGATGAGGGAAACCAGGCACAGGAGAATTTTGTGTCAGAGCAGGATGCAGCTTTTTATGCTTCCTTATATAAAGAAAAAGGTCTGAAGGGAGGACATATTATCCTTCTGAACAGTGCGGATTCTGAATACTTCCAGGCTACAAAAGCCCAGGCCATGCTGGCCCTTGGCGCTTATCCAGGAGGTCTTCAGATCGGAGGCGGTGTAAACCCGGACAATGCGGCAGATTATCTTGCTGCTGGAGCCAGTCATGTGATTGTCACCTCCTATGTGTTCCGTGATGGCCATATTTCCTGGAAAAATCTGGAGAAGATGGTAGATGCAGCCGGAAAAGAACACCTTGTCCTTGATCTCAGCTGTCGTAAAAAAGAGGATGCATACTATGTAGTCACAGACCGCTGGCAGAAATTTACAGAGGAGGAGGTAACTCTGGAACTGATGGAAAAGCTGGGTGCCTATTGCGATGAATTTCTCATCCATGCAGTGGATGTGGAGGGCAAGGCAAAAGGTATAGAAGTTTCCCTGGCAAAGTTGCTTGGTGAATACAATGGGCACCCAGTCACTTACGCTGGCGGCGTTGGCAGCATGGAGGATATCCAGACCCTCAAAATGGCAGCAGGCGGAAAAGTGGATGTGACGGTAGGAAGTGCCCTGGATCTGTTCGGCGGCACCATACCATTTGAAAAATTGATAGGTAATTTATAAATGTGAAAAAAAATTCGTAATTTTTTCAGAAAATGATGTTAATTTTTAGAGTAATGTGTTATAATATACCCATCAAACAGCAAAGGGGATGGAAGCATGAAATTCATTATCAGCGGAAAGAACATCACAGTGACAGACGGGCTTAGAACAGCAGTGGAAGATAAGCTTGGAAAACTGGAAAGGTATTTCACTCCTGACACTGAAGTTGTCGTAACTCTTAGTGTAGAAAAAGAAAGACAGAAAATCGAGGTGACGATCCCGGTTAAGGGCAACATCATCCGTTCCGAGCAGGTCAGCAACGATATGTATGTATCAATCGACCTTGTAGAGGAAGTAATTGAACGTCAGCTCAGGAAATACAAGAACAAGATCGTAGATAAGCAGCAGTCAGCTGCCAACTTCCAGAAAGCATATCTGGACAAGGATTATGACGAGGATGAGGAAGTTAAGATCATCCGTACGAAGAAATTTGATATCTAAGCCGATGTATCCGGAAGATGCCTGCGTACAGATGGAACTGCTTGGACATAATTTCTTCTGTATTCTGCAATGCAGAGACGGATCAGGTTAATGTTGTTTACAAGCGTAAGGGGAATACCTACGGACTGATCGAGCCGGAGGATTAATAGAGATATATCCGTTTGAAAAAATAAAACAGGTGAATAGGAAGGGCGTGTGAAAAAACGAAAGTTTTTTTCACATGCCCTTGTTTTTTTTTGCTTTGACGGAGCAGCTGGAATTGGTCTGGCACTGCTGCAGCTTCATCTGGCAGAAACGGATCAGTATCATGTGACCAGATTTCTGGATGATCCGTTCCCTGATGAAAAAGTGATAAAAAGTTTGAATTTTAAAGTAATTCTTCAGCAAGCTCCCTGACGGATAGTACGCGGACAGGGAGCTTGCTTTCGTCATAAATACTGTAGGCCAGAAATCCGGTTCCATTTTCTAATGGGATGGTATGGGTGTGCATATTCGGATGCAGAGTGAGAATCTCCCCGGAAATTTCCGGTGATCCCTTCTCCGGTAAGTTTGACGGCGCTTTCCTTCATAGCCCAGATCCGGCAGAAATCCTGGGGGGACTTTAGGAAAATAAGCTCCTCCTGAGTGCAGACTCTTCGGATAAGAGATTCCCGGGGCTCGGTGAGCTTCTGGATATCCAGACCAATTTCCCTGTCATGCAAGGCACAGCCTACGAAATTTCCGCTGTGGCTGAGATTAAAAAACGGCATATTTTCCCCCACGGAAAAATGGTTTCCCAGAAGAGGTTTTCTGGAAATCCGGGATTTCCCGGAAACCATATTCCTGTTTAAGTCCATAACGCAAAAGCAGCCAGGCCAGGGCAGAACGCTTCTGGTCTTCCGGCAATTTAAAATGCTGAACATATTCCTGCGTGCAACAGGCAATGAGAAAATCATCTGGTGAAGCAATTCGTTTGAAATTAAGTCCAGTTCCTGAAAAAGATAAATCATATAAAAAATTCTCCTAAAACATAAAATAATTTGAGGCTGATTTGGGGTATAAATTCATTTTACTTTAATATATCATATGGGAGACATATTTTGTTCATCAAATATTTATTGTTTTCCATGACAAAAAGTGTTAAAATAGACTGGTATGTTAAACAAAATAAATAATTTTAAAATGAAATGAAATCAGTTATATTACACAATATAGCATCTAAAAAAGATAGACAGGAGTATAAAAGCTAAATGAACATGTTTTCAAAAGTTTTCGGAACCCGCAGCCAGCGAGAGGTTAAGCGTATCATGCCTCTCGTTAAGAAAATCGAGGATCTGCGTCCCGAAATGCAGAAATTAACCGACGAAGAACTTCGTGGTAAGACAAGAGAGTTTAAGAAACGCCTGGAAGAGGGAGCTACCCTGGATGATCTTTTACCAGAGGCATTTGCTACCGTCCGTGAGGCTGCCAAGCGAGTACTGGGAATGGAGCATTTCAGAAGTACAGCTTATCGGTGGAATCGTACTTCATCGGGGGCCGTATCGCCGAGATGAAAACCGGTGAAGGCAAGACCCTTGTAGCTACATTGCCTTTCCTATCTGAATGCCCTTGAGGGAAAAGGCGTTCACGTTGTTACTGTCAATGACTACCTGGCAAACCGAGATGCTGATGAGATGGGACAGGGTTCATAGATTCCTTTGGGCTGACTGTTGGCGTAGTTCTGAACGACATGAAGCCGGAAGAACGCCGCGAGGCATATAACTGTGATATTACTTATGTTACCAATAACGAACTTGGATTCGATTACCTGCGTGACAATATGGTTATCTACAAAGAGCAGCTGGTACAGCGTGACCTTCACTACTGTATCATCGACGAGGTCGACTCCATTTTGATTGATGAGGCACGTACTCCTCTGATCATTTCCGGACAGAGCGGTAAATCAACCAAGTTATACGAGGCCTGCGATATCCTTGCTCAGCAGTTAGAGCGCGGTGAGGCCAGCCATGAGATGACCAAGATGGCAGCCATCATGGGTGAAGAAGTTATCGAGACAGGTGACTTCGTTGTAAATGAGAAAAGATAAGATTGTAAACCTTACAGAGCAGGGCGTTCATAAGGTTGAGAAATTCTTCAATATCGAGAACCTGGCAGATCCGGAAAACCTGGAGATCCAGCACAACATCATCCTTGCACTTCGTGCACATAATCTGATGCACAAGGATCAGGATTACGTGGTAAAAGATGACGAGGTTCCTGATCGTCGATGAGTTTACCGGACGTATCATGCCCGGACGCCGTTATTCCGACGGACTCCACCAGGCAATCGAGGCAAAAGAGCATGTTAAGGTAAAACGCGAGAGCAAAGACCCTTGCAACCATCACCTTCCAGAACTTCTTTAACAAATACGATAAGAAAGGCGGTATGACCGGTACTGCCCTTACTGAGGAGAAAAGAGTTCCGTGATATCTATGCTATGGACGTTGTTGAGATCCCGACCAATAAGACCGGTTCAGCGTAAGGATTTGACGATGCCGTATATATGACAAAGAAAGAGAAATTCAATGCAGTTGTCCAGTCTGTAAAGGAAGCTCATGAAAGCAGCAGCCTGTACTGGTTGGTACTATTACGATTGAGACTTCCGAGCTTCTCAGCCGTATGCTGAAGAGACAAGGGATTCAAACATAATGTATTGAATGCGAAGTTCCATGAACTTGAGGCAGAGATTGTCTCACAGGCAGGTCAGGCAGGAGCCGTTACGATCGCGACTAATATGGCAGGTCGTGGTACAGATATCAAGCTTGATGATGTATGGCCAGAAATGCAGGTGGTCTGATGATCATCGGTACTGAGCGCCATGAGTCCAGACGTATTGATAACCAGCTTCGCGGACGTTCCGGACGTCAGGGAGATCCGGGAGAATCCCGCTTCTATATTTCCCTTGAAGATGACCTGATGCGTCTGTTCGGTTCTGAGAGACTGATGAAGATCTTTACTTCTCTTGGTGTTGCAGAGAACGAGCAGATCGAACATAAAATGCTTTCCAATGCAATTCAGAAAGCACAGGAGAAGATTGAGTTCAATAACTTTCGGTATTCGTAAAAATCTGCTGGATTATGACCAGGTAAATAATGAGCAGCGTGAGATCATTTACAAAGAGCGCCGCCAGGTTCTGGATGGAGAGAAACATGCGTGATGCCATCTACAAGATGATCACAGATATTGTAGATAATGCTGTGGATATGTGCTTCTCTGATGATGTAGATTCTGAAGAGTGGGATCTGAATGAATTTAACGGTGTACTTCCGTCAGATCATCCCAATCGAGCCGCTTACTGCCGAGAAGGTATAAGGCCATGAGAAAGAATGAGATCAAGCATCTTGTGAAGGAAGAGGCTGTGAAGCTTTATGAAGGCGAAAGAGGCTGAGTTCCCGGAACCGGAGCAGCTTCGTGAGCTTGAGCGAGTTGTTCTTCTGAAGAGCATTGACAGCAAGTGGATGGATCACATCGATGATATGGAAATCCTCCGTCAGGGTATCGGACTTATGGCATACGGCCAGAGAGATCCGGTTGTTGAGTACAAGATGAACGCATTCGAGATGTTTAACAGCATGATCAGATCCATTCAGGAAGACACTGTACGTATGCTGTATCATGTTCATGTTGAGCAGAAGATCGAGCGTGAGCAGGTTGCTAAGGTTACTGGTACTAACAAGGATGATTCCAGTGTTCGTAAGCCGGTTCAGAGAAAAAGAAATTAAGGTTTATCCGAATGATCCGTGTCCTTGCGGAAGCGGTAAGAAGTATAAACAGTGCTGCGGCAGAAAGACTGCTAATGTTTAAATCAGAGTGACGAGAGAGAGCGAATTTCCAGAGGCGGGAGGTCTTGGAAATTCGCTCTTTTGCTATTTAATTGGTTGGTCGTTATCCCGGACGCGATTTCACAATGTATATTCACCGCCGCGCGTCAGGCGTTCCGGCAAGCTAATGACTAACTGCGACTAAGACGCTCGAGGAAAGCCTTCGCGCCTAAGTCTCCGTAAGTCATGGATCTCGCCTCCACTAAAACCGCTCCTGAAATGCGCGGCTTGCGAATATACATTGCAAAATTGCTGGTTACTGGAAAGGGAAGAAAGAAACAGTAACGACAACAACGGGGGGTGGGGTGAAGTAGTTGGTATCCCGCAACTATATTGTTTTTTCTAATCTATCGTTGTCAAGAAAGTATAGGGAAACCAATCACTCCCCCTCCCCTTCGTTAAAAGTTCTTACTAACCAGCCAGTACACAGCATTTGGGCAATGTATTACTCCAGCGAGCCATTTTAGGGCGCGCTTTTAGCGTAAGCGAAATCCAGCGCTTACGAAGACTTATGCGTGAGGGCTCTCCCGAACGCATTAGTCGCAGTTAGCAGTTAGTTCGCTGGAGCGTTGCGCCGGCGAGTGAGCAATACACATTGTCCAAATGCGTCCCTGCAGAAGACCTTTTCAAACCCATTAAATAGCAATTATATTGTCTGGCTTGGCGCGGTGCCAAATTGTTTTTTATAGGCCCGGGAGAAGGTGGTATAGTCGGAGAAGCCGCTTAACTGGGCGGCTTCAGGATGGGGGTGCCTTCGGAAATTTTTTGTGCGGGCGAGAAGAAGGCGCTTGCTAATGATGTAGTTGTGGACGGTGTAACCGGTTTCCTCCTTGAATTTCCGCATCATGTGATACTTGCTCAGGTAGTATTTCCGCGCAAGGGTTTCAATGGAAAGATCTTCCGTAAGGTTGTGGTTAATATAACGGAGAAGCTCTTCTATCTGGGAATCACTGCTGTAGGAAGCGAGCGTCGTAAATGTACTGCTTTTCCAGAAAAATGCGGTTTACATAAACCATGAACTGGGTAAAAAGAGCTGAGCCAAGAAGCTCGCTTCCAAATTTTTTGTCTTTCAGGGCAGCTTCCAGTTCGTAGAGAAGCTGCTTTAATTTTTTCCCTGAGTGTCAGAGTCCAGACGGATTAGATTGTAACTCCGGTCAATCGCCTTCTGAAAACAGCGGAGCAGTTCTGTGGATTTGATGTCGTTGCGGATCCATAGTACAAAACGTTCGTATGGAACCGAAAAAATCAATTTCCGGTTTGTGGATGGCGTGACGGTTCACGAGGAGAATGTCCCAGGGCTTCAGGTAGTAGGACTTTCCCTCAATGTGGTAGGCTGCCTTTCCGGAAAGAAAGATGATCACCTTGTGAAAATCATGATAATGGTAAGAAAATTCTCGCTTGGTCTGGTCCTTGATGTGAAAAAGCCGGAAATCCTGCTCCAGATAGCCGGTTTTTTCAGTAGGTTCATTGAAAGAATTCATATGTTATGGCCCCTGTTTTAACTATAGTGTGTATGGAACCGCAAACTTTGCTTGCAGCTACGTTTGCGTAGCGTCATAATTCAATTCTGCGCTTGAAATATGACTTTATTATAAATGAAATACCGCATTTTTTGCAATATATTTCGCAAGTTATTCTATGTACATGGGAAAAATAAATGCTATACTGGATATATAAGATGTGATTTGAGAAAAAAGATCACGGGCGTTTCGTCAGAAAGGAATTGAAAACAATGAGAGACAGCATTATCATGACAAAATATCAGGGCTTTGGAAATGATTATCTGGTACTGGATGCGAAGAAAACCAGCTTCAGCTGCAGGGCAAAAAAGTTGCGCTTCTTTGCCAGCGGGGGTTCGGACTTGGAGCGGATGGTGTGCTTTACGGACCAGTTGACATTAACGGAAAAATGGGAATGCATATTTTTAACTCAGATGGAAGTGAAGCTGCAATCAGTGGAAACGGTGTCTGTATTTTTGCAAAATATCTTATGGACAATGAGTATGTTACAGAGAAAAAAAATTTGCCATTGAGACTTTATCCGGAACAATCGAAGTAGAGTGTCTGAATGCCAGAGCGACAGAGTTCCGCGTAAATATGGGCAAAGCCTCTTTCCTTTCCAGAGAGATTCCGGTAACTGGCGAGGTGCGTGAGGTGATCGATGAGCCATTTACATTTAACAAGAAAGAATACAAGGCAACTTGTCTCACAGTAGGAAATCCACACTGCATTATTTTCATGGATCAAGGTATCTCAGAAAAAAGTAAGAGAGCTGGGGCCTTATGTGGAAAAATGCAGATGAGTTTCCGGAACGAGTGAAACCTGCAGATCTGCCGCCAGATTGACAAAGGAAATCTTGACATTGAGATTTGGGAGCGAGGCTCTGGTTACAAAAAGCTTCCGGTACAGGAAGCTGCGCAGCTGCCATTGCAGCCTACAGAAAAGGCCTGATGGAAAACCGTATCAATGTAAACCAGCCAGGTGGTATGATCCAGATCGACATTAAAGAAGATGGAACTATTTTTTTATGACAGGAACTGTTGGATATATTGCAGAGATGAGCGTGGCTGAAAGCTTTTTTTCTCATAGAGGGAAGATATAGTGCAAAATGCAGATATGGCAGAAGAGATGAATAAAAATGAAATTTAAAGGCTGCCAAAGGGGAAATTTTTGATGTAGGAGAATTCAGGTATAGAAGTAAGAAGACTTCCGTGCCTGGATTTTTTTGCTGCAAATGGGGTGATGTCATTATATCTGAAGAGGAAAGCATTTTTTATATAAAATGATATGAGTGTCAAAAGGTCTTTTTTTGACACTCATTTGATCAACCCGGATTGCTACGCAGCTACGCTGCTCCCGCAATCCTCCAAACATTCGGAATCCGCTGATTTACTTCGTAAATCGCTACTTCCTTATGTTTGGCGGGTTCCAAGTTCAAAAGCTTTATCGTGCAAGCACGAACGGCTTTTTGACCTTTTGACACTGGTATCATAAAATATGGAGACAGAATCAGCTTGTCGGTATACGGAAGCCCACTCTTGTTGATAAAAAAGTGCAATGTCTAAACTAAAAAAAGATAGACATTTCTAACGCGATTCTGTAAAATAAACAAAGGTTAGAAAATACTAATAATAGTTAAATGAGGAGGAAGAGGATGGCTGACAAAAAGTTATTAAGAAAAATTGCTCCGATCATTATGAGTGCAGCTGTAGCGATGACCAGTTCACCAGTTGGAGTAATGGCAGAAGATTTTTACTTCTGGTGAAGTGTCTGTTGAGGTTTCTGATGAGACTATATATGATTCTGATGAGATTTCAGACGACTATGACGAATCATCAGAGGCTGACGATTCAGCAGATTTTGGTACAGACACAGAGGATGGTTTTGAATCTGGAGAAGCCGCAGAAGAGGAGTCTGGATTTGAGGACGGCGAAACCGGAGACACAGAAGATGCTTTTTTAGCAGACACTGAGGGCGAAACCAACAATGAAGCGGGAGCTGTGAAAAACAGTGGAGGATGGTCAGATCGTACTGATGAACATTCCCTATGAAGCTTTTTACAGATCTGAGTTGAAAAACAATGATGTAAAAAGTAGATGCATTTACATCCGCGACGAAAGCAAAAACAAAGATGAGCGGCGTGATGAATGGAAATGCTGCTTATCATACAAGCGCGGAAGGAAATGAACTTGCAGGTGTTACTTTTCCGGTAAAAGTGAATAAAGCTTCTGATTTGGAAAATTTTAAACAGATTACAGACAGCACTACTATAGAGATTACTACGAACATGAAAGGCCAGGTAAGTACTAATACATATACTGGTGCAGCGGCTCTTATTGAACAGCCAAGCTATACTTATTATGTTCCGGCAGAAACTCCTGCATATTACAAGGAAATGAGCGTAGATGAGAACGGAAATATTTCTTTTTTGGCGCTGTTCAGGGAATGTCCGAACAGAATGTTAGTGTGAATGCTGAATTAAAGCTTAATTCCAAATATGGAGATTATCAGCTCGAGCTGGATGAGACAGCAGTAAAGGCAGTAGTAAATGCATCTAATGGTGATAAGATTTATGGTGTAATCATCAATACAACAGACGGAACCACTTATGCACTCCGTCATCTTGAGAATATCTGGAAAGGAAAAGAACTTGCATGGAGCACCGGCTTTACAACAGAATCTCACGGTTGCCCAATAAGCTCTGACCACTACAAATCCATGATGGGAAAAACTATTTCCAGCGTAACGTACTATACGGATAAGGGGAAATTAATTTTGATATTCCAGATACTTATGTTCCGGTAAAAACAGGTGTCAGTGCAACCGTTGACAACATCAAGGTAACAGATGCAGAGGTTAAAGTTGAATTATCTGAAGCACTTCCATCTGATTATTCAAAGAAATATGCAGTTGATGATGTGGAAGCAGCGACAACAGAGACAGGAGTAAAGGTTACAAATCTTACACCTGGAACACATACTCTGACAATTTCCGATGCAAATGGAAAATATGCTCCTGTCAGCGCTACTTTTACAGCAACAACAGATACTGTAATGGCTTCCTATGATGAGTATGAAGGAAAACTGGTTGCTGCGGCAGATATTACCGCTGAGCAGTTTGTTGCATTTACCAAAACAGTTTCAAAAGTAAAAATTGGTGACCAAGAGTATGCTGCAAGCGGAAAAGGTGCTGTGAAGATTGTTCAGGAGGATGGAACTCTTGATTATTCTAAAACAGCTGTAAACGATGGAGATACAGTAGTTGTAAGTGCTGCCGGATACCCAGATGTAACATTTGTTTACAACGAAAACGTATATGTATACGCAAGGTCTTACATGGGCTGAGTACTGGGCTTCCGAGGATGTATACAATGCAGGCTCCACAGCTTCTTCTGAAGAAAAAAGACAGAAGAGGTGAGACGGATCTTGGTGCATTTGATGCGGTAACAAGAGCAACGACCAACCATGGTCTTCACAGAGGAAGCTTCCAGGCAATCGCGGTTCTTAATGGAAAAACAGTTTCTCACTGGAGCGCAGACGGAAAAACAGTTTATTATGCCGATGGACCATCAGAAGTATTTAACCGGAACAATGTAACCGGATATACCGTAACTGGCCTGAAATATGTACCGGTTGAGATTAAGAGAGCTGACCTTGCTGCTTTTGCAGAAAAGTCATACAATTGTAAAAAATGGCGGACAGCTGATCGGCGGTTATGGCGAGAAAGAACTGAAATCCCTATGAAGCCGTTGCAAATGTAACTGCAAATACAAATGGTTTGAAAAAAAAGTTACAAAAGCTGAAGACGGAAGCTTTGTAATCGGAGCAAGACAGAACGGAACTGAGTCTGGTATCAAAGATGCAGAGCTGAAAGTGGCAGACGGAATTACAGCAGCTGTAAAGCCTGGAAATGGTTCTTATGGTGAGTTCTGAGAGTTGACCTGACTGGAAACTATGGCGATCTTGGTGCACATATGCAGTCTGTTGAGTGGGCATATTATGGAAATGATTCCACTTATACAAACAGACTTGCAAACTATGGAACAAAATTTGCAGCTGATAACTGGATGCATAAAATGATGGGTATCCAGCTTGGTCTTACAGAATCTGGAAGATGCAAGCTTCCGGAAGGAACTGACGGAACTGGTTACTGGATCCTTACTGTTCATGCCCTTGGATACCAGGATTACGTTGTAAAATTCCAGGCAACAGCTGAGAATATTGCGAAACCTGCAGGTGATGCAGATTCCACGCCACTGGAAAACATTATCGCAGAAGCAAAAGCCCTGAACGAGGCTGATTATACTCCGGAGAGCTGGGCTGCTGCAAAAGACAGCATTGCAAATGAGCTTGAAGAGTGTGAGGAAATGCTTGCAAATATTAAGAATCAGACAACTTATGGCGTAGAAGAGCAGATCGGACATTTAGAGAAGCTCTCAACATGCTTGTAAAAGGCTCCGGCTCCAACCGCAACACCGGCACAGCCGACTGCAACACCAGTCCCGGCACAGCCGACCGCAACACCGGCACAGCCAACTGTAGCACCTACTACAGCCAACTGCAACTCCGGCACCGACTGCAGCACCGGCCAAAGGAATTACAGCAACTGCAAAAGCTTCCACAATTTACACCAAAGGAAAAACATCTACAACCATTACGGTTGTAAAAAAATGATGGAACTGGAAAAGTTAAATTTACATCCAGCAACAAAGAAAGTAGCGACTGTTACCTCCAAAGGCGTTGTAAAAGCGAAAAAAGCAGGAAAAAGACAACCATTACGGTAAAAGTTGGAAACTACACTAAGAAGGTAGTAATCCAGGTTAAGAGAACCTTCTCTGAAGCTTGCAAAATCTTCTGCAACAATCAAGAAAGGCAAAACAGTAAAAATCAAAGCAACCGCAACACCATCCGGAAAAGTAACATACAAGTCCAGCAACAAGAAAGTAGCGACTGTTACTGCAAAAGGTGTTGTAAAAGGTAAAGAAGAAAAGGTACTGCAACCATCACTGTTACAAGTAATGGAGTATCTAAGAAATTCAAAGTAAAAAGTAAAAAATAATGATTACAAAGCTTTTACGATAACAAATAATACTTGTGCAAAAAAACAAGGCAAAGGAACGGGGGCCGTTTTTAACAGCCCCTGCTTTGCTTGTAAAAAAGAAACTTATTTTGCTACATATTTTAACAGGAGACAGCATGAAAAAAACGAGACAGTGATAAGAATCCTTTTGAAAAAAAAGAATCTGGTGAAACTTGCTCCAGCAGCAGTGGTTATTGCGGCTGTGGCTGCAGCAGGTGCTCAGGCTGGCAGCAGTGGAAAAGAAGTGACTGCTGAAACCAGAGAGGTTGTAAAATCCCAGGATCTGGAATCGCTTCTGAAAACAGCCTATTCCTATGAGGCAGCAGATGACGAGGCAGAAGAGGAGAGTCTGCTGAAAGCAGGCAAGAACACATCATCAGCTTCTTCAAAGAAAAAAACCTCCAAAATTTCAAAGAAAAAAAAAGTGGTATAAAAAAAGGAAGCTCAAAGACCCTTCCAGTAAAAACGGCTGCATCTTCAGGGGTAGGTCAGGGCTCCACCACTACACCAACTACAGAAGTTCGGAAGGCGGCTATAAAGATGGAACTTACCAGGGAAGCGGAACTGGCTTTGGAGGAACGATTACCGTACAGGTAACTGTATCAGGTGGGAAAATCACAGCTGTTGATATATTGAGTGCCTCTGGAGAAACAGGCTCTTATTTTGCCTCTGCACAGGGCGTTGTAAGTAAGGTTTTATCAAGCCAGTCCCCGAATGTGGATGCAGTCAGCGGTGCAACTTATTCCTCAAAACGGGATTATCCAGGCAGTACAGAATGCCCTTTCACAGGCAGGAAACAGTGATTCTGCCACACCGGCTGCCACACCAACTCCAACGCCAACGCCAAAACCTGCAAAGAAACCGAAGAAAGATACTTCTGTCAGCTATAAAGATGGCGTATATGAGGGACAGGCAGAAGGCTTTGATGGAATCGTAACGGTAAAGGTTACAATAAAAAATGGAAAAATCAAAAAATAAGCAACACAAATACAGACACACCTGAATTTTTTAATAAAGCATGGAAAACAATCAAGTCCAATGTGATTTCCAGACAGAGTACTTCTGAAATTGATACTGTAAGTGGGGCAACATTTTCTTCAAATGGAATTCTCGGAGCTTTATCCCAGGCTCTTTCAAAGGCTGATCAATCAGGAACTACAGACTCAAAGGAAGAAGATATAACTCAACCCCGACTACTGTACCTGATGAAACTGTAACACCAATTCCAACGGAGATTCCACATCCTACCAGAGACTCGGATAATCCGTCAGATGAACAGCCGGTTGTAAAGCTTTTTGAAAGATGGTACCTATACAGGGTCTGCAATGGGATATTCTGGAAAGGTTAACATAACACTGACAATTAAAGACGGAAAAATTACGGAAGTAACCAATACAAACTCAGATACCAGAAGCTTTTTCAATAAGGCATGGAGATCCATACAGCCTAAAAATACTGGAAAAGCAGAGTACAGAAGGAATTGACACTGTAAGTGGTGCAACATTTTCTTCTATGGGAATTCTGGATGCGTCCAAAATAGCATTGGAGCAGGCAAAAATACAGAGGTACAGCCTTCAGTAACGCCAGAGCCCACTGAGGCGCCGGATTCCACCGAGAAGCCAGAACCCACAAATACGCCAAAGCCGACTTCTGTTCCGGAACCAACGACTGCACCGGAGCCTACAGCTGTACCAGAGCCTACTGAAACGCCAGCGCCAACTTCTGCACCGGAACCGACGGATACACCGAGGAGAATTCTGTGACGCCGGAACCGACAGCTACGCCAGAACCCACGCCTGTGCCTGCTGGTGCATATACAGATGGAACCTACACTGGCATTGGAGAAGGCAATGACGGACCAGACAGTGTACAGGTTACCGTAACAATATCCGGAGGACAGATTGTGGGAGCAACTTATTTTTCCTATGATGATGAAGAATATGCAGATACAGCCTGGGAGGGAATTCTTGGACAGGTTATGGGAAAGCAGTCCGCAGACAGTGTAGATACAGTATCTGGATGCACATATTCCTCCCAGGGATTTATTCAGGCATTTAGAAATGCATTAAATCAGGCAAAAGGAGCATAACCCATGAAATACCAGAGTTTTATTATGAGAGTTTTATGTCTGCTTCTGATCGTTGGTGTCGTTCTTGGCTACAACTCCATGCAGAAAAAAAAAAGATAGTGATACCGAAAAAGACCAGCAGATCGCCAGTCTGACAACCAGAGTGGAGGCCTTGGAAAAACAGCAGGATGAGATATTAAGTGCCCTTTGAAGAGGCTGCAAAAGCGCAGGAAGAGGCGAAGAAAAAAGCAGAAGAGGAAGCGAAGAATCAAAAAGCACAGGACGGAGAAAGAAATATCTTCCGGGGATGCTTCCGAGGACGGAAAAAAGATGACAAGAATACAGATGAGACAGAGGCTGAGGACGCTTCTTCTGAGGAAGAAAGTGAAGATCTTGTCTACAAAAACGGAACCTACACAGGAGACGGCCAGGGCTTTGGCGGCAACATCCAGGTTCAGGTTACACTTGAAAATGACACGATTACAGACATTCAGGTGGTAAGTGCACCAGGCGAAGACTCTGCATACCTTTCCCAGGGACAGGGCGTGATCAGCACCATTCTGGCTTCCCAGAGTACAGATGTTGACACCATTTCCGGAGCAACCTTCAGTTCCACTGGAATTATCAACGCTGTAAATGATGCACTTGGAAAGGCGGAAAATCAATGAAAAAAAGAGACAGAGAAAAATCCGGCTGATCCGCGCCGGCATCCAGCTTCTGTTTTTCATTTTTGCTCCGGCACTTTTTTCCACAGCATTTGCAGGCGTGAAGTCCAGTTTTTCAGGCAATCGCAGCACATCAGACAATCAGCTGGAATTCCTTTCTGGATGTGACTGCCGTGCTGCTGGTGGTAACCTGCCTGTTCGGACGGCATTTCTGCGGATATGCCTGCGCATTTGGTTCCCTTTGGGGATGCATTGTATGAGCTGACTGTGTTTATCCGCCAGAAGGTTTTTCATAAAAAAAGGCCGTCACGGATATTCAGAAAAAAGCCATTCGTATTTTGCAGAAGGTGAAATATATCTGGCTTCTGGTGCTCCTTGTATCTATCCTTACCGGCTGGTACAGCAAGCTTCAGGGCATGAGCCCATGGGATGTGTTTTCCATGCTCACCGCTGGCAGACTTCCCGGCGCCGCCTACAAGGTGGGGATTGTGCTGCTGCTTCTGATCATGATCGGAATGTGCACCCAGGAAAGATTTTTCTGCCAGTTCCTCTGCCCAATGGGCGCGATTTTTGCTATAATGCCTATAGCACCCTCTGCACTGTTCAACCGTGACAGAAGCACCTGTCCGGCGAAATGCGGAGCCTGCAAAAGCGCTGTCCTGCTCATCTGGACATTGACGGTGATACCCTTCTCCGGAGAATGTATCTGCTGCCACGCCTGCCAGGGAATCTGCCCGAAGAAGAATATCCGGATCGGGATTCCGAAGATGAAAGATGAGAGCTCTTTTTAAACACGCGCTTGGAAAAGATGGGCGAAAGCTATTGGAAAATAAGAGAAAATAAAATCAGAAAGAACAGGATATGAGTAAAAAAAGAAGTAAAGTAAGATTTCAGAATGAATTCGATTTAATTAAGGTACATTATAAAAAAGCAGTCCAGAGGTCAATCACTTACCTGCTTGGATATGTTTAATGGGAGAAGGCATTTGAGAAAGAGAAGTGCGGCAGGAATCCTCTGGGGCAGCCTGCTTCTCACTGTCATTTCCGCAACAGTACTGGGAAAAACAACTACAGTTGTTTATGCATCTGACGTGGAAAAATACACCAATGCAGATTTCGCAATGGACACGGTAGTTTCCGAAACCCTTTATACCTCAGGCGAGGACATCAACACCCAGATTGGCGAAAAGCTCCGCGAAATGGAAACCACCCTCCTTTCCTGGACAGAGGAAAACTCCCAGATTTCCCAGCTGAACAATGCTGATGGCAAGACCATGGAAGTTTCTGATGATCTTGCCGCCGACCTTGAGAAAATCCGCCAGCTTTCCCAGGATTCCAACGGTGCTTTTGACCCCACCCTTGAGAAAAATTATCCGCCTGTGGGACATTGCCGGCGAGAATCCTCATGTCCCGGACCAGTCCGAAATTGACACTCTTCTTCCCGAAGTGGGATACGAGAAAATTCAGGTGGACGGAAACAATGTAACCCTTCTTGATGGCTGTACCCTGGGATCTTGGTGCTGTTGGAAAAGGCATGGGCTGTGACCAGATCATGGATTACCTAGAACCCAGCCAGACGTCGTCGGTATGATCCTGAACCTTGGCGGCAGCAGTGTCATGACCTACGGCGAAAAAGCCAGACGGCTCCTCCTGGAAAGTAGCCCTTACCGATCCCCGTGACACGGAAGGCGACTATCTTGGAGCCATCACCCTGGACGCCAACCAGTTCCTTTCCACCTCCGGCGACTACGAAAAATACTTCATAGAAGATGGAATTCGCTACCACCACATTCTGGATCCAAAGACCGGCTATCCCGTACAGAACGGTCTCACCTCCGTCACCATCGTCTGCGACCAGGGTTATCTGGCCGACGGCCTCTCCACTGCCTGCTTCGTCCTGGGTCTGGACGCCGCGAAACCTCTTTTAGAGAAATATGATGCAGAAGCCGTATTCGTAGATGAAGACAAAAAAATGTGTATGTGACAAGTGGACTGATGGATAAATTCGAATTAATGAAAGACGGATACACAGTAAACGAAGCATAAGTTGTCCATGATAGATTCATAGAAAATGATAGCTTACGGAATAACGAAAAAGAGCTCCAGAGGATAGTCAAAAACTATCGCCTGGAGCTCTTTTTCAACTAACAGCATTTGGGCTGAATATATTCCTAAGCAGGGCATTCAAGGCGCGCCCTTAATGGAGCGGAGATCCACTGCTTACGAAGACTTAACATCGAAGGCTCTCCCGAGATGTTTTAGTCGCAGTTAGCAGTTAGCTCCGCGGAATGTTGCGCCTCCCCGCGTGGAATATATTCAGCCCAGATGCGTACGGTGGTAACATCTCACGGAATTCTCTTAAGCACTTCCTTCGTCAGCACTCCAATCAGCAGTCCTGTAATCACTCCCGACACCATCAGCGCCGGAGCATAATAATACAACAGTCCCACCGTATGCGTTGCCGGAATCGCCACCAGCAGCTGACCGATGTTATGGGAAACGCCACCAGCCACACTTACACCCAGCTGCCCGAATCCAATCTTATTTTTCACAAAAACCATCACAATCAAACTAAGGGTCGCCCCCGCCAGGCTATACATAATACTGGAGCCGCTTCCAAACATAAAACCGATAATAAAAATTCTCACAATGGAAACCAGCGCCGCTTCTTTCCACGTATACCTCTCCAGCACAAAAAGCACCGCCAGATTTGCAAGCCCCAGCTTCATTCCCGGAATTCCCGCAAAAAACGGAATCAACGATTCCACATACCCGAAAAAATAATGGCAATGGCTGCAAACAGCCCAAGATACGCTGCTTTTTCTGATCCATCACTTACACCACTGCGTCAAATCCACTCTCGGAATCCTGTGAATCTGAATCGCCCTCTCCCTGAATGACTACTCTGTTTGGCAGGCACACAATATATCCGCCTGCACTGCCCACTGCCGGCTGCTTCATGCAAAGATGATCCGGGCAGTCCGCCTCTGTCATCTTTACCTCGCCGTCCTTAATTTCACACACATTGGTATCCCCAATCTGGATCACCCGATCCTCCGCCAGTGAATAAGTCCCATAAAGTTCCCCATCCACCGTAATCTGGATCGACCCATGAGTTCCATGTGGAACCGCATAAACAAAAATACAAAGCACCACTGAAATAACCAATAGTGCACCAATAAATACCGCTTCTTTCTTCTTCAAAAATGATACCTCTTCATTAATAGCTTTAACCAAAATCATCATATCATAGAACCATGTTCCACAAACGAACCATTAGTTTATGATATAAGAAATACAGAGATTTTTCAACCTATTCTAAAATCCATTTTTTTGAGAAAAAAATCGCAACAGAGAGAATGCCTGTTATTCACAAAGAAAACGGTAACGGGTGGCTATTCCTTTCCACACCGCTTTTTATTGTAATTTCCCACGGAATATGCTATTGTATAGTTTGAAAGTCTGTGTGCCGTGCGGATCGCGGGAATGATTTTTCAAACACGTTCCAGGCCGGCGCGGCATTGTTGAAGAAATGTAACGATTCAGAAAACACTGGACAGTTACACAGAAATATTAGAAAGAAGGTGAAGCTGTGGTTGAGTTAGATCAGTTCAAGAGTATTCTTGCAACATACACAGAGCCATTAGTGGAAGTGAGGGATTCACTTTGACCTCGCTAACAAAGAAAAGCGGGTTGAAGAATTAGAGCGTGAAATGGAAGCGCCTGATTTCTGGGATAATGCGGAAGCATCCCAGATGAAGATGAAAGAATTAAAGAGCATGAAGGACGACATGGAGATCTATCACAGTCTGGAAACACAGATGGAAGATATGGAGACCCTGATCGAGATGGGCTATGAGGAAAATGATCCGTCCATGATCGAAGAAATCCAGGAAATGCTGGATGAGTTCCAGGCACAGTTTGACAGTATCCGTGTAAAGACACTCCTTTCAGGAGAGTACGACGGAGAGAATGCCATCATCAAGCTGAACGCAGGAGCCGGCGGTACAGAAGCCTGCGACTGGTGCAGTATGCTGTATCGTATGTATACACGCTGGGCTGAGCGCAAAGGGCTTTTCAATTGAAGTTCTGGACTATCTGGACGGCGATGAAGCTGGTATCAAATCTGTTACCTTCCAGGTAAACGGAGAGAACGCATACGGACTTCTGAAGTCTGAGAAAGGTGTTCACCGTCTGGTACGTATTTTTCCCCGTTCAATGCGGCTGGAAAGCGCCAGACCTCTTTCGTATCCTGCGATGTAATGCCGGATATTGAGAAAGATCTGGATGTAGAGATCAATGACGAGGACATCCGTATTGATACCTACCGAAGCAGTGGTGCCGGCGGACAGCACATCAATAAGACGTCATCTGCAATTCGAATCACACATTTGTCCGACAGGAATTGTGGTTCAGTGCCAGAATGAACGTTCTCAGCACATGAATAAGGACAAGGCTATGCAGATGCTGAAAGGCCAAGCTGTATCTGCTGAAACAGCAGGAGGCAGAAGCAAAGCTTTTCCGGTATCCGTGGAGAAGTTACCGAGATCGGCTGGGGAAATCAGATCAGATCTTATGTTATGCAGCCATACACCATGGTTAAGGACCACAGAACAAACGCAGAAACCGGAAATGTAGATGCAGTTATGGATGGTGCCATTGATATCTTTATTAATGCATATCTGAAATGGATCGCACTTGCGAAGAGACCTGCAGAACAGCAGTAAAAGCATGCTGCTGTTCACAGAAGAGTGAACGGTAACAGGGTAAGGCCAGTTTCCGGATTATGTCTGGATACAGCGGCTGTAATGGCAGAGATTTGCAGGGCGCAGTGAAAGTGGAAGGAAATGCAGGATGCCAAAGACAACAGATAAGAATAAATATTTTGTAGTAAAAGAGCGGGCTGTGCCAGAGGTGCTTCTGAATGTAGTTGCAGCGAAGAAGCTTCTGGAATCAAAGCGGGCAGCTACGGTTCAGGAAGCTGCAGACGCTGTGGGAATCAGCAGAAGCTCTTTCTATAAATACAAAGATGATATTTTTTCCCTTCCACGAGGAAGCCAAGGGGAAAGACCATCACATTTATTATACAGATGGATGATGAGCCGGGAATTTTATCCAATGTTCTTCGGGCTATTGCAGAAAACCATGGCAAATATTCTGACCATACATCAGAGTATTCCCATCAGTGGTATTGCCACTCTTACCTTAAGTGTGCAGATCCTTCAGGGAGAAGGGGATGCTGAGGCAATGGTGGATGACATTGAACAGATGGAAGGAATCCATTATTTAAAAATTTTAGGCAGGGAGTAACGGACAGATGATAAATATTGCAGTGTTAGGATATGGCACAGTTGGAAGTGGTGTGGTAGAAGTAATTCGCACCAACCATGAATTGATTAACAAAAAGAGCCGGGGGGAAGAGATTAAGATCAAATATGTACTGGATCTTCGTGAGTTCCCTGGAGATCCGGTAGAAGAGATTCTTGTTCATGATTTTGAGCAGATCGTAAACGATCCGGAAGTTTAAAATTGTAGTTGAAGTTATGGGAGGAACCGGTGCTGCCTATACTTTTTACAAAAAAAGAGCACTTGAAGCCGGCAAGAGTGTGTGTACCTCAAATAAAGCTCTGGTTGCCCAATACAGTCCTGAGCTTATGGAAATTCAAAAGAGAAAAAGATCAACTTCCTTTTCGAGGCAAGCTGTGGCGGTGGAATCCCGATCATTCGTGCCATCAACGGTTCTCTTACCGCAGATGAAATCGATGAGCTTACCGGGATTTTGAACGGAACGACCAACTATATGCTGGATAAAATGAACACAGAAGGCGCTGATTTCAATACTGTTCTGAAAGAGGCTCGAGGAAAAAGGCTACGCAGAGGCTGATCCTACCGCTGATGTGGAAGGACAGGACGCATGCCGTAAGATTGCCATTCTTTCCTCTCTGGCATATGGAAAATTCTGAATTTTGAAAATGTTTATACAGAAGGAATTACAAAGATCACACCAGAGGATATGGAATACGCAAGAGAAATGGGCAGAAGCATCAAGCTTCTTGGCACAAGCAAGAAATTGGGAGACGATTCCTTCTATGCACTTGTAGCACCTTTCCTTGTAGGACAGGAGAATCCTCTTTATGGCGTAAAGGGAGTGTTCAACAGTATTTTTGTACATGGAAACATGCTTGGCGATGCCATGTTCTATGGAAGCGGAGCCGGCAAGCTTCCTACTGCAAGTGCAGTTGTAGCAGACGTTGTGGAGGCTGCAAAAGCATCTTCATGATACCATTCCAAATAACTGGAGCAATGAAGAGATGACCCTGATGGAGCCGGATTCTGTAGAAGGCCGTTTCTTTGTCCGTGTGAAGGATACTTCCCTGGATGAAGTGGATAAGGCTTTTGGTAAGGTTGAGGCTGTGATCGAGCCGGATTCCCTTCCGGAAGAATTTGGTTTTATTACCAGACTTATGACACAGGGCGAGTACAAAGAGCGTGTGAAAGCGCTTGGAGAGAACGTTCTGGGCATGATCCGCGTGAAAGACTGATAACATGAATCCGCAGTTATTCAGGTAATGGGCAGCTGCGCGAAAACTGTCTGTATGCGCAGATAAAAAAATAAAACTGACAGCGTGAAAGGAAAAACTATGCTGATAGTTAAGAAATTCGGCGGTACTTCCGTTGGGGACAAACAGAGAATGTATAATGTTGCCAACCGTTGTATCGAAGAATATAAAAAAGGAAATGACGTGGTGGTGGTTTTGTCCGCCATGGGAAAATATACAGATGAGCTGATCCGTATGGCTCATGATATGGACGACAAGCCTCCGAAGCGTGAGATGGATATGCTCCTTACCATCGGTGAGCAGATGTCCGTATCCCTGATGGCAATGGTAATGCACAAGCTGGGCGTTCCGGCGGTTTCCCCTGAATGCCTTTTCAGGTGACCATGCATACCACAAGCAGCCATCAGAATGCAAGATTAGAAAAGAATTGACACAGAGCGTATCCGCCGTGAGCTGGATGCCACGCAGGATCGTAATTGTTACCGGATTCCAGGGAGTGGATAAGTATGATGATTATACCACCCTGGGACGAGGCGGTTCTGATACCACTGCCGTGGCACTGGCAGCAGCGCTTCATGCAGACGCCTGCGAGATTTATACAGAGATGTGGACGGCGTTTATACAGCCGACCCACGTAAGGTTCCAAATGCCAGAAAGCTGAAAGAGATCACATACGATGAGATGCTGGATCTGGCAACATCGGGAGCAGGTGTACTTCACAACCGTTCTGTGGAAATGGCGAAGAAATACGGAGTGCCCGCTTGTGGTCCGCTCCAGCCTGAATAACAGTGAAGGAACGGTAGTTAAAGGAGGTAGTTAGCGTGGAGAGAATGCTGATCAGCGGTGTTGCTCTGGATACAGACGCTGTGAGGATCGCAGTACTGGGACTTCGTGATGTGCCTGGTGTTGCATTTAAAGGTGTTTGATACCCTTGCAAAGAAAAATATTAATGTAGATGTTATTCTGCAGTCTATCGGACGTGCAGGAACAAAGGACATCTCTTTTACAGTAAATAAGGATGATCTGGATGATGCAGTTGCCACTCTGGAGGAGACCAGGAGCGCCTTGGGGTTCAAGGAGCTTCACTCCTGAACGCAATATCGCCAAGCTTTCCATTGTTGGCTCCGGTATGCTCAGCAATCCTGGCGTGGCTGCCAAGATGTTTGAGAGCCTTTACAATGAAGGCGTAAACATTAATATGATCTCCACATCTGAAATCCGTATTACCGTCCTTATCAACGAAAAAAGACGGAATCGGGCTATGAATGCAGTACACGATGCTTTTCGGCCTTGCCGACTGATCAAATATACATTCTAAGGAGGAATTTCTGTATGAAAAGAAAAGTATTGGGAGTGCTTTTTACAGCAATGTGCCTGTGTGCGGTTCCGTCCGCGGCTTATGCAGAGGCACAGGAAGCCGAAAACTACAGAGGCAGCAGGAGAGGCTGCTGATGAGCCTGAGGCTGGTGCAGAAACGGTTACAGAGCTGTCCGACAGCCTGTACGATTTTCAGGTGAAGATCGGGGATAAGGTTTACCAGTTCCCTATGTATTACCAGGATTTTGCAGCAGACTGGACACTTGGCAAGAACGAGGACCCGGAGATGGGCGTTGGAACCAATTCCTATGGTTCCATCAGTTTTTACAAAGGGGACGACCGCGTTTCCGTAGATGTGATCAATCTTGGAATCAACCAGCTGCCATTAAACCAGTGTCTGGTAGCAGGAATTGATATTGATGCAAGCTATGATTTTGATGTGGCGGCTACTCCTGTAGAACTGCCTGGCGGAATCGTAATGGGAAAATCCAATTTTGATGATATCAAAGCTGCTTATGGTGATCCAAGCGATACTTACGAGGGAGACCTGTATACCAAGTATTCCTACTCGAAAGATTATTACGAGGAAGTTCATTTCTATGTAGATAAGGATGACAATACTCTGAAGCAGGTAGATATGCGTAACTTCGTAGAGCCAGAAGGATATGACAAGGGAGGTGTAAGCGAGGAAGTTCCAGAAATCGTATCTTCCTATACCGCTCCTACTGAGCTGGGAGATGATCTGCTGGCTCCACAGTTGGAATTCTGCGGAGATCTTTATTCCCTTCCGGCTCCGGTGTCTGCATTCCTTGAGAATGGCTGGGAGCTTCGGGATGTGGAAGATGGCGCTTATGTGGCTGGCCGGGATCTGGAATTTGTAGACATGATGAAGAATAACCAGAGTGTGCATTTCAGTGTTTACAATTTTACCCAGGATGCAACTGCCATCGAGAACTGTTTTGTACGGGAGCTTGAGGTAGGCAATTACGACAGTGATGCTCTTACCCTTACTCTTTCCGGTGGATTTACCCTGGGTGCGAAGAAGGCGGACCTGATCGCAGCTGCAGAGGAAAAAAGGCTATGCGTGTGATGAGGACGGAGATTACCTGAATATTTATAAGACTGCAGATACCAAGATTGACAACCGGGCACAGTTCTGGTTTAACAAGGATGAGGATCCGGATACAGTGGCAAGTGTTGCGTACAGAAATGAAATTCTTCCAGAATAAGGGAGAACCCGATCTGGAGGTTTTGCAAAATTAGTAACAGGAGGGAAATATGAGCGACTATGTGATCAGCTGCTGTTCCACAGCAGACCTTACGAAAGAACATTTTGAGAAAAGAAATATTTCCTATATCTGCTTTCATTATGAACTAAATGGAAAAGAATATGCCGATGATCTTGGTCAGTCCATGCCATTTGACAAATTTTATAAGGCCATGCAGGATGGGGCATCCACCAAGACTTCCCAGGTAAATGCAGATGAATTTTGAAGAATATTTTTGAAGGATTTCTGAAAGAGGGAAAAGATGTGCTCCATGTCTGCCTGTCTTCCAGGAATTTCTGGCGTTATCAATTCAGCTAACGTTGCAAAAGCGGATCTGGAGGAAAAATATCCGGGGCGTAAGATCCTGGTGGTGGATTCTCTGGGAGCATCCTCCGGATATGGGCTTTTTATGGATAAACTTGCAGACCTTCGGGATGAGGGCAGACCCATTGAGGAGGTTCATGCCTGGGCGGAGGAACACAAGCTGAACCTGCATCACTGGTTTTTTTTTTTTCCACAGATCTTACGTTTTATATCAGAGGAGGCCGTATTTCCAAGGCCAGCGGCTTTTTCGGCACGATGCTGAATATCTGCCCGCTGCTGAATATGGATGATCAGGGAAAACTGATCCCAAGATTTAAGATCCGTACCAAGAAAAAAGGTGATCCGGGCTGTTGTAGACAAAATGGAAGAGTACGCTGAGGGCGGACTTGACTATAGTGGGAAATGTTATATTTCCCAGTCCGCATGTATAGAGGATGCCAGGGAAGTGGCAAGGCTGGTGGAAGAGCGTTTCCCGAAATTAAATGGGAAGGTTGAGATCAATAACATCGGAACTACCATCGGCAGCCACACAGGTCCTGGTACGGTAGCGCTGTTTTTTCTGGGGAAACAAGAGAACGGCGTAATTATAAAAAAATTACAGATGTCAGATGGAAGAATGCTATATTGGGAACAACTGGCATGGCTTAATGGAGCAAAAAGTGAAAACAGCGAAATGGTGCTGCAATATATCTGGCCGGGATGCATCAGAATCCCGGCCTGCTGTTTCACTGCAAAGGAGAATGATGATTATGAAAAAAAAAAGAAGTACGAAGGAAATCAAACTGCAGGCAAAAAAAAAGGCATTGCAGGGACATGTAGGAACTGTGCTTCTGGGGCTTTTGGCAGTATATGGCCTGAATATGCTGGGAACCATTCTTTCTACTAATTTATTTTCCGGAACATCCCCCATTGGATCTGGTTCTCAGCGAAGTCTTTATGCTGGTGGTGTCACTGATCGTGGGAATTATATCAGCAGGTTTTGGTTATATGCTGTTAAATATTTCCAGGGGGAAAGAATTTTCACTGGGAGATCTGGGATACTTTTTCAAAAAAAAAATCAGCCGGACCGGGTTATTATTGCTGGTTTTGTGCTGGCAGTGATCCAGATTGTTACAGCAATTCCTTATTACTACGTGAGCTTTACTACAGACCCTGGACTGACTGTGGATTCCCAGATTCAGTGGCTTTCCATGACACTGGGGCTTCTGGCAGTAAGCACATTGCTGAATTTTCTTATTTCTCTTCCATTTGCCATGACCTATTTTCTCATGGCTGACGACACAGAGCTTGGAGGACTCCAGGCATTGAAAGAGAGTGCCAGATTGATGAAGGGAACCTCTGGAGATATGTGAAGCTGAATCTGAGCTTTGTCCCGCTTTTGTTATTATCTGTGTTCACATTCTATATTGCACTTTTCTGGATCATGCCTTATATGGAAATGTCCATGGTGGCATTTTACAGGGATCTGGATGGAGAACTGGACTACAGACTGCCGGGAAGAAGGGTTTGGGCTTTCATAACTGGACTAATGATTCTGGAGATGGATATGATACAGAAAATGTAACGACGGTTACCAGAAATGACAGTAAGGATGATTATAATTCATAACATGGACCAATGATTCTGGACCAGACATGGAAATGGATACAGAAAATCCCAATGGTGATGTTGCCGGAGAAATCCGTTTAGAAATACAAGCAACAAGAGGAGATTGAAAAATGGATATTTTACAGGTAATCACCCAGGAACTTGGGGTGCAGAAATGGCAGGTAGAAGCTGCTGTTAAATTGATCGATGAGGGAAACACCATCCCTTTTATTTCACGATATAGAAAAGAAGCTACCGGAACCTTAAATGATGAGCAGCTTCGTAACCTGAACGAGAGACTGACTTATCTTCGAAATCTGGAAGACAAGAAGAATCAGGTTCTTTTCCAGCATTGAGGATCAGGGAAAACTGACAGAAGAAGCTGAAAGCACAGATCCTGGCAGCACAGACACTGGTAGTAGTAGAGGATCTTTACCGCCCATACCGTCCGAAAGAGACGTACTAAGGGCAACAATTGCCAAGGAAAAAGGTCTGGAGCCGCTGGCAAATATTATTATGCTTCAGATGACAAACAAGTCCATCGAGGAAGAAGCAGAAGCCTTTGTTTCCGAGGAAAAAAGAGGTTGCTTCTGTGCAGATGCCATTGCTGGTGCAAAGGACATTATTGCAGAGCATATTTCCGATGAGGCAGATTATCGAATCCACATCCGTGATCTTACTGCAAAAAAAGGAACTATCAGTTCTACGGCAAAAAGATCCGGAGGCACAGTCTGTATACGAGATGTATTATGAATTTGAGGAGCCGGTCAGAAAACTTGCAGGTCACCGTATCCTTGCTCTAAACCGTGGTGAGAAAGAGAAATTCCTGACAGTGAAGGTGGAAGCACCGGAAGAAGATATTCTCCGTTACCTTGAGAAGCAGGTGATCGTCCGCGATAATCCATATACTACACCTGTTCTGAAAGAAGTGACAGAGGACAGTTACAAGCGTCTGATCGCTCCTGCAATCGAGCGCGAGATCAGAAGTGATTCTGACTGGAGAAGGCAGAGGACGGAGCTATCAAAGTATTTGGCAAAAATCTGAGCAGCTTCTCATGCAGCCTCCAATCGCCGGACAGACTGTCCTTGGATGGGATCCGGCTTTCCGTACAGGCTGTAAGCTGGCTGTTGTAGATCCTACTGGAAAAGTTCTGGATACCACAGTTGTTTATCCAACTGCCCCTACTAACGAGAAGAAGATTCGCGCTGCGAAGGATACTGGTAGAAGCTATGATCAAGAAGTATGGCATTTACCCTGATTTCTGTTGGAAATGGTACTGCTTCCAGAGAGTCTGAGCAGGTTATTGTTGATATGCTGAAGGAAATTCCGGAACGAAGGTTCAGTATGTAATTACAAATGAGGCGGGTGCTTCTGTTTACTCTGCAAGCAAAGCTTGCAACACAGAAGAATTTCCGGAATTTCGATGTTGGACAGAGAAGCGCCGCATCCATCGCGAGACGTGTACAGGATCCGCTTGCAGAGCTTGTAAAGATCGATCCGAAATCCATCGGTGTCGGGCAGTATCAGCATGATATGAACCAGAAAAAGCTTGGCGAAGGCTCTGACAGGTGTGGTTGAGGATTCTGTAAATAAAGTAGGTGTGGATTTAAATACTGCTTCGGCTTCCCTTCTTGAGTATATTTCCGGTGTTTCCAAGGCTATTGCGAAGAACATTGTAGTTTACCGTGAGGAAAATGGCCGTTTCACAAGCCGAAAAGATCTTCTGAAGGTTGCGAAGCTTGGTCCGAAAGCATTCGAGCAATGTGCTGGTTTCATGCGTATTACAGGCGGCTCCAATCCTCTCGACGCGACAAGCGTTCACCCCGAGAGCTATGAGGCGGCTTCCAGGCTTCTTGAGAAACTGGGATATTCCGCTGAGGATATTGCAGGAGGCAAGCTTGCCGGACTTTCCAGACAGATCGGGGATTACAAGAAGACTGCAGATGAACTGGAAATTGGAGAGATTACTCTTAGGGATATTGTAAAAGAGCTGGAAAAACCGGCACGAGATCCACGTGATGAGATGCCGAAGCCGATTCTCCGCACAGACGTACTGGATATTAAAGGATCTGAAAGAGGGTATGATCCGAAAGGAACTGTCCGCAACGTAATCGATTTCGGAGCTTTCGTTGATATCGGAGTTCATCAGGACGGACTTGTTCATATTTCCCAGATGAGTGAAAAAATTTATCAAACATCCGTTGGAAGCTGTAAGCGTCGGAGATGTTGTGGAGGTTCGTGTTCTCGGTGTGGATGAGAAGAAGAACCGGATCAGCCTTTCTATGAAAGGGTTGAATAAATAAAGAGAAGAGGGAAAACATTATTTCTCTTCTTTTGACATTGCCTTGCAGAAAGTTTTTTTCAAACACGCTTTATAGCGTGTTTGGCAGAGGAATTAGAGAGTTGGATTAAAATGTTAGAAAATATGCTTGTTGTGTATCTGGTTTTAGTTAATATCGCAGCCTTCGGGATGTACGGCATGGACAAGCGGAAAGCCATCAGAAAACAGTGGCGCATCCCAGAAGCCCAGCTTCTTGCGGTGGCTGCCATTGGCGGTTCCGCTGGAGCTCTTCTTGGAATGCAATTTTTTCATCATAAAATCAGAAAATGGAAATTCCGTCTGGGTGTGCCGTTAATTCTGGCAGCGCAGTTGATACTGTGGAGAGTCTTGCAGTAGACGGTGGATAATTTGTTTCCAAAAAATGAATTTCCGGTGGAAAACAGGACAGATTGCCCTGTTTTAAATGGGTATTAGTTCCTGCCGCTTTTGCGATTTTGAGCGGAGTGGACGAAATAGTTTTTGGATAATAAGGGACAGAGTTGTTTGTGGGAAAGGACTGAAAAAAAGGAGATGGGAATTTGGAAGGACAGGTTATAGAAAATGCAGTTCAGGAGACTGTCAGGAAACAGTGGATAAAGTAAACTCCAACTGGGATCAGATCAAGGCTTACTTTAACGGTCATATTCCGGATTTGATCAGCTTCGGAATGAAAGTGGGTTCTTTCTATTGTAGCGTTTTATGTGGGAAACAAAGCTGATCAAGTGGCTGCTGAAGGTTGCGAAGCGTTCCATGGAAAAGGCCGGCATAGACATGGGGGTTGCCCAGTTCATCTGTTCTTTTTGGGAAATTTTTGCTGTATCTGATTCTGATTTTTAATATAGCTACTAATTTCGGTGTGAAGGAATCTTCCGTAGCAGCTCTTCTGGGAACTGCCGGCGTTACCATTGGTCTTGCTTTGCAGGGCGGTCTGGAGAATCTGTCTGGCGGTGTTATGCTGCTTTTTGTTTAAGCCCTTTCAGGTAGGAGATTATATTATACAGGATCAGGCTGGTGGAACGGAGGGAACCGTATATAAGGTTGAGATGTTCTATACGACCCTGATCACCATTGACAATAAGCACGTAATCATTCCAAATGGAAAATTATCCAACAGCACCATTATCAATGTAACTGCGCAGAATTTGCGTAACCTGGAAATCAAAGTGGAAATTTCCTATGATTCCGATATTAAGAAAGCAAAAAAGCTTTTGCAGCACATTTTACAGGAAGATCCCGGAACCAAATCGGACAAAGACATGCTGGTCTTTTGTAGACGAACTTGCTGACAGTGCCGTAGTCATGGGCCTTCGCGTCTGGGTGCCCACCGATAAATATTGGAAGATCAAATGGCGCCTCAATGAGAAAATCAAAAGAATCTTTTGATGCCAACGGAATTTCCATTCCGTATCCACAGATGGATGTACATGTTGTGGAGACAAATAAAGACAAATGATAATAGATATATAATAGAAAATATGAAATAGATGTACAAATAGATTTCCTATTGAAATTATCCTATTTCTATTGTATAATCCACCATGAAAAGAAAATTTCTTCGGGGCAGGGTGATCGAAATCCTTGGAAATCGAAATTCCCCTACCGGCGGTATAGTCCGCGACCCGCTTTGGCGGCTGATTTGGTGAAATTCCAAAACCGACAGTAAAGTCTGGATGGGAGAAAGAACGCGCAGAATATTTAGATCGGTTGATTTTTTTTGTACGTGCTCATTGCCCCGGAAGAGATTCCGGGGCTTTTATGTGGTGATTTTAACGTTACTGGTTACTGTTCACTCCGTTTCAGGTAAATTTTCACAAAAACACCTCGCGGAACGTTACCAGTGAACAGTAACCGTTACTGTTTACTGGTAACATTTTAATCCCATACTTGCAGAAATTTTCTTTAAATATTATAATTTAGGAGCAATGAGTATGAGCGAACAAGTAATCAAAAATGGAAATGTAATGGAGCGAAGCCGCACCAGAACCATTGCCCAGGTAGCAATGTTAGGTGCTGTGGCAGGTGTGTTGATGAATTTTGAGGTACCGCTGCCATTTCTGGCACCGTCCTTTTATCAGTTGGATTTTCTCTGAGATTCCAGCACTGATCGGTTCTTTTGCAATGGGACCTGTAGCAGGTATACTGATCGAACTGGTGAAGATTCTGGTACATCTGGTAACCAAAGGGAACTATGACAGCAGGCGTTGGTGATGTGGCAAACTTCCTCTTTGGCTGTTCTTATGTAGTTCCAGCCGGACTGATTTATCGTTATCAGCATAAGAAGACAAGAACACACGCAGTGGCAGGTATGGCAGCAGGTGTAATTTTACCACAGTGCTTGCATGCTTTGTAAACGCATTTGTACTTCTTCCGGCATACGGCAAGGCATTTGGAATGCCGGTACAGGCATTTATTGAAATGGGTGCAGCAGTACACAGCGGTGTAACCAACCTTCTTACTTTTGCAATTATGATTCTTGTACCATTCAATTTATTCAAATACACATTAACCTCAGTGATCGTGTTCTTTATTTATAAAAAAGAATTCGTGTGATTCTTCGCGGTGACTGATTCTCTGTTCCTTGGTGAGATCTAGAGCCTGTTTGAAAAATCATTCCCGTGCAATCTGGCCCCACTTTTTGGTGTATTTTGCCTCGAATTCGGGTTGCCGTAGCCCGCTACGGCGCCCTTTATCCGACAAAATCTCCACAAATTGTGACGCACATCTTGCAGAAAGCCTTTTTCAAACACGCTCTAGCGAGACCTCTGACCAGAACAGCAAGAACTGACGAAAAGAGGTTCTATGGGAAAAATCAACAGCATTACCAAACAGACAGATAATCGTTATGTAAACCTTTATAATGTAAAAGCCACCAGTGTGCACAATACCCCGGTAAACTATTTTGTGTCTTCCCGTGCAAAAGATGTAGACAGCCTTGAAAATGGTGACACATAAGAACAATCCGGACGGTGTGATCATTTATAGCATTTATGGCGAAAAACATGACAAAGTGGTGTTGATTCGCCAATATCGTTATACATTAGGCGATTATATTTATGAATTTCCAGCTGGTCTGGTAGAGCCGGATGAGAATTACCATGAAGGCGCAATTCGTGAAATGTACGAGGAAACCGGACTGAAGCTTGATCCCATTCCGGTAGCAGAAGCTACCAGAAGCCTTATTTCACTACTGTAGGAATGACAGACGAGTCTTGTGTGACTGTATATGGATATGCCAGCGGCGAAATCAGTTCCAAGGCACAGGAAGATACGGAAGAGATTGAAGTGATTCTGGCGGACCGCGAGGAAGTGAAGCGGATTCTGAAGGAAGAGAATGTAGCGATCATGACGGCATATATGCTGATGCATTTTCTGGAAGATAAGGAACCATTTGGATTTTTGAATAAGATCGGGTAAAACAAAAAATCCCCGAAATTTTCGGGGATTTTGTTATTCATAGTATTCAATATCCTGACCGGAAGTATCGGATGAGCTGTCTCTATTATCGGAACCGGTACCAGAGCCATCCTCTGTATAATCAAGGTCTCCGCTGTCTTCTGTTCCGTAGTCCTCTGAAGGATCCTCTGTATAATCAGGAATATCGGTATTATCGGTAGTGTCGCTTCCTCGAACTGTCTTCGGAATCTTCTGTAGGATAAATGTAATCTGACCACTGTCAGAGGAATCCGTATCTGAATTATCATAGCTGCCGTCTACCTGGCTGCTGTCATAAGAAGTATCGTTCTGGCTGCTATCGTAAGAACTGTCATAGTTGCTGTCCTGGCTGTAAATCGGAAATTCAGCCTGTTCAGCCTGTTCAGCTGCAGTTTCCGGTGCTTCTGTCAAAGTGGTCTTGGCTGTGGGAACACGGCTCTCCTTGGGAACCACTACGGAAATTCCAAACATAGCCATACTAAGCAGAACCGCTGTGGATGCGATATGGAATTCATCTTTGTATCTCATAAATATTACACCTCATAAGTATCTTTATTAACGGTTATTCAACAGATATCCCAATTATAACACATCCAGGAATGATTTTGTAAAAAAATAAAAAACAGTATGGTTAAGAATAGTTACAAAGTCTGGATAAAATAGTCAGTTTATGTTATATTATATAGGAAAAAAACAGTAACTTATTTATCTGCTTTTATAAGTTTTTTTTTGTGTGGAGGGAACGGATAAGAACAGATAGTATAAGAATATAATTTCTATTATAAGGAAGGTGAGCAATTGGAAAACTATACGAAGTATAAGCTGAAAAGCAAGGAAGAACTTGCATCCGTGCTGGAAGGCAGGGACAATCTGTTCGTAATTGCCTGTAACAAAGTGTTTCAAAGGAATTTGAGACTGTTGAGGAACCGGATTGCGATGAATTTCTGAAATTTGCAAAGGAGCAGGGAAAGACTGTCACAGGTAGTGCGAAAGTTGATTTCTTATGCAATAAAATGCACACAGAAAGAAAATTGCAGGATCTGCTTCCGGAAGGAACAGAAAATGTGGTAGTAATTTCCTGTGGTCTTGGTATTCAGACAGTTGCAGATCTGGCAGGTAAGCCGGTATGTGCAGCAACCAACACTCTTAACTACAGAGGTCATCATGGCATGGCTCTCACCAAGAAGAGCTGTGACGCATGTGCGCAGTGTTATCTGAATATTACCGGAGGCGTCTGTCCTATCGTCGACTGTTCCAAGAGCCTTGTAAATGGGCAGTGCGGCGGAGCAAAGAACGGGAAATGTGAAGTGGATCCGAATAAAGGACTGCGCATGGGGAAGATTTATCAGAGACTTGCGAAACAGGGACGACTTGAAGAATTCCTTCAATCAGCCCGTACAGGTTCGTGATTTCTCCAAAGGTTAATTTCAAGGTGATTAACGATTATGTGAAAGTCAATCAGAGAAAACAGATTAAACGGTTACTACGGCGGTGTTCATCCATCAGAACACAAAGGAATTCAGTGAACACGTCGATCTGAAGAAATTCCCGGATCCGAAGACAGTTGTAATCTCCATGTCACAGCATCTGGGCGCACCGGCCAATCCGATCGTTCAGCTTGGTGACACTGTAAAAGTTGGTCAGAAGATCGGTGAAGCTGCCGGATTTATCAGCGCTCCGGTACATTCCAGCGTAAGCGGAACAGTAGTTGCTGTTGAACCTCGTATATGCATGGCACAAGAGGGAAGTGAAGTAATGGCTGTTGTTATTGAATCGGATGGTAAAAATACTCTGCATGAATCCGTACAGCCACATGGTGACCTTGACAATCTTACTCCGGATGAAATCATTGATATCATTCGTGAAGCCGGAATCGTTGGTATGGGTGGTGCAGGTTTCCCGACCTGTGTCAAGCTGAAACCTGCAAAACCGGTTGATACCATTCTTCTGAACGGATGTGAATGTGAACCTTAGCTAACTGCGGACCACAAGGTTCTTCTGGAATTCGCAGATGATATCATCTATGGTCTGAAAGCAATCCTGAAAACAACAGGTGCTGAAAAAGGTATTATCGTCATTGAAGATAACAAACCGGATGCCATTGAACTGATGCAGGAAAAAGTTGCCGATATCGGAAATATGGAAGTTTTTGTTGCCAGAACCAAATACCCGCAGGGTGCTGAGAAAACTCTCATCAAGCGCGTCATGGGCAGACAGGTTCCAAGCGGCGGCCTCCCGGCAGATGTTGGCGTTATGGTAGATAATATCAGTACTGTAAAAGCAATTGCTGATGCGATCCAGACAGGTATGCCTTTGATCGAGCGTGTTGCAACCGTAACAGGCGAAAAGATCAAGAATCCTGGCAACTTTATCATCAAGATCGGTACCAGTGTAAAAGAACTGATCGATTACTGTGGCGGATTTACCGATGATGATGTACTGGTTAAGATGGGCGGACCAATGATGGGATTCCCTCTGAACACGCTGGATGTTCCTATGATGAAGGGCTCCAACGGTATCATCGCTATTGATACAGATGAGACAAAAAAGAGCAGCCATGTATCAAATGCGGACGTTGCGTAGATGTCTGTCCGATGGAACTCTCTCCGCTGTATTTCGTGAAATATGCAAAGGAAGAGAACTGGCAGGGAATGAAAGACATGAACGTTATGGATTGTGTTGAGTGCAGATGCTGTCAGTATATCTGTTCTTCAAAGATTCCGATCATTAACAGTATCAAAGCCGGAAAAAAATGCAATAAGGGGGATGAAGTAATATGTTGATTACCCAGTTAAAAGCAAAAGAAGCGATTGCATCACTGACAGCCGGAAAGAAAGTTTTTATCATCAACTGTCATGGATGTAAGGAAGTTCGTTTTCCGGAAAAAGAGGCTGCTCAACTTCAGAAGGAGCTTTCTGCTGAAGGAAAAGTAACAGGAATTATGACCACTGATTATATTTGTAATCCGGAAAATATGGAGCTGCGTCTTCAGAAACATATGAGCAAAATTCAGGAAGCAGATATGGTTCTTGTATTTTCTTGCGGTGTGGGCGTGCAGACAATTTCTGAATATCTGGAAGATAAGATAGTCTGCGCTGCCTGTGATACATACCCGCTTCCAGGATTTCAGGGGTGACACCGTTAGAGTACAAATGCGATCAGTGCGGTGAATGTTATCTGAATCTGACCGGTGGAATCTGCCCGATCACAGCATGTTCCAAAGAGCCTTGTCAACGGTCAGTGCGGCGGTTCCAAGAATGGAAAATGCGAAGTGGACAGCGAAATGGAGTGTGGATGGGAGCGTATTTACAGACGCCCTGAAAGAGATCGGACGTCTGGATCTGCTGAAATGTCCGACACAGGTTCACAACTTTGCAACAGACGATGAAGTGAAATAAAAGGTTAATCCTAAATTTTTAATGATTGGAGCAAATATAATATGAAAATGAAAGAATTATTCGATCGTGGTGAATTCGTAGTTTCTGCTGAAGTAGGACCGCCGAAGGGAATCCATGTAGATGAGCTTGTAGAAGAAGCCAAAACATATCTTAAGGATGTTCATGCAGTGAACGTAACTGATAACCAGTCTTCTGTTATGCGTCTTGGATCTCTTGCAATGTGTAAAGGTTCTTAAGGATGCAGGCATGAATCCGATCTTCCAGCTGGCATGCCGTGACAGAAACCGTATCGCTCTGGAGTCTGATCTTCTCAGCGCTGCAATGCTGGGTATTGACAATATTCTCTGTCTTACCGGTGACCATACAAAGATGGGTGACCACCCACAGGCAAAACCTGTATTCGACCTTGACTCCGTATCCCTTCTTCACACAGTGAAGCTTCTGGAATCCGGTGTGGATCTTGGCGGAAACGAACTGGTTGGTGAGCCGCCAAAATTCTCCAAAGGGTGCTGTTGTATCTCCATGCAGCGATTCTGTCGACGCACAGCTTGCAAAAGATGGAAAGAAAAGTAGCTGCAGGTGCAGAATACTTCCAGACACAGGCAGTATTTGAGCCGGAGAAATTCATTAAATTCATGGAAAAAGCAAAACAGTTCGGAAAACATGTACAGGTTGGTATTATCATTCCTAAGTCCGCTGGAATGGCTAAATTCATGAACAATAATGTTGCCGGTATCCATGTTCCGGACGAAATGCTCGAAGAACTGAAAGCAGACAAAGAAAAGACAAAAAGCTGGTATTACAGGTGTTGAGATCGCTGCACGTATTATCAAAGAGTGCAAGCCATACTGCCAGGGTGTTCATATCATGGCACTTGGCTGGGAGTCCAAGATTCCGGATCTGCTGAAATTAGCTGAAATCTAAAAAGTCAAGCGGATATTCGCAACCCCAGCAGGGGACTTACTTTATTCGGTAAAATTACACGGGCCGTCCGAACCATGAATGCAGGAATCTGCGTTTGTGGAGGATGGCTCGTTTTTTTACTTGCTATGAAAGTCCTGGACGGCAACCAAGAATGAGCCATGCTTGCATCAGCGAATTCTTGGGTATCGGACGGGCTAGACCGTATGAGTAAGTAGGGCGATAGCCGGATTACGAATGCGGTCGGCAGCTGTGGGAGTGCCATAGGCGCGGAACAGCTGACTTTCATATAAAAATAGTATTGTTTTAAACAGAAATGAACGATATAATTTTATTATTGGGAAGTGATGGGCAGGAGGAAAATTATATGGAAACAAACTATGCAAAAAGTGCATACAGAACCTTTTTTTATTCTGGGGAGTATGTTCTTCTCTTGGGGTTACCGTATCCACCCTTGTGGATGCTACTCTGGTAGGAAATTTTATAGGCAGTACCCGCCTGGCTGTGGCGAACATTGCAACACCGGTATTTCTGCTTTATCTACTTATGGGAATCACCTTAGGCGGCGGTGCAGGCGTCTTAATTGGGAAAAAACTTGGTGAAGCAGATCTGAAAGGTGCAAATCGGGTTTTCGGCTCCGTATTAAGTGCAGGACTGATAACAGGTGTGCTTTTTCGCAGCAGCATCGCTCGTATTTCGCAGCGCATTATGCAGTCTGCTTGGTGCCACACCGGAGCTTTTGCCACAGGCACTGCAGTATCTGACTGTGGTATTTGCTTTTGCCCCGATTTATGTAGTGTATAATATTCTTTCCATAGCAGTGCGTACAGACGGCGCACCAAAGCTGGCTGCCATTTCTTCTGCTGGCGTTATTGTCACCAATTTAAGCCTGGATCTGTTATTTATGAAAGTGCTGAACTGGGGACTTGTTGGGGCTTCGGCGTCTTTATGTATTGCGGAAACAGTAGGAACTCTGATTCTGCTTACTCATTTTTGGAACAAGCAGGCGCTTTTAAGCTTTCATTTTCACATTCCCACCTGGAATCAGATCAAAGAATATGTGGAAAATGGATTTGGCGTAGGCTCTGCATTTATTTTTCAGGCGGTGGTTATGCTGGTGTTTAATACTATGCTGTTAAAGGGAAACTCAGAAAATGGCACTTTTTCTGTGGCTGTATTTGGTGTTATTTATACCATGAGTACCATTCCGGGGGGCTATGTTTGACGGTGCCGGAGCCTCGGCATCTACGGTTATCTCTATTTTAGGCGGTGAGAAGGACTGGAAAGGAATGCTGGCGGTGTATCACGATGGACTGCGGATTGTTGCAGCAGCAGGAATGATTATGGCATTGTTTTTTTTTTGCAGCCGGGGCAAAAACATACTGATATTCTTCGGTCTGAATGATGGTCCGGCACTGGAAACAGCAGCGACCGCATTTCGTATTTATGCATTAAGCGTGGCTCTGGCAGGAGTGAATGTGGTAACCACGTCCTTCTGGCAAACAATAGGGAAAGACAAGATATGCTTCCGGGTTATCTGTTTTACGCAACTTTGTTCTCATGCTGGCGGCTGGATTTTTTCTGATCGATAAAAAGGGAATCGTAGGGCTTGCGCTTGTGTATGTAATAAGTGAGGGAGTTTGCCTGCTGCTGGTTTTTGCAATACAGATATTTGGAAAAATAAAAAGATTACATAAAAGAAAAAATACAGTTTTACCAACCGGGTTTTTGAGGAATATTATCCCATCGAGGAAGGCAGTATGGAAAAAATGTCCCAGAATCTGGAAGGGTTGTGCGATGAATGGGAACTTGATTTTAAACAGTCCTTCTTTATCCATCTGATCGTGGAGGAGCTGCTTCTGAATATTATGAAATTTGGTATCGGCGAAACAGATAAGAAATATTATGTATCCGTAAAAAGTAATGGACAACAACGGTGAATGCATCCTGCGGATCCGGGATAATGTCAATTCCTACAATCCTTTCGACCTTCGCGGTGACGAGGTTGACCGTGCTGTAATGGAAATGATCAAGAAAAAGGCGAAGTATTATGAGTATCAGAGAAAGCTGGTGTTCAATTATCTTTATGTGACGATCTAACTTGTTTTTACATATGGCAACATGCTAAACTGAGTTTAAATAAATTACCAGATGGAGGTGACCACTCATGAGCCAGACTGTGTCTCTGGGAGAATAAGGATTCTGTTACCTTGATCACACGTTCCCGGTATTTGGAAAGACATTTGTACTTGATAAAAAGGTAAAGAAAGTCCGCCTGTATGCAACCGCATATGGTGTTTATGAAGTGGCAGAGCTGCTTGGGGCTGCACCGCAAGCGAAACCGCTTTATGACGCTGTTGTGAATGCACTGAATGCGAAATGTAAAAATAACAAATAACAGCTATTTATCCCACTTTTCTTTCCGATATTCCCCAGGTGTCACCTGGTAGTGCTTTTTGAAAGTTCTGCAAAAATAATCTACATTGTGAAAACCGGTTTCGGCTGAAATGGTGCTGACTTTTTTTCTCTGTATGGGGAAAGCAGAAGGGCAGCCTGTTTCAGCCGATAGTTTATTAGATAGTTAACCGGCGTGATGTGCAGATAGCTCCGAAAAAGATTTAAGGCAGAGCTTTTGCTGATCATAGACTGTGCAGCAATCTCATCCAGGGAAAGATTTTTTTCTTCTGTAATTTTCGTGAATAAACTGCATCATCAGCTGGAGTCTTGCGCGGTTTACAGAGAATTGTCCAGTGATTTCCGGTGAAGTGGAAAGGTCTGTATGTTCGTATATTTCCAGCCAGAGCTGCTGCATAAGGGCAGAGGTCAGAAGATGGCAGGAAGAACCGGAAGTCTGCGCAGAAAAAATCTGCTTCATAAGATCGAGAACTCTGGCCTGCCAGGAAATCTCCCTGCAAAAAATCCAAAAAGGAATATTCGATGTAACGATAGGCTTTACATAGTTCTGGTAGATATAGCTGTCTGTAGCTGCAAGGAAAGAGGGCATGCAGAGAAAGTTTGGGATGACAGCATCCACAGGAGAGGAAAAAACGGTGAAGGAATGTGGAATTAATAAAAATGCCGCTGTCAGCTGGCAGCTCCAGCTGTTTTTCCCCAATCCATGCAGTTACGGTTCCGGATTGAATATACACAAATTCCAGCTCCGTATGCCAGTGCCAGTCTATGCAGTTAAAATCAAATTGGGCTAAATGCTCATAATAGTAGCGAAAGGGATAGTCCTGGCTTCCGTGGGGAATGGTCTCCATTAAATTTTCGTCGGTAATAATTTTGGTATATACGTTGGTTTCTTTCATATCTTGTTTATCCTCAAATCGAGACCTGGAGCCTGTTTGAAAATCATTCCCGCAATCTGCTCGTCCCACTTTGCGGTATATTTTGCAGCGAAAACCTTTTTCGAACCGCTCTGGGAAGTGCCCCGAAAAAAAATAGAAAATTAATGTTTTTACGATATTATACAATAAAAAATCAGAAATAATCCAATGAAAAACACATTTAAATATAATATAATCCAATAAGACAAAAATCTTCTTTAAAGAAGAAAAAAAGGAGAACCAATCATGCCAAATTACCAGAAAACCAAACGAGCCTGTTATATGGGCTTTATCACCCAGGCTATAGCAGCAAATTTTGCACCTTTGCTGTTTCTGAAATTTCACACAGATTATCATATTTCCCTTGGAAATATTGCACTGATCTCCACCTGCTTTTTCTTTACCCAGCTGCTGGTTGATTTGTTTTTGTGCCCGATTTGTGGACAAAATCGGATATCGCGTGTGCATTGTGACCTCTGAGATCAGTTCCGCTTTAGGACTGGTGGGGCTGGCATTTCTTCCGGAGCTTTTGCCAGATCCTTTTGTGGGAATCATCATCAGTGTTATTGTTTTTATGCTGTTGGAAGCGGACTGATTGAAGTGCTGTGCAGTCCCTATTATGGAAGCATGTCCTTTCAAAAAATAAAGAGGCGACCATGAGTCTTCTTCATTCCTTCTACTGCTGGGGCTCTGTGGGAACCATTGCAGTTTCCACCCTGTTTTTCGCAGTTTTTGGAATGGACAGCTGGAAGTGGCTGGCAGTTTTGTGGGCAATCGTTCCGGCAGTTAATGTTTACAACTTTGCCACCTGTCCCATCGAACATCTGGTGGATGAAGGGGAAGGCATGAAGATCAGGGGAACTGTTTCGTAAGCCTGTATTCTGGATTGCCGTGTGTCTGATGGTGTGTTCAGGGGCATCAGAGCTGTCCATGTCCCAGTGGGCATCTGCCTATGCAGAGGCGGCACTTGGACTGTCAAAGACCATCGGAGACCTGGCCGGCCCCCTGCATGTTTGCCATTACGATGGGAATCAGCCGTGTGATCTTTGGAAAATACGGAGATAAAATGGACTTTGATGAAATTTATGGCAGGATCCGGAATTTTATGCGTATTCTGCTATCTTCTTGCATCTCTGTCTTCTAATCCGGCAGCAGGACTGATTGGCTGTATTGTATGCGGATTTTCCGTTGGGATCATGTGGCCTGGCACCATCAGTATTTCCTCTAAGAAATTTCCCAGCAGGTGGAACTGCCATGTTCGCCCTTCTTGCCATGGCAGGAGATCTTGGAGGCAGTATAGGCCCTGGAATCGTTGGCCGTGTCACCCAGAATGCCGGAGATAATATCCGCGTGGGAATGGGCGTAGGTCTGATTTTCCCAGTGGTGCTGCTGGTGATGGTTTTTCTGCTGAAAAAGGTGAAAGTAGAGGAAAAATAACTGATATTTGAAAATCTACAGAGGGTTTAGTGCGCGGAGCACCAAGCGGTGGGAAAAAGGCTTTCTGCAATGTCAGTGGGAGTTGAAAGCTCCCACCGACAGGTCGCGAAGCAAGATGCGTTCATGAATGATTAGCAAACGGACTGGAATGTCCGCTTTACAATCTGATAAGAAGGCTCTGAGGCATTATTTAAAACGGGTTGGCGTAAATTAAAGATAAGTATATTCTGTGTATGCATATGCTGCAAAATGGAGGGAATATGCCAGATCAGAAGCTGGATAATCTTTTAAACCTTGCAATGGATGCTACAGAAGAGGAAAGAGAGAAATCCCGGAATCTGAATGTGGGGTATGAGAAGCAGACACGAAAGTGGGAAATTATTGTGAAGTATAGTGAAATGGGTGATTCTGTTAAGGTGTTGCTTGGTGGACCCGAAATCTCCGTGGTCCCTCTCCTTGGCGGGTATGCCATTGTGACGCTTCCTGAAAGTATGCTGGATGAATATTCCCGGCGTCCCCAGATAGAATTTATAGAAAAGCCCACCCGTTTGTATTTCGAAGATCTTTTTTTTTTTTCGAAAGAGGCAAGCTGTATTACCCAGGTACAGCGCGATGAGCCGGGAAATCTACGGCTGACAGGGCGCGGCGTGTTGATCGGAATTGTGGATTCCGGGGTGGATTACAGGCATCCTGCATTTCTTACAGCAGATGGAAAGTCCAGGATTCTGCGTTTGTGGGATCAGAGCATTCCCGGTAATCCCCCCGGAAGGCTATGCAACAGGAACTGAATATACTAACGAGGAAATCAATGAGGCGTTGTCCCTTTTCTGTGCAGGGGGGGACGGCGCCTTGTTACGTCTGAAGATGGAAGCGGTCATGGAACCGCTGTGCTTGGAGTGGCAGCTGGCAGCGATTTTTTTCCCGTGGTGCAGTGAACCGGGGTGTGGCATATGAAAGTGACCTTCTGGTTGTAAAAAATGGGAATTCCAAGACAGGATTCTTTTCCAAGAACTACAGAGCTGATGCAAGGTGTAGATTATCTGGTTCGGCAGGCCATACGGCTTGGAAGACCAATCGCAATCAATTTAAGCTTTGGAAATAATTATGGTTCACACAGAGGCGATTCTCTGCTGGAAACTTACCTGGACAATGTGTCCGGCATGGGGAAAAAATGTGATCTGTGTAGGAATGGGCAACAATGGAAATGATGCTCTGCATACCGGAGGGAAAGCTTTCGCCAGGTGAAATCCAGGAAATTGAACTTGGTGTTGGTGCCTTTGAGCCTACCTTAAATGTGCAGCTTTGGAAAAATTACGAAGATGAGATGGAAATTTATCTGGAACATCCAGCCGGGGAGCGTGTTGGTCCACTTTTTTGAAACACTGGGCGCCCAGCGTTGGCAGGCGGGAAATACGAAACTTCTGATCTACTATGGAAAACCGGCACCGTATCATGTGACGCAGGAGATTTATGTGGATTTTCTGCCGCAGGATTAGAAACACCCCCCTATGTAGACAGCGGTGTGTGGAAAATAATCTTAGCAGCAAGAAATATAAAAAACGGGGGAATATTTCCTGTGGCTTCCAGGTGGCAAAACTTTAAACCCAGGCACAGCCTTCTATCTTCCACGTCCCCAGGGAACCCCTACAATCCCTGCCCACCGCCAGGCGCGTGATCAGCGTCGGCGCCTACGACGCCCGTCAAAACACCTATGCTGATTTCTCTGGCCGCGGCTGTCGTGCCCTCCCCCTATCCAAAACCAGATCTTGCCGCCCCTGGTGTTGATATCTATGCACCTCGCCCTGGTGGAGGCTATGCCGCCTTTTACTGGCACCTCCTTTTCCACGCCTTTCGTTACTGGTGCAGCCGCCCCTCCTTATGGAATGGGGAATCACCCGCCGAAAAGATCCCTACCTCTATGGCGAAAAACTAAAAGCCTATTCCGTCGTGGTGCAAAAAAAGCCTTGCAAGGATCGGAAAAGTTGCCAAATGACTTAATTGGGTGGGGATATCTCTGCGTAGCGGATAGTTTGTTTGATTAAACAAAAAGTAATTGCATATAAGTATGGAAAAAATGTTGAAAAAGAATAACGAAACGTGGTAGCATTTTGAAAAAATAATAAACATATATAATAAAATTGAACATTAAAATACTCAAACTTCTGAACAAAGGGGAAAGAATGAGAATATCAACAGCTGAAATAAAAAAAAAATAATGATAAAAAAGAGTGTATTAGGATACCTGGAATGTATACTGCAACTGATTTTTTGAAATTATATAAATATGAATAGTCAGAAAGAAGTGACTCGAGGTCAAATTTCTGGCGCAATTTCTTAGTTGATTGATTCTAAGGAAATTATAAGAGTCGGAAGAGGGTTATATTCAAAAAAAGATACCCTATCTATTAAAAAGACTACAAATGACGAAGCAGAAGACACTTTAAAAAAAATGACATTTATAGCATATTGAGTAAGATTGAAGATGAGTTAAAGAAATATAAAATTCATACGATTTTAGGAGAAAACACGTCATGAAACAGGATTTTTTACACTTGAAAGCACCTGGAAACTGGATTAATGATCCAAATGGTTTTATATATTATGAAGGCAAATACCATCTCTTTTTACCAGCATTTTCCCTATGCACCCATGTGGGGGAACCATGCATTATTGGGGACATGCGGTAAGCGACAGACCTGGTGCAGTGGCAAAGCATGAAAAAATAGCTCTTTTTCCTACGAAAAATTATGACCGGAACGGCGTTTTTTCTGGAAGTGCAGTAGAAAAAGACGGTAAAAATGTATCTTTACTATACTGCCAACCGTTACCTGAAAGAACAGGATGAAAATATCCATGTGGCAGATGGCGGATACGAGGAAAGCCAGGCTATGATCATATCTGAAGATGGTTTCCACTTCGACAATTGGAATGGGAAGAAGCAGATTATTCCGGCTGTCAGGGATGATGAAATCGCAGATTCCATGGACACCAGAGATCCGAAAGTATGGGAAGAAAAATGGCGTTTATTATATGATTTTTGGGCAGTACATATAGACATGAAACAGGCAGAGTA
>VOFJ01002137.1_pt1 | contig 48329 bp, 65 predicted proteins | sample 5384081 | NCBI WGS metagenome assembly VOFJ01 (sample SAMN12384729, study PRJNA508395) | human gut metagenome | isolation source: healthy gut I | host: Homo sapiens
AATAAGTTCAGTTATAGCCACGCCTAAGCGGCTCTGGCAGTAAATAAAATGAGTTCTTTGAAAAGTTTGTCAATAACTTGCATGTCTGGGTTAATCCCGAACACGCAAATAAATCGTTCAAGCATATAAGCATTATGTATAAAAGACTTGCAGGAGGATATGGAATAGGTTATTCCGAGCCTCTTACATGCCGCTTTTGGCCAAGTTGACAGCAGCAAGCGATGCATTGAAGTGAAAATCCAACTTTCTGAAGTCGGTTGACTGACAGTTGGTGATTCCTGCATGTTGCTTACCATCTCTCAAAAATTCAATTGGAACCTGGTTCTGTAATAATCCAGAACCTCCCGTCCATCCATCGAATCGTCTGTAGAGAAGTAAAGCTGCCACTTGTTGTCCTCCCGTCCATCGGATACCAGATGCCAAGGAAACATACCTTTTTGAGAACTTTTGGCATATAAACCCTCAATCCGTATAGTTTTTTCCACTTGTTCACCTCGTATTCCTTGCACTGGGTCAGATCCAGATTGGCAAAGTCGATTCTTCCGGTCAAACCACTTTGATGGCCTGCTTTTCCTGTTTTCTGTTCCAATGTCGGATAGTACAGATTACGTCATTCCGAAAGCGGTTGATGACATGGAAATCGTTCTCGCCACATATGAATGTTTTTTCAAAAGGTTTCAGTATATTCACGACTGACGAGACCGATACACATTGATTGCATAAGGAGAGCTTCTTTATCTCATATTGTTCCAATCCCTGATATGCCATGCCGTAGAATTTTAAGGTGGAAGACATGTAGAGGTTGATAGTATCTTTCTTATGCATCATCTCTGTTTCACGTTGCTTGCACATATCCACGATTTCATCATAACGATGCAAGTCAAAGAGATAAGGCACAACCAAGTAGGCGTACCGGCGATTGATACGCCCCATCTTCTGAAATTCAGAATATGCCTCATTCGCTTCTTTTTCTTTCCCTAATTTGGAACATACGACAGCACGATGGGCAAGCCATTTGCATTTTTCTTGCTCATAGAGTCCTTCCATTTCAGCCTCGCCTGGAGTTTTGGCATACAAGTATTTCTCAAGTTTATCAAGTACTTGAAGGGCTTCCCCGTATCTTTTATCACGCTCGTAGCAGATAAGCAAATCGTTGCAGTTTGCACGCAAATTGTCATATTTCCTGTCGTAATGCGATTTCTCCATCATCTCTGTGGCTTGCAACATATAGACATAACCACGTTCTTTCGTGCCTTGTTCATGAAGGCTCTTGCCTAAATAAAATAGGGCAATCGACTCCATACCACTGTCTCCAGCTTCTTGGGCATTTTGCATTAAAAGCTTTACCGTCTCTGCTTTTCGCTTTTCATCATATAAGCCATCATAGCATGAAATCAAACGATGAAGCAGCTTCATTGTCATCTGCTCATCTCGCTTCACCGCCTTTGCAGCAAGGGCGTTTTTATAGAAGCTGGCAGCTATGATGAAGCGGCCGGTGTTATAATACAAGTCACCTTCCGTTATATCGAGTTCATGAGTAGCTTGCTTTCCCTTCTTCCGTAGTTCCATCATGATGCGTTCAGCCAAAGGTGTGTCCGAAAAAAGTAAACTCGTACACTTTATCTTCTGTTATCAGGCTATCGGGCAAGGCTGACCGGTTGGCGAGCAAAGGCATCGCCCACAATCCGCAAACAAGCGAACATAACCATATTCTCATTTTTCTATGCAAATGCCTTTTCATTATACTATGTTGTTATGATTATCAAAAGTACAACTTATATCTAAAATTAAGGATGCTTTACTTCTTTTTTGGTAATATCTGGGTAAGATTATGAAGATTTGGGAGGGAAATTAATAATCGGGAATGGCAGCTGAAAAAGCGAAAAGAGTGTATTCTGAGTAATTCAGTAAATCTATCTTATGTTTGTTAAACGAAACAATCGCTTGCTTGTTTATTTGGCGTTATTTATTCTTGCAGACACATACATTAAATATTAACGTTTAAAATTCCAAATTATGAATTACAAGAAAATGACTTTTTAGAGCCTCGATGCTCGGTTTGATAGTTATGTTATTTGCCGGTTTAGTCAGTTGCAGCAGTGATGATGATGACAAAAATATCCCTGTAGAGGAAACTAAAGTTCCAACAACAGGGGCTATTGTTTTTTTTGTATGCAGCAACGGAGGATGAACTGTCTATATGCGACATGATTGCGGAGTACACAGATGGTAAGCTGTGGTTGAAATTAATTGGATGAACAATTACCTGAATATCGTCAAATACGACAGCCACGATATTTTATATTGGAACTGATGGCTTTCTTTTCATCATTATAATAAAAAGTTTTTTTCTATAATTGTAATCCCTAATTAAAGCGAATAACAATAAGTTGATGCCAAATCTTCCAAATCGGTTCTTCGATAAATTTTTAATAAAAAAAAACAAGATTATGACAATGAACATGAGGGTTTTTCATTATTGCAGCAGCGGCAACGCTATTGGCTGCGTGTACACAAGAGAACGAGGTACAGAACAATCCGGTGGAAGCACGAATCACGGCAGGCGTGAGCGGGCCGAAGACCCGTGCTGTGGACAACGGGTGGAACGCCGACCGAATCGGCGTGATGGTGGTGGATGCCCCTGGCACGACCACGACCATGGGCGGCAAGTACAAGAACGTGGGATACGCAACCACGAGTACCGGCACCAACGCGGACTTCACCCCGATGACGGCGGGTGGCGGCATCTTCTTCGAGGACGCTTTCCTCGAGTTTACTTTTGCCGCCTACGCGCCTTACGCATCGGGCGCAAACGCCTCCACCCTGCCTGGTACAGACGGGAAGATTACGGTAAATACAAGCAACCAGCCCACGACCACGGAACAGGAGAAGGTGGACTACATCCATGCCACGGGAGCCAAGGCCGATAAAGACAGCCCGACCGTCAGCTTCACGGACAACACCGCCGCGGGCGGCAGCGACTGCTCCTTCAAAGCACAAGATGGCCCGTCTTATCCTCAAGGTGCAGGTGTCGAACACCGACGGTTTCGACGACACTGCCGTGCTGGAATTCGCCGACTACAAGCTGGGCGGCCTGGTTCACGAGGGAACGTTCGATGTGAAGACCGGTACCGCCGCGACCGCGGGCAGCGTTGTGAGCGACTGGATGTTACGCCAGTGCACCGGTGCCCCGAAGACGGCCACGGACAAGTGCGTGGCAACCTTTGACGCCGCCACGGGCGTGATGACTTTCACCATGATCCTGCTCCCGCAGACACTCGCCAACGCTTTGGTGCTTGAGATATCTCCCGATGACGAGGAATACCAGAGCTACTCCAACAAGGACATGATCAAACCCGCGTTGGAGGCCGGTTATTCTTATACCTACACCATCACGGTGAAGAAGACGGGGCTGACCCTTAGCGGAAGCACCATCGAAAACTGGAACGACGGTGGTAGCCATGCGGGTGATGCAAAAATGTAGTGTGTCTGGAAAGCCACTGCCGTGCATCAGGCGTAAGACGGAGGCACGCCATATATAATAAATGGTGCGGCAGCCCGCGTCGCAACGGGCAGTGGCACAAAACGAAATAAATAAAGACAATATGAAAATAATAAGGAACATAGCGAGAAGGCCGTGGCCGCGCATCGGCGGCTGGTTGCCGGTTGTGATGCTCATCTGTGGGGTGCTCGCTTCATGTAGCAGTGAGGATGAAAGCACCGCGCCCCTGCCCGACGGCAAGTACCCGCTGCAACTGACGGCGGAGGTGGCGCAGCCGCAGACCCGCGCCGGAGGTAAGGATGCGTGGACGGGCGGCGAGGAGATTAGAGTGTCACTGGAAGGCGTGTTTGGTAACAAAACATACGTGATGGACGCATCGGGCAATGCAAGCCCGAAGGATGCCGATAATGCCTTCTATTGGAAGAACACCGATGAAGCCCGCGTCAGTGCATGGACCCCGGACATAGAATCGGAAACGGATATTTCCGACCAAAGTGGCGGGTACGCCGCTTTCGATGTCCTGTACGCCAGTGCCATAGGGCGTTATGACCAAGCCATAAATCTCCGTTTCATCCACCGCATGGCGAAAATCGAAGTAATTCTCAAAGCTAGCGAAGGCATTACGGAAGAGGAGTTGGAGGGTGCGACCGTCACCATTTTCGGAGACCCGCTAACGCACTCAACCGCCGGCTTGGTATCACCGGGTGACCAATCGGACGGCGAGATAAAGCCCTATTACGATGCCGCAACGAAGAAATACGAGGCGTTAGTGCCGCCGCAGGATATGACGGGCAAGCCGCTCATCCGAATCAGCATAGGCAGCAATGACTTTACCTACACTCCCGAAACAGAAGCTGCCGGCAAATTTGGGTTTTTCGGTGGCAAGCGGTATGCCTACACCATCACCGTGAAAGCCAGTGGCATAGAGGTGACCGCAGCCAAGGGCGGAACGTGGAACGCCGGCGGCAGCGAGAATGTGGGCGTGACCATCACCTATGACGGCACGGAAACAGAACCGAAAATCGGCGACTATTACTACTCCGACGGCACCTGGAGCGACGGTGGCCTGCGCAAGCTCTATGCCGACGGCACGATGGAGTGGGCAGAGACCAAGCCGCAGCCGGAGAACGGTAAGAACGTTATCGCCATCGTGTTCCATGCCGGTCATCACGAAAACGATGCCTCCGATTACTCCGCCACCGGTATCGGTCAGCAGAAGTGCCACGGCTATGCCGTTGCCTTGCAGGATGCCACAAACGGTTATTGTCAGTGGGGCGTTTACGGAACCGAGTTGGGTTGCTGCCCCACGGATGGAAGCGGAAAAAAACAGAACAATTACTCTGCACCTGACATCGACTGGAGCGGCTACGCCTGGACACAGAAAATCATCACCGCTGCCGGCGGCAAGGACAAGTTGAATGCCACCGAAGATTCCGGTTATCCTGCCACCTACTATGCCGTTGTGGATTATGCGCACAAAGTCCCGTCCCCTGCCAACAGCACCGGCTGGTTTTTGCCCTCCATCGGCCAGATGTGGAATGTTTATCAAAACCGCGCTTCTTTGTTTGAAGGCAAGACAGTGGTATCAGGCTTAAAGTCTGACTGGTACTGGTCCTCCTCGGAGTTCTACCGATCCGGCGAACTACGCTCTTTGTGTGGAGTGTGGGCGACGGCGACGTGTACTACTACCGTAAGAGCAGCAGGGGTAGTTACGTGCGTCCGGTCTTGGCTTTCTGACCTATTTACCTATTCAGCCTATTTATCTATTATGCGGCGTAGCCGCTCGTTGATAAAGGCTGAATACCCGCGAAGCGGGTCGGATTTACAAACGGAATTGTGGCAACGGCCGCTTGCAGTCTTTGCCCCGCAAGGAAGATAAAAACAAGTAACGTAAAGTTAAAATAAAAAGTGTGACAATGAAACGAAATATCCTACATACCCTTTGGGCGGCGGCACTGCTGCTGACCGGCTGCACGCAGGAGGAGCTTCCCCTGCCCGGTGCTGACAATGCCGCACCGCTCGCCATCACCATCACCGACGGCGGCTATGCCCTGACAACTTCGGCTGACGGCTCGCAGAAAGCCGCTACCCGTGCTACCGAGGACGGTTACCGTACCGAGTTTACCGCCAGTGACGCCTGCGGACTCTACCTTGTGCGCAATGGGGCGATAGTCTATGACAATGTGAAACTCACCGCCACAGCAGGCACGAACGGCAGTCTTACCTGGCAACCCGAAGCGGGCGTAACCCTTGCCGGCGGAATGGCGGGCGAGAAGTATTTCCTCTACTATCCCTATCAAGAGACAGCGAAGATGGCGGGCAAGGTAAATGCCACCGACACCACGAGCGATGGCGATTTCTTCGCCACGCTTATCAATGACTGGCAGCCGGAAGCTGATCAGAGCGACTACACGCAAGGCTACACAGCCTCCGACCTCATGACCGCCACGGGCTCGGGAAGCGAAGCCGACGGCAAGCTCTCGCTCATCATTCTCCATGACCCACCGCATGGCACTCGCCGTAGTCGAAATGCCCAAGACGGTGTATAAGTTCACCGACACCTCCATTCCCGACTATGTGATTGCTACTACAGCCGATTTCAGTGGAGAGGCCAAGCCCTGCCGCAATACGGACGGCACATACCGCTACTTCGGCGGTCCCGGACAAGGCAATACCGTAACCCTCACCGGCAGCTATGCCGACGGCAAGAAGGAGTTTTCATCACCCCGAACAATATCAGCGTAAGCTCATACAAGACCTATAAGGTGGACGGAGCACCGACGATTGACAAAGATCACAATTTGCAAGTAGGGGACTACCTCCTTGCCGACGGCAATATTGTAGGCAAAGACGAAACTTTGACCGAAGAACAGAAAGCAAGCGTTATCGCCATCGTGTTCCATGCCGGTCATCACGAAAACGATGCCTCCGATTACTCCGCCACCGGTATCGGTCAGCAGAAGTGCCACGGCTATGCCGTTGCCTTGCGCAGGATGCCACAAACGGTTATTGTAAGTGGGGCGTTTACGGAACCGAGTTGGGTTGCTGCCCCACGGATGGAAGCGGAAAAAAACAGAACAATTACTCTGCACCTGACATCGACTGGAGCGGCTACGCCTGGACACAGAAAATCATCACCGCTGCCGGCGGCAAGGACAAGTTGAATGCCACCGAAGATTCCGGTTATCCTGCCACCTACTATGCCGTTGTGGATTATGCGCACAAAGTCCCGTCCCCTGCCAACAGCACCGGCTGGTTTTTTGCCCTCCATCGGCCAGATGTGGAATGTTTATCAAAACCGCGCTTCTTTGTTTGAAGGCAAGACAGTGGTATCAGGCTTAAAGTCTGACTGGTACTGGTCCTCCTCGGAGTTCTACGACTATCCGGCGCGCCGCGCTCTTTATGTGAGTGTGCGCAACGGCGACGTGTTCCGCAGCTATAAGTACAGCAGAAGTAGTTTCGTGCGTCCGGTCTTGGCTTTCTGACCTATTTACCTATTCAATCTATTTATCTATTTGCGGCGTAGCCGCTCGTTGATAAAGGCTGAATACCCGCGAAGCGGGTCGGAAAAATTTTTGAAAAAATCGAGTTATGGCATTATCCGAAGAATTACCCCTATACCGCGACACTTACCGGTTGTTGAACAACCTGTTGATCCTGACGCAGGATTTTCCGCGCTTCTTCCGCTACAGTATGGGCAGCCGTATGGTGGATTTGACTTTGGATATGCTTTCTCTGATTTACAAGGCGAACAGCAGCTATGAAAAAGTGGGCGTATTGACCGAATTTCTCGACCGTTACCGCATGTTGCAGATGCTTTTCCGCGTATGTGTGGAGCAGAAGGTCATTACCGAGCGCAAATACGCCTCGTTCGGGCTGCTGTTGGAGAAGATAGGCAAGCAGGCTACGAGCTGGAAACAATATAACGAACGCGGAATGAAGAAACAGGAAGATAAAAGGCAATGATTTATCAGTCGGGATTCGGGCGGTCAAGGCTTCCCGAAGCGAACTGTTTATTATTGAAAAAGGGTTGTCGGCAGGCTTTCCTCGTGCAGGGAGGCTCGCAAAGACAAAAACAGACAACATTTACTGGTCCTCCTCGGAGTTCTACAACAATCCGGCGAACAACGCTCTTTATGTGAATGTGAACAACGGCAACGTGAACAACAACAATAAGAACAACAGAAATAGTTACGTGCGTCCGGTCTTAGCTTTTTTTCAATAAAAAATTTACCGAAGTATTGTAAATTTCAAAAACAATAAATCAAAATGAAAAGTTCAATCAAAAAAATGTCAGCACTGCTGACGATGATGGCTGTCGCCATCCTTACTTTCACCTTCACCGCTTGCAGCGATGATGACGATCCTGTGACGGAAGTGACTTACACCTACGGCTTCTCCAGCATGTCGGCCTCACACCCCGACTTTCTCGAAGAGATGGGGAAAATAGAGAACGCCTTCCAGTCAGCCCTCGGTATCACCGGCAAGCTCTTCACCAAGAAAGGTACGATAGAAGAATGTGACAAACAGGTTTATGAGGCTTGCCGGAAAGCATTCGATTCGCTCAAAAGCGAGGCCTGGCAAGGGGATTACACCTTCCAGGTTACGAACGTAGGAACAGGCAAGGTGGTATGCACGGCTACATTCTGTGCCGACAACGAAAACTTTATATAGTTTTATTAGCATGACCTGTTGGCGGAATTAAAATAGCGCATATTTAACTCTGCCAATAGGCTTTTCATTTTTGTAGTTAATATATTGAAGGATTGTAAGTGCGCTAATCTTCCCAATAATCCGGGCAAACAATCCATCTGTATCTTTCGCATAATTCCTTATAATCATAAACTGGTCACACAATTGCGAGAATAGGGTTTCAATTCTTTTTCTCGCTTTGGCAAAAGCTGGGAATGTTGGCTTCCATTCTTTTTGATTACATCTGTATGGTACCTCCAATCTGATATTGGCAGTTTCAAACAAATCCAATTGCACTTGGGCACTTATATATCCTCTGTCCCCTATGACTGTACAATTACTATAATCCACTTTCACATCCTTCAGGTAATGAATGTCATGCACACTTGCCTTAGTGAGGTCAAAGGAATGGATGATACCACTTAACCAGCAGACTGCATGGAGTTTACACCCATAATAATACATGCTTTGTGATGCGCAGTATCCTACCCCAGGTGCTTTTTTTCTAAAATCCTTCTTTCCCATACTGCAACGTTTGGAACGGGCAATACGACATACTTCTATCGGTTTCGAATCAATACAGAAATAGTCTTCACCACCATCCATTTTAGAAACCATTCTTTCTCGGATTGCATTACATAGGGAGGAAGTTATTTTACGCCTGTCATTGTATTGTCGGCGGAAATAAGGTTGGGTATTTCAACCCTATATTCCTGTAGCTTTGCAAACAACAGCGACTCACTGTCAATACCAACAGCCTCTGATGCCATGTTCAAAGCCACTACTTCAAGGTCTGAGAATTTAGGGACGACTCCTCGTCTTGGTACATTCCCGGATTCATTGACTAAATTGCCGGCAATTTGCTTGCATATGTTCAGTAATTTTGCGAATATTGCATATAAGTTGTGCATACGATATTTGTCTATTAAAAGTTTAGTCACCTTTAATTTACTAAATATCAACAATATGCACAACTTTTTAAACATAAATCTTTTATAATTTATAGGTATAGGCGTTTAGAGCGCACTACATTCACAGCTGATTATCAGTCAGTTTTCTTTTGACAAATCATTCGACGAAGTAGCATATCGAAGATTGTGTCCATATTATTACGGCGGTTGAACCTGAAATGATACTCGTCAAGGTATCCTTGAAGATGCTCTTTGGAGCAATGGTGGTGTATTCCACGCAACCATCCCTTTATGTTCATGATGTGAATATGAATCTGTGGATGCCCTTTGCCCTTATCCGAAGGGCGTTGCTCCAATTTTGGATAATCTTTCTTTAACGGCAGGTAGCCTGACCATTCATCGGTTATGACTTTTGCGTCCTTTGATATGTATCTGTCGAAGAACGGACGAAAAGAACTTGCCGAAGCATCATCTATCACTTGGGCATACGCACGTCCCACGCCGTCTCGGACAATCTCCAACGCGACTATCACAAGCTTCTTTTTGCCTTCCGTGCTTCGTCCAGTGATTCCTTCCTCTTCTCCTCCGATATAAAACTCATCGACATGTACCTCTCCTTTAAGAGGATAATTACCGCTGCTCCGCATGGCTTTCTGTATCTTACGCTTGAATTCCCATACGGTTTTCTGACGCATACAATATTCTTCCGCCAGTTCCAAAGAGGACATCCCTTTCTTCTTTGTCGATATTTTGAAGGCTATGTGGAAAGCGTAGACAAGCGGGAATTTTATCTTGTCGAACATGCTTCCGCTGGTAACGCTCTCGTCATACTTACAGCGTGTACAACGGCGAGAATAGGGATATCTGTCATTGCAATAATTGGTATGACCGCATTTCTTGCATTTGAAGCCGTCTGCCCACTTTATCGAGGACAAGTACTCAAGGCATGAGGCATCATCGGTAAAACGACTATAAAATTTGATTGATTCCACTCCTTTGAATTTATCGCGTTGTTCCATGCCTGCAAAAGTAGGCAAAATCCATAAAGTTAGTGCGCACTAAACGCCTATACCTATAATTTAATTCCGCCAACAGGTAATTATATTTCTTTTTTGTAAAGCCGGATACAAGAGGTATCGGCATTTTTTTATTTCATGTAGCGTTTTCAAAAGCGCCTTAGAATCAAGAAACTGGTAATTTCAATTGTGATTCATTTACAACAACTAAGGCGGATATTGACAACGCTCGCGTAGTGAGTACGTATATAAATATACATATTCTAAGCGTGAGCTTGTCTTACCCGGTTGTTGTGGAATACCAGTTCCCTTGATTCCGGGTATGTGCAAGTTCCACGCTTATTTTTTATTAAAAAAAGTACGCAAAACTTGCCTGTCCCCTATTATATAGCGGAGTTCCAAAAAACCCAGCAGGCAGTCGGCAAATCAATCGTTTCTTTCCAGACTTTCGGTTACCGGCTGTTTTTTATGAAAATCCACCTTTTTATCCTATCTTTGCGTGAAACAAATCAAATCTGGGAAATTATGTCAGAATGTATAGAACATCCGGAGAATGCTCCGGAATATGAAGGATTAAAGGTGAACAAAGGCATCGAGCAGCCCGATCCCATGAATCCCAATATTGCTGCGCGCCTGAAAAATATACGGAGGCAAACCCCTGACCACCGACGATTATGTCGAAGGTATTCTGAAAGGAAACATCAACATCCTAAGCCAGGCGATCACGCTGGTAGAAAGTGCCAAACCCGAGCACCAGGCCGTTGCCCAGGAAGTGATCAACCGTTGCCTGCCCTCCTCCGGACGGTCTGTACGGATCGGTATCACGGGTGTACCGGGAGCCGGCAAGAGTACTACTTTCATCGAAAGTTTCGGAAAATATCTCACCGGCCAGGGACATAAAATCGCTGTATTGGCCATCGACCCGAGTAGTGAACGGTCGAAAGGAAAGTATCCTGGGCGACAAGACCCGTATGGAAGAGCTTGCCTGTGATCCTCATGCTTACATTCGGCCTTCCCCGTCAGCAGGTTCCTTAGGTGGTGTCGCCCGGAAAACCCGCGAAGCCATGATCCTTTGTGAAACAGCCGGCTTCGACATCATCCTCATCGAGACGGTCGGTGTAGGCCAAAGCGAAACAGCCGTACACTCGATGGTCGACTTTTTTCCTGCTGGTACAAATTGCCGGAGCCGGAGACGAGCTTCAGGGCATCAAACGGGGAATCATGGAAATGGCCGACAGCATCATTATCAACAAAGCCGACGGGAACAACATTCAACGGGCAGAACTAGCTAAAGCGCAGCTCCAGACCGCCCTGCACTTTTTCCCCGCCCCACGAATCCGGCGTCATGCCCAAAGTCATGACTTGTTCCGCTTATGAACGCACCGGTATCGATGCTATTTGGGAAAATATCCTGCACTATTGCAGTGAAACTCAACAAAACGGTTATTTCGATGTCCGCCGTGCCGAACAATCCAAATACTGGATGTACGAAACCATCGACGAACAATTACGCAACCATTTCTATCAAAGCCAAAAAAGGAAAATTTAAAAATAGCAGAAAACAGGTCATGAGTAATCAGGTCAGCTCCTTTGCCGTTGCTTTCGAACTGTTGGACAACTATTTCAATACAAACAAATAGAGGAGCGCTATCCCGATTACCGAGACTGCCCGAAAAGTCGAATCTATGACTTTTCGTAATTAGCATCTTATTCAAAAATCGGCCCCCTGCTGATTGGTGGAACTGAAACTACTGACCTATCTATCAGAACTGCAGATTCGCCAATCAGCATACTGAAAAAGTAAACTTAGCAAAGTGAATACAAACCTTTCGAACCAAATATGAAAAGCTGTCTGTTCATCTTTATTTTTGCAAGCCTTTGGGGCAGTTGCCGAAATCGATATCCTTCAGAAAGAATGCTGAATCAAGCTGCACAATTGATTTATTCCTCCCCTCAACAAGCTTTGAAGCTGCTGGATTCCATTTCCAAAAAATATTAAAACGGAATGCCCGTCACAACCTATATTTATTAAAAGTTCATGCTGCTTACGAAGCCTATCAGGATATCTCGGTATATCCTCCCCTTTCTAATACAGCCCGATATTTTCAGCAACAGGGTGATTCAACCAAAGCAGGGTGGGCCTATTTATTTACGGGTATCATGGACAGCAAGAACGGTTATTATGAAAAAGCCTCTATCAACCTGTCGGAAGCAAAAAGAGAATGCACCACGACAAGACAGTATGCTCTTATTTCAAATTCATTATCACCTCGGAGAGCTATATAAACTTCGCCGTGACCAACAAGCGAGTATCGAATCTTACCAAAAAGCCATAGAATATCACTCTCTCCCCAGAATAAATACAGCAATTATGAAATGGGCGACTGTCTGCTCAACACCAGACAATATGCAGCAGCCCGGACATATTATAAAAAAAGGCCGAGCTAAACGCTTTGAATTTACAGGATTCGGTAAATGTGGCTTACCTCATGTTGCAGATCGGTATTTCTTATTCGAACACACAAAAATACAGCGAATGCAATTCTTTACACGCATAATGCCTTAAAATATGATCCGAATCCGGAGTTTCAGAAACAGGGTTATCTCCTTTTTAAGTGAAATTTATCTACATCGCCAACAGCTGGATTCTGCCAGGTATTATCTGAAAAAGGCATCCGTGTCAACGGACGATTCGGAAAAATTACAAGCCCAATATTATAAACAACTATACCAAATTGCCGAGTTAAAGAAAGACTATCAGTCGGCATTAAATCATTATAAGAAATATACGACCTATATTACAGATTACCAACTAAACAAGACCGAAGAACGCATCGACAATATCGTCAACCGCCACCCCACCAAAAGAAATGGCAACGCGAAAACCGCAGGCTGGTCCGCCAGCGCATGCTATTGGTCAACGGTAGCCTCGTTCTGGCTTTACTTTTTATACTACTAGCCACTTATATCGGTATCTTATTGAAAAAAAAGACGGGGAAAAATACCTGAACGCCTGCCAAATGATCGAAACTCTACAGCATTTATGCCAAGAACAAAACCGATGTCAGGATAAATTTAAAGAACTGTTGTTGAATAAATTGGAAGTATCCAAAAAAATTAGCTTTTATTTCAAGCTATCCCCATGACAAGCATCAGGCATTTTTTAAAAATGTATAATGAAATTCTGGGAGACATCGGACAGACCGATTTAAACTGGGATGAACTCTATTTCACCATAAATTATTTATACAACAATTTCCAGCAAAAATTGAAGGATAAGTTTCCTTCCCTGAACGAAAAAGAAATTCAATTGTGTTGTCTGATCCGAGGTGGTTTCAAAACCGATGAAATCGCTTTTGTCATCCGGCAAAGTGTCTATTCAATCCACAAACGGAAAACGGCTATCCGGAAAAAATTGGGTATGGACGAACGGGCCGATATCTTAACAATAATACTCTCCTTACTGGACAATTCACAGAAGAAAAAGCAGGATAAATACGACCTTACAATTCAATTTCATTTTTTACCAAATTTACAAACCTGTCCAATCACAACAAACTGATTTACAGACACACATTTTTCTGTTTTACAATTACAAAAACACAAATTACGAATACAGAATCCACAAAATAAGATAAGGCACCTACATACCAGATTACACCATTTAGAATTTGTATTTAATAGAATTTTGGCAGTTAATATATGTTTACCCTAAATGTATCACTGAATTGCAAACCGACTCTGATCCGGGAAAGATCATTCTCCCCCGGGAAATCCATACATATCTTCGTTAAAATCCATACATATCTTTTTTAAAAATTCGTCCGTATCTTTTTGGAAAAACATACGGGAGAAAATCCGGAAACATACGCCCGAATGAAACAAAAGGACGAATATCCTGAAATCACTCACCGAAACCCTACAGCAGGAATATACGGCAAGCAGTACTCCTATCATTTACCTATAAAACAGACTGCCCCCGTTTAGATTCCCGAATAACAAGTCTCCAGTTTCCACCCCTTATAAACGAATTATCACCTTTTACCAATTTTTTCTTAATACTATTTTTATAACAAACTCACAATCAGTGTATAAAAAACAACATTACAATTAGAAACAAAGAGGTATATTAATTGAATCCTTAATTTATTCTATAATTTTAATCCATCAATTTTAATTTTTAAAACTATGAATAAACTATTAAAATGTATTAGTATAATTTTATTATTTTTTTTTTTCTTGTGAAGAAAAAATAATAGAAAAAGAAGATCTTCCTTCAACTAAAGGCTGTTCCCAACAGAATTCCTATGAAATTATAGACGGTATTCTACATTTCAAATCTCCCGAAGCAATGAGGTACATTAGTAAATGTGTTAGAAAAAAATGTCTGATGAGGAATTTTTTGCATGGGAAAAAAACAAATAATTTTTATTCGTTATATCATGCAATTTCAAATGCAGAGGAAGATATTTTTTCTGATAGTGTATCTTTTGAAAAGAAATTAAAACAATACGAAAATTTAGTGTATTTAGATGAAAATGAAACAATTCAAGCCAAAGTACCCTCTCGATTATATCAACTAATTTGTAATAATGAGGGATATTTTTTCATCAATAAATATAAACATCAAGTGATTTCAGATGAAATTATTACTAAAGACAATCAACTTAGGAACATAGAAAGCAGAAAATATATTGTTAACAACTCTCCCCAAACACGAACAAAAACAAGAACCAAGATACCCATAGCTTCTTCAACATATACAGGTAATAAACGACGTGTACATGTTACAGTATTATATATTCGAGAAATTGTTCGAAATACTAACGGAGAATGGGTTGGAAAGCAAATATTACAATTAGAATCTACATCATACAAAAAGAGTATTAGGAAGATATAAAAAGGTACAAAACAGTCCATTCTGTAGATGTTCTTGGTTTTTATTGCTCAAAAGGAGTTTATAAGAAAGAAGACGGAAATTACTCCACACGCAATGTAAGATTCGAGGGCTTAGGAGGTGGAGGTTCTGTTGGAGAAAAAAAAAAGACTATGACAATGAACTATTTTTTATCTCCCTCAAATTTATGGATTCCAGAAAAATATATTTCCATTAATGAAAAAAGATATAAGTTTTGTACAAACTAGAGTTAGTACTCGTGGTACAGGTAATAGCGGGGCTGTTGTTGTTTATACAAGAGATTCATTTATTTCTTTTTTGCCCTTTATTATTCCTACCACAGGAACCCCACAAATTATAAGGCCTTTAATAACAGAAAATTTTGGAGAATGATGAAAAAATGCTCAGTAATTACCGGTATGATTTTAGCAAGCCTTTTTACTGTTTATGAACAGTTGCGAGAAAGATTACCTGAATGCGGAAGAGATTAGTTATTCGTTGACCGTTTCGGATACCGTTTATCTGAATGAACCTGTAACCATCAAGGGAGTGATCAACCAGGACTTAGATATCAGAGTCTATTGGGAAAACTGGAATAATGATCATTTGATCGGCGTGCTCAAAAACCGTACCGGGACTCTATTGTCTGGATACCGGAAAACATAAAAGAAGGGCCAGCCAATCTGTTGACACAAATCGCTTATAAAAGTGGAAGAAAGAACCAAACGAACCTCATGGGCGGGAAAAATATCGTGATTAAAAAAAAGATAACATTCAGAATCACGGAAAGCTTCACCACGTCATCAGCACAAATCCCTTCCCGGATAGCTTGTTCTATCAATAACAGGCATACCTGGATGGGATTTACGTATAAATAAGGAATCAGGCCAATAGTTCCCTCTCCTGGGAAAATTCGGGAAATCGTCCAGAAAACAGAAGTCGTTTTCCTGATTCATATAACCGCAAAAATGGCGAACCCCATTGGTAATGGCTACATAGGGAGCTGCCAGTGTCAGATTATAGCGAAACACCTGGTCGAACACTTTTTGGGTAAGTGCCACAGCAGGCGCTTTACATTCGACCAGCAGCCAAGGATTACCGCTCCGGTCGAAAACCACGATATCGAAACGCCTTTTCAGGCCATACAGTTCAATTTCTCTTTCGACGGCAACCCGGGAGATCGCATATCCTTTCTTTTCTATCAGATAATGCACCACATGTTGCCGTACCCATTCTTCAGGTGTCAGGACCACATACTTCTTCCGGACGATATCGAATATCATCACCGTCCCGTTTTGCTTTTTCACCTTATAATCGAATCCCGGTAACGAAAGCTCTAACATATCCTTCACTATTTTTTTCTCCTCGCTTTATTTTCGCCTTTAGCTTATAGCCTATGACTTTTTTTCACCTCCAACAAACTACTATCTCCATAACTCAAAAACCGGAAATCATGAGTCAGCGCGTAATCATAAATTTTGTGCCAATCCTCTCCGACGGCCGCACCGACCAATAACAACAAGGTACTTTGGGGTTGATGGAAATTAGTGAACATGGCATCGATCACCCGATAGCGGTACCCGGGAACAATAATAATCGTCGTACGGGCTTTCAGCAACTCCTGACAAGCTGTGTCGAACCAACCGCACAAGGCTTCCATGGCTTCCCTCAAAGAATAATCCTGAGGTAAAGTATACGCTTCCCATTGTCCTAGCGTAAAAAAAATCCTCCTGTCCTGCCAGGCGTTTCACCCCCATCCAGTATAAACTTTCCAACGTACGTACCGAGGTTGTTCCCACTGCAACGATATCACCGGTCTTCTCCTTCAATTGTTCTACCAATTCGCGGGGAAATGACCAAATGTTCCGTATGCATATCGTGATCTCCGATCGTCTCTGCTTTTTACCGGCCGGAAAGTACCTGCCCCGACATGCAAGGTCAATTCCCGGACATGCACACCTTTCTCTTTCAGATCGTTTAAAATCGCCCGGGTAAAATGTAATCCGGCAGTCGGAGCTGCCACAGACCCTTCTTCTTTGGAATACACCGTTTGGTATCGGACTTCATCAGAAGCTTCCGATTCCCGGTTCAGATAAGGAGGGATCGGAATCCGGCCGTATCCTTCCAGCACTTCACTGAACGAAAGACCTCCCGTCCAGCTAAAACGGATAATCAACTCCCCTCTTGTTGCCGCACCTTTTCGGCGGTTAACCGATAGGTCGCTTCGCCATAGGTAAAGTCACAGGCAATGCTCCCTTCCTTCCATTTTTTTCAGGTTCCCCCCACCATACAACTCCATTCACAACTATCACGAGCTGCAAAATTCTGAGCATAATCGACCGGCAGATACGGTTCGAGACAAAACACTTCGATCACAGCTCCTGTCGCCTTGCGGAAAAACAGACGGGCATGAATGACTTTCGTATTGTTGAACACAAGCATCTGTCCAGCCCTAAGGAGGCGACGCACCTCTGAAAAACGACTTTCTTCTATCCGTCCACCCCTATATATCAACAATTTAGAAGCCTCTCGTTCGGCCAAAGGGAATTTTGCTATCCGTTCGTCGGGCAAATTGTAAGTATAGTCTTCAATCCTTATATTCCTGAGTTTATCCAGTTCTCTATCCATATCATTTTGTCGTTTGACAATAATATTCTATTTTTATGTTCTGAAAGGCCGGGGATTGCATTTTGCAAAATCGGTCAAAGATAGTGAAAGGTGAGAACAGTGACAAATGAAAATTTATTTTCAATTTGACCCTACTGAACCGCATCCTAATCTTATCCAAAGATAACAAAAAAGATCAAAGATCAGGTTATGAAAACAAAGAAAGACATTGTAGACAATTGGTTACCCCGGTATACGGGAAGAGAATTAAAAGATTTTTTTCAAAATATATTTTACTCACCAACTTCGAATATTATCTGGAACTATTCTCCGAATTATATCAGGTACCCTATCGTCGGAGCAGACAAGACCATGCCTAATGTCTCCTGTAACGGGATTACGCTGGTCAATTTCGGTATGGGCAGTCCGAATGCCGCCACCATACTGGATTTACTTTCGGCCATAGAGCCCGAAGCCGTGCTTTTTATCGGTAAATGTGGCGGGATTAAGGAAAAGAACTCCGTGGGTGATTATATTCTTCCCATCGCTGCGATAAAAGGCGAAGGAACCTCCGACGATTATCTGCCTCACGAAGTGCCTGCCCTACCGGCTTTCAGCATTCAAAAAGCCTGTTCGAAGGCCATCACGAATCATGGGCGGGAATATTATACCGGCGTAGTCTACACGACGAACCGACGGGTATGGGGAATACGACGATCGTTTTAAAGAATACCTGAAAAGTACCGGGCCATGGCGGTCGATATGGAAACGGCCACGATCTTTACTGTCGGTTTTGCCAATCGTATCCCGACAGGTGCCTTACTGTTAGTCTCCGACCGTCCCATGATCTCCGACGGAATAAAAACAGCCGAATCGGACAAACACGTCACGCAGAATTTCGTTAAACAACATCTGGAAATAGGCGTAGAGGTCCTGAATAATATCAAAGAAAAAAATTACTCCGTAAAACACCTGATTTTTTTAATCGAAGATGAAGAAACAAATTTCTTATTTTCTACTTTTTTACTTTTTATCTATTTCTTTTTTCGTGTAAAGAAAAACAAAAATTCTTCCGTTCCGCCAGCCGACACCCGGGTGGAATGGATAAAGAAGACCTGGGACTTCGGTAACATCACCCAAGGTGAAACGGTAACCCATACCTTCTATTTCAAAAACACAGGGACCCAAAACCTGCTGATTAAAAATGTGGAAACGGGATGTGGATGTACAACAGCCGATTATGACAAAGCTCCCTGTTCGCCCCGGGAAAGAAGGAAAAATAGAAATTGCCTTCAACTCTGAAGGCAGATACGGTAAACAATACAAAGAAATCCGTATATTTGCAAACATTCCGGAAAAACAGGTTATCCTGAGTTTTACCGCGACTGTAAAAGAATAAAATCAAATCATTTTAAATTAATAAACAACAATTATGAACACATTACTTATTGTATTACAACAACAAAGCAACGGTTTAATGAATTTTTACCCTTGATCCTGATCATCGTCGTATTCTGGTTCTTTATGATTCGTCCTCAGATGAAAAAGACAGAAAGAATTGAAAAACTTCCGTGACTCACTGAAAAAAAGGAGATAAGATTGTGACGACCGGAGGTATTTATGGAAAAGTACTCGAAATCGGGGATTATTATATTATCATGGAAGTGGAAGGCCAAAACCGCCTGAAAATCGACAAATCGGCAGTTATAAAAGACATGACCGACGCTACTCCGGCAAAATAAATCACCCGACCGACGTCCGGAACGATTGGCAGACCTATGCACTGACCGAACTACGGATCAGCGGCTTCAGTCCTGCCAATCCTCTTCGCCGGTCTGTCTCTGAAAAAGAAAGCCGATCCCCCCCGAAAACCGACGGATCGATGTGACTATTTTATCATAAAAAACCGATTCCATGTATTTGCCCAAAGTCAACCTTCAGCAAATCCAGCAGTTTAAGGAGAAATACCTCAACCGGAATATCGTCTCCTACCTGATTTGTGTTGTCATAGCTTCCATCTTATGGTTTCTGAACACTTTGAGCAAAGATTATCTGACAGAAATAACCTATCCGGTCAAGTACACCAATTTCCCCGCGGGAAAATATCCTGTTGCAGAACTCCCCCACCCAAATCCAGCTCACGGTAAAAAGCCAAAGGATTTGCTTTATTGGGACATAGCATCCGCACTTCTTTTCTGCCCATTACTTTTAATGTAGGCAGTTATTGTAATCATGCCCTCTCCGACAAGGCAGGCATACAGGAATTCATCCTGAACACCAACGACATCAAAGACAAAATCAGCAGTCAATTAAATACGGAAATTCAATTACAGAGTGTAGCTTCCGGAAGAGATCGTATTCCAATTCGCACAATCGGGCCGGAAAAAGGTAGCCATCCGGCCTATTGTGGATTACACCCTGAAAAGACAATATATCGTCAACCAGATAACGGTAGCTCCCCGACAGTACCTGGATAGAAGGACCGGTCAATATACTGGACACTTTACACTGTATCCCGACCGAACTTATCAAGCTGAAAAATATCAGTAAAAATATAACCCGTACAGCAGAATTAGTCGCTTTACCTTATTGCACTCCTCAGGGAAACCGCTGTGGAAGTCGATATACAAGTAGAGCAATTTACGGAGGCCAGGAAGATCATCCCGATCACCCCCCTTCATGTCCCCGATTCTTTGACGCTCCGGCTCTTCCCGGATAATGTCAATATCAGTTATGAAATAGGACTGAGTAAATACGATAAAATTACAGCCAGCGATTTCATCTTTTCTGTAGATTATCCGAAAAATGCAGATGTCACTTATCTGGAAGTCAAGGTTGTAAAAAGCACCGGATTACATCAAAAACTTGTCCTATACCCCCCAAAAGGTCGAATATATATTGGAAAAAAAGATAATGATACATTCTATCGGTTTAACAGGTGGCATAGGTTCAGGGAAGAGTACGATCGCCGGTATCTTGAAACAACTGGGTTATCCGGTCTATCTCGCCGACCCGGAAGCTTCCCGGTTAATCAATCGTTCTGTAGAAATCCGTAACGACCTTACCGGTCTGTTCGGGGCGGATCTGTATACCCCCGAGGAATGCTCGACAAAAAATTATTAGCGGATATCATCTTCAAAAATCCACAAGCCCTGAGTCAGGTGAACCGGATCGTTCATCCCCGGGTAATCCGTGATTTTCAACACTGGCGGGAACAGCAGAACAGTCCTTTGGTCTTCTTCTTCGAATCGGCTATTCTTTTTTGAAGCCGGTCTCACCCGTCATTTTGATTTTATTATTTGTGTAACAGCATCAGAAGCCACCCGTTTAAAAAGAGTGATTCTTTCTTCGGGATGCGACGAATGAAGACAAGGTAAAAGAAAGAATGCAAAACCAGGCTGCCGACACAGAAAAATGTAAAAATTCGGATTTCATCATTTACAACGACGAGGACCATATGGTCGTACAGCAAGTCCTGGATGTTTTGAATAAGTTGAATTTAAAAAATACAATAAATAGTCATGGCAAAATATGGAAAATGGATTGGTGCAGGTTTAGGATTAGCACTGGGGGACCTCTCGGTGCTTTATTCGGATTGTTTATCGGGTCGATGTTCGACAACATCCAGACCATTGCGATCCCATCGGACGGGGGGACCTATTCCTCCGGGCCAAACCGGGCGTGGTGATTTTACTTTCAGTCTGACCGTGTTGGCGACCGCAGTGATGAAAGCCGACGGCCGGATCATGCGTTCCGAACTCGATTATGTCAAAACATTTCTCATCCGGAATTTCGGCATCGAAGCCACACGTGAGGCCATGCAAATGATCAAAGAACTGAGTACACGAGATATCCCTGTCGACGATGTATGTCAGCAAATCCGTTTTCAGATGCCTGAAGCTTCTAAAGTACAATTGCTCTATTTCCTGTTCGGTATTGCCAAAGCAGACGGCACCGTCAGTACGGCCGAGATCGGTCTGCTCGAAAATATTTCCAACCGGCTGGGCATCGATCATGTCACTTTCATGTCCGTAAAATCCATGTATTACGATGACATCGAATCCGCCTATCAGGTTTTGGGCATCGACAGCAGTGCCAGTAATGAAGAGATCAAAAAAGCTTACCGCAAAATAGCAATGGAAAATCATCCCGATAAAGTAGGGCACCTCGGAGAAGATATCCGGAAAGCTGCGGAAGAAAAATTCAGCCGGATCAACGTCGCTTACGAAAAAGATCAAAAAACAAAGAGGCATGAATTAGTATCAGATTGTAAGATGAACATTTTCAATTTCCAATTAAATGCACTAGTTTTGCAACTCATTTTTGTGAAACTTCAAATAACGAAACCTATGTTAAAAGAAATTTTATCCATTTCAGGAAAGCCTGGTTTACAAAAACTGATCAGTAATTCTTCTAATGCCATTATCGTCGAATCACTTATCGATGGCAAGCGTTTCCCCGCCTATTCAAATTCAAAAAATTATTGCACTGGAAGATATCTCTATTTATACTGAGGCTGAAGATATGCCTTTGAAAGAAGTTTTCAAACGCATTTCTGCTAAAGAAAATGGAAAATCTGCACTGAGTCACAAAGAACCTACTGAAAAAATTCTGGCTTATTTCGAAGAGATCGTTCCGGAATATGATAAGGAACGGGTATATGTCTCGGATATGAAAAAAATCATTCAGTGGTACAACCTGCTCACCGAGAAGGGAATGCTGGACCTGGATGAAGAAGCCAAAGAAGAAGAGAAAAAAGAAGCATAACCTCCTCCTAAAACATAAAGAAGTCGGGGTGCCCCCGAAAGGCTTTCGGACCATCTCAACTTCTTTTTCATTTCTGACCACCGATGTTTCAATTCAAGCGATTCGTCATCCATCAAGAACATACTCCGATGAAAGTCGGAACAGACGGTGTATTATTAGGAGCGTGGGCAGAGCTTGAAGAGGCGGCGTCCATTTTGGATATCGGTACGGGGACCGGCCTGATCGCACTCATGGCAGCCCAAAGAAACGCACAAGCCCGGATCGATGCCCTGGAAATCGAACCGGCGGCCTGCCGGGAAGCCGCCTATAACATTCGAATCAGTCCGTGGGCCGAACGTATCCGGTTATATCCCCAGGCCTTGCAAGCCTTCTTTCCTGCTATCGGTTATGACTGTATCCTTTGTAATCCTCCTTTTTTTTCGTACACTCCACACCGGCACCGGATAACGGCCGTAGTTTAGCGCGGCATACCGGCACGCTTCCCCATACCGAATTGATCGTTCATGCCGAACGCCTGCTTTACACCTCACGGTAAGTTCCAGGTAATTCTCCCTGTAGAAGAAGCTTGCCAGTTAATCGCCTATGCCAGGCGATACCATTTATTCCCCCGAAAATCACCCGTGTACATCCCAATCCGGGAAAAGCCCCCCAAGCGGCTTCTTATCCAACTGACAAGACAAGCTCTTCCTCCGGTCGAAACAGATCTGACCGTAGAACTTTTCCCGCCATCATTACAGCGAAGAATACATCGCTTTGACCCGTGAATTTTATCTAAAAATGGAATAACTGTCTGATTTTTTATCTTTTTAGGGAAATTTCCCGGTTTTAAAGAAATCTGTCCGGACATTTAACGATCCATTAACTGTAAATTATTCGGAACCGCGTTATCTTTGTCATGTCAAAACGAAGAATAAAAGACACGTTTTTTTTCATAAGTTTGTATGTTTAGGTGAGTAGTTAGTAATTAATAAGAGATCGGTTTCCCCGATCTCTTTATTTTTTTCTATCTTTATCCATTGAAATCATTAACAACACTCAAATTTACGACTTTGTCCATGAAAACTCTTTTTATTTGTCTGTAGTCTTCTTTTTTATGTCTGGGCATAACCGGTTGTCGTCAAAATGAAAAGGAACTCAAAATAACGGCCTACGTAAATCCTTTTATCGGTACCGACGGTCACGGCCATTGTTTTCCGGGAGCGATCCTGCCCTTCGGCGGTATTCAGCTCAGCCCCGATAATCCCCGTAACGGTTGGGACTGGACCTCAGGTTATCATTATTCCGACAGCATCATATCCTCTTTCTCTCACACTCATCTGAGCGGCACAGGTATCGGTGACTTGCAAGATATCCGGTTTCTTCCGGTGAGTACGACACCGGATACATCGATCAGCCCTGCTGCTTATATCCAATCGGGATATGCCCGTTTTTTTCCCACCGCAACGAGCAGGCCGAACCCGGCTATTACAGTGTCGTATTCGACAACGGTATAAAAACAGAATTATCCGTCACCAACCGATGCGGTATCCATTACTATCAATACCCTGCCAACTCGGCCCATGCTCTGACTATCGATTTTAACCACCGCCCGCAACTGGGACCGAACGACAGAAACAAGTATCCGTAAAGTCAACAACCGAACCCTCGAAGGTTACCGGAAATCGCAAGGCTGGGCCAACGACCAGCGGGTGTACTTTATCATCGAATTTTCACAGGATTGCGAAGTATTAGCAGGATACAAGAAATTCTCTCCTCTCGAAAACGGGCAGAAAAATAACCGACAAAGGATGTTATCCCTATGTCGATTTCGGCCAGAAGACCAATAAAATCCTGGCCAAAATCAGTATTTCGTCTGCCAATACCGAAGGAGCGATAGCCAATCTGGAAAAAAAAAGAACTCTCCCACTGGAGCTTTGACAAAGTGAAAAGGGATGCCAACCACGCCTGGAAAAAGACAGCTCCAAAAAATCAAAGCAGAAGGCCGGAACGAAGCCGACTTAGAAAATTTTTATACCGCTTTGTATCATGCTTACACAGCACCTTATCTCTTCTCGGATGTAAACGGTAATTATAAAGCGGCCCCGATAAAGAAATCCACAGTGTTCATAAACACAACCAATATTCGGTATTTTCCCTTTGGGATACTTACCGGGCAGCACATCCCTTATTCACCATCACCCAAAAGAAACGGGTATCGGATATGATCAATTCTATGCTCAAGCACTATGATGCCTATGGCTTACTACCCGTTTGGGAACTAGCGGGCAACGAAACGTTCTGTATGATCGGTAACCATGCCATCCCTGTTATCACCGAAGCCTATCTGAAAGGCATCCGCAATTTTGATGTCGAAAAGGCTTACGAAGCGATGAAAAAACGTCGCTCACCGACCGGGCCGGTATGGGTGTTTACCGGAAATACCATTATATTCCTTATGAGCTCGAAAACGAATCGGTATCCAAAACGCTCGAATATGCTTACGATGACTGGTGTATCGCTCAAATGGCCAAAGCCCTGCAAAAAAGAAGACGACTATCTTTTTCTTTTTAAACGCCTCCCGCAATTACACCAATCTTTTTTCGACCCCGGTACCGGTTTATGCGGGGCAAATCTTCTGCCGGAGAATGGAAAACACCCTTCTCCCCGCTCTATTCCAACCACCGGGACGATGAATATACCGAAGGTAACGCCTGGCAATATTCCTGGCTGGTGCAACACGATGTCGAAGGGCTGATCGCCCTGCACGGAGGTGCCGAAGCTTTTATAACCAAACTCGACAGTCTCTTTACCCTGGATGCCCGGCTGGAAGGCGAAAAATGCCTCTCCCGACATCAGTGGTTTTTATCGGACAATATGCCCATGGGAACGAACCTTCCCATCACATCGCTTATTTATATAATTATGTCGGGCAGCCACACAAAACCCAGCTGTATGTCAACAAAATTCTGACCGGATTATATCACAATACCCCGGATGGCCTTTGCGGGAATGAAGATTGCGGGCAAATGTCCGCCTGGTATGTCTTCTCGGCCATGGGCTTTTACCCGGTCAATCCGGTCGAGGGAAAATACCAGTTGGGCGCTCCGCTGTTCGACAAAATAACCCTCTCGACAGGACCGGAGAAAAAATTCGTCATCACAGCCAACAAAGAGTCGGACCGGCACATCTATGTACAGGAAGTATATCTGAATGAGAAAAACTCGACCGCACCTGGATCACTCACGAAGAGATCATGAATGGCGGAGAATTGAAATTCGTCCTGTCTACCCACCCTTAAAGACTGGTGTCCTGTGCCTTATCTGAAAGTAAAGGACTCGAAATAAGTAACCGAAGCTTTTTGTTAAGGCCGACTTTTTCTGATAAAGCATGGCTCTGGTGTAGCAGGATGAAGTTCATGGAAAAACCAATATTGTAACATATAACGTTTTTCGGATATATTCATTATCCTCGTATCGCATAAAAAAATACGCACTCCACTGCGTACAATACAGAAACATATATAAAAAAGCAGAATATCAAACAATTAAAGTAGGTTAGAAGAGCAAAGAAGGTTCATTCAGATCGTCATGGGCGCATGTCCAGATCGGTAAATTGACCGTTGTAAAGCGTTATTGAACGCTTGCATTAACAGGGATTATGCGGAACCTTCTCCCATGCCAATCCGTATAGATGAGCATAAACTAGAAATTGTGAATAGCAGTGTATTGCCAGAAAGTAGGACGGTGGAAACGCTGTTATTTTTTTTCTCCAGAGTTTTCCTTATAATCCCGAAGCAGTTGTCTATCGATGAAATATTAAATAGCTTTTTTAGACCTACTCCGCAAATATTCCTAAAAAAATATTACCTTTGTCTCCAATTATTTACCAGTGTGCTTTATCATGCTAAATATTGCCGTCATATTAGCCGGGGGTCAGGACAAAGAGCCGGAGGGTGTATTCCAAAACAATTCAAAAAAATAAACGACAAAACGATTTTGGTATACAGCCTTGAAAAATTCAATTCAGCCCCTTCGATCGATGAAATTACCGTTGTCATTCATCCCGAATGGCGACGAGAGTGTGAACATATCCTTTCAGATTGCCGTATTTCTAAGGTAAAACATCTTCTCGACGGTGGTAAAGAACGTTATCATTCTGTTTTAGCCGCGTTGAAATTTTATGCCGGCCGCCCGTGTAATCTGCTGATCCACGATGCTGTACGTCCGTTGGTCACCCAGAGAATAATCGAGGAGGTCATCACCGAACTTCAAACTTATAAAGCTGTCAATGTGGCTATTCCCGCCACAGATACAATCATCGAAGTCGATCCCACCCATACCTATGTCTCCCGGATTCCGGACCGGAATATTTTGTACCAGGTACAAACTCCTCAAGGATTTCACAACCAAACTTTACAAGAGGCTTATGCCCTGGCATTGAAAGATCCGGATTTTAAAACGACCGATGACTGTAGTGTCGTTAAGAAATACCTCCCTCAGGAAGAGATCAAGATCGTGAAAGGAGAAGCGTATAATATGAAATTCACTTATAAAGAAGATATTATCATACTGGAACAACTATTAAAAAACGAAGGAAAATGCTACGTCTAACAGCTCTTATTTTACTGTTTATCGGAGGATTACAAGGTTATGGTCAGGACCGGAAAGGCTATTACCAGGCCGAAATCGGTGGTGGAGTAACAGCAGACCGGCTTCCTTTCTGGCTGCATACCAACACATTCGGAAAAATCACAAACGACACTTATTTGTGGGGGACTGTCGGAGTAGGTACTCCTTTCAGTAAAAAGCAATACCCGCGCTTTCGACTACTCATTCGGATTCGAAGGTACCGGTGCTTTAGGTCGTAAAGAACATCGCATTTTCATCGACCAGATTTACGGTCGTGTACACTGGCAAAACCTGATCTTGGATTTAGGTATCATCAAACCGGAAATTGTTTACGACGGTCTGTCTTCTACCAACGGAGACATGCTGTATTCGACCAATTCCCGGAGTATGCCAGGTATTAATCTCCATACACAAGACTTTATCAAAATTCCCTGGATAGGGAAATGGTTATCTTTCAAATTCAAATATGCAGAAATACATTATGTCTGATAATCGTTATGTAGATAGCCCACATTTACATAATAAATTACTGGCAGGTAAATTAACTATTATTCATGGCCTCAGCATCGAAGCAGGAATCGAAGACTACGCTCAATGGGGAGGTAAAGATCCTGATAACGGTAAGTTAAAATACAGTTTTAAAGACTATCTGGATATGGTTAAAATCAAGTCGGGAGGGGAAAATGCAACTCTTTCCGATCAGATCAATAAATTAGGGGAACCATATTGGCCGTCATTTTGCACAAATCAATTATGAATGTCCGAAATTTAAAACAACTTTATTTTATAACCATATATTTGAAGACGGTTCAGGTATGAAATATCAAAACTGGCCTGACGGATTATATGGGTTGTATTTTAGCCGTAAAGAGAACAGCCGTTGGTTCAAAAAGCTTTGTATATGAATTTTATTATACTAAAATCAAAGTGGTCCTTTACACGACCGCCCGGCAACTCCCGAAGAACTAGCAAAAACAGGATACAACATCTGATTTTTACGGACGAATCGTTTTAGGAGGTAACGATAATTACCTGAACCATGGAGAATATCGTTCCGGCTGGACTTTATTTGGTCAAACCATCGGAACACCGTTTTTTACCCCCAATCACCCGTTGCAGGCATTGTACACGGAATATATAATAATCGTTTCTACGCCCATCATATCGGTATCTCCGGAGATTTACCCTTATTAAATATTCAATATAAATTCTTCTGTAGTTATTCTAAAAATTACGGAACGTATAACACTCCATTTTATAATTCAGAAGGACATATTACCTCCAAGTCTCAAACAAGCCTGAGATTAAAAGTTGTTGTTCCCAATGATAAACTTCCTTTTGATACAACCTTAGATTTTTGGTTATGATAAAGGGAGTTTATTAAAAAAAATAATTTCGGCATCATGTTAAGTATATCCAAAACCGGCATTTTCTTTTTAAGTCTTTTAGTATGAAGAATATTCTTTTCTCCGATTCTTGCCGAACAGATTGTTGGGGAGGAGTAGAAAAATGGGTGATTATGATGTCCCAATCACTTCAGAATAGGAATTTTAATATCCATTTAATTTGTCGTCCTCAAGGAATAATTGTAAAAAGAGCAAAAGAAGCAAAAAATACCGACTTATTCAGCAAACTATACGAATAGCTTTGATTTGATCACTGTTTTCAAGATTCTGCAAATAGTCAGAAAATTCAAGATAGATCTGATCATCTGTTCAACAAATCTTGATATTAAACTTGCAGGACTAGCCGGAAAGATTGCCGGCATACCGGTTATATCACGTCAAGGCCTCGCTTTAATCAAAAATTCATATAAATACAGATTTCTAATCCGAAACTTTTACTACATCGATTATTACTAATACACAAACAATCAAAAAAAACAATATGAAAATTATGGATGGTTTCCAAATAATTTCATTCAAGTCATTTATAACGGCATCTATCCTCCTCAGGAACTAGTTTTATCTGAAAAGATTAAAAAAAAAGGATTTACAGACTTCTTCCTTTCACAAAGTAATTCTCAGTGCCGGAAGATTAAATACTCAAAAAGGGTTTGAATATCTAATCGAAACAGCTAAAATTGCTCAGGATAACAAACAACCATGGGATTTTATTATACTCGGAACTGGAAATCAGGAAGCCTATCTCAAAAAACAAAATTTCGAAATATAATTTAAAAAATATAAAGTTATTGGGGTTAAAAAAAATATATATGAATATTATTTATGTGCAGATGTTTTTGTACTTTCGTCCATCTCGGAAGGAACTCCGAACGTCGTCTTAGAGGCTATGAGCTATAAATGTCCTGTTATTGCGACAAATGTTAATGGAGTAAACGAAATTATAGAAAACAAAAAAAAAATGGTTGGATCGTTCCAGCCAGAAATAGCAAAAAATGATTTATCAAGCAATAAACGAATGTTTTGCAAATCCGGAAAAAGCCAACAAATTGCAGAAAATGCTTTTCATATTGTTTGCAGTAAATATACAATAGAAAAAAATGACTGATCAATTTATCGAGCATATAACTCAGATTTCTGTCAAGTATGAAAAAGATCATTATAAGAACACCTAATTTTCTCGGTGATACAATTAATATAAGTCCTTGTATCCAATTGATCCGACATGAATATCCAGATGCACAAATTGTCATTGTATGCCCGGATTTTATCAAAGATGTATATAAATATGATAAAAATATATATAAATGTATCACTTTCCCTGATGCAAAGCGACATAAATTATCTACTTTTTGGAATTTATGGAGAAATTACGTCATGAAAAAAGGGGATTTAGGTATTCTATTTATTAACACATTTATATCTGCATTAATATTTAAATTAGCCGGAATAAAATGTTCTATAGGCTATCAAAGAGAATGCAGAGGTATTTTATTGGATTTCAAGATTCCTTTCAACATAAACAAACATTATATCAATAGATACGCAAGTTTGTTTAACGAATTTACCGGTAATAAATATAAAACTTTACCAGATTTATATCTACCTATTAGTAATAATTCTACCTTTCATTTTAATAATACTAATCCTAATATCGGATTGTACTTAGAGGAGAAAATAAATCATTCCGAAAATATCCGGATAATCATTCTATCCGTCTATTAGAATTATTGGCCGAAAAAAATTATAATCTAATCCTGATAGGAGATCAAAACGACAATATTAAACATCAAGAATATATTGCAACTGTCAGAAAAGAAAATATTATCAATTTATCCGGTTCTACATCACTGGAAGATTTTTTTTTAATACAATAGCTCATCTAAATCTGTTAATTACGATCGATTCATCTGCAATGCATATAGCAGCAGCTTTAAAAGTACCCTTTATCGCATTACTAGGTCTATCGACTAGTCCTACATCGACAATCATTCCTAAAGTTCCGTTAGGACGGATATTGAAAATAGAAAATAATCTGATCCGGGAAGAAGATTATATCCGTAATATCACCCCCGGACCTGATACTGAAAACCGTTTCCGAATTGATTTAATCGCTTTCGTGTTCTAAAGCATAGAATTGATCCCGGAAGACATAAAACATCATTAAAAAGAACATGACAACCGGAAGTGCGTCATTTACGATCAGCAATACTTCAAAATTACTGTCAATAAAAAAAAGCGACCAGGAGCGATAAGGCAAGAAAGGAATATTTTTTGCTACAGATCATGCTTTTTACAGGATACACAAACCAACTCAGTATGAAAACCAGTCCGACCACACCCATCAACATCCAGTATTGCAGATAAGAATTGTGGCTATGAGTCAGCGAAGCGACAACCCGGTTTCCCGATGCCTGATACCATTGTTTCGACACCACATTCGTATACACCCCTAATCCCCAAATTCCCCACGAATCGATATTTTTTCAAACAAGACTGATAGAAAACGATCCGGGGTACTAAAGTAGATCCCCCATCTAATTTTCCATTATTCACATCTTCAATCTCCTGTTTCAACTGTATCCACCTTTGATCGAAACTCGCCGGACGAAAAATATATCCGCTTATTCCAACAAGCAGAATTACCCCGATAAACATCCAACGCTGCCATACGGAAAGTTTTCTAAAGAAATAAAGATTGAAAATAACGAAACCACATAGAAAAAGAGAGTATCGAACTTTTTGTGACTGTCAGGCTAAGCAACCATACGAACAGAGCAAAAGCAGTGAAAGCGATAACTTTCTCGCCCATTTTCGTACGGATAATTCCGAAGAAATAAGCGATTAAAGCAGCCGCATAACTCTGTAAAGCCTGTGCATCCAGATAGACTTCACCATTTAAAAAGTGCTTGGTACCCCCCAAAACGACTGGCATACAAAATTTTGCACGACAGTCTGTGGAGCAGTAAACCAATTCTCCCCCTCCAAGATGAAAAAAAAGCATGACCAAATTGAAAGTCAGGACACTGATACAAAAACAAAGTAAAAATTGCTTCAATAACCGCAAACTGACAAAACTTTTCAACGAAATAACATACAGCACTCCCAATAAAAAATACCAGAAATTTTTTTTTCAAAAAATTCCGAATCCCGGTTTCAGCCCGGCATATTTTCCGGAAGTCACAATAATCAAGGTATGAACAGCTGAATATAAAATATAAATGACCGGGATTGCTACATAATACTTGTATTTTTTTATATTCATTACAAAAATCATCTTTATATTTGACGATGTTATAAATTAATCCTAAAGCGATCAAACCCGTTTGCATAGCATGGAACAAGGCCCCCAAGTCCCGATAAAAAAAGCAATAAGCAAAAAAAAGCTTGCTTTCCAGATTCTTCATATGAATTATTTTATTCAGACCTTAATTTGATGAATGGTGCAAAAAGTACAATATAATTTTGATTTGGCACTTATATCTGTTTACATTAAACGTAGGTTTATTTTTTTTCTATCTATTCCGATTTCGGGTTTTATACCGTCAGACCGGGTCGCCAATCCCGATCACCCGAAGACGAATAAGTAACGACAGAATAATTCTACGTTTTATTCGTGTTAACAGGTATATAATTGCCATAAAATTTTACAGAATCGGTTTTGTATATTATTATTTTATATTTTTGCATATTCCAGGGATTCAAATTATCCCTGCAGATTTAGAAAAAATATCAACATGGAAAAAAAAAATCACCTATCTTGACCGGAACGAATATAACTATGGACCTTGTCCAGCAGTAGGAGAAGTACTTAAGAATTTCGACCCGAACAATCTTTGTTTCTATACCCGTATATATGATGAAGGTAAAAAAAGTATATTCTCAGATTATCTCTTCGATCTATAATATTCCTGAAAAGCAAATCATTCTCGGTTATGGTGGAGAAGATATCCTGAAACAAGTGGTACACTGCTTTTTATCAGGTAAAAAGAAAAAAAAAGACATTATTGATCCCTAAATTTTCATGGTGGTATTATAAATCGATAGCCGATGAAGTAGAGGGACGAAGTGTACTTTATCCTTTATACGAAGAGGGAAATACGTTCAAATACGATTTCGAAGCGATGAAAGAAGCTATCCGGAAAGAAAATCCGGAAATGGTATTGATTGCTTCGCCCAATAATCCGACAGGGAATTCCCCTGACTTCTGAAGAACTCGATCAGATTCTTTTTTTTATTTCGCCGGAAACAGTGGTCGTTATCGACGAAGCTTATGCTTCTTTCGCCAACAAAGATACCAGTTATATAAAACCTTTATTGGAAAAATTTCCGAATCTGTTGATTGTACGGACTCTATCTAAATTTTACGGACTTCCCGGATTACGTTTGGGTTTCGCTTTCATGGGAACTGCATTAACCCGCTTTTTTGAACTATAGTACCAAATATTTGGGTTATAACCGTTTATCGGAAGAACTGGGAATTGCCGTATTGAAATCGACAGACTACTATCAGCAAGTTGCCGATCAAATGGCCGAAGACCGGCAAATGTACATGAACGAACTGAATACCCTCGAGGGCTTCAAAGTATACCAGTCGAATGCGAATTTCATTCTGGTGAAGTATCCGATCGAACTGAAAGCAACTCTTCAGGCTGCCTTTAAAGCCAAAGGATACCAGATCAAATTCATGAACGAACCGGATATCAATACTCACATGCGTATTACTTTGGGCACACATCGCCAGAATGTCGAAGTAATCGCTACGATAAAAAGAAGTCGTCGCACAATGAAAGCTATTATACTCGCGGCAGGTATGGCTTCACGCCTCCGTCCCCTGACAGATCACAAACCCAAATGTTTGCTGGAAATCGGGAAACAATGTCTGCTGGGCAGAGCTATCGAGGGATTAATTTTTAACGGTATCCGGGAAGTGGTTATTGTCACCGGATACCTGCAAGAACAAATCATCGAATTCGTTCAGCGACACTACCCTGATTTAAAGGTCGAGTATATTTACAACGAAAAAATATGCTTCAACCAATAATATCTATTCCCTTTGGTTGACTAAAGATAAAATCCGGGGGGAACGTATCTTACTTTTTTAGATAGTGACATCCTGTTCGATCCGTTATTGGTAAAAAGCCGTATTGGATTGTCCCGACACTACTTGTCTGGCTCTCAACGACCACCCGCTTTCTGAAGAAGAAATCAAGGTTATTCCTGATGCCCAAGGTAAAGTAGCCGAAATCAGTAAAAACCTGTTCCATCGGAAAAGCTATCGGGGAATCTATAGGTATCGAAAAAAATGTCGGGCGGTTATACTCATGCTTTAGTGGATGAACTCGACCGGATGATTCTGCAAGAAAAATCAGGTCAATATTTTTTTACGAAGCAGCCTTCGAACGTCTGATCGCCCAAGGTCATACTTTCGGTATCGTAGATACGACCTCGTTTTTTTCTATGGAACTGGATACCGTTGCTGACTTTCAGCAAGCTATTGATAAAATTCCTGCACATTTATTATAATATCTGTTATGCGTATTGTTTTATTTTGTGAACAAAAAATATGCCATCAATATTCTGACTCCTATTCAGGAAGAAGCACTGAAAAGCGGAGGACACGACATTTTATGGTATGTCCATTCCCGGAATATCCCTGACTTTCCCTTAAAAGACCGAGTGAAGTGGACCGACAGCATACAAAAAGATTTATGATTATTCGCCGGAAGCCATTTTCGTTCCCTGCAACATTGTCCCTTATTATCTGCCGGGCGTAAAAATACAAATCTTCCATGGTTATGCTGCCGAAAAAAGAAAGACCATTGGGTGATCCGAAGATATTTCGATACCTACTTTACCCAAGGCCCTTTTTTTCACCGAAGGTTTCAGTGCTCTGGCAAAAAAAATACAAGGATTTCGAGGTAGTAGAAACCGGTTGGCCGCGCCAGGATTGGATTTTCAGAATCTGCATACTTTCGATGAAGAAAAATCCCGGCTGTTACAGCAACACCAACGTGAAAAATTAGTACTTTATGCACCGACTTTTTTCGCCTTCTCTCACCTCGCTTCCTCATTTTGAAAGCGGGACTCGATAGATTAGTGCAGGAAAAGGATATCCTGTTATTATTAAAATTCCATCCTTTGACGCGTCAGGAATGGACTGATGAATACCGGGAATGGGCAGCCTCTCAAAGGCATGTCATCTGGATCGACGATCATAACATTACCAAATATCAGTTGATGGCCGATGTCATGATCAGTGATACTTCATCGACGGTATACGAATTTTTATTGCTGAACAAACCGGTAATTACCTTTCAGACGGTAGCCAAAGATATTTATTGGATCGATATACAACAGACAGACGAACTCCCCGAAGCCTATGAACAGGCCCTGCATGACGAAAGTACCGCACTTAAACGCCAATGGATCATAGACAACTACGATCCTTATCTCGACGGGAAGGTCGGACAACGGATGCTGACCGCTGCCGAAGATTATATCTCCCGGCATGGGGTACCTGCCAAACGAAAACTGAACCTTTGGCGTAAATATACCAGTATCAAAAAATTCGGAAAAATCAAAAACACTGAAATTCTTATCGTCGATGAAAAATTGTCCTGAATCCGGAATACAAATTCCTGCAACAATTTGTACAAGACCTTCCAACCCGTTTCGCCTCGGAAGGGAAAGTCATTCAAGACAAAAGAAATACGATTAAAGTATTCGAATACAAGGAATTGGAAATAAACGTAAAACGTTACAGAGTTCCTATATTCATCAATCGGATCGCATACCGTTTTTTTCAGAAAATCAAAAGCGGTCAAAGCTTATTTCAACTCTTTAGAAGTCCGGAAACGGGGGGTTTAATACTCCGGAATCTATCGCTTGTATCGAAACCTTCCGGGGTGGTTTACTTCATTACAGTTACTATATCAGCCTTCAATGTCCCTTTCATAAAGAGATGAGAGAACTGTATTTCGGTCCCCTTACGGGTAATGAAGACTTGCTCAGAGCTTTCGCCCGCTACACGGCAGCCTTACATGAAGCCGGTATTTGCCATCAGGACTATTCTCCCGGGAATGTCCTGGTCAACGGGGAAGGCGATTGTTTTCAGTTTGCTTTTTGATCGATATCAATCGAATGAAATTCAGGCAGATGGACCTAAAAAGGGATGTAAAAACCTGATGCGGATGTTCGAAAACGAAGAGATATATACTTTCATCGCACAGGAATATGCCCGAAGCAGACATTTCGATCCCCAACAATGTAAGGCCTGGATCCATTATTACAACCACCTCTCTTTAAAAAAGAGATTATCGTAAAAAGAAATTCAAGGCATTCAAAAAAAGATTCTTTTTAAAGCAGACTCCATTATTGAAAACTGTTCATTTATCGAGGATCATCCCGTTCCTGTGAGAGACCTTACCGTTTTGTTTAGAATATCATTTTGTCATTATTGCGTCGAATACTCCTTTCAGTCTCCGTACATACTCCTCCATGGTATACTCTGTCCTGATTCGCTGATAACCGGCTTCTCCCATCATTTTGGTTTTTGCACGGTCAGCAGCCAAAACCCGGATCCCTTCGGCAATCGCTTGCGGAGATCCGGCCTGTACGATGATACCTGTCCGCCCGTCGACGACCAAATCCGGCCCCCGGAATATCCGTTACGATGCAGGCCACTTTACAGGCCATCGCTTCACGTAAACTACGGGGAGAGGCATCACGGGTCGAAGGACAGATGCAGACATCTTTACCCGGTAAATAATAAACAGCATCTTTATGAGGACCTAACATATGTATTTGTTTCGCAGCAGGGCCATTTTGTGCCAATTTATAGTCGGCTTTATCATACTCCCCCAAATAGATCAAGTGGATGTCCGTATCGGTCAGTAGCTCCAAAGCCCGGATCAAAATCCGTAATCCTTTAAAAGATCTTCCCTTGGTATTGGCCAGGCATATAACTTGAAAAGCGGTCGACGGTATTCCCGCTACGGATTTAGGATGAGCCCATACATCTTCCATCCACATAACCTCGTAGGGTTTCGGAGACACAGTCATTCGATCCGGAGAAATAAACCGGGCAAGTTGTTGTTTTTATATCTTCCGTTGCACACATCACATGGGCTATGCGTGGATTGAGAATACCCAGATAATAAGTCGGGTCGCTCCTTCTGATTTTAGCCTGCGTGCCCCGATACCCTACCACCCGGGCAGGTGTCCCCAGGAAGCGAACAATGCAATGGATAAATCGATGCTACTCGAAGCATAGATTACATCGATACGATATTTCTTTATAATCGAACGCACCTCCTTGATAGAGGCATATTTAAATTTACTTTTTAAAATGAGGTATTCTCAAAGCCACACATTCCTTAGGCAAGGCCTCTCGTTCTTCATCAGAAGTATAAGTTGCATAGGTTTCGATCCCCTTCCCCTCATCGCCTGAAGCATATGGTAATTTATAATATCGATACAATGAAAAACACCGAGCAAACGCATAAAAATCAATATAATTTCCTATTCCGACAACTCCTTCGATATATCCTGTTTCTTTATCCGGTTTTCCCAGATTTTAGCGATTGTAACAAATTTATAAAAGGCATCCATTCCGGCATTGATCACACCGGCTTTTTCCCATCCCGAAAACCTCCCTTCAAAATATAAGACTTGAAAAAACGATATGCCGGAGCATAAAAAATACTAAGAAAAAGTATATTTCTGTCCGGTACGTTTGGGGATCTCTTTGCTGGTGTAAATATTCAGTTTATTCAACTTCAATTCCAGCGGATTGTTGACTAAATGAATAAAAGCCAGCTCTTTTTTTTATTACGGGGCACCCGGATCACCTTTCCTTCTACCCGGGGAACTGCATGTACATATGGAGGCCAAAAAGCATTTTGCTTACGGAAAAAACGTAAGATATAATCCGGATAATCCCCATGTATGAATTTTCCCATCAAATAATTCTTCCGTGGGATCCAAACTCCACCGATAGCACGCTGTTCCCGAAGGAGAGTATATAAATAATCCTTCAAGTCCGCAGGAACAATTTCATCCGAATCGACCCACCAACACCCAATCATAAGTAGCCGAGTGTATGGCAAAATTCCGGGCCGGTTCACAAAAAATCGGTTTTCTTATGATACACGATCTTACAATCGAACTTTCGGGCTATTTCAATCGTACGGTCGGTGCTATACATATCACACACCACAATTTCATCGAATTCTTTCACCGAATTCAGTACCCGTTCCAAAAAATTGTTCTGAATTATAAGTCTGAATAACCACGGATATTTTCATCGCCTCCAATTTAAATGTTCGTTTATTTTGGTAGCGAAAAAAATCATCCGGTGCGATAAGCCGGCGAATTCTATCCCGGTTAGTATTAGAATGATAAAATTTGTACATCCTAAAAAGATTCTTTATCTTTGCCCGACAAATAAACGAAGGTTTTTTTATTGCCTGAAGTCATCTACGTATTATTAGATAAAAAGGAATAAATGAGGAAAAATTATACTCAATCCCCAATATAAATCTCTCTATACCTTCATCGAAACCCTCCCCAAAATTTCAACGCAGGTGGAGAAATCGTCAAGGACAGACGGAACACGATCAAGAAATTCAAGGTGAATGGTCTGGAAATAAACGTAAAAACGTTACCGGGTTCCGATTTTCATTAACCGGATCGCTTATACTTTTTCCGGAAATCCAAAGCTTGCCGGGCTTACAACAATGCTTTCGAAGTCATCAAACGGGGATTCGAAACCCCTGAATCGATCGCTTATATCGAAGAATTTAAGGGAGGATTACTACATTATAGTTATTATATCAGCCTGCAATGCCCTTACCGACGGAAATCCGGGAATACTACCAGGGACCGTTACAGGGCAATGAAGCTTTGATGACTGCATTTGCACAGTTTACAGCTGCTTTACACGAAAAGGAGTTTGCCATGAAGACTATTCGCCGGGGAATGTACTTATCGCACAAATAGACGGACAATACCATTTTTCCCTGGTGGATATCAACCGGATGACTTTTAAACCGATGAACCTCGAAGAAGGTTGTAAAAATTTCAGACGCATGTTCATCAGCGACGAACTCTATATTTTTCTGGCTAAAAAATATGCGCAATGCCGGAATTTCGATCAGGAAGCATGTATCCGGCTGATGTTGAAATACAATCATTATTCCATACGAAGAGATCAGCGGAAAGAACGGTCGAAGGCTATCCGAAAAAAGATTTTCGGATAACTCAACCCTATTCAGCCTTTAAACGATAATCGAGAAATGAGTAATCGAATTCATTTTTCTCATCGGCATAATGATCTTCACGGCCGATCAATTCCCATTTATCCGGATCTATGGCAGGAATGAAAGTATCTCCCCTCGGGAGAGGTATGTACTTCTGTCAGATATAACTGCGAAGCCTTATCCCCAAAATTCGCGGTAGATCGAGCCTCCTCCGAGCACAAATACCCGTTCTTCCCCTTTTAGCAGTTCCAAAGCTTTCGGGATATCCGGCACCACCTCGGCACCAGGGGCGACAAAACCGGGATTACCGGAAATCACCACATTTCTTCGATTGGGCAGCGCTCTTCCCATCGATTCGAAAGTCTTCCGTCCCATCAATATCGCATGACCGGTCGTCAGCGCTTTAAATCGCTTCAAATCTGCCGATAAATGCCAGATCAATCCATTATCCCTTCCGATCACATGATTTTCAGCAGCAGCAACTATAATCGCTAATTCCATATTTTTTCAAATTTAAATACTTAAATATTCAACAAAAATAGGACATAAAACGACAATCCCGAAAAAAAAAAAACGGAATATTCAGGCTGTAAACAGACTTTATAAATCAGTCGGATTGCATATTATAAAAATTTTCCACAACTTTGTCAGGCTAAATCCCGTAACCGACCCGTTAAAATGATGAATTTACTTTGTATATCCCACACAATTGATATTATATAAATTATGGCATGTTGAAAGCCATTCAGGCCAAAGGCTTCAACACTTATGTCACTTATACCACTGAAGACAAGCATAAAGCTATTCCCAAAGACATCACAGGCATCGAAGTGCCTTATTTCCGTAAGAAATTTAATTGGCCGACTATTCAGTGTATCCGTAAAATTATTAAAACCCATCAGATCCATGTCATCTATGCCATTAACAGTTCCGATCTGTCCAATGCCCTATTCGCAACACTTGGAACTCAGGTTAAAGTCGTCGGTTACCGGGGTACACAGGCTAAAAATCAGAAGGAGTGATCTGACTTATTATCTAGGCACCCCTAAATCCAAGGGTAGCTCACATGATGTGTGCCACCCAGGACATCAAAGAACAGCTGTCTAAATTTATTTCTCCGGCCAAGATGACCGTAAATCCCAAACCTTACGATGTCAACTGGATGAAGGATGCTTTCACTCATCCCCAGTCGGTCGAGGGCATTCCTGACGATGCTTTTCAAGTCGTATGCCTGGCCAATACCAAACACCGTCCTTTCAAAGGTCTCCGGCAACTGATTGCAGGTATGCATCTGATTGAGGATCCCCGGGTACATCCTGATTCATTTGGGCGATTACGATGAAGCCGACTACCAACTGGCCCAACAAGGGCCGGCAGCAGCCCGGATTCATATGCTCGGTCTGCGTAAGGATGCCGTCCATTTTCTGACCGGTAAAGATGTCTGCATCTGTCCCTCTATCCGATGCCTCCCCCGCAGCTTGCGTGAAGCTATGGCTTGTAAGGTGGCTTGTATCGTAACCGATATTCCGGGCTCCGGGAATTGGTGGTCGACGGACAGACCGGTATGATCATCCGCCCCGACTCACCGGAAGCCATTGCAGCCAGTATCGGAACACTGGCCCGGGATCCCGAAAAAACGAAAGCATTCGGAGAAGCCGGATACCAGCGGATCATCACCCATTATACCATAGAAAAATACGTACAGAATCTGACGAATGTTTTCCAGCAAGTTATCGATAAATAAAATGAACACTTTACCAAACCGCCTCCAACTGGGATTTGCAATCTATATTGCAGGATCTTTTACCCTGTTCTTAACAATTCTTTCTCTATCTGTTGCAAAGCAATATCGCTTCGACCACCGATTTCGCCGGATACGGTTACTACCTCGTTGCGGCTTTTTTGCACATGCCGGTCTGTTTGCCTTAATTCCCCTATCTGCTATATATCCTGATGTCGCTGGCGTGCCCTTTTCCCCCGTTTCAACCAAGGTCTACTGATTACCTTTTATTTCCTGTTGAATATCATAGCCTACCTGAACGGCCTGGTCTTTCAGCTATACAAATTCCATATCAACGGTTTGGTACTGGACATGGTTTTCGGGCAAGATGCCGGACAAGTGTTCAATTTCGAAACGTCTTTGATTCTCAGATTTGCATTGACTATCCTGGCTGTGGGATTCCTGTTTTCCGGCATAATATGGATAGCCTACCGCTTTTATCAGCGTTTGAGAAGACGGCAAATTATCTTATATCTCGTTCTCTTTGTATGCAGCACTTTAAGTGCACATTTAGTGCATGCCTCATGCCGCTGCTTCAAAAACCAATTTTCGATACAAAATGTCGCAACCTGCCTGCCACAATTTTATCCATTGACTGCAAACAAGTTAATGGCAAAATTAGGAATTATCCATCACCCGGTTTCCCATCCGCAACTGAACGACAACACCACTCTCAATACCGGTATCACCTATCCGTTACATCCGTTGATTTCAAATGATACCGTTTCACGGAAAAATATTATTTTTATCCTTCTGGATTCCTGGAATCCACGGATATTCGATACAGAGACCATGCCGAACCTCTCCGGTTTCGCAACCCGTAGTTCGGTTTTCACCCATCATCTGAGTTCCAGCAGCGGTACACGAGGAAGTATTTTCGGCTTGTTCTTCGGAATTTCTCCTACCTATTGGAAAGCTTTCGAACTATCGGGGGACCTCTCCTTTATTCATCCAAACCCTGCTCGAACAGGGTATGACGTTCAGACCTTTCCGAGTGCAACTCTTCAAAATCCGCCTTTCGACCGGATTATTTTCGGGGAAGTTCCGCACCTTCGGACAGAAACCCAAGGGGCAACTCCTTTCGACCGCGATACCCGGCTGACGGCCGACTTTCTTCAATATCTGGACCAAAAACCCGACAAACCGTTTTTTGCTTTTTTATTCTATGATTTGTTGCATGCCATCTCCATTCCGGCTCCTCACCGTCATAAATTCGAACCTTCCTGGGAGTATGCCAATTATATGGCGCTGAATAATGAAATGGATGCCACGCCATTTTTCAACCTCTACAGAAATTGCGGTTGGTATGTAGATTCCCTGGTTGGAAGTATCGTCGGAGAACTCGAACACAAGGGACTCTTAGACAATTCGATCCTGGTCATTACCGGAGACCACAGTCAGGAATTCAATGAGAATAAAAAAAATTACTGGGGGCACGGCAGTAATTATTCCGATGCACAGATTCACGTGCCTTTCATTTATTACGAACCCGGACAAGCTCCGCGGAACTATCACCATACAACCACTCATTACGACATTGTGCCGACTTTGATGCATACCCTCTTCGGTGTTTCGAATCCTCCCGGAGATTACAGCATGGGCCATTTTTCTCACCGACAGCCTGCGCCCGCTTTTTTTCACCTGACAGGTACCGAAGAAAATTACGCCTTTGTCACCCCCGAAGCGATATACGAAAAGAAACATTCAGGCCGAATCGTCGTAACGGACAGTCTGCTGAATCCGATCGATCATCCGATGTCTCCTCAACTACTCAAAGAAGTTTTTGGAATATAAAAACCGATTCAGGAAAAAAGACTGAACCACGATTTATACCGAAATCGCTCCTTTGATATGCGGATGGGGATCGTAGCCGGTCAATTCGAAATCTTCATAGCGGAAACCCAAAATATCCTTCACAGCCGGATTGATATGCATCTGCGGTAAAGCGCGGGGCTCGCGGGACAATTGCAGACGGACCTGTTCGATATGATTCAGGTAAATGTGGGCATCCCCCAGGGTATGTACGAACTCACCCGGCTGCAAACCACAAACCTGGGCCATCATCAGGGTCAGCAAGGCATAAGAAGCGATATTGAAGGGAACTCCCAAAAAGTATCGGCACTACGTTGGTAGAGCTGGCAGGATAATTTGCCACCGACCACATAAAACTGGAATAAAGCATGGCAGGGAGCTAAAGCCATATTTTCAATATCTCCGGCATTCCAGGCACTCACAATCAAACGCCGGGAGTCGGGGTTGTTTTTTATATCGTGGACCACCTGTGCGATCTGATCCAGATGGGTCCCGTCGGGCCGGGGCCATGAACGCCATTGATAACCGTAGATATGTCCCAAATCCCCCGTCGGCATCCGCCCATTCGTTCCAAATCTTCACACCATGATCCTGTAAATATTTGACGTTGGTGTCTCCTTTCAGAAACCAAAAAGCAATTCGTAGATAATCGATTTGAGATGCAATTTTTTTGGTGGTCAGCAAAGGAAAACCTGCCTGTAAATCAAAAACGCATCTGATGACCGAAAACACTGATCGTCCCTGTTCCGGTACGGTCTGTTTTCTCTGCTCCTTCACTCAAAATCCGGTCCAGCAAATCCAAATATTGTCTCATAATTATGCTCTGTTTATATCCTTACAAAGATAAAATTAATTCACTCAATTTCTATCTCCGATTCCTAATCTTTCTTCCGGATCAGCATCAATCCATGCCGCACAGGCAACAACAGATTTTCTACCCGGGTATCGGCCTGCACCAACTCATTAAATTCCAGTATCCCGCGTGTTTGCGCATCGCGGGTATCTTTTCCGTGACCTTACCGTCCCACAGCACATCGTCAGCCACAATGATACCTCCCGGCCGCACCTTATCGAATACCAGCCGGTAATACGCTGCATATTGCCTTTTATCGGCATCGATGAATACCAGATCGAAGCATTCATCCAGCCCGGGTATTATCTCACAGGCATCTCCGATATGAAAACGATCTGTCCGGCCAGTCCGCTACGTTCGATATAATTACGCGTAAAAAATCTTCAATCTCGTCATTGATGTCGATGGTATGGAGCACGCCTTTCTCTCCCATGCCCATTGCCATCGAGATGGCTGCATAACCGGTAAATGTCCCGATTTCCAACACCCGTTGGACCCGGTTCATCCGGCACAGCATCTTCAGGAATTGCCCCTGCAGATTTCCCGACAACATCCGGGGTCTTAAAATCTTCTGATGAGTAGCCCTCGACAACTGTTGCAATATTTCCGGTTCCGGTTCGGAGTGCAATCCGATATATTCTTCCAGTTCAGCATCCAAGTCCAACATACTTTCTTTATTTATAGATCAAAACCGATTGTTTATCCTGAGCAAAAATCTCCCGGGCCACCTGCCGGGAGCAACTCAGGGGTAATACCTCCAACCTCTTCACAGACCGCCTCCAGTTCATCCACTTTATCATAAATAAGAAAGCTCTTGCCACTGGACAGCATCATATTTTCATAATTTTCCGACGCCAGGGTGATCTGCCCGATCATCCTGATTTTTGGCTTTACGCAATTGGTTATATCCCAAAAGTTCCTCCCCCCAAAGCCGCCATCTCTTTCCGGCAAAGTCGCAGACACTTGTCCAGATCGCCGGCATCACAGCCGAAGTATATCGTGAAAATCCCCCGTATCCGAATAGGGAGTATAGGGAAGCTTCGATGTTATAAGCCAGTCCGTATTTCTCCCGGATATTCAGGTTCAAACGGGAATTCATCCCCCGTCCCCCCAGGATATTGACCAAAAGAGAAAAAGCCAGACGTTTATCTTCGGTATAATCGTAAGCGACGTTTCCTATAATACAATGATTCTGATAAGTATCCATATCGATCACTTTCTGCCGGGGCAAGTATATCCCGGGACGTTCACGAACCAATACAGCCGGATCCCGGGAATATCTCCGAAATATCTTTCAATCAGGCGGACCAGTTTATCGAAAGGAATATCCCCCGACCGAACGATCACCATTCTTCCCGGCCGGTAATTCCGTTTGACGAAATCGATAATATCGTCCCGCCGGAGGCTTTTTACCGCCTTCTCGCTTCCCCAGGATATTTCTACCGATCGGATAATCCGGATAAATCAGTTCCTCGAAATCGTCGAAAATCAATTCGCCCGGACTATCTTTGTAAGAATTGATCTCATCGATCACCACCTCTTTTTCTTTCTCTATCTCTTTTCGGGAAATACCGAATGAAACACGATATCGGCGAACAATTCCAAAGCCCGTTCATAATCCCTGGCCAGGAAGGAAGCATAAATACAAGTATCTTCTTTCGTCGTATAAGCATTCAGTTCTCCTCCCACATCTTCTATGCGGCTCAGGATATGAAAGGCTTTTTCTTTTCTCCGTCCCTTTAAAAATCACATGCTCGATAAAATGAGCGATCCCCTCTTCTTCCGGGCGCTCGTCCCGGCTACCGACACCGATAATCAATCCACACCAGGCAGCTTTACCGTCCACCTGCTGATGAATGACCTTCAATCCATTTTTTCAATATATGAGTCTGATACATGCTCACGCGCAAACCTCCTTCATATCCCGTTCCCCTCGGGGTGTTTAAAAGAAAAAAGCCCTGCATAGCAAGGCTTTTTCCCATATTATTTCTAAAATCTTATTTCTGGAATAATTTTTCGAAATCAGCCATAGAAATCTCTTGTTCTTCGAGCTTCACGTTTTCCCGGATCACGTCGAAGACTTTGTTATCTAAAGCTCTTTTCATACAGATGCTGACGCTGTTTTCATCTTCCAGCAATTTAGCTGCAAATCCGTCCAGCTGTTCGTCAGTCAATCCGTATAACCCGTATTGTTGCAGCTGGGCAGCAGCGATCTGGCGTCCTTCCTGTTTCATATCCTCGGCTTCCACCTTCACATCATAATCTTTCACGATAGCCGATTTCACCAGCTGCCATTTAAATTCATCCCGGTAGCCTTCGAAATCTTTCTCCACTTCTTCAGGAGTCATCTTTTCATTGACAGCCACAATCCATCTTTTTCAGGAAAGTTTCGGGCAGAACGACATCTTCATTTTTCTTTATCAGTTTTTCTTTGGCATCGATGGTAAAGCGGTATTCAGAATGTCGCTTTCAGCTGATTTTCGATATCTGCCTTCACGCGATTACGGAAATCCGCTGCATCTTTGACCACTCCTTCCCCATACAATTTAGTAAACAATTCTTCGTTTACTTCTGCATCGATATAACGTTTGATTTCTTTGACGATAAAACAATAGTTTTTCACCGGCATGTTCGGCTTCTTCTTTCGTTACACCCAACATAGCAGCAAAATCGGTCTTGTTCGGGTATGCTTTCACTGCATTGAACTTCACTTCCTCACCTGCTTTTTTTACCCTTGAAAGCATTTACAGCTTCTTCATCTTTCATGTGGAATACCGACATCGAAGCATCTTCGTTTTTGATACCTCCTTCTTTCACATTTCCGTCAGCGTCCAATTCGATCAATTCCCCTTTCAGGTATTCGGTACCTTCGATCTCATCTACAGCGATCATGTTACCGTTGTTTTTACAGATGCTTTCGATCTGTTTGTCGATCATTTCATCGTCAACTTTGATGGTATAGAAAGGTATTTTTTCACGTTTGCTCATTTTGGCATTCACCTCAGGAGACAAAGCGATATCATACAGGAATTCGAAATTTTCATCCTCCAGGTTCAGTTCCTTCTGTTCAGTCTCGTTCGGAAGCGGTTCGCCCAGAATCTGAAGGTTATTCTCCTTGATGTAGTTATTCAACGACTCTCCCAAAACTTTATTGATTTCATCTACCAATAAAAGATTTTCCGTACATTTTTTCACAATTCCCATCGGAGTTTTTCCTGGACGGAAGCCGTTTACTACTACTTTCTTCTGATAATCTTTCAATGCTTTCTCTACGCGGCCGGCGTAATCTTCTTTTACCTAGTTCGATCTTAATGGTTGCATTCAGATCGTCGATCTGGTTTTTCGTTATATTCATGCCATTCTTGAATTATAGCAATTGTTATTATATATGACTAACTCTCTTCTCAATCAGAAAAAAGCCACCTCGCATAAGGTGGCTTCCCTACTGTACGGGCGAAGGGACTCCGAACCCCCAAGTCTTGCGACACTAGATCCCTAAGTCATAGCGTGTCTACCAATTCCACCACGCCCGCGTGCCGGTTTTTGACGCTGCAAAAGTAATATTAAATTTCATATAGTCAAACTTTTTTTTTTGAAAAATTCAGTTTACAAACATAAGTTACAGAGGGGGTAAACGTTACGGAGGATAACCTGTCTCATGCTCCCTCTGTAACGTTTACTAACACACACCTTTGCCCCAACGTCTGTTTTTCCCAGCCTAAATCGTTTGTGTCATCGAGATCACTTTACCGAAACCGGAGAAGATACTCGGACTATTGGCCGGCCCTCCGAACATCGGTCCGTACATGTCTTCAATCTTTCCGGTAGTAGGACTCACTTCAAATTCTACGATCTTTCCTTCCTGAGTTTTTTCATTCCATACGGCAGCCACAAAAACACGTCCGGCTGTCCGGGGAATCCCCGTTCCGATCATATACAGACAAGTAATGACTTCGTCGTCGTCATCCGAGTTCCACACTTTTACAGATTCCGTTTGCCCGGTAGTATAACTATAAGAGAATACAAAGTATTACCGACCGAATAAACAAAACGGAGCCTGCATTGGTCGAAGTAAAACAAGTGGCCCGGTCTAAATTCTCACATCCGGCCAGGGGAACGGGGTAACGGTTTCAGCTTTCCATTATCCACGACATTGAAACAAGCCACATCCATCCAATACCCACTGTCACGTTTCATCACCGCCATCGTCTCACCTCCGTTTGCGGTGACAGAAGATACACCGCTCCGTTCATATGGTTCACATCGAATACCGCTTCGGCATCCGCTTCACTAAAACGGCTCAATGACGAAGCCCGTTGAAAGGAGGCCGGAAACAGATTCCGCGATTTATTTTCATTCGAAAACACCTGGTATTGGCTTGACCAGCCCCGGTCACAGGCCCCCAACCCGCAATCGACCAGATGATCGCCCGCACCGACGATATTGAACACGGCGAAGAAGATGCGGCCTGCCCGAGTCATGTCAGCATGGCGGCTGTGCTGCCTCAAGCGCTGGGCGATACGCGCCGCGACGGCGTCGTCCCTCGTCGGGTTTTGCAGGCGGGAATAGAAAACTAGCCGCTGGCCTCCAGATCGAACAGCCGGCCCATTTCGGCGCTGCTCTCGTATTTGAACGTGGTGCTCTGGATGATGGGATCTGCGGGGTTCGCCGTTTTTCGGGCTGTAGCCCGCCTGTACGCAGCGCGTACCGAGTCCAAGTTGTGCCATGGGGTGCTCCTTTTCCGGGGTTGAGGCTAACAATTTACAGGATATGAAGTGCTGGGAGGCGGCTTCGCTTATCCGCCGAGGTTGCACAGGAACGCCGATCCGGGAATGCGAGCAGGCCGCCCATGCAGACCTGCAGCGGCGTGTGGCCGACCAGCTCCGCGAGCTTTCTGATCCGGACGGCGGCTGCTCAGCTTTTAAACAGGTCGATGAACTCGTTCAGGAGCTTTGCCTGCTTGCCGATTTCGAGGAGCCGGACTCCCATTGCGTCGTGCATGACGATGATCGCGACAATTACGCTGATGGCGAATGGGGAGACGAGTCCAGCCCATAGATAATTCCGCCGGTATTTTCAGGCAATTATTCTGCCTACAGCGATAAAAGGCCATGCTCCGCGATCGCCATCCGTGCCTATTTAAACCAGCCGACAGGAGATCCGTCATCAGGAAGCTGTTATTGCCAAATTAAAAAGTCGCTTTAACCGTGAGAGATCAAA
>VOFJ01003532.1_pt1 | contig 48322 bp, 70 predicted proteins | sample 5384081 | NCBI WGS metagenome assembly VOFJ01 (sample SAMN12384729, study PRJNA508395) | human gut metagenome | isolation source: healthy gut I | host: Homo sapiens
CTCGGTAGCCGCGCTTCGTTCCGATTTGCATTGCTGGTCACTTATCAGCGGTTTCAATTTTCGTGTAACCGGCATCCAGCCTGGCATCTGCAAACTGATAAAACTATTACTAATCAGGGATGAACATTATTGATTCATTCGGGAATAAGAAGCTTTAAACCAGTTCCATCCCAGCAACCAACGAAGAGATACCCGCGGTTTCCAAGTCCGGTGCATAAGTCTTTCCCTGTACATTGAAAAAGAGGCCAAAACGCAGACCGGCATTCAACCTTACGGCAAGAACGACAATGTCCAGTCATCCTCCGCATAACTCCGGCTTCATGCCCCCACAACTAAATCGTTTGCAAATTCGTCCCATTCGACCGATGTTTCTTCAAAATTATTTCATAAGTTACCGAACGATTGTATTCCGGATGAAAACGGTGTACCAGATAATCACCTCCAAAAAACGGATATGATGAGCAGATGCCGGCAGATAATCGAATGAAGTGCGTAACCCAAAAATCCGTAATACCCGTATTTGTTTCATTCTCCTCGGAACGAATCAGAATAATCCTCATCTCCTTTTCCCTACCACATCGTGATTTCTGTATTCTCAATCTGGAATGATAGCGGGTAAAACACCTGACACTTTTGCCAAACAAACGGTTATTAAACACATAAGTCCAACCGGCAGTAGCCATGATATTCCCCCAACGGAGGGATACATCGGAATCATAATTATAATTATTGTCTATCTTGATCCCGAAAAGCGCTTCCTCCTTTCAACACATCATTACCATTGTAAAGACTCAGACCTTTGCGGCTACGGTCGTTAAATATATGATTCACCTTCAAGTTCAGATGCGAAAAGCGTGTAACGGGCCCGCAGACGTGTTCCATCTTCTTCGTTATCTTATTGGCGATAGCTACAGCCGGAGCTGAAAGTACATCCAGCCAGGTACGCCGCAAACCGATATTAAAAAGAAGTACGGTCTTTTATGATAGGCCCTTCAAAATTTAGATTACCGGAAATCAAGCCAATTGAAGCACTACCGTGATATTCCTTCATATTACCCTCTTTTTGTATGCACATCCACTACAGACGAAAGTCGTCCGCCATAACGCGAGGGAAACCGGATTTGAAGAAATCCATACCGCTGATCGCTTCCGGATTAAATGCCGAGAAGATACCGCCGATATGATTGATCTGATACACCGGGTTACCATCGATCAGAATAAGTTTTCATCCACATTACCGCCACGGACATACATTCCTGCCGTTCCTTCCCGTACCGGCCGACACGCCTGGCGTCAACTGCAAAGTCTTGATAATATCAGCCTCCCCCAAACATTACGGGAGTAGAGCGGATCGTTTGCTGATTAATTTCCAACGCTCCCATCTGGGTACTTAACACAGATTGCTTATCATTACTTTGTCCGGTTATGACAACTTCCTCCAACGAAGCCGAAGGCTCCAGTTCGATAGTAAGCACTGTATCGCGCTCAAGTCCGTTAAGTATATGCTGATGACTGGTATAACCAATATAAGAAGAACGAATTGTAATATCCCCTGGTGGCAATGTCAAACTGAAAAACCAAAATTATTGGAAGCTGTTCCCACACGACTATGGGCTTCATAAACCGAGGCCCCGATCAGAGATTCGGCGGATCTTTTATCACGCACAAAACCACTGACCGTTACCTGCTTGGGTTTACGCTTCAGAACCACTACGTTTCCTGTCATCTTGTACACTACCGGAAGATTCGCGAACAAACGCGTCAGGCAATCCGTCAGTGCTTCATCATCCGCACGGAACGTTGTTTTCTGAAGTCCACTCAACAAAGATGATTCGTAAGAAAAGGTTACTCCGGTTTGCTTCTGGATTTCGTCCAGGGATTTCCCGGACAGAGGCCTTTTGCATGTTCAACGTAACCATCCGTGTTTCATCCACTCTATTTGTCTGTGCCTGAAGGCCGGACAAACTAAAAATCATCATCATTACTACCAAGGTAACACGGGCAAATTGTTTTGCAAGGTATACTTTCTTCATCTTGTTATTTGTTGATATCTGTTTTAAGACAGATTTTCAGGAAATACCCCTATCGGGTAAGACAAAAAAAATTAAACCTAGGAATATTCCCCTTTTTGCTTATCTTTGTAGAAGAGTTAGAGATATAAATCATTATTGCACAGTTCTCCTTATCATTTTAAGCAGGTCTCTCCTTTAATTATACTCCTCACTCCACTTAGTATTTATCTTATAAAAAAGTTATATGGCAAGATCAATGACAGTTGACAAACGTGAAAATGAAAAGAAAAGACTCGCTAAACGAGCAGAAAAGCAAAAGAAAAAAGAAGAAAAGAAGTTATCCGGCAAGGCAAGCAGTTTCGAGGATATGATTGCTTATGTCGATGAGAATGGCGTTATTTCATCAACCCCACCGGCTGAGAATCTCAAAAAAGAAGAGATCAATCAGGGAAGAAATAATGATCTCGGTACCTAAAAAAAGGAAAAAAGAGGAACCGGTCGTTTTAAAAAGGTAAAGTCGATTTCTTCAATACATCCAAAGGGATTCGGTTTTATCAAAGAACTGGTAAGAGGTGAAAGATACTTTTTTCCACGTAAACAATTTACTTTCAAAGGTTGAAGAAGGTGATATTGTTACATTCGACCTGGAACGTGGTTTGAAGGGAATGAATGCGATCAATATATCTTTGGAGAACGAACCGGAGAATAAAAACCCGGAAGACGATATCACTTAATATTAAATAGACAAAAGTATGAAAAGGGAAATCAACATGCGGTCAGACAGGAATCAGGCCAATCAATTAATTGAAAATTCACTGAAAGAGTATAAAAAAGCATTGGCGAGGTAATACTCGTTTCAGTAGGTCCGCGAACAACTATTGAATTGCCGGCCAGTCTGACACAGGCAGAGAGAGATGCCCGTATCGAGATCTATAAAAAATTACATAGTTCGAAGATCTAAAAAAAATCTCAATCAGATGGATACAGCCTAGTACCACACGTGCGTCCGATCACCGAAAGGCATTGTAAGGCGACGTGTGGAAATCTGATAACCTGTTACTACTCCGAAACCGTCAGTTACATTCGAATAAATGGCAGTCGGTTCCAGCAAACCATCCAGAAAAGCATCCCCCAAAGAGATAGAGAAACCGCGAATCTTTTTTCAGATAGTTATAATAAGCTTCCGAAATAGACATCAGATGGATATCATAATGTACAATAGCTTCTATCGAATCATTCTTAAAAGAACTTTCTGTAAAAAGGAACTGGTCAACGTGTACTCTTTCCCTTCAAACATCTCATCGGATAAAACACCCCGGCAATAAGTCCCGTCATACTCCTCCTCCAGAGAGCGGAGATGGAATGCCTTGCTGAAATGCAGGATCATCATAAAACAGCCTGAAATTAGAAGATTCAATTGCGACCACTACACTGTCACCGGAAATTACAGGACTTTCCCAACCATTATCGTTAAATGAACTTACCCACAACACCTTATCCCCTTTACGATACTCGATCAAACGTTCCACCACCAAACGGTAATAATTCCGGACAGAAGGATCATCTTTCAACGTCAGATATATCCGCGTACGCGCCGAACTATAATCAGAGGTAATCACACTGGCTGTATCGAGTGATAATATATCTGTTTTAGAAGGAATAATGGTTTCACCCTTTACCGGATCAAATCCCGGAGCCTGAGCTTCAAGCCGCACTTTATCACCTGCCTGTACGTGGTAACCCGGTAGTCTGAACTGCCCTTTATATGCCATGTTATCGGCCGGATCGTCGGATCGCTGCATAGTTCCCCGAAAAGCATCATTCACGTAAACGTCAACCTTCACTCCTTCATCCGGTAGATCATATTCCGGAACACTATCCAGCAAAAACCAGCTTTTTTGACAAAAAGCCGCCACTTCCCGTTCCGGCGTTACGGATGCGTTCAGAACCAACACCGGAGGTGCAGGGTCAAGTTTTAATATCACATCATCGCGTGTACACGAAAGACATATGAATAATAACAACAGAGACAGCGGGAGTAATAATATCTTTTTTCATAACGATCAGAATTTATAAGTATAAGACACAGAAGGCAGGAACAGAAACAGGATGGATTGTTCCAGATATATATTTTTCTTTCCTGTCTCACCGTCTATATAATAATGAGTTCTCACAGAAAACGGATTCGGATGGAGATACGCATTGCAAAGGCTCAGGTTCCAGACACCCAGACGTCCTTTCTTTTTATAACGATAGAAATTCATCCCTAGGTCGAGACGGTGATAAGGTGAGAGTTGATAGTTATTACGCGAACTGGCAGCATAAGCGACACCTTCGCCCTCCTTTAGTATAACGTCTTCTCCCTGCATATAGCCATGGTCGGTCTGCCCGGTTCCTCCATGATAGATCTGATCCATGATAGTAATATGATTACCAGAGGCAAACATCCAGGCGGCAGTCAACTCTACTTTACGGGAAATTTTATAAGAGTTGCCACCAGATCAACCTTATGGCGATTATCATATTTGGATGGGAAACGGCGCCCTTTGTTCACACTACCGTCCGGAAACCGGCGGTCAGACCAGGAACAACGTATAACCGATCCAACCGGAAAGGCGTCCGGACTTTTTCTGGGCCATCAACTCCATGCCATACGCACGACCATATCCCATACCAACCCGCTCTTCCCAGTTAGAATAATCCGTACCGACCGGAATGCGGTCTTTATATTCTATCAGATTATTCATCCGCTTGAAATATCCTTCCACGGAAAAAAATTATACTGCCTGTGTAACGTATAATAAAGACCTGCTGTAAACTGGTGGGCATTCATCGGCCTGATATTACGGGTAACGGGTACCCAAATATCCGTAGGCTGGCTGATATAAGAATTGGAAAGCAAATGGATATACTGGTTCATTTTCGAATACGACAGTTTTGCCGATAAATTACGCGCCAGCAAATAACGGGCGGATAAACGAGGTTTGCAAAGAGAAATAAGTCTCCCCCTGCACATGAAAGGTCGTTGCACGCAAACCGACATTAGCGGTCAGGCGTTCTATCACATGCATCTCTTCTTCCGCAAACAGAGACACTTCGTGACCGCGGATCAGCGAGTTTGCATAGACCGTATTGGTCTTCTGCGATTTGACAGAATCTTTTGTATAAACTCTTCATCGTATTCTGCTCCGGACGGAAATTATGGAAAAGATAGTCTCCTCCGAACTGCAGACGATGTTTCTCATGCAGACGATAATCGAAAGACGCACGCAGGCTGACATCTTCCATCGCCGAACGGTAATGGTTTTCCTGGCTGAATAACTGCCGGTCCTTCCGATTGGGCGATAAAGTATACCCTTCCTTATCCTGCTGGATATGCGAACGATAACGCGTATAGCCTGCCGTAAACGTAGCAAACAATTTATTACTGAACACATGGCTGATCCCGGCCGAACCGATCAGGTTTCCCCAGCGCCAACGGAAATCTCTTTACCTACACGATCTTCTTCGTCTTTCTCCTCTCCGTTCAGATAACTGTCGCTTCCCATATAAAAACTCATGTAACCACGTGTCCGGTCACTAAAGGAGTGGTTTACTTTCGCATTCATATCGAAGAAATGATAACCACCCCTGATCTTCTTCTCTTCCCCGCTGTTGAGAGCTTTCAGCAAAGGCCAGGTTATCAACTCCATCCAGGTACGCCTGACAGACACATTGAAAGAGGATTTCCCTTCTACGATAGGCCCTTCCAGGTTGCCCCGCAAAGCCAGCAGACCAATCGAAAGATTACCATGATATTCATACCGGTCGCCATCATTGGTCGCCCGTCTACTACGGACGAAAGCCTTCCTCCGTATTCGGCAGGAAAGCTTCCTTTATAAAATGTTGCATTTTTGACGGCATCCGGGTTAAAGGCAGAAAAGAAACCGAGCAGATGGTTGGTGTGATAAACCGGATTGCCATCCAGCAAAAAAGAGGTTCCCATCCGCGCATCACCTCCCCGGACATGAAGTCCGGTCATCCCTTCGGTTCCCACTGCAACACCGGGCAGTCGTTGCAGGGGTTTTCACCACCATCCGTCTCCCCCAGCAGGGCAGGCATCGACTTGATGCGCTGGGCAGGCACCTCCACAACCCCGGTTCGCGTGCTTAATACCTCCGATCGGGGATTCAGTCCCTCCACGACCACTTCGCCCAATGCCCTCGACGAAAGCAAAGGTATATCTATCAATGTATCGCAAGACAATTCAAATGTAACCTCTTTCGCTTCGTATCCGACATAAAGAGGCCCGCAAAGGTTACTTTTCCGGGTGGAAGCGTGATACTGTAAAAGCCATAATTATTGGTAGTCGTACCGGTTCTGGATTTACGCTCAAAGACATTGGCATTGATCAGACTCTCATACGACACCGAATCGCGGACAAAGCCACTGATCGTATACAGCCGCGGCTTCCGTTTCAGTATCACGATCTGCCCTGTCTGCCGGTAAGTAAGAGGTAAGGTGGAAAATAATCTTCTCAGGCAATAGGAAAGCGATTCGTCCTGTGCCTTGAATGAGATTTTCGGAAACTCATCCAGCAGAGACGATTCATAGGAGAAAAAAGATTCCGGTTTGCTTTTCCAGTTCCTGTAAGATTTCCAACAAAGGGACCTGTCGTTTGTCCATCGTAACCGTAGGCGTCGGTTCCACCGGAAGATCGACAACAAAGGCTTCTTCCCTGGCTTTTACCTGGGAAAAAAGCATAAGAAGCCCTGTCAGCAATATCCATATACGTTCCATAGATTACTTATTTATTGGGGTCAGGAGCCAGGCGGGTATCGAGTGTCTGGTTGATAACCAATAAAACATCTTCCAGCGGAAGATCATTGAAAGTGGCCGTCAGTTTCAGATTCGGAGTTTCTGCTTTATTGATTATATTCACCTGATAATATTCATTCAGATCGCTGACCACCTTCTCCAACGGGGGGTGTCATTGAAGCGCAACTGCCGGGTTTTCCACGACAGGGTATTAAGGTCTTCTTCTTCCAGTATCGTGATTCCTTTACTTTCCATAGAATAAGAGGCCGACATTCCGGCGGTTAATATAACTTTGTCCGTTTCACTGCCGGTAACGCCAAAGCTGACTTTACCGGTCATCACATCCACATCCGTCCCGTCCGGCTGTTCATCTATCTGAAAACTAGTGCCGAGCACGGTGACTTCCGTCCGTTCAGTATATACAGAGAAGGGGCGTGCTTCATTCCGCGTCACTTGGAAAAAGGCTTTTTCCTTTCATCTCCACTACACGCCGTTCCTTTCCGTAAAGCTTTTTATCATATCGGATGGAAGAATTACCAGCCATCGAAATCAATGTGCTGTCGGGCAGGTAAACTTCCATGATTTGTCCCGGTTCGGTCGTAACAGCAACCCATTCGGGCGAATTACGATCGGTCATAAAATAAGTACCAAAACCAATGAGCAGCTAACAACAACACCGACGCAGCCGCCATCCAGTAGCGACGGAAAGAGACCGTATGGCGTACCTGATGCTTGCCGGCAAACTTTTGCCAAGCCTTATCAGTATCCAGACGTCTTTCCTCGTAGTGTTTCGCTACGAAACGAATGCGTTGTTCCAGTTTATGTTCCTGCTCGTTGTTCATCTTTTATTTCATTCTCTAAAATCTATATCCTATCGTAAAACTTACAGTATGATATTTCAATCCTATATCATCATATTTATACTCTTTACCCAATCCCATATCATAAGTGGCATTAAACGTAAAGCGTTTTACCTCAATACCGGCATTAAACGTAAGTCCCCAGTCGAAACGTTCATAACTACTGTTTTTTTCCAAACGGGTTCAGGAATCAGAGGTCGTCGAAAAACCTTTTTCTGATATTTCCATTAACGAATACTGCTTCTTACCTCCGATCCCATAAGCTAAATAAGGACCGGCTGCTATATGCAATCTTACATCTTCACCGATCTTCCAGTTAAAACGGGCTAAAATGGGCAACTGTAAATAATCTCTCCGAATACTTCCTTCGTTCAAACGGATACCTTCTACCCGCATATCAAAAGGAAAAATTTATTCCTCCATTTCCGTAATAACCATATCCGCCATAACCGGTAAAGTTCCCATAACCAAAACTTTCCAAATATCCCGGAGCAAAATTCAGGGAAATAATCAACCTCTTTCCCATCTTTGTCCATGGTTTTTACCATAAGCTGCTCCATAAAAGCCTTTCCCCGTCCCCCGTTGTACATAATACAGGCCGGATTGAAGTGAAAACAATCCTGAACCAAAAGTATAACTCACAGCCGCACCGGCTTTAAAACCGACAGCAGCAGGCGAATCCTTGTACTTCGTCACATTCATTCCGGCCTCAGGAGTTACAGACCATTGTGCACTAACCTCCGTCACACACATCAACATCATCATCAACATCACGCAAGATGTAATCTTCTTCATCATCATTTCTCTCATTCTTAGTGAAACAAAAAATTTGTAATACCTTTTTGTCTCTAAGACAGAGTTAATGGAAAAAACCCCTACTCCGGATAAAACTTTTTTTCTCAGGTCACGCCAGCCCCAAGAGAAAGTTATAGATACGCACAGCTGTTTCCCGCAACGCTTTCAAAGCCTTACCCATCTGATTCTCAACCGTCTTAATTGAGATATTCAGTTCTTCCGCGATCTCCTGGTACTTCAGGCCGTCGCGTTTGGAAAGTAAAAAGATTTTTTTGCGTTCGGGAGGTAAACCGTCGATGGCATTACACAGTCGGGCATCACGTTCGGCATTATACATCTGCTCTTCTTCCGACACGTCTTCCATATCCGGAAACTGGTCGGTAGTCCGCAATTCGACCGGCTGAGTCACCAGCGACAGGGAACGAGTTGCGTACCGCCTGATACATATAGGATTTAAGATTCTCAATCAACACATTATTGATATTCTTATCCCATACATCGGCAAAGGCTTGCTGTACAATATCCTCCGCATCATCTAACCGTTCAGTGAAACGAAGCGCAAACAAGCACAGAGGTTTATACAAATCCCTGAAATACTGTTCAAACTCTCCGCTGGAAATGATTGCCATACGTTTGCTATCTGTAACTATTCACCACAAAGTAAAGCAGATTTCTTGATAGTCAGAATATAATTTCAACATCTTTATCACATATTTAAGAAATTATGGGCTAAAGGATAGTTAATCTGTTATCAAATCCAGCACGATTTATTGCAAGATTGTTATCTTTGTTGTGTAACAAAAAACAGGAGGTAGTATGAACCACATTTTACACAATAAACTGGAAGCTCTAAAGGAGCTTTGTCGGCGGTATAAAGTAAAAAGCCTTTTATGCTTTTGGTTCGGTAAATACACCCCGATTTACCGAAAAAAGCGATATCGACCTACTGATAGAGTTCGAGCCGGATATTTCTATTGAAGAATATACCGATAATTATTTTCTTTTTACATAATAAACTAACAGAGTTGTTTCGAAGGAAAATCGATCTTGTCACTCATCGTTCACTCTCAAACCCATTCTTTATTGCCGATGTAGAACAGACAAAACAGCTTCTTTATGGCGCGTAGTATTCAGAAATATCTATATGATATACAACAATCGATCTCTCATCGATCGAGGAGTATCTGGGTGAGAAAAGAGATTTCTTCGCTTATGAACAAAACAAACTATTGCGTAGAGCAGTAGAACGGGAACTGGAAATTATCGGTGAAGCTGCAAAGCACATATTAGATATGGAACCCGACATTCAGATAGATGACGCCAGAAAGATTGTTGACTTACGTAACTTTGTAATCCATGGCTATGATAAAGTCGACAACGTCATTATCTGGGGAGTTGTTAACAAAAATCTGCCGAAACTAAAAGAACAAGTTGAAGATTTATTAGGAGGTTTCACCATATTATAAAGGCACACAGAATAGATCTCTGCGTGCCTCTTTTTTTCTTCTAAACTATCCTGAAATCAATACGGCCGGAACCCGATAATTTCACGGACTTCCGCTAATGTTTTAGCGGCGCTTTCGCGGGCTTTTTCGGCTCCCATGCGGGCTACTTTCTCCATGTATTCCTCGTTGGAACGGATGTCGATAATCTTTTTCGCGGATCGGTGCACAGAAGTTGTTGATATCTTCGCCAACTGCTTTTTCAAATCTCCGTAACGGATCTCGCAATTGTTATATTTCTCATTGAAGAAATCGAAAGTATCTTTTGTCGATACGATCTCCATCATCGTAAACAGATTGGCAATCGGTTCGGGTTTCACACTGTTCGGTTCCGTCGGACCTGCATCTGTCACAGCTTTCATCACCTTCTTCTTGATTGCTCTTTTCATCGTCGATCAGATAGATGGCATTGCCTTCGCTCTTACCCATCTTACCGGAACCGTCCAGGCCGGGCACTTTTACTGCCTTCTCTGTCAGGTGGAATGATGCCGGTTCGGGGAAGAAATCGACTTCAAACGTTGAATTGAAGCGGCGGGCAAAACGGCGCGCCATTTCCATATTTTGTTCCTGGTCTTTTTCCTACCGGCACTTTCACGGCTTTGTGGATGATGATATCGCCGGCCATCAAAGTCGGGTAAGTCAGCAAACCTGCACTTACGCTATGACGGTTTCCTTCGTTGAAGATTTCTTTTTCCACGTCACCTTCCGCCGTATTTACACGGTCGATATGAAGCATCTGACGCGCCTTATCTTTAAAAGATGTGGTACGCATCAGTTCGCCGATACCGGCATTCATATTGAGGTAGAGATACAACTCTGCCACTTCACGCACGTCGCTCTGTATATAGATAGTCGCCTTTTTCGGGATCGATGCCGCAGGCCAGATATTCAGCCAGGATTGTCTTCGCGCTGTTACGGATATTTTCCGGACGCGGATGTGTAGTCGGGAGTGCCAGTCTGCAATAAAGAAAAAGCAATTATACTCATTTTGCATTTGCAAAAATCCTTTTACTGCTCCGAAGTAATTCCCCAGATGCAAATTACCCGTTGGGCGAATGCCACTTACTACTGTTTCCATTTTCTAAATTCTTTATTTTATTCAAACAGCCGCAAAGATAGTAATTTTAGAATACAAAATCCGTTCCAGAAAGACGAATTGTCTTTCGTTTTCTCCTGCTCCAAAGTCATTTGGTTGCGCAGTTTCTTAATCAGTTTGGCATGTTTCTTTTTCTCCTGCCAGGTTATTCATCTCCCAAGGGTCGGCCTTCAGATTGAACAGTTGGGTGGTACGTACACCTTTTTTACATTATATTCGCACAGCTTCCATTCGCCATTGGATACGGCACGCTGGTTATCCATATAACTGTAATAGAGATAATCGCGCACCGGCTTGTCTTCTTTGATGGCGGGGACAAGGCTCACACCGTCTACCGAAGAAGGGATATTCGCACCGACCATCTCGCACAAAGTCGGGAAAACGTCGATCAGGTAACACAGCTTATCGCTCTTCTGTCCTTTGACGTCTTTGCCTGCCTGTTTAATCATCAGAGGTACACGGACACTATGTTCATACACATTCTGCTTGCCCATCAGACCGTGTTGTCCGACTGCCAATCCGTTATCGCCGGCAAAGACAATAATTGTATTTTCATATTCACCCGTTTCTTTCAAGGCTTTCACGATATCGCCCACACGGCGGTCCACATGGGGTGACCATGGCGTAGTATTCCATGATATGCTTCTTGATTTCGTCCGGCACACGGGGAATGGCGGCGAGTACCTCGTCACGGATCACCAGTTCGCCGTTGTCGAACGGATGCTTATCCATATAGTTCGGTGGCAACTGGATTTTGTCGAAGTCGTATTGGCGCATGTATTCGTCCGGCATAGTACGCGGGTCGTGCGGCGACATATAGGCAACGGAGAGGAAGAAGGGTTTGCCGGCTTCCTTTTTTGTTTTTCGATATATTCGACGGCATCTTCGGTAAAGATATCTACCGAGTGTTTGCCGGAGAGCATATATTCGCCTTTTTCATACGTAATGACATTGCTTTTTGCCCAATCTTTTTACGACAGGGCGTTTATTGCTATAGTCACAATCGGCATTGTAGTCGTAGAGCGGTACGTTCCAGTGGTCCCACATGCCACCGAAGTAGATGCCTTTGCCATCATTGAAGCAACGGTGCATTGCCTGATAGCCGTTATGCCATTTGCCGGTATGGAAGGAATTATAACCGAACTGCTGCAATGTTTCACCGATCAGTTTATGGTCTTCCGGAACAGTTGCCCCCTGCTTTTCAAGGTGTAGAGATATTTACCGGTCATCAGCATGGCACGGCTCGGCATACTGACGGCGCCGGAGGTTCCACCCATGATATGAGCGTTCGTAAAGACGGTACTTTCGGCAGCCAGTTTATCCAGATTGGGAGTGTGTATGTCCTCGACACCCAGGAAATCCATTGCTGTTCCACGCATGTCATCCGCCAGTATCAGGATGATGTTGGGATTCTTGTCGGCGGCAAACAGGCTGGTTGCTGAAAGCATGGCCGTACTTAATAAGGTTAATTTCTTATTCATAAAAGATCTGTTTTATGTTATGTGCTTTATATTTATTGCCATCCGAAGATAAATCTTTATTAAACAGGATGTTTTATTACTTGATTGCCTATGTAATCTGTTGCCGACGCTGTCGGCTAAATAAACGACAGTGTCGGCAAAGCTTTCGACAGTGTCAACAATATTGCCGACAGCGTCGGCAACAGATTACATAAGCAGATAAATAGAGTTACTTACCGGAGCTTAAGAATTACATCAAGGCGTAACCGGAATTACCCGGTAGCTTGTTCCCGCAGTAGTCGCAAATACTGTTTCGAAATATTCCTTCCCGTTGGAAGTTACCGGAGAAGACGATGCGATCTCCTTGCTTCCTCGCCTGATTGTTACCGGGACAGCTGTCCGCAAACGGCATTCGTTTCCTTTATTGGAAAGGAGGGTCGCCTCTGAGAGACTGCCTTGTTTCCATTGGCATCGCTATTTCGAAATTGCCACGTGCCTTCAGGCCGGATACGGCCCCCTCGCCCCATACATCAGGCAAGGCCGGCAATAACTGGATAAATCCGGCATGGCTCTGCATCAGCATTTCGGCGACACCGGCGGCATAGCCGAAGTTACCGTCGATCTGGAAAGGCGGACAAGCATCCAGCAAATTACTGTATAAACCTCCGCCGTTTCTTTTCTTCGGCCCGAACTGAACCGGATTGAATAAGTTCCTGATAATTTCATAGGCATGATTGCCATCCAGCAGACGGGCCCAACAGTTAATCTTCCAGCCCATTGACCAACCGGTAGCTGCGTCGCCACGCAAGTTCAATGTCTGTTCTACAGCCTTAAACAACTCAGGCGTTTTATCCGGTGTGATTTGGTCGCCCGGATAGAAACCGTACAGATGAGATAAATGGCGGTGTTGCGGGTCCTGCTCTTTAAAGTCGTACATCCATTCCTGCAACTGGCCGCGGCTACCTATCTGATAAGAAAGCAGTTTAGCCTGTTTATCTTCCAGTTCTTTGCGGAAATCGGTATCCAGGTTAAACATTTCAGACATTTGGATGGTCCGCTCGAATGTTTCACGAATAATCGCCATATCCATCGTCGGGCCCATACTCAAAGCGGTTCTTTCGCCACCGGGAGTAATAAACCAGTTCTCCGGAGAGACACCGACGGGAGTAACCAGACGGCCTTTTCCATCGTCTATCAGCCAGTCGGCAAAGAACTCGGCAGCCCCTTTCATCAACGGGTAAGCCGTATTTTTTCCAAAAATTCCTTATCACCGGAATACAGGTAATGCTCCCACAAATGGCTGCACAACCAGCCTTGTACCATCGGCCAGAAAGAAGCTGTCGGTACATTGTCGTTCGGCAAGGACTCTCGCCAGATGGAAGTGTTATGATGGGCCACCCAACCCCGACGACCGTACATGTCGCGGGCAGTCTCTGCTCCGGTTTCCGACAGTTCCTTAATCAGAGTAAATAAGGGTTCCTGACATTCCGACAGATTAGCAGTCTCTGCCATCCAATAATTCATTTCCAGATTGATATTCATAGTATATCCACAGTTCCATGGCGGAACGACTTCCTTATTCCAGATTCCCTGTAAGTTCAACGGCTGGCCGCCGGGACGCGAACCGCTAATCATCAGATAACGACCGTACTGGAACAGTAAGGCGGACAGAGCCGGGGTCAGCTTTTTCATCAAAACGGATAATACGTTCGTCGGTAGGTAAAGCCAGTTGTTCTGGTCTGATACCAGCTTCAGTTTTACCCGGTCGAACAAATTCCGGTAATCATCCAGATGTCTCTTTTTCAACTCTTTGTAATCATAGGCAACAGCCTTATCCAATATACCGGCAGCTTTCTGAGCCGGGTCTATACCTTCCAGGCTCGGACTTTTATCGTAACCGTTATAGCTGGTAGCCAGACTCATGACGAAATAAACTTCATCCGTTCCGCTAACATGTATACCTGAATCTGTGATTTCGCAAGTACCACCTGAAGGTAAAACAGGCTTGATCTGTGCCTCAAACAACATTCCTTTGTTGTCTATCTCTTCACCGTATAATACACGTTTATCAAACTTCCGGTTGCCTTTCTCATCGTACAGCCCGGATGTTTATGCTGGTCGCCCCAGCTTTCCATCTGTTCGAACGTGCGACGTTCCACATATCCGGGAGCCTTGCCTTGTACGGCCAGACGGTCGTTCTTGCTTTTTTTGTACAGCAGTCGGATGCTCCGATGTGAAATTGAGGGAAATATCAATCCCGTCCGGCTTATTACTTTTCAGGCGGACAACAATTACATTCTCCGGATTCGACGCAAAGACCTCACGTTCATATGCTATGCCGTTCTGCACATAACGCGTACCGGCTATGGCATCCGATATATTCAGGTCGCGCTTGTATTCGCTGACTTCACCGGATTTATTGTTCTTAATATGAAGATCGGCAAAGGTTGGTAATACTGATGCAAACGTCCCAGCCAGTTTTCACATACCAGGTCGGTTGCTTCTTTATATATTTTTTCTTTTTTCATCAACCCCACCACTTTGTCGAACATCTCCGGGGTGACCTTTATATCTTTGAAGATGACCGAAGGCTCTCCACTGTATAAAGTATTTTCATTCAACTGTAACTGTTCCGAGTCTACACCTCCGAACACCATAACACCTGCATGACCGTTCCCCTATGGGCAAGGCTTCATTCCAGTTCTCCGCCGGGCGATCATACCATAAAGACAATGGCTCTTCCCTTGGTGTTTCCGCACACGCAACAAAAAAGCGAATACGAACAAAAAAAATAAGATAAAATGCGCATAATGATGATATTAGAATTATAATTGATAAAACAATGTCTCCGGACAACAAAAAAGTAGTTGTTTTCCGGAGACATCAAAAGCTTTTTAAACCATTTTCAATCAGAGCAGGTCTAATTCACCTATTGTAAACTGTCCCTGTGCCATTTCTGTTATATATCGAAACGTACATAACGGGCAGAGACTGACTTCTTGAAATAATGGTACCGTTTGCTCGGATCGTTAATCAAATTACCGAATTCAAAACTTTCCACCGTTCGCCAGTTTTTGCCATCATCGCTGACTTTAAAAGTTCCTTTTGTCACTCCCCTTTAAAATCTTTGCCGGTCTGTGGTTTGTAGGCAAACCCATTCAAATCCTGATTATTACCCAAATCTAAAGCAAGAAGGGACGGATTACTACCCCCTTTTGCATCCAACAACTTCCAGTCTTTCTTGATCAACCCCAGTCGTTCACCGGACACAGTTCCTTTCTCACCATGTAAAACAGCCACGGCTTTCAGTTCGCAACGATCCAGCTGCACAGGTTCCGTATATTCGGCGGATGCTTCAGTCGGCTCTGTTCCGTCAGTCGTATAATAGATCTTATAACCGGCGTTCAGGTTTCCGGCGGCATTCTCGCCATGAGACTTCCACCCGAAGTCCTGCAATTTGGGTTCGATCGTAACCATTCCGTTCATATCCTGCCGGAAACCCAACTGAGGCGGACGGGATTTATAATAATGGGCGGATATATGGCTGATAGCCGGAGTCTGACGCGATTCCAATAAACGGAAACGAAGTTTATCGGTTGTTATTTCCGGAAAACGAAGTATGCGTTTATATCCGATATTGGTGGAAACGGCAATCTCTTTCCAGGCACCGTCGATCCAGGCATCTACCGCATGTTTTTTCCACACGCTCCCCATTCGTCGCAATCGCTTCCTGAAGCATGATACGGTTGATCGTTACCGGAGAAGGCATCTTAACAGTGAACTCCTTATCTTTCATCAACAAATAAGTATCCTCTTTTTCCATCCAACACCTCTTTCGGTCCTTTGGCTCCAGCCAGCAAATTCGTACCATATGTTTCACGGATACGTTTACCGGTTTCCTTCAACGATTCGACATCCCTGGGAGAGAATTTCCCATCACGGTTAGGCGGTATATTCAGCAGGAAGGTCGAGTTTCCACCAACTGCCCGTTCATATATATCAAATACGTCATCGGCACTTCTAACCTGCTGATGTGTATCGTCCCGGTAAAACCAACCTTCGCGGATGGATGTATTGGTTTTCAGCCTGTTGATAATGAAGATATTTTCCTTTATACAATTCGTCACGTCCACCCAATACGGCATCTGTCATATCGGCAAACTGCGTCATGGTATCCGGATCTGCCGGATAAGGAACTACATTCCATTCGGTCGGTCTTGTTCCTCCGGCTTCGTTACCACACCAGCGCACATCTTCGCGACCGAAAATAACGGCATCCGGAGCCAACTTATGAATCAGTTCTTTTCCAGGCAGGATAGTTGTAGGTCTGTCCGCCTTTCCGCTTCGGATGGGCACCATCGAACCAAACTTCGTGTATAGGACCATATTCTGTCAAGACCTCAAACAACTGGTTCAGGAAATATTCATTGTAATCATCCACTACAAATTCAAATTTCGTTTGATTAGCGAACGGCCTGCCGGGAACTTCGCGCGGGATGGTCCGTTTAGTGTATTTACTTAGATTTCCATATAAACCATCCGGGCTTTCTATCTGGAACAAATCGGCAGGCGAAAGATAAACACCTAACTTCAGTCCGTATTTCTGACAAGAAGCCGACAGGTCTTTTTCAGAACGTCTCCTTTTCCATCATCAAAACCGGAAGACATAATCCCGTGCTTTGTGTACCGACTCTGCCACAACACAAAGCCATCATGGTGTTTCGCAGTCAGGATAACCATTTTCATCCCGGCAGCTTTCATCGCCTCACACCATTGATCGGTATTGAGCTCTTTCAGATCGAATATTTTAGGATCTTCCATACCGTTCCCCCATTCCATCCGGGTAAACGTATTCGGCCCGAAATGAATAAAAAGCAATAAATTCATTTTTGCAGTGCAGCCAACTGGTTCGGAGTCGGAACAACATGGGCCGCCTTTTCAATGATGAGTTCCTGACTGTCCCCCTCTTCAATCTTAATCGTATTTTTGAAAAGGCATACCTCCTTCTTCTTGCGTTTGCGAACATGCTGTAAAAAGCATTGTCCCAAGCAGAAAAAGAATAGATTTTTTTTTCATGTGTGTTTATTATGATATGATAATTTGATCAAAAATACAGTATTAATCTTTGACTTAAAAATAAGTTACAAGAAAAATCAACGCAAAGGTTTGCAGAAAGGATTACCAATAATCTTTTTCTAAATGTTATCTACTTACAGTTACTTAATTTCAGAAATTAATGAAAGCTACATCCTTTTATGTGCTGACACCATACTTCATACCCCTTTGTCGTCAGATGCAAATAATCTCCTCCGTATAGTTCCGTTTTCAACTCACCATTCTCTTGAGTAAACCAAGGTGTTGGGTTCACATACAGAACATCCCCCCCAAATTTTGTAGTTTCAGTAACTGATGAATAGCATCACATTTCTGCCGTCTTTCAGATTCTTTCTCCAACCCGACCGGCAATAATCCAAACAGCACAATCTTAGAATCAGGAAATTCTCTTTTACTTTCCTGAACGACAGATTTTAGACCTTCCGCTATATCATTTACCTGATGTCCGGCAATAATATTATTTACACCTATTGTTATGAAAACGTAAGCCGGTTCCGATTTTTCCATAGCCGCCATTTCCGGATACGCCAAAGCAATGTCTCCGTTCTGTCACCCGATATGCCGGCAGACTCCCAACGCAAATGGGTAAAACAGCTATCTGCCGCGGCTTTTCCCTGGTTTGTAAGTAACAAGCCGGCGGTTTCCACCAAACCCCTTGCGTTATGGAATTACCTAAAAATAGAATATCCAACTTCTGCGAAGATGTTATTTGAGATATTTCTTCTGAAACAGCATGCCAATCGGCACCCTCTTTCCACCCGGCTCCGCTTCGATATTCATTTCCACATATCGGATGTGTACAAGGATTAGGATCATAATTTTCCGGCTTCAGATATTCATATAATTTTTTGAGCGATCCGTCCGGCTCCGATAGAAGAAGGATGAAGGCAGTCCGGCATTAAGGATGCATCATATTCATTCCCCATCAAATCATAAAGATCTATATATTCGAGTTTTTCTTTTCGGGCAATCTCTTCTATAACCGGAACCAAAGCAGATCGAATCACACTGTCTTTTTTATAGGTGCTGCCTCCGGTAAAAAAACAACGAAGAGGAGACAAAAAAGAATAATTCGTGGCTTTGAAGTCAGTTTGCTAAAACTTCGGATAAGCTCTAAATAATTTGATTTGAAATCTTGTTGATAACAAATATTCTGGGGTTTGGAATCGTTCGTTCCTAATTTTATGAAAACAATATCCGGGCTGTAGGCAATCGCCTGTTTATACGCTTCAGTCTGCACATAAAGGATAATCCCTTCATGAAAGGCTGTCGCTCCATTGCTTCCGAAATTACGTACTTCGTATTTATCCCCTAAATATACCTGCAATTGTGCCGGATAACTATTTTTTTCTCTCGCGGTTTACAATTCCAGCTCCATAGGTGATACTATTCCCGACACACGCAACTTTAATCTTTTGCCCAAAACAAAAAACTGGAGAAAAAAAATATGGCAACTATAAGTAGAAAATTAACCAACTGTTTCATAATAAATACATTTCTATTTCGTTAAAAGATCCTTTTTGAAAGGGAGCAACCGGTAACCCTTGTTTGCTAAATATATTTCCTACTGTTGCATCATCAAAACAATAACGAACGGTAACCGGTCGTTTGATACCTGGTGCATACGCTATCAAACGGCTTTCTTTTTATATTGGCTTTAGCCTCTACGAAAACACCATCCTCACCAGCTATTTGCAGACCTTTAACCACTTTGCCTGTACAAATCAATCCTTCTTCTGCATGGCTAAAAGTAAGGATTACCCGATCCTTTTCTATTTCTGCATGAGTTAGAAAAAGGGCTCCGGACTTCCTTATCCGACATCCCGTAGTTTTCTTTTTAATGCTATATCTCCCAACCGTATCCCAACTTCCTGTTTAGGGCAGGATGTATATTTCCATATTCCCCGATATCATTGGTGACAACAACTTCCGTTCGTGGAACAGTACGCGCCACCAACTCTTGCGCTTCACGTATTAAAGCCGGACCATTATCGGTCGATTTATAATTATAAGGCGCAATCTGCACTTGAAAAAAAGGGAATTCCTTATCAAATCCCTTACGCCAGGTCTGGATTAGTTGTTTCATCAGCATGGCATACAGTTGCGCTGCATCTCGATTGGATTCTCCTTGATACCAGATAACACCGGCAATCCGATAAGGAAAAAGAGGGGCTAACCATGCTGTTGTAGAGCACTCCAGCCTCGACTGGCCACCAAGGATTCTTTTCTGCTTGCTGTAAGCTTTTGTTGTTCCGGCGTATCGGGAACAAGTTCTTTCGGTATCAAACCTCTGCCGGTGTTCCTCCCCCAAGCTGAAACGATCAATCCGATCGGAACATTCAACTGCTGATGTAGATGCCTACCAAAAAAAATAAGCGACGGCACTCCGCTTTTGCATGACCGTCGGTGTACAAATCTCCCATACAGCCCGACAATCGTCTTGTAACGTTCCACTGGCTTGTTTAGCTAAACTGAAAAAACGAATATTCGAATAATTGGCAGCCCCGATCTCTTCCTGTTGATTGGTTATTCCGTTACCGGAAGCCCACTCCATATTTGATTGGCCACTGCATGCCCAAACTTCTCCCAACATAACATCTCTCAATAAGACCTCATCGTTACTATTTTTTCGAAAAAGACCCTCAAAGTATAAGGTCCGCCATAACGGGTGGTTTTTAAATTTTTCCCTTCCACCGTCCATTTTTCATCGACAACCACCGAAGTTGTATCTTCCGGTGACCAACTACCTACGATTTTCACCGTAGTACTAGCTCTTCCCCCCATCCCCAAATAGGGACGGAATCTTCTTGTTGCAAGACCATCTGATCCGAAAAAAGAGAAGGTAAAGAGATCGGGGTATGCGTTTGGGCCTTTACCCCTAACGAATACCCAAGAAATAAAATAATCAGACTTTTTAAAACAATTCATCTTATGCTATTTTTATGGTTTCTTTTTTCATTTTATTCTTTTTCAAATATCACAACCTTCAATCCGTAAACTTCACAAACATATCATCTATTACAGATACCAACGGATACACTCCAACCGAATCACCCAATCCTACTTCCTGGGGTGTGGGCGGGATAAAGTTGGCATTCGTTCCCTTCACATCAGCCCCCTTCCGGGTCAATGTCACAATCGCATACAGCGGTTTGTCGAACATCATGGAATAGGCCATTAAGGAATACTTCTTGTTAATCTCTTCCGAAAACCGCTTCTCCGTCATGGTCTTTTCCCCGATCCATACGTATGAAGCACTGTTGATCTGCATATATTGAATACCGTTGATCTCTTTCGTGTAGTTACTATGGTTGTGTCCGCTAAAGGCCAACACCACCTTTTTTGAAACCGGCACGTTCGTTTTCCTGTTCCAAAATAGCACGAACCTCAGCCCCATTCTTCAATTCGCTGTCCAAACTTTGGTGCGAGAACAAAATTGTCTTCAACTTAGTAGCCGCCAAATCTTTTGCCAACCAATCCATTTGTTTCTTTATCCAGATACGAGTGGTTGCTCAGCGGATACTTTCCGTAATTCGCATGATCATAATGGTGTATATCCTTACCATCCGAATAGTTGTTGCCATCCAGTACCACAAAATGGAAACCCTCCTTGTCGAACGAATAATAGCGATGCGGTATATGTATTCCTTCACATACTCATCCACGCTATAGCGGTCGAGGTCGTGATTGCCAATCGCATGATACTTTTCTCCCTCAAAGCTGTTCCAAATATCCCAATATACTTGGTTCGTGCTATCCAAGCGACAGAAATCGCCCAGTTCAATGATAAAATCCACATTCTCATCCTGAGCTGCCTTAATGAATGCTTCAACTCGTTCCTTCCCACCCGGGGGAACATCCGGAGCATGGAAGTCGGATGCTATGGTAAACCTTACCGGAGTTTCCTTTTTTTGTACAAGAGGTAGCCCCCATTCCCAACAGGGCTACCATCACACACCAATACATTAACTTAAAGAAATTCATATCATTTATTATTTTGATTTATTTGCTGATATTGTTTTTGAAAGAATAAACTGAACCGACTCACCATCAAACGCATAAGGGACTTTCATGCCTTCTGGTGTCACAACCACATCTATCTCATGTCCCATTTGCTTTAAAATCCGTTGAGCCTTCAAAGTGTTCTTGTCGTTCGGGACAATTTTCGTATCATGTTCATCCGTCAAGCTGATTACATGGCGAAGCGGAATCTTGGCTTTGGCTATCGGGGCTAAATTATCAATAGGATTCCCTTGATAAGCAACTGCCTCCTGGTCGTTGGCAAAGCCATAATACTCTTTCAACTTCGTCCAATTGCCCGCAGAAGGTTTCCAAGCCATCGGCCAAGTCTTGAAATCCATTACCGGCCCCTCACCATAAATACAAGCGACCCGTTCCGGATGCCGTACCGCCCAACGATAGGCAGAAAGTCCGGCACGAGAAACACACCCCAAAGCACATTTCTCCGGCAAGCTGAAATGTTTGCGAGCAATGGCATACAGGCTATCCATCAAGTTTAACCCATAATCCGCACCACAAACATCATACGAATTGATAGCAACTACATATATCCCTGCCTGAAGCAACATCTCATTCATTTCACAATGAAAACCATCCCCAAAGTCCTGTATCCGCAAAATCCAAGGGCGACCCTCAGCCGGTGTCTTCGGTTCCGCTACCCAAACACGAAATTCATTCAATTGAGATTCATGAACATTGAAGCCACGCCATGAACCATTCTTTACTCCTCCCGTTGTAACCCAAGGACTATCGGCCAGATTCCCGGCCTCAAACGCCTCATCCGGCCAAGGAACAGACTGACCAGTAGCCTTAAATATCGGGCGTTGGCCACCTACACTACGCAGGTAGTCACCCAACTCTTTGGACAGTTTTTCCACCCGTTTCGGTTCTTGAACGGACAAATCATGCTTTTCACTAATATCTTCCGTATATTAAACAACTCCTTACGACCTGTCTCATAATAATAGATCAACTTCCAATCCCTTTACGGATGGAACAAGTCGCTCCGATACCCGGCCCAACCGGTCCCCAGTTGTTCGGAAAGTTCCAATAAAGCGAACGTCCTTCAGACGGATTTTTTTTTCCCTTCCCGGTCAACAATGGGACAAAACTTTTCCCATCAATCACCTGAGGCGTTTCCGGCATGCCTATATGCGCCATCTCCAACAGCGTCGGATAGAAATCCTCTATCATCAAATAGTCGTCACAAGATGTTCCGGCTTTTGTCACCCCCGGCCACGACACAATCATCGGTTCGCGAATCCCCCTTCGTAAGCCGAACCTTTGCCACTATTCAACGGCCAGTTATGAGTATTGGGCTTTCCACTTCGCACACACTCGGCTCGACACTCAAACCACCATTGTCCGACATGAAAATGACAATCGTATTATCAGCAAGGTCATTCTGTTCCAGATAATCCATCAAGTCGCCCAAACTTTTATCCATTCCCTCAACCAACGTGGCATAAGCGGCATCGCGTTTATCGATCCCCCGGTCCAGATACTTCTGATAAAAACGCTTGTCCGGCTTTACCGGTACATGTACTGCATAATGAGACATATACAAGAAAAAAGGCTTTCCCTTATCGCGCTTATCCAACTCTGCCAAAGCCTCTCGTGTAATCGCTTCGGTCAGGAAGACATCCGTCCCGTGGTATTTCTCCAAACCGGTACAGCCCAAATACTCTTCTCCTTACTTCCCGGAAAATCCCCCATAGTTATCTTCTCCCAAGTAAGAACCCGGACCGCCACAAGCATGTCCGGCAATATTTACATCAAATCCCAAATGTTTTCGGATCCTCACCCGGTGTACCGATCGCACCGAAGTGGGCCTTTCCCGCAATGAATGGTATAATAACCGCCCTCCTTCAAAACCTGTGCCAAAGGCAAGACCTTGGCAAGTACGCTCTATACCCGGGTGTCTGAGTGATACCATTTACATTCCATTGGGGAAAATCCAATACTTTGTGTTTGCTATCCACCTCCTGGTTCTTATGCAACGTCCAGTTGGTCACCCGATGGCGAGCCGCGTTCATACCCGTAAACAAACTGGCACGAGAGGGAGAACTCACACTACAAGCATACGCCGAAGTAAACTTCACCCCTTGTTTAACCAACCGCTTCATATTCGGTGTATGAAACATCCGGTTAAACGGTGTTTCCTGTTCCCAAAACGGAACGGAAGTATCTTGCCAGCCCATATCATCTACCAAAAAACAACACAATATTGGGTTGTTGTGATTGAGCTGACAACAAAAAACGAAGTCATTGCAGACAATCCTGATATAATAATTTTATTTTTCATTTGCTTCCTTGTTTATATATTGTATTCCAACTGCACTCCTGTCGATCGAACAGGTGTACGTCGTTCGATCGAGTAAATAATTTGCATGTACCCTCCCCCTCATCGATATTCCAGCCATGCCGTAGCTTTTGTATCCGTATCAACTGAAAAACGAATCCAACGAGCCTGAAATCCGTCAGGAAATTCATAGCTCCATTCTTCTCCAGCCTTTACTGGCAGTGTTTTTGTAATCCATCCAGTCACCGTTTCCTGTCGGATCCACTTCTATGGTAAACGTGACATCCTTATCGACTGATGGGATAAAAACCAATTGCCTCCTGTCATAAAAACCGATCAGATACGGATCGGACGGGATATTCGCTTTTACTTCCGTATCTTTCCACGGTCCACCTTTTGCCAACAGGTTTTCCCAACTTCCACAAATCGTCGATCACTCCGACCCATACGGCAGCTTTTACCATCGTTGGAAACAATGACATGTTCATTATCTTTCCTTCTTCCGGATTCACCCCCGTCAAGACAAGCATTCCACGATAGGAAGCATAGTCATTGATTCGATAGCTGTGTGTCGATATCGGACGTATTTTTGGCATAACCGTCCGCATTCTCAGCAGGCAGCTCATAGAATGTACCCATACAGGAAAATAAATCACGTTCGGTCGCCACCTCACGACAAACACGTAATTTGCCCCCTGACCAGTCAGCGATGTATAGGCCTCATCGCCCAAAGGCAAACGCCACCTGCGCCCCAAATCGTCGACAACTAAAACGGAACTATTCTCTATGGAAACGACCTGTTGCGGGATGGCAAATTTAGTACGAATAAAATCGGCTGTTGCAGGATCCTTTTTCCGGATAAGCTCCAGTTTATCACCCATCTCATAATAACCGATTTCCACCTCTTTTTCCATTCATAACCGTATTCGCCAATAGTCCCAATGCACGGCGATTGCCTCCCAGTCCATAAAGTAATCCTCCTATCATATTATTTTCCGCAGCGACAACCAATCCCTTTATACATATCGTCTGGTTCCGTTGGACGACCATCAGGAGTGGTGTAAGAGAAACTGGCTGTCGCCCATGTGTTTTTATCGGCTTTCACACGAATCCATTCCCCTTTATCACCAGCATCAAAGACCACATAGGCTGCTTTTCCGGGATTTACGGTTACAGACTTCAATATTTTCCACTCATTGCTACCAGTTTTATCCACTTCATACGTAAAAAAGTCACGGGCTGTTTACCTTCATTCTTAATCCATCCGGCACGATTTTATCCAACCAGCAAACAAAAATGGTTCGGAGGCTTCATTCGCCTTTATGCTCTCTTTTGCCCAAACAGCCCCCTTCGGCTGTTGCCGGACCTAATTCATCCGGCTTCGAAAAAAAGAGGTAAACCACAGATTGGAATTGGATTGGCCGGGACCTTCTATATTTCCTTTTGCCTTACGTTTATTCAGGAATTCTTTCTGAGCTGAGTCATCACATCCGAAAACAAGCTGATCGTTCCAACGGGTGAAATCACCGATAACCTTCAGATAAGCAGAACGCGGACGGATACCGGCACTGTTATCTGCCGTAAACTGGCCGGGGAAACGCCAGAACATACCATGCATCGTCATCAGATAATCAGGTTGAGACTCTGTCCCGACATTCCGAATACGCGGCCATTCTGTATTCCATCCATGCGCACCATCATAGCTATGGCTGGCTTTCGGAAGGCGATAGAAAGACCAACCTTTCTTCGCATCACGTACTCCCAGTAAAACAGACTTATGGTCCCAACCCGTAGACCACAACGGGTCTGTCTCTGGATTCGTATTTCCATAAATGCCCCCCGGACCTGTTACTTCCGTAAATTGATTCCTCCGAACCGTTTTCCAGTCTTTGCCATTCCATTCAGCTAAAACACCGGCTTTTACATCAAACTTTTCAATGCTTCAGCCGTACCTTCTCCATTATTGGAAAAAACAGCAACGCCTTGTCCCGAATAGAAACCTTTTCCATGTACACCCGGCAATACATCATTCGTATCATCCTTTATACCTTGCTTGCTATTACCGTCCTGATATAATTCTTTTTACTTCCAACGTATTGACATCCACCTCATAAAAACCCTCTTCCATCGTACCGTAATAGATTTTACGGGCAGGATCCGTCAAATGACGGGCATTGCCGGTATGACGTCCCGGCATCGTCTTCCAAGGGATTACCCTCACTTTACCTGTTTTTATCAATGGCATACGGACCAATAAAAAGCTGGTTACTTTCCGGATGAACCATGCGGTTGGCAGGTGTTCCTCAATGCTTTCTTCCCGTACAAGCTGACGGTAATCCGGTATTATTTCATACAATTTATCCGAAGATCCATTGGGTAGATGCGGACCATACGTTATGACCCATAACCGATCGGCCCAAGGAACCACTGCACCGGTTCCGCATTCTCCTTCCTGATTATAATAGGCCAGACGGGGATATATGCCGGATATGGAGTCGGAGCCACCTGGGGTCTTTTGCCCCGAACACCCAATCATCCCCAGCAAAGCCGTCGTACACAATACATTATTCCATTTTATTTTCATCTTAACTATCAGTTAATTCATTAAAATCAATCCATGCAAAAACTCCACTTCAAAAATCATATACAACCATTTCCGTTCCAGTCAATCGAGTAAATAATTTTGTACTCCGACTTCTGTCTATTTCCCTACTGATCAAATACAACTTTAAAAACAGTTGCATATTTATTAGGACGTAAAGATGGGATATTCAAAACAAGAGCATCTTCCTTTTTGTATAAATTCTACAGCCTGTTCTTTTTCTAACATACATATCTTTTTGATCTTTTGGGTGTTGTATGCCGTTTTGTGTCCCAATACCGGCAGTTTAATACTTCCTGTACTCGGATTCAATACAAAAACATAAAGCACGTTCCCTTTAGTCGTAAAACGGACTTCATCATGCCCATACAAAGGGCTGCTGATCGTTCGTTCATTGAACTGTTCATTTTTTCCCCCTTCTAATTTTCTCAATGCTTCCAAATCTGTCTCCGATGGATTTTTCTTATTTTTTAAATCTCGAATAATAGAATTCAGATTATCCCCGTACACTTTCCAGGGTTTGCTGCCATAAATAGCCTCACTGTTGAGATTCACCCATGCACCCACTTCATCTAAAAATAGCTTTGTGGTCTTCCGGCAAAGTTCCATCCGGACGCAGTTCCCATTTAACAGCAAATTGCCATTTTTACTATTCATGTCGACCAACATCTCAATGATCGTACGAGCATTATGCCGTAACGGCCTTTCTGTCTTGTAAAAACCAACTGTTCGGCGTCAACGTACCTTGCCAAACATCGGGCAAAATCTCATTGGCACCACCACATTCTATATCCTTTATCGTGGAAGGTTCGTTTGAAAACTTTCCGGCAACCAAACCGTCAATCTTCCCTTTTTTTACGTAAAAGATGATTGTAATAAACCGTACATAAATCTTTCCCATAGTCACCATAAGGGAAACCGTAACCATCAAACCATAACATATCCACGTCATACTTAGTAACCAGTTCCGTATGACGTTGTACCCAATTTCGTTTCACACCTTCTACCCACTCCGATGTCCGTTTTGCCGGAGGCAGACCATATAAATCCGCCGGATCCAATCCTTCCCACCATTTACCGATGCCATCTTCTTTTGTCATATTCCCGTCATAAGGAATATTGGCATATGGGCCAGTTTCATCATGTCCGAAAGCCGGAAGCCACCAATCCATAAAACGATCGTCATGGGAAGTCACACCAAACGGTAATTCCTGCTTTTTGCTGCTTTTTTCAAACTCCGCGACAATATCCCGTTTCGGTCCTACATTAACCGAGTTCCAAGGATGATAAGTAGAATTAAAATTATCGAAATGGTCATGATGGTTTGCCATAATCAAGAAATATTTAGCACCCAGTTTCTTAAAATACACCATCAACGAGTCTGCATTCAATTTTTCAGCTTTCCAAGCATGAATCACATCTTTAAATCCTTTTTTTTCTGAAGGATGCCCGTAAGTCTGGCAGTGATAAGGATAAGCATTTTTGCCCCATGTTTCATTTTTCACATCCGGCATATACATGTGACGAGCGTACCACCCGCCACCCTGTGCCGGTTGAGATTGAGCTCCCAATGCAACCATATCCCGAAACGAGCTTTTTCAAACCAGTCCGGACATTTAAAACGCTCACGCAATTCCTCCCAACTCAAATCCCTTTTTGGGATTATTCTGTATAGCATCCATTTTATGAGAACTGTTCCCTTGTGCAGACAAACAGGAAACAAAACTTAGAAAAATAAGGGAAACAAAACTTTTTCTTCTTTATACCTGAATAGTTAAATATATTCTTCATGGTTGTATGAATTTACAGTGTAAAAACGTTCATTGATTCCCTCTTTAGTATACAATAGATATTTCAGAGAGATCAATGAACGTTTTTTTAACTTCAACAATTATTCTGTTGCAGAAGCACCGGCGGTTTTTTAGGCCAGTATGGATTCTGATACAAAGGAGATGAATCCAAATTTACTGTACCGTCACTTCCCTGAGAAGCAGTCAACATGATTTCGTATGCTGGAATCGGCGTCAGATAATTCGCTTTACTCCAGTTATATCCATTATAAACTTCATTGTTTTCTTTGACAATCTGATAAGGACGTAAATATCTACTGTCGTTGCGTGATGATACATTGGCCAATTTGGCCCCTCCCGATTCAATCAATAAAAGATTCTCCCGTTTTCGCATCAACATATTTCTCATCTTTATACATTTCATCCCACAAGTTAAAACCTTCGATCACATAATTCTTCACCTGATCCAACGCTCTCCAACGACGCAAATCATCCCAACGCAAGTTTTTCACCCACAAATTCATTTTCGTCTTTCCCTACGGATATTAAACAGCGTTGCATCCACCAACTGACCGGCAGAATATGTCCCCCCATCATTTTCTTTTGAAAGATCGGTTGCTTGAATAGTCTTGTTGAAATCCGGATCTACACCAGCACGTTCACGAATAGCACGCCAATAAGCCTGAGCCGTACCATCCAAAGACCTTTTTTTTCATATAACAAGCCTCCATATAATTCAGGTAAGCCTCTGTGGCACGGAAAATGATACTACCATAAGAACAAACCATACCTGCCAAAGGTGATTGCAAAGGATCATAATTATAACATTTACGCAATGCATAACCAGTTACCTCCTTTTTCGGTTTGTGCGCCTAAAATATTAGGAGCACCTTTTTCCATCTTAGAATCTAATACAACGAGATTTGTCGGATCCACCAAGAACAATTGCAATCTCTCATCTCTATCAGCCTTTACATCCTGAATCGTCTTGTCGCCATGATAACCAGAATTGGCAGCATACCAAGGTAAACCATTCTTCATTAAGAAACCATCTACATACCCCTTGGTCAAACCATAATCATTACCTGTACGCAGACAAGGACCAACAGCATGCAATACATTCATTTCCTGGCTATAGGATCTCCAAAATAGGATCTCATCATATCCACTCATATCAATAGCCGCAAACATTTCAAAAATAAGGGTTCCAGCCATCAGCGCTAACCGAAGGATTTGTCACACCTGAATTTTTTGTGTCAGAGACACCACATCTGCCACCTCTTTGGATGCTTCCATGGCTTGTGTCAAGAAATAATCAATTTCTGAATTGATATCGATGGTAAATCCATTATTATAACTCACTGATGCACCCGGCCAATCAGGGCCACCGGTACAAATGGAGTACCTTGGTGGTAAGTCAACCAGCTGGCTTCATACAATGCCACTCGCGACTTAATTAACTGAGCAACCGTACTACTCAATCTGTTCTTATTTTTAAATGTCGGTTGCATCAACATAATGGCCGAATCCAAATCCTGAATGATAAAACGAGCCACTTCATTTCTTGGAGCACGTTTACTGGCTTCTACCAATAATCCCTGATTATCGACCAACGTAGACTTAACTATCGGAAAATCACCCATACAACCTCAATTTCTTAAAAAATACTCCCATGCTCCAAAAAATACATTTCACCAATATAATGCCTGATATTTGTTTCATCCCCTTCAATCGTTCCAGCCTGCCAACGAGGTAGTACCTGTTCAAAGAAATAATTGGCATTACGGATAGCTTTAAATGAATAATCGCTCGTGCCACCACTTTCGGCAGCTTTATTAGGTACCCTTCTATTACCCGGAACCCACCAGTCATAACTGGCACTTGTAGATGCCATATTATCGGTGTGCATATCTTTTTATAGTCCCGGCATCCCATCCGGAATGAGTCTCGAAAACCATACTGTTTCCATCATCATCATACGAATAGGATTTAAGACTATAACTAGCTAGTTGGTCTTCTTTTTTGTCAGATAAACATCTGGAGTCACCTTATCTAACGGTGCTCTATCTAAAAAATCATCACAAGAAAAGAAAAAAGCACTACCGGCAATCAAAGAAGACACCGTTATTATATTTTTTTATTTGTAGTTTCATGTTTTTCATTTTTAAAAGTTAATATTCATACCTACCGAATAGGTTCTGGACAACGGATACACTTTACCCATTTTATCACCTGTATCACCCAAAGCTTCCGGATCGTAATATCCATGCAAGCCTGTTACAGTAAATAAATTATCACCTGAGAAGTAAAGGCGTAAATGCTGTAAACCAATCTTATTGACCCAGGCTTTCGGGAAGGTATATCCCAATTGCAAATTCTTCAAACGGAGATAAGCGGCATTTTGCAAATAGCGAGTTTGATCTTGTTGGTTCTTTCCGCCTTGATCAAACAACGGACGCGGATAATAAGAATCAACATTCGCTCTAAAGGATCACCTTCCGGACGGAAGAAATCCCAATGGTAATCAAATCCGACAGAATGCCATTGACCATTTTTAGCTCCCCCAAAAATAAGGGCCGGTCAACAGATAATCACGCTTAGCTACTCCCTGAAAGAATAAACTCAAATCGAATCCCTTCCAAGAACCATCCAATGTAAGACCGAAGCGATAACGAGGCGTACTGTTTCCAATGATTTTCTTATCACCCGGATCACCTAATGTACTTGAACCTGCATCGATTTTTCCATCGTTATTTAAGTCTTTATACATAATATCACCGGCTGCCCATTGAGAACCAATAGTTTGTCCCTCATTCGGAAGAGAAGCTAAATGTTTATCCATTTCTTCCTGTGTTTTAGCAATACCGATTGTTTCATATCCCCAAAGTTCACCACTCATTTTACCGGCATACCATTGAGAATAGATTCCGTTTTCATTCGGATAACGAGTCACTTTTTCTCTTGTTGTCTGACAAAACAAACTTAACACCATAAGAAAAAGTCGCCTACTTTATCTCGCCAACTTACATCCAAATCAAATCCATACGATTTCATATCAGCGTTGTTCATTTTCGGAACACCGGTACCTAAAATAGAAGGAAGTTCAGGAGCCGGACCTACCATATCTTTGGTTTGACGTACATAATACTCAAAAGAACCAGTCAAACGATTATTGAATACCCCCAGTCCAAACCAACATTCCATGATTCTACTGTTTCCCAAGTCAGCATAGTACTTACCAATCCCGGAGCATAAGACAAATTACTCTTTTTTTTTCCATCAATAAGCCATCCACCCGCCTGTGTCTTAAATGGTACAGTCAAATAGAACGGATACAAATCTTCGGTATTCGTATTACCCAATTGCCCCCAAGAACCTCTAAACTTTTAAAGTACTGATATACTCTTTCAAATTACCTAAGTTTTCAAAAAAGCCTTCACGGGCCACATTCCATCCTAAAGAGAAAGAAGGGAAAGTACCCCATCTTTGATCACCCAAGAAACGAGAAGTACCATCATGCCGCAAATTGAATTCGAACAGATATTTTTCCAGGAAATTATAATTCAACCGACCAAAGAAACCAACAGTAGACCAATGTGAATAACCTCCGCTTGTTCTCGGATTTTCTGTGGCAGTATTTAAAGTAGGAAGATCGGGGGGTTATCAAATTATCCATAACCCCTTTGACATCCCTTGATTTTCATCAATTCCGCATTAAAACCTGCCATTACTTTAAAATAATGACCACTATCAAACTGTTTGAAATAATCGGAATATAAGTTTCCTGTCAAATAATTATCCCGCCAAGATTGTTCCGTAACTTCTGTAGCACCAGCAGCACGACTACCGTCCAAAAGAACCATAAGCCATATCTCCTGCGGCATTTATCCAAGGAATTGGCAATAACTCCGAATGATTCATACGATTAATGGTTCGCATATTTCCCTCAGCATAAATTTTCCAGTCTTTGATAGGTTCAATGGTTAATTGCAGCTGGTTATATGTCTGATCCTTTTGATCTATATTCCGACCTGCATAAAGCAATCGATTTATAATTGTCCCTCCATAATACCCATTATCATGATATTCCGGACAAGTTGGCCAAGTTCTTGCTATAGAATCATAAAATAAATCACCTAAATAGGATGGTTTATCATAATCCTCACGAATCCACTTCGAACCATAAACCAAAGTAACATATTTTGATAAATCGGCTTTTATTCGTGCATTAAGCGTATATCTTTTTAAAGTCGTCCGAATTATAGTTTATAAAACCATTTTGTTTCATAAAACTACCACTCACTAAATAAGTGATCTTATCACTACCACCACTCACACTCAGATTATGTTCATGCGAAGGCACTGCTTTTTTTATACATTTTATCAAACCAGCCTGTATTCGCATTTGCCAATACATTTTCACTATAATAACCATCCGGACGTACTTGAGATCCTGAAGTAAGTGTCCCTGCCTGATAATCAATAATGCGTTGCATAGTTATTTCATCAAACACAGGAGATCCACCTTGGTTCATGGCTGCACGGTTAAAGAATTGAGCAAACTGATAAGAATCCATCATAGTAGGCAAAGCTGATGGAGTTGAGAAACGTACATTCGTACTGTAATTTACATTGGTTCAGACCCGCCTTACCTTCTTTTTTTGTTGTGATCAAAACAACACCAAACGCAGCTCGGGAACCATAAATAGCCGATGAAGAAGCATCTTTCAATACAGAAATACTTTTGATATCATTCGGATTGATTGAATTCATGTCACCTTCTATACCATCAATCAAAACCAATGGAGCAGATTTAGACCCTTCACCAATCGTCCCTCCTCCTCGTATATCCATTTCAAGATTATTATTCAGCTCACCTCCTGTGTTATTTACATAAAAATTCAGAGATCATGGGAAGAACCCCTTGCAAAGCCTGGCTCACATTCTGAACCGGACGACTTTCTAAAACTTCAGAATCAACCACACTTACAGCTACTGTCAAATTCACCTTTTTTTCTGTGTACCAAAACCAACAACTACAACCTCATCTAAAGCCTGCATGTCTTCGAGAAGTTGAACCTGAATATTACTTTTTGCCTGTAATCGAAACCTCTTTTTGTCTGGTAACCTATATAAGAAATCTGTAAGACTGCGGCATCCCCCTACTTCAAAGTAAAATTACCATCTATATCCGTCATAATCCCGTTAGTCGTTCCTTTTTTTTCAACGACACTGGCTCCTATAACCGGCTCCCCATTCTGATCCGTAACTTTACCTGTTATCTTTTTCTTGTCTTGATTGACTGCATTTACTTTTTTTGGAGAAAGAGTGATGTAGTTACTTTCAAACACATAACCCAGTCCCATATTTTCACAGACTTGATTCAGATAATCGAAACTGTTCCGGAACGTTGTTGAAAGGAGACAACCTTACTCACATCTACATCCTGATTACGAAATACAACAAGATAATCCGTTTGTTTCTCGATCTCCTTTATCAATTGTTTAATCGACAAACTATTTTGCCGGATACTGATCACTGCATTTTGTGCCTTCGTGACAGTGGCCATCAACTGGAAGACACAAACAAATAAAAAGAAAGAGTGATATTCTCATAATTCTAAAAAAATATTTAATGCTATATTATTATGTATAATAAAGAGCTGTAACAAAGCTTTTCTTTTCATATCTTTGTTCTAATATTTAAAGTGAATACTAAAAATTACGACTTGTGTTTGCTTTTTAACTCCTGCGGCAGTTGTTGGTAGCTTCTGCCGCTTTTGTTTTTTTATGACTTTTCATTTTACCATAGGCATATCGATTTAAGTTTTACATGTTATTTACTCAAGGTTATAATATTCTTCTCTGCATTTTTCCTGATCTTAAAACTCCGTATCTGCTGTAAGATCTTGAATATATCATCCAGACTATCCCGCTGTCTGAATTTCCCCGTATAAGTTTCTTTGAACATAGAAGTATCTTCAACAATAATCTTAACATCATAATAGAGTTCCAACTTCTTCAATATATCAATCAAAGGTTCATCCTCAAAGGCATAAACTCCGTCACGCCATAAAAAATGGTCATTCAGTCTGATCGGTTCTACAACCATTTTACCCTTGGACATAGTTACCTGTTGATTATAGGCTTTAACAAAATCCCCTCTTTCTCCTTACCTGAAAAGAAAACACGTACAGAGCCTTCCAAAAGACTTGTCTCAACATACCCGGCATCAGGATAACAATACACATTAAACTGGGTTCCAAGAACTTTCATATCTACATCTAAAGCGGATACAATAAATGGCTTCACCGAGTCTTTAGCTACATTAAAAAAGGCTTCCCCTTCTACACTTACTCTTCGTTCCTTCCCTGCAAATCGAGCCGGATAAACTAATCTGGATTTTGCATTCAACCAGACTTCCGTTCCGTCCTGTAGAACCAAACGGGCACGTTGTCCGGCCGGAGTATACAGTGTATTCATTTCATTAGCTACAAAAACAACTTCTTCATCCTGAGTATACCACAATGTCAGCAAACTGGATGAAACAACCAAAAAACAAGTATAGCTGCAGCATAACCAACCCTGTCCAACCATCGCTTCCGCAAGATTTTATGCAGCTTTTGATGCACAAACCGATCATATTTCTGCTTACCTAGCTGCCGGTTCTCTATCTGTGGACTCAAATTCAACAGTGCATACAAATTCTGATATTCCGCAAATTGCTTTTTTCAATATTTCATTTGAATCAACTTCTTGCAGAAATTGTACACGCTCTATGGAAGAAAGTTCCCCTTTAAAATATTTTTCTATTCGTTCGTCCATATTTTCCGTTTAGTGATTAATAAACGGATGAAGGGACAAAAAACACCCAAAGAGAATATTAAATATTTTAGTTTCCTAGAAGAAATAAAAGAAGAGGCAGATAGTCTTTCAGCTCTGACTTCAGTTTTCTATAGGCAATATTCATTTGGTTTTCAACAGTTTTAAGGGATATATTCAATTCTGCAGCAATATCTTTCTGTTTTTTCCCTTCTATTTTACTTTTGATAAAAAATTTCCCGACATTTTTCCGGTAAAGAATTAATCACTTCCGAAATTATCTTTTCAATATCCTGCTCCGACAAAAGTGATTGGTCAAATAATTCCAAAAAGAAGCCAGTTTCACCTTTAAAGTAATCTGATACTCCTCCTGCATCTGACTTACAGCTTCTCTCACAACGATATTGTGCCGTAAATGATCAATACATCTATTTTTTATCGATGTAAAAAGGAAAGCGACCAGATTTATGTTATATGTAAGAAGTTCCTTTTTTCTCCCAAAGTTCTGTAAAAACATCCTGTACAATGTTTTCCGCTTCTTCTTCAGACAGAACGTATTCACATGCAAAACATTTCATCCTGGAGAAATATGATACATATATTTCTTCAAAATCATACGGTATATTCCTCTTTTCTGTTAACATCTCTCTCGGATAAATAAAATCCCGAAAAAAAAAAGTAACTGTTTTCCGGGATTTTCCAAGGATTCAGAATATTATTCTTCCATTCTACAAATCCCGATGCGCTACCAGTGGCACACGACATGCGCTAGGTAAGACACATAGGATAGTGCCACTTCTGGCACATCAAAGGAGTCGGAAAGAGAAAACTATTCGATTTCCGGACGGTCGCCACCACCCTCTTCCGGTTTACCGCCAATCCATATCGGTGTGGTAACACTACGTGGGGTTTTCAGGAACTGACGGGAACTATGGCTGTATTGGGTCGTAATAGTCAGCGTGTATTCCCCAGCCGTTAACTCTGCAGGTATAAGTAGAGTTAGTTCCGATGGCATGTTCTTAACAATCAGATCGTCTTCCAACTTCGTTTCTGTACCTTTACTATCAGTCAATACTATACCCACTGCTGGATCCTCTCCTGAAATCTTCAGCATTCCACCGCGAACAAAGATATTACGCCCAGCCGTTGCACTACCGTCTTTGCGACCGGTTTTCACATCTTCTGTTTCAAGGATATACATAATACCGGCCTTTTCACCCAAAATACTGACAGATGTTTCGGAGATCGCTCTTCGAAGATCCTTCCCTTGTGTGAAAGCAACATAAATAGAGTTATTTGCTTTATTCCAAACACCGCTTTTCCAAAATGCCGGTAAGTTTGGCTACGGCATAAAACAAGCCTGTGTTCACCTGATATCCGTTAAGGATAAAGTCCATAACAATACGATTGTAAAGTTCCACAGCATGACGCAGTGTTTCCGGCCGTAACCCGGTGTCTTCTTTCAACATCTCTTCGAGAATGTCATCGATATCGACTTTTCCTGCCGATTCGAGTACCAAGATTTTTGTCTGTCTTGTCGGCTGTCACCGAATTGTCGGCGATCCAACCTTTTTAATACTTTCTTCATGGTTGTAACGATTTAATTATTAATCAAAAACAACGCAAATTCCGCGAACAATACGAATTTCCGGGTATTAACAATCCGTCTTATCCGCGAAATCTGCGTTTGATAGTTTTATGCTTTTCGGTATAACATTACCAAAGCGGATTTTGAACTAATTTACGGCTCTTCAATATTTCTGACTGCGGTATAGCATACAGGTAAGTTTTACGATCCATAACACGAGTCTCAAACGCCCCTGCGTTTAAAGAAGTTATTGTAATCTCCTTCCATATTCATTCCATGAAACTCCCCTGCCTGACCACCATTTTCCGGCGAGTTTTCAATTAACATCCAACGACGTACATCAAAATAGCGTTGTCCTTCAGTACATAATTCCACGCGACGCTCCTGACGAATGGCTTCACGTTGCAGTTCCTGATTACCTATAATTCCAGGCTTAATATCTTTCAACAAAGGAATACCGGCTCTTTCCCCGTACTTTATCTACATACTCAATAATACGTTTGTCAGACGGGTTCACCTCATTCAACACTTCCGCATACAATAGATAAAATTCAGCCAAACGGAAAAAAAGAATACCGGACGGAACCAGGAACGAGGATAACTGCCATAACTATACAACGTACGATTAACACGTTTATACAGAAGATAACCGGTATAACAATTATTGGTAGAGGAGTTGTCATCTTTCGCTCCCTTGTGAAAGAAAACCTGTTCTCCTCCAACATGCCATCTTCTACCTGCATACATGACTGTTTGATAAAATCTCGGTTCACGATTCATATACATATTAAATATATCATCTGTAACCTCTACCGTATCAGTCAACTGTACAACATTATGTGTTACAGAACTAAAACCTGTTTCTGAATAAAGCGGAGACTCTTTAATACTCAAACCATCTTTCATAAAAAAGGCATCCACCAGCTCTTGTGTTACACCCTGCGAAGACATCCCCTGGCTACCTCTGACACCACGCGGGGTACTACGCCGTTGGAAACCTTCATTATCAACACTACCCCAAGAGTCTTTGGTTGTTGCCCAAATGATTTCATCATTATATTTTTGGAACAATTCATAAAGTGAGGCATCAGGATCGTAACTTCCATCTTTGCCATACACCTTATATAAATGATAGCGCCCTTCACTGTAATTTATAAAATCCTGCAAAGCATCCAACGCTTTTTGCCACTTGAGGCATCGTATTCCGGAAACAATTGCTTCCCTTCATTATCTCTCAATTCAAGCGCTTCTTTATACCCTCCATTCAATAAAGGACTTGCTGCGTACACCCAAAGTTTAGCCCTAATCGCCAATGCCACCCCTTTAGTAGGAGCCGCTTTTCGTTCATCGGGCTCCGAGTCTTTCAACTTGTCAGCCACAGCCAATAATTCCCCGATCTATAAATTCTACTACTTCATCTACCGAATTACGTGCAAAAAATCCAAATCCGTGGCAGTAGGATCTACATAATAATCCAATATAGGAATTGGGCCATAGAGTTCAAACAATAAGTAGTGATAATAGGCACGTAGAAAAAAAAGAGCCTCATTACGCATCTGGTTCAGTTCCGTTTCATCCAACTGATCCTTTTCACTCTGGATCGTATGCGCCCGGTCCAAAAACAGGTTCGCCTGACGAATATTATTATACAGAGACCAACGTGTCAAAGACGCATTAACCGCATTTTCTCCCGTCGTAACCAGAGTTTTCAGGTTATTATGAGCGCTCTTCAAATTTCATCAGATGCTGCCACCCAAGGCAATCCCAATCCATTACATGCTCCATAACCGGAGTTTATAGATATAAAAGAAACGTCCGGAATACCGGTATAAATACCCCGATGAAAACGTCTGGTATAGGACGCATTTTCGAACACTTCCTCCATCGTCAACTCACTGGCCAATTCATCAGAAACAGCCAAGTAATCGCATCCTGTAAATACGGCCAAACAAAACGATAAACCGCAAATCTTATATAAATTTCTTAAATTCATGTCGATATTATTTTTAAAATGAGACTTCCAATCCTAAGGTAAATGTGCGGGAAAGCGGATAATTAACCCCTTCATTTTTATTACTGATTTCCGGATCCCACATTTTTATATGATCCCATACTACCAAATTATTCCCCATCAGGTAAATTCGTAAAGCATTGAACGGAGTACGCCTTAATGTTTTTTTTCATTGAAGTTATAACCGATTTCGATATTCTTTAAACGAAGAAACGATCCGTTCCGTTGCCACCATGTACTGGCTACATTGTTATGCGGATGACCGGTGGTTCTTAATCTCGGAAACATAACATCGTCACTCGGGTGATTCTCACTCCATCTGTCCAGTACTTCTTTTTCGCAGAGAAGATTCTTCCACTCCCCAAGCAAACGGAAAAATGAGTTGCCCAGCATTGGTTCCTAAAACAGTAGAGGTATTTCCAACTCCCTGAAAAAATATACCCGCATAAATTCCTTTATATTCAGCATTAAAACCAAAACCATAGACTATTTCTGGAACAGAAGGTTGCCCAACATCCTGCACTACATCATATGCATTAATAATACCATCACCATTCATATCTTTTTCCATTTAAAATCCAAACAAAGTTGGATAATTCATTATTAATTAACTTTTATAATTTATCTTTGTATCAGGATGTTAAGAGGAAGTAGGCTCTGCTGAGGAGCAACCTACCAGCAATAAGCATCCTGACGGTACGCAGTAATGCTACTTTGGGAGGCAGTTATCTGCCTCTCTTTTGTATTACTGATACTGTCTGATATGGCTAAGAAAACCTAACCAAAATCCTATGATAAAACAAACTTTCCACAGCAGACACCACTGGAGGGGCTGCAAGTTCCTTTATCAGTCAAACCATTAATGAGAGTTACAAAACTATTTTGAGCGGACTTCAAAGACGCAATGATATGATAGTATTTCTCTCAAAAGAAAGCTGTTTTACCTTATAGGATTTTATATCATTTGACAACACATGGCACATATTCCTTCTGATGTTTACGTACAAAATATACTCGGTTTACCAACCGTCGGGCAATCTTAATAATCGATTTCTGGGGATTCATCCGTTTACGATATTCGCCGTAAGCCAATGTCATGGCCGGGTCTTTACGGATAGCAATCCACGCAGCTTCAACCAACAGGCATCGAAGCATAAAGTGCCGACGAACCGTAATATCCCCAACTGCATCATTGTCACCACTGGAGTGGCACATGGGGATCAAACCAATAAAGGATGCAAGATGTTCCGCATTGCTAAACCGGGCTATATCGTCAAGCTCCACCATCAAGGTGGCAGCGGTTGTAATGCCTATGCCGGGAACCGATGTGAGCAAGCGTATGGGTTTCTCAAAGGTTCAGTACGTGATATATCACGGATGGCACGGGTTTCCTGCAATAACATTCTGCGCAAACGGACGAACTGTTCCAGGTGAAGTTCGAGTGTCTTCTTTCCGTATGCCGTAGAAAGCTCAACAGAGTGTAGCCAATTCAGAAATCGCTTCGACCAGCAGCCGATTGAGCAGCGGGTAAACTCTTCCGGAATCTCCACGCCATGAAAACGTAGCAGTGACTTGATGCGGTTTTTTGGCACGTGTGCTGTCTTTACAATTAAGTTTCTCAGTCTTATCAAAGAGCGCATTTCCAGGCTTTCTGTGCCCGGAACATATATTCCTTCTAATGAACCCGAACGTAACTCACGGGCAAGTTTGTTGCAATCCACCGCATCGGTCTTACGCAGCTTCTCCTTGCTCATTGTCGGAACATCGGCAGGATTCACAACTATATTGTTAATTCTAAACTCGTTAATTTCTCATGTATCCAGAAGCCGCAGAAACCTGCTTCGTAAACCGAGAAATAAGTTGCGCCGGGATAATTACTAGCCAAATACTTGTGTAAGGCTTCCGGTTCCGGGCTCTGGCTAAATCTCCTCAGAGCCGAATGCTCCGACAGTATAGCCACTGACCAACTTTTCAAATGGACATCAATTCCTACATAAATGTTTTGTCCATCAAAATTTAATTCGTTACTTCGTACTGTTTTCATAAGCTATATCGTTATTAGTTAATAATGAATTTGATACAATACAAAGTTAACTAAAATGGTATAGCTTTTGTAGTGCTATCTCGTGCTATCCGTCTTTTCCGATTTTAAACATAGGAACTATTTTTATTGTAGAAGATTCCAAACCGTGAAAATAATATTAAAAAACCAAATAAGGAACTTTCATTTGCAGAAGTTCCTTATTTGGTTTATAAAAGAGCTATGTTTTTATTTTCAATCCTCAATGACCAGGCGAAGCCCCTACATTATTCACTTTCTCTGCCAGGGCAGATAAGCACGGCGGGCTGTTGCCGTTGCATCTTTCGGACGGTCTACCCAGGAACCGCCACGGGCAACCACCTGTTTTGCTTCCAACGTTTCCTGTGACTTGTCATTATAAGGATACGGAGCATAGATCGAACGGGTCCATTCCTGTAAGTTTCCGTGCATGTTGATCAGGCCGAACGGATTTGCCTTATAGGTATATTCTTCCGTCGGAATCATCAGACCGTCGTTGACCGTTTCAACCTTCGGCATATAGTTATAATACGGGAACCAGGGATTATCCTTCTCCATCGGTTGGGGATCGATACCTGTAACGGCCATCTTTTCCAACTGTACATCGGCCAGGTTCTCATACGGCCCGAAGTTTGCATCCATGGCACCATACCAGAAAGGAGCTGGTCGCTACCACCACGGCAAGCCCATTCCCACTGGACTTCGGTAGGAAGCTGCACGTTCAGGCCGGTCTTTTCTGAAAGCATCCGGCAATAATTCACCGCTTCCTCATAACTTACACGAATGACCGGTTGATTCGGTTTATTTGCCGGATAAGCCGGGAAGTCGTATGGTCTTTCAGAACTGTGCGTAGATACGGCTGTCATGGTCGGGAACCAGTGCATTATACTGCTCATTGGTCAGTTCCTTTTCAGACATCCAGAAACCTTTCTTCACTTCTGCCTTAAATTCAGGAGCCTGATCGGGATAACCGTCATTCGTACCCATTACAAATTTACCTGCCGGAACACGGACAAAGGCGATCTTCACGCCATCGGCAACCTCTATTTCCTTGCGTAACGATTTTTTCTTTCGACAACATCTTCTGAATATCGTCGGCAGACAAAGGCCAGCCCTTCATCTTTACCTCTTTATGCTTGACAGGAGCAACCTTTTCCGGTAATTCGGGTTTGATCTCTCCCTTACTTTTCAGCAAACTTGCATAATCAGCCAGTTCCTTGCGCCAGTCGGCACCGGCACCATTCGCATACTTATTGGTCAGTTCAAGGCGACGGCTATACTGTTCGTATCCATTCAACGGATCAGCATCAAATTCGCCACGTCCCGGAGCGTTCATATCGATCCATCGTGAGATGCTCCCATTCGTTATCAGTCAGTTTCACATTATAATGGCCACGTTCCAACATACGGACGATTTCGCTGGTAGAAGCATGATATTCGTAGGGAGTCATCACATACATATCCGCTTCCGGTCCCTGACGGTTTACGTACGGATGGAAGGCAAGGTAACTCTTCTGGAAATAACGCGTACCGCTCCAGTCGGTTATACCAACCGAGGTCGTGTCTTTAAAGTTCGGCCGTCCGGCTTTGCTTCCGTCATGGCAAGCCACACAGGCACGGTCGAGAATCGGTTGTATCTCATATTTAAATGTATAAGAACGGACACCACCATCCGCTATCTTCAATTCATGCGGTTTGCGGGTAGATGCGGCAACCCTTTTCGGAACCGGGATCGTGTTCTGGTCTTCATGGCAACCCGTACAGGAGACAATCTCGCCGGGCATACCGGTCAGCCAGCTTCGCATCCATTGTACGGCACGTCCGTCCGCATCGAGCGGTTGGAGGGAGACAGGCGTATTGGCCGGAATCTTAAAGATAGCAGAGCCATCCTCTTCTACCGGAACGGTTCCCAGCAGACGCTTGATATCCCATCCGGCCTGGATACCGTGATTATAATGGTCGGACAACGTTCTGCGATAAGCATACTCATAAGCATATACACGGAATGACTTGATCTGTCCGCGGGGAACGCCTCTCAGTCCTTCACCTTCGTAAATATCCTGGATAAAGACAGTCGCTTCCTTTTCATTCGGTTTGATACGGTCCGGGATTGCCGGAGGTACCGGAGTACTTTTCACCGGAACGGAATAGATCATACCGGCATCGTCAGCATTGGCAACCAATGTCAGGTTATCGTAAATATCCACCAGGTAGATTCCCCAACGGCTGTACGGAGACAGTTTGGCCGTTACCAGGAAAGTCTCGTCGGTCAGCGGATACGGTTTGATGAATTGCGGCCACACACCGTTTACCAGTTCATCTTTTACCTCTGGAATGATCGGACGGCCACGGAACGGCAATTCCTGTATCATACCTTTCTCTTCCTTACGGCTCTTTGCCGGATCGAAAAATCATCAGACGGCCGGAACGGGCAACCCCATGGTGACCGGAGATAACACCGACAAAAACGGTTCGTCCGCTTCGGCAGCGGCTGCGTCGAAGATACTGTTCGGGAACATGGAACCGCTACCATATAACGATTTCTGTTCGGTTCCGTCGGGATTCATATGCATCACGAAGCGAGAGAAATAGTGTGTCAGGTCCGTATATTCCCAACGGACATACATCACCTTACCGTTTGCCATCACCACCGGATGCCAGTTGGCATCCTGGTCGAACGTCAGACGACGCAGGTCACCGTTACTGGGATCATATAAAACCATATTACCCACTGCATCACTACCGTTTACGCAAGGTACGCCCTGATAACCGATATTGAAATCGCCAGCATACGTCCGTCGGGCAGATAGGGTCGCATCAAAGAACTCCAGGTCAGGCTCCGGAATGTTGGTTACCTGCCGGGCCTCGCCGCCTTCCAGATTGATTTCGTGCACCTGCCATCTACGTGTCGTATCCAATGCTGTAAACATCAAGCGTTTCCCATCCCAGTTCAACACCAGGTCGGTCACGGAGGAACCCTCTACAGCCGGTTTATAAACAGTCTTTTCCTGAAGGTTTCCGCTTTTCAGGCCAGACAATTCCACCAGTTCCGCTTTTTAAAATTCTTACGGCTGGCGGAGCTAAGATTCGACCAGTTGTTCGGCTGGATACCCAGGCTTCCGGCTCCGACAAAATTGGCCCGTTCTCCAAGATTGAATTTTAACGGTCAACATCTTATCGACATTCACATCCGGGCTCATCAGCATCAATTCGCGTTTCAGGGCCAACGCCTTATTAGCCTTGTCGAGTGCTTGTTGATCTCCGGTATAGATTCCGGCAAAACCTCCGGCCAGCAGAGACTTCAATTCACTGAAACGTTTTTCAGCCAGATTTGCATCAAAACCCGAACTCTTTTTTCATGATACCCAAAGCCTCCTGAATAGCTTCCGGTTTCATCCATTCCAGTTCGGCCTGTATTTCCAGTACGGAAATCAAACGGCCGGCCAGACTCTTATAAGCCTGCATCTGTTCGGACGGTGTAGCCAACGATGCCGCCTTATTCAATTCAGACTGATACCAGGAGTTGTTCTTCAACTCTTTCAGCATAGCATCCAGGCCTTTCTTCGTCCTGTTCAGCTGTTCGGACGTAACTTCTTCCTTTTTGTCTCACAACTAGGTTGTGCAGATAACGCGCTTCCCCAACAGGCAGAAAGCCATACATCCTGTAATTAATAATTTCTTCCACATAGGCGATTATTTTTTAGTAACAAGTTTGTCTAATTCTTTTTCCGTCCAGATATTCTTCATCCTGCGAATTATACAGGCCATCCATAATATAATGGGCATCCGGGAATACGGATAATATCTTACGTATAGTTTCTGTCTGCCCGGATTTATAAACCGGAGCATTCGTATTCCATAATTGATTGTGAATATCTTTTTTGGGGACGGAAATAAGAAGATCCTTTATATCCATCTGTTTCAACACGGGAAAGATTACCGTCCAGGTTCGCTTCATCGTTCAACAACAAAGATAAAGCCGGAGCCAAGGTAAAGTTCGGACGGTTCACCTCATTACCAGTTTCTGCAACCCCTCTATGGTATCCGGAGTACGGGGAAACAGCTTGCCGCAATACCAACCGGATATTCTTTTTTTGCGCAGCATAATCAGACAGAACCTGGAACGATTCTTTCAGGGATGCATAGAACTGTTCCATCGTATAATTATTTTCAATGGTCCGCTGGGTAGAAATCAGTAATTCATCGGCACCCAATATTTCCATCTTATCAATAACACGCTTCATGATATCCATGCTCTTCTGATAGAAAGGAGGATCATTATTTACGATCCTCAAATCGGGATACAGGTTCAATCCGGAAGTCAAATCCACCGTTATTTTTTCAATTTCTGGCGTCCCAGCCAACCGGATTCATGCTTCAACGCTTCTTTTTCCTTATTATTCAGATAACGCCAGTCAATCACCACACGGTCATAATGTTCGAAGAAAGTCGGACGCGACAAAATCTCTTCCTTTACATCCGAGATATTGCGTAAAACAAGCGAACGCCCCGTAACATTCGGTACCGGGGTACTTTCCGGCATAACGGTTATATCGCTTCATGATTCAACCGGACACGGAAAATGCGCACATTACCGCCGGCAATCGTATTGAGGTATTTTTTACCGAAAGAGGTATTTACAGCCACTTTAGGCGTATATCCAACGGCTTTCATTTCTGAACAGTCTGTCGGTAATTCTTTCATAGAAACGATTTTTCCGGTCTTTGTCCGGATGGAAAAGTCCTTCGGCGTCCAGTGTTCGTTGGATATCAGAACAGTATATTCGCCATTGCCTCTGGAACAGGTTACAAGACTTAGTTCCGGGTTGGTTTCGAACAGTTGTACGGAAGAGAAAATATCTCCCATCAATGCTTTCACATGGTTTAATATCGGATAGGGTTTATCCAGCGGCATTTCTTCCTTCACCTTGACAGGAAGTTCACATTGCGGTTGTTCGGTAACACCGTAAGGTGATGCAATAACAGTAATCTTTCCTTTTCCGGCATTCAACTCGATAGCGGCCGGCAGTTCGTTCGATTTTTGCAGGATTGTCGCAGATGCCGGATAAATCAGTTCTGACAAGGTATAAGGAACACGCTCGTTTAACGACTGTCCTTTGTAAGTCACCGGACCTGAGCACACGGTCTTTTTTGTTTCCGGCACGGACACCGGCAATTCCGTCCGGCATGTTTTTTTTCAGTGAACCGGCAGTGATAATCAGATGCCCGCCTTCATTCACATAAGTTTCCAGTTTATCGTTGATTTCTTTTCCCGGACGAAGCTCATCGGCAATGACCAGTACCGGATACTGTTGCAAAACCCATTGCGGCGCATCACTCATCAGACAATCGGCAATATCGCCATAAGGATTAGGAGCTATAAACCCTCTTTCATCTTTATAATAGGAAGCATCCTGATAACCGGGATATAAAATATCGAGCATCCCGTCCGTCAGATAATCCGGCAACTCATACGGCAGATTCCCCATACTTTATAAGCCTGCCTGGAATATAGATGACGCCCGGGGAAAGACCAGCCGGAAAAGAAATCGGTCATCAAAGCAAACCGGTGCGGCCACATCACACCTTTATCACCGTATTTATTCTACCCCATTTAACCGCACTCTGCTGTATCTTGCCGATGGGACTCAGCTTCTTGTCGTCTATCCGCATGGACCCTTCGAAACCGACAGCCACACAATCGTACATCAAATGAGTATAGATCAACCGTTTCAGCAATCCGAGCGAGGTTCCTTTCAGCGGGACCGCCACTGTTATAGTCATCATCTATACCGGTAGCATTCGAATCGTATGTCTTATATCCCCAACGGTTCCATACAGAAGCATTTCCAAACCAGTTAACGCCATATTGCTTACCGGCTCCGCGGATAAAGGAATAATAAATCTGCGAGTTAGGCAAATCCCTGGGCCGTTTCCGCCCTATCGTATAAACTCCTTTCTTTCAGGAAATAATGTCCGAAGTTCAGGGAGACAAGAGTTGCCATTTTATTTCCCAGCTGATCGCCCATTTCCTGAAATGACGCTGGAAGTTAAAGTATTGTTGTTTGCGGTCTGCTCCCAACGGATACATTCATGCGGAGCAAAACTACCGACATACCGACCATCCTGTTCACCGTTATCCATACCCAGCCAACGGTCGCCCAGTTCTTTTCTCGAAAAAGATCGAGTACGCCATCGGGAATAACGAACTGCGTCCAATATCCGCCAGGTCCCGAACCCGGAATATATCCCCAAAGGTCAAACAGATACAGGTTTTCTTTTCTTTATCTCGGCAACGACTTCTTTCAGATTATCCTGAAAAACCAACGGATGAGGAAACCCACAGGATATCCCCTAGCTTATCTTTCACCACCCATTGATCGAGCTTTTTTGCTTGTAATCGCCGGAAAGGTCACGAAGGGCTATAAACTGAATTTTGTTATTAAAGAAAGAGGCATCCGGCGATTTCACATGATGACGTTGATAATCGGGATGACGAGACGGAGTCATTTGATAAGGATACAGCTTGATATTATTCTGTGCAAGCGGTCGGTCAGGATACAGCAATCCCAACAAAACAATAAGTATAAGAATCTTTTTCATAAGTATTTATATTGCTGTTGCATTAACAAGCTGACAACTGATAAGCCGATCATCTTTTTATCGCAACAAAGATCTGTTTATATTTTGAAATTCGGTAACTTTTCGTTCATAAAAAGTTTATAAACCAATAAATAGATATATTTTCAGGTATATATCAATAAACTGTTCAAATCAGACTAATCCAGAGAAGTCGGCAGGTATTCTTTCAGGACCAGACGAAGTTGTGCCAATGCCTTCTTCTGATACAGTTTTTACAGCATTAATAGAAATACCCATTTCTTCCGCAATCTCGGCATAGGTCAAATTTTATATCGGCTCAGTTCAAAAACCCTTTTTATACTGGGGAGGTAACTCTTTCACAGCTTTGCCAACCCGCTCTATCAGCTCTTTAGAGAGAACATAATCGAGGGGAGATTCATCAAGAAAACAACGTACTCCTTTCTACAACAGTATCATCCAACTCCACATATTCAGGTTGATTTCGCCTAAGGTATGACAAGCACGCATTATGAACTGCCCTGATTAAATAAGCCCTGACAGAAGAGGTAATAACCAATGTTTCTCTGTTTTCCCATAACCAGCGGAATACATCACCGACAACCTCCTCTATTATATATTTTTTCCGTGATGTAAGAACGCGCCTCATAACAAAGAAAAACATAGTACTTTTTTTTGAATAAAAGCTCAAAAGTTTTATGATTTCCCTTCTTCAAGTCTAAAATCTCATCACCAACAGTCATTTCTTCAGATTAAATTCGTTTTCCTCACCAACAGGTATCTATTTATAGTTCAGCAGGTTCAACAAAATACAATGCTATTGACCAAATAATAATGACTAGAAAAAACATTCCTTTTTTCAGCAATACGTAACTGAACGAAGCAATACTGAT
>VOFJ01003385.1_pt1 | contig 48231 bp, 68 predicted proteins | sample 5384081 | NCBI WGS metagenome assembly VOFJ01 (sample SAMN12384729, study PRJNA508395) | human gut metagenome | isolation source: healthy gut I | host: Homo sapiens
ATCAGTATGCTTCGTTCCGATTATTGCTGGCCAAACTTCAAATCGCCGCAGAAACCGATGGTCAGGTGGTCCAGGCGGCCCTTGCGCTGGCGGATGGTCATCATGTCCAGCAGCGTCTGGGTGGGGTGGCTGTGGCCGCCATCACCGGCATTGATGACCGGGATGCGGCTGTAGCGGGAGGCACGCAGCGGGGCGCCCTCTTTGGGGTGGCGCATGGCGGCAATGTCAGCCACGCAGCTGACCACGCGGATGGTATCAGCCACGGTCTCTCCCTTGCTGGCGCTGGAAACACCGGCATCGGGGAAGCCAAGCACCTGGCCGCCCAGGTTCAGCATAGCAGCCTCAAAGGAAAGGCGGGTACGGGTGCTGGGTTCATAGAACAAAGTGGCCAGGCGTTTGCGGGCCGCTACGTCGCGGTAAGCGGCCGGGGTCCTCATGGATACGGTCGGCAAGGTCCATCAGACTGAGCGTTTCTTCCAGCGTAAAGTCCGCCGGGTCGATCAAATGTCTCATACACATTCCCCTTTATTCAACGGTCTATGATCTTCTCGGCAGCACCGCACCTTGCATTGTGCAGCACTGCTGTATGTCAAAGCGGTCGCCCGCCTGAACACCATTACAAAAGCTTGCGCACCATCGCAAAATCAAAGAAATCAGTATAATAAGTTTGGCAGCACAGCACCGGTTTGCACAGGCGGGAGTAGCAGATCTCCTCCAGCTGCAAAAGCGCCTGTTCGGGGCGCAGGGCCAGCTGGCGGCGGATGCCTGCCGGGCCGGACACTGCATGCAGGTGGGCCACAGTCTCCGTCACTTCAGTATGGCAGTGGCGGGCGGCAATATCAAAAATGGGCTGGCTGAAATCAATGCCTTCCAGCCGCTTATTGTCAAATAAAGAAAGCGGCAGAATATCGGTGGAAAACAGCACCGGCGTATCATCCGCCATCACGCGGCGGCGCACAAACACCAACGTCTGCGGGGCGTCGGTGGGCAGCTGCAGCTTTTCGGCCAAAGCGGGGGAGGCGATTTCCCGCGTTACGCTCAAGTTATCGCTGCGGGGTTCCTTGCCAATAGTGCGGATCATTTTATAGAATTCCAACTTCTGATCCATGCGGTTTTCAGCTGCACCACATCCCGGTTTACCAAGGTGCCAATGCCGCGCACACGTTCCAGGTAGCCGTCGCGCTCCAGCTCGCTCAGGGCGTCGCGCACTACCGTGCGGCTAACCCCAGATCGGAAGCCAGCTCCAATTCACTGGGCAGCTGGGCAGCACCGCTATAGCGGCCATTTTCCAGTTCCTCCAGCAGGCGGGCAGCCGTATGCTGGCTGCGCAGCTCACCGCCCAGCCGGTTTTCGGTCTGTTTATTCATCGATCAAATTCCTTTCGGGCCCGACATACGTCTGCCAGGCAGCATTTATCGCAGTAGGGGGTGGTGCGCGCCGTGCACACCGCGCGGCCATGGTCTACCAGCCGGTGGCAGAAATCACTGCCTTCTTCCGGCGGAATGATCTTCCACAGTTCCTTTTCGACTTTTGCCGGTTCCTTAATGCCGTCCACCAGGCCGATGCGGTTGCACAGCCGGATGCAGTGGGTGTCAGTCACGATGGCCGGCTTGCCGAACACATCCCCCATAATCAGGTTGGCGCTTTTGCGGCCCACACCGGGCAGGCTCAGCAGCGCGTCAAAGTCGCTGGGCACTTTGCCGCCGTATTCATCCCGCAGCTTGCGCATACAGGCAGAAATATCCCGCGCCTTGCTGCGCCCCAGGCCGCAGGGTTTTACAATGGCTTCGATTTCTTCCGGTTCGGCCGCTGCCAACGCTTCTACACTGGGATATCTGGCAAACAGGTCCTGCACCACCACGTTTACACGGGCGTCGGTGCACTGTGCCGCCAGCCGTACCGACACCAACAGCTGCCAGGCGTGGTCATAATCCAGCGTACATTCTGAGCGGGGGTATTCTTTTTTCAGCCTATCAATACAGATCCGTGCGAGTTCTTTTTTAGTCACAGGATTCGCTCCGTTTCGTTTTCTTCTCTTGATTTTACCACGATGCGCCCTTTTAATCAAGCGCAGAAGTATGATGTTTTGGTACATATCCCCCCATGTGTTTTCCTGAATCGCCGATACGGCAAAATTTTCCCGCAAAAACACAGTTTGCATCGGCCTTTTATCGGTGCTGCCTTGATTTCACCGCCAAAATCACCTATAATTTAATGATAAGAATTTCTATTTTATGCGGCATACACGCCGCAGCATTTTTAGCTAAATTTATAGTAAGTAAAGGAAATCCACCATGGAGCCATTGGCACAGCGTCTGCGCCCCCGCACTTTGGATGAAGTCTGCGGACAGCAGCATCTTTTAGGCAAGAATCAGGTTTTCCGCCGCACGGTCGAAAGCGGCCATATCCCCAACATGATCTTCTACGGTCCCTCCGGCGTAGGCAAAACCACTGTGGCCAGCATCATCGCTGCAGGCAGCGGCATGAAACTGCACAAACTTAACGGCACCACCGCCTCCACCAGCGACATCAAGTCGGTGCTGAACGACATCGGCACCTTGGGTACCGACGGCGGCATCCTGCTGTATCTGGACGAGATCCAGTACTTCAACAAGCGCCAGCAGCAAAGCCTGCTGGAATGTGTAGAGCAGGGCACCGTCACCCTGATTGCCTCCACCACCGAGAACCCATACTTTTTATGTATACAACGCGCTGCTTTCCCGCTGCACGGTGTTTGAGTTCAAGGCACTGACCGCCGCCGACATCCGCCAGGGCTTGCAAAACGCCGTAGCCCGCCTGGGGGCCGACGACCAGACGCCGATTTTGATCCCGGACGACGCGCTGGACTACCTGGCCCAAAGTGCGGGCGGCGATATGCGCAAAGCCCTGGGCAACCTGGAGTTTGCCGTCACCGCTGCGCCGATCGAGAACGGCACCCGCACCATCGACCTTTCCATGGTGCAGCAGGTAGCCGTGCGCACTGCCATGCGGTACGACAAGCTGGGCGACGACCATTATGATATTGTCTCGGCTTACCAAAAGTCGATGCGCGGCTCCGATCCGGACGCCGCCCTGCATTATCTAGCCCGCCTTCTGGAAGCCGGTGACCTGCCCAGCGCCTGCCGCCGCCTGATGGTCTGCGCCTGTGAGGATGTTGGCCTGGCCTGGCCGCAGATCATCCCCATTGTAAAGGCTGCCGTTGACATTGCCAACGCTGTCGGCCTGCCGGAAGCTCGGCTTCCGCTGGCCGATGCTGTGGTATTGGTCGCCACGGCACCCAAATCCAACTCTGCCCACAATGCCATCAACGCCGCCGTCGCGGATGTCCAGGCAGGCCGCACCGGCCCCATCCCGCGTCAGCTGCAAAACAAACACTATGACGGCGCCGACGCCAAGGTCAAGGGCCAGCATTACCTCTACCCTCACGATTTTCCCAACCACTGGACCGCCCAGCAATACCTGCCCGATGCCATCAAGGACCGCCGCTACTACGAACCCGGCGACAACAAAAACGAGCAGGCTTTTGCCCAATACTGGAAGATGATCAAAGGAGAATAACCATGTCCACCCTCCACTGCGAAAACATTACGTTTCCTTCCTCTGACAGGAAACATACCTCCTCGGCCGTCATTTATACCTGCCCGGACGTGCCCGTGCGGGCAGTCATCCAGCTCAGCCACGGCATGTGCGAGTACGTCCGCCGCTATGCACCGATGGCGGATTTCTACGCCGCCCATGGCATTGCCCTGGCAGGCAACGACCACCTGGGCCACGGCGACACCGCCCAAGCAGGGGAGCACGGCCACTACGGCGAAAAGGACGGCCGCTTTCATCTGCTGGACGACCTGCATACAATGAACAGCCTACTGCACGAGCGTTTTCCCGGCCTGCCCATCATCCTGTATGGCCACAGCATGGGCAGCTTTTATGCACGATGGTACGCTGAAAAGTGGCCGGATAGTATCACGGCACTTATCATTTCCGGCACAGCTGGTCCCAGCGTGATGAACGCCATCGGCCAGCGTCTGGCTGCTCTGATTGCCGCCGTCAAGGGCAACGACGCCGTCTCTCCCTTGATGGTCAATCTGAATTTCGGCAGCTATTGCAAGCGCATCCCGGATGCCGCCTCGCCTAACGCCTGGCTCAGCCGCGACACCCAGGTCGTACGGGATTATGACGCCGACAAGCTCTGCACCTTCTCGTTCACCGCGGGCACCTACCGAGAGATGCTGGCCACCCTCAACCACGTCAGCCGCAAAAGCTGGGCTGAGGGAATCGCCAAGGACCTGCCCATCCTGCTCATCGCCGGTGACGCTGACCCCGTAGGCAACTATGGCGCCGGTGTACGCACCGTCTGGGCCATGCTGGGCGACGCCGGTGTACAGGATCTGACCTGCCAGATTTACGAGGGTGCCCGCCACGAACTACACAACGAAACCAACCGTCAGGAGGTATTCGATTATGTCCTGACCTGGATCGAATGCCATATTTAAATTCATTTTATATCGCATTATCGAGAATCCTCGGCTTATACCGAGGATTTTTTATTTTACCTATTGACAATGCTATACCTCGCGTGTATTATTGTATCAGATGCTTAACACAAGCACACAGGAGGCAACCACCATGAATTGGAACATAACCGCCGGGCGGCCAGTGTATGTCCAGCTGATCGAACAGCTGGAGCTGGCGCTGGTGGCGGGGGAATTTCCGCCCGGCAGCCGTATCCCGCCCGTGCGGGAGCTGGCCGCCGATGCAGGCGTAAACCCCAACACGATGCAGCGTGCCCTGCAGGATTTGGAAAGTCGAGGCCTGCTGCAGGCGCAGCGCACCGCCGGGCGTACCGTCACAGCCAACGATACCGTATTGCAAGCTCTGCGCCGCAAACGCGCCGCCACCCTGGCCCGGGATTTTCTGCAGCAAATGCACGCCCTGGGCATGACCGCAGCAGAGGTCGAGACCCTACTGCGGGAAACCGAAACATCAGAAAAGGAGTAACACAATGGAACCTGTATATGAAGTCCACGGCCTGTGCAAATACTATGGCAAAAAGGCCGCGCTGGATGGCGTGGATTTTACCGTAGTGCCGGGTAAATTGGTGGGCCTGCTGGGCCCCAATGGCAGCGGCAAAACGACCCTTATTAAAATTTCTGCCGGGCTGCTCACGGCCGACAGCGGCACCGTCCGTATTGATAAAAGCACCGGCAGGTGTCTACACCAAGGCCATCACCAGCTACCTGCCGGACCGCATGGCCCTGCCTACCGAGTTCACCGCCGCTGACGCCGTAAGCCTGTACACTGATTTCTTTGCCGATTTCGACCGTACCAAGGCCAACGCCATGCTGGCCGACCTGCATCTGAATCAGCACGATCGCATCGGCGCTATGAGCAAGGGCATGCAGGAGAAAATGCAGCTTTGCTTAACGATGAGCCGTGCCGCCAAGCTGTACCTGCTGGACGAACCTTTGGGCGGTGTTGACCCCGCCGCACGGGAATACATTTTAAACACCATCCTGCATAACTACAGCGAGGACGCCGCGCTCGTGCTCTCCACCCATCTGATCGGCGATATTGAAAAAGTGCTGGATGAGGTTATCTTCCTCAAAGACGGTTCTGTCATGCGCCAGGTCGGCGTGGACGAGCTGCGTGAGGAGACCGGCACCAGCGTGGACGCTTATTTTAGGGAGGCATACAAATGCTGACGAAACTTTTAAAATGTGATTTCAAGGCCACCGGCCGCATCATCCTGCCCATCGCGGGCGGCGTGCTGTTATTAAACTTTGTCTCGGACCTGCTGGGGCATTATGTCAACAACACCGGCCATACGATGCCCTGGGTCGGCTTTTTTATGGGGCTGCTCACCCTTGCCACGTTTTTGGGCATGCTGGCGGTGCTGGCCATCTGCTTTTTTGCCAGCGTGCAGCGCTACTACAAACTGTTGGGGGAACAGGGCTACCTGATGCTGGCCCTGCCGGTACACGCCTGGCAGCACATTGCCGCCAAGCTCATCTGCGGCGTCGTGTGGACGCTGTTCGGCTTTTTCTACTTTGGAATCTGCGGTACGCTCACCCCTCGGCACTGGACGGCGACAGCTTTTTCCCTTACCGGCGTAAACATCCAAGATGTTCCGCTCCTGCTGTTATTCTTCCTCCTGATCCTTGCACTGATTGCCGGTGCCCAGCTGCACGCTTACCTGGCCTGCGCCTATGCGGGGATGTTTACCCAGCATCGGCTGACCATCAGCATCATCAGCTACTTTGTAATTGGCTTTATCGGACAAATGCTGAGCCTTGTCGGCACCATTGTTTTTGCCATTAAAGTATATCCGTCCCTCGATAACATCGGCAGCATGGTCGAACTGCAAAACGGCATACTCCTTTCCATCTGCGTCATCTTCCTGCTCACCCTGTTGGTGGACGCCCTGCTTTGGGCGCTGACTCAGTGGCTCATGAGCAGCCGCCTCAATCTGGCTTGATTTTTTCCGTTCTCTGTTTCGATTAATAAAGAAAAGAGCCTGTTTTTTCATGCAATCTCGTATGTTGTTTCCTGCATCTTCTAAAACGAGGCTTTCACTTTTGTCATCTACATAATAAGAAACCCCAAGCAGGAACCGGCCCCCCATAAAGGGGGTGCAGGCTCCTGCCTGGGGTTTCTTCCCTTATTAATTACTTAATTACTTAATTACACAACAAAATCCCGTATTGCTTCGGCATCGTGCAGGCCTTTGGTGTACAGCTTTTTCAAGGCCTCCTGGTCGCGGGTCAGCGTTTTGACACCGCAGGTGTCGTCAGGTGCAATGATGAGCACTTTGCCCTCGGCAGCCAACTGCTGTGCTTTCTGGATGCCTTCATTATAATGTTGGGCGCGCAGGGCCAGCTGTTCGGCAGCTTTCGGGTAGCGTCGGCGGATGACGCGTGCCAGCTTGCGGTCGGTGCCGCCGTCGCGAATGATCCCGGCGGGCTTTGTCAAAATCAGCACCACCTTATCGCAGCCATCGGCAAAGGCCTTGTCCAGGGGGATGGTATCGCCCAAAGCGCCGTCATAATAGGGGACACCATCAATCACAATGGGCTTGCAGGCCACCGGGATACAGCAGGAGGCCATCAGCACGCGGTAGTCGTCCTGGTGCAGATCACTGCGTGTAAAGTATTTCGGCTTGCCAGTGGTTGCATTGGTGGCAATCATGTACCATTCCGCCGGGTTTGTGTTCATTTTTGCAAAGTTCAGTGGGTTTTCGCCGCCCGCATTGCTGAGCGTCCCATAGATATATTGCAGGTTCAAAAACGAGCCGCCGTGCAGCATGTTGCCGGGCCCATGTACTGCTTGCGCATCGAGTATTCCTCGTAAAACGGGTAGTTTCGCCCGTGCTGGCCGCTTATATAGGATGCGAGGTTTGCACTGCCAGCCGAAATGCCGATGCCATAATCAAACTGTACATCGTTTTCCATACACCAGTCAAACACGCCCGCCGCATAAATGCCGCGCAGGCCGCCGCCTACGTCGATCACGCCAATTTTTGCCATTTGTTGCTTCCACCTCTCATGCAACAAATTATACACCTGTCACACGCGAAAAGTATCATACAATCTGGCGCAGATGCCCGAAATTTTGTCCTTTTAGGGCATAGCTATTTTAACCGCACGACGCCACAGCTTCCACCGCCGTTTCCAGTCCGCGGGCAATTTGGCGCAGGTCCATGCTGGGGGTGCCCAGCGGCTTATTGATGACCTGCTCCATCGCATAGGGCACATGGATGAACCCACCGCGCACATGGGGGTACTTTTTATCGATGAGATACAGCAGGGTATACAGCAAATAGTTGCACACATAGGTGCCCGCCGTGTAGGAGACCGCGGCCGGTATCCCGGCATCCCGCATCCGCTGCACCATAGCTTTTACGGGCAGGGAGGTGAAGTAAGCGGTCTCACCGTCCTCCCGGATGGGCACATCCACAGGCTGATACCCGGCATTGTCCGGGATGCGGCCGTCCATAAGGTTGATGGCCACTTTCTCCGGAGTGATAGCCGCGCGGCCGCCCGCCTGTCCCACGCAGATGACCGCATCGGGTTTATGCCGCTGCATAGCGTCCTCCAGAACCGCACCGGCGCGGTGGAACCGGGTTGGGACTTCCAGCTTGATGATCTCGGCCCCGGCAATGGTGTCAGGCAGCAGTTTGACTGCCTCATAAGCCGGGTTGACGGTCTCGCCGCCGAAGGGATCGAAGCCGGTAATTAAAATTTTCATGGCAGTGCGCCTCTTTTCGCAGTTTTGGCCATTATAGCATATCTTCCTCTCCATCTCAAGCGCCGTGCCACACCGCACTTTTGCCGTAATCCTCCCCATTTACGCATTTTTTAATGATTCATGAACATTTCTTTACAGATTTATTATAAGTTTTAGTTGACAAACACTCTCCATGCCGTATAATGTATCTTGTGTGTGCATCTATAGGGTAAATCTTTTATGCCCTGACACATTGGCGTTGTATGTGCTGCTTGTAGCGGACCTGTCCACCGGGATCGTGTAACAAACCTTTTGCGGGGCGGCATAATTGGCGCCGACTCGTTAAGCGCTTTGTGCCGGCCTAAGGAAGAAACGGTGCGAAAAGAAAGTACTGTAACGGGAAATTCCGCAAAGGGGGATGCAATAATAATGAATGACATCGTATCACTGAAAGACATTGTCGTCGATTTTGACGGGGAAGGTCCTGGACGAACTTTCCCTTGACATCCACGATAAGGAGTTTGTTACGTTCCTTGGCCCTTCCGGCTGCGGCAAAACAACCACCTTGCGTGTGATCGCCGGGTTTATTACCCCAAAATCGGGCAATGTCTTTTTCGATGGCAAAGACATCGCCGACCTGCCACCCTATAAGCGCCAGGTCAACACGGTGTTCCAGAAGTATGCGCTTTTCCCGCATCTGAATGTCTTTGAAAATGTGGCGTTCGGCCTGCGCCTGAAAAAGTTGCCGGAGGAAGAGATCCGCCCGAAAGTTCTGGAAATGCTGGAGACCGTCGGTCTGAAAGGCTTTGAGCGGCGCAGCATCCATCAGTTGTCTGGCGGCCAGCAGCAGCGTGTGGCCATCGCCCGCAGCCTGGTCAACCAGCCTCGCGTGCTGCTGCTCGACGAGCCCCTGGGTGCCCTGGACCTGAAGCTGCGCAAAGAGATGCAGCTGGAGCTTAAGCGCCTGCAGCGCGAGATGAATATCACCTTCGTTTATGTCACCCACGACCAGGAAGAAGCCCTGACCATGTCGGACACAGTCGTGGTCATGTCCGGCGGCAAGATCCAGCAGATCGGTTCGCCGCAGGATATTTACAACGAGCCCAAGAACGCCTTTGTCGCCCGCTTTATCGGTGATTCCAACATCGTGGACGGCGTGATGCTGCGTGACTTTTTCGTCAACTTCGGCGGTCATGACTTTACCTGTGTGGACCGTGGCTTCAAGCCCAACGAGCCGGTGCAGGTCGTCATCCGTCCCGAGGACGTGCAGATCGTGCCGCCGTCTGTCGGCATGCTGACCGGCCTGGTGCGCGAGGTCATCTTCAAGGGCGTACATTTTGAAATGCACGTGGATGTGGAAGGCTATGAGTGGCTGATTCATTCCACCCAGGCAAGCCAGCCCGGCGAACTGATCGGCATGAACATCGGCCCCGACGAAATTCATATCATGAAGCGTTCGGAGGTGTAAGCGATGCTTAAATCCAAGACCTCCCGCTGGCTGGCTGGGCCGTATCTGCTCTGGATGGCCGCTTTCATCATCGTTCCGCTGTTCATCGTCATCTGGTATGCACTGACCAACGCAGATGGCCAGTTCACGCTGGATAACCTGACCCAGATTGGCCGCTACTCCAGCGTTTTCATGCGCAGTTTGATTCTGGCTGCCGTGTCCACGGCCATCTGCCTGGTCATGGCGTTTCCCGTTGGCTATTTTCTCTCCCGCCTGCGTGCCAACAAGCAGCATATCATGCTGATGCTGGTCATGCTGCCGATGTGGACCAACTTCCTGCTGCGCACCTATGCGTGGATGACTTTGCTGGAAAATAACGGCGTCATCAACAAGTTTTTTGGCCTGTTCGGCATCGGACCCTTTAATATGATCAATACCTCCGGCGCCGTGGTACTGGGCATGGTGTATAACTACCTGCCGTATATGATCCTGCCGCTGTACACCGCCATGACCAAGATCGACAACTCGGTCATCGAGGCTGCACAGGACCTGGGCTGCAACGTCTGGCAGATCTTGCTCCGCGTGCTAGTTCCTTTGACCGGCCCCGGCATTGCCACCGGCATCACCCAGGTGTTCGTGCCTGCGGTCTCTACCTTTATCATCAGCCGTATGCTGGGCGGCGGCTCCAACCTGCTGATCGGCGATTTGATTGAGCTGCAGTTCCTGGGCAATTCCTACAACCTGAACCTTGGCTCTGCCATGAGCCTGGTGCTGATGGTCATCGTCCTGCTGTGCATGAGCTTCACCTCCAGCTTTGATGAGTCCGAGATGGAAGGGGTGATGTAAGATGAACAAAAAGCAATCTGTTCTCTTGCAGCGCACCTATATCATCCTGGTGTTCTGCTTCATGTACCTGCCCATCGCGGTCATGATTGCCTTTAGCTTTAACGAGAGCAAGTCCCGTTCCAACTTCACCGGCTTTACCCTGGGCTGGTACAAGAGCCTGTTCCACAACGAAATGATCCTCTCGGCGCTGGGCCTCAGCCTGGTGCTGGCGCTGGTATCCAGCGTGGTAGCTACCGTACTGGGTACACTGGCTACCATCGGCATCAACTCGATGTCCCGCAAAAGCCAGCTCATCATCAACAACATCAGCTATGTGCCTGTCGTCAACCCCGAGATCATTACCGGCGTTTCGCTGATGCTGCTCTTCGTCATGGCGCAGAATTTCGGCATCGGCGGCGAGAGCGGCATCTTCGGCTGGTTCACGCTGTTGATTGCCCATATTACCTTTAATATTCCGTATGTTATCTTTAACGTTGGCCCCAAGCTGCGCCAGCTGGACGGCAGCCTGTACAATGCCGCCCTGGATCTGGGCTGCACCCCGCGTCAGGCGTTCTTCAAGGTCATTCTGCCGCAACTCAGCCCGGCCATCATGTCGGCATTTTTGATCTGCCTAACTTACTCCATTGATGACTTCATGATTTCCTACTTCAACTCCGGCACGATGCAGACATTGCCCATCGCAATCTACTCGATGACTCGCAAAAAGGTCAGCCCCGAGATCAACGCCTTGTCTGCAATCATCTTCTGCGTCATTCTGGCCATTATCCTCATCTCCAACGCGATGGATTCCCGCGCATACCGCCGCAACCAGAACGCCATCCGCAAGGCGATGCAGGACGAAGGGGGGCGCTGAAGATGAAACTGAAAAAGTTTGCTGCAGCAGTTTCCGCTGCCCTGATGCTGGCTGTTTTTACCGCCGCACCTGCGCTGGCTGCTGACGAGATCGAAGTCAACGAGGACATCTCCGTCTCCGGCGACTACGACTGGGACCCGTTTTGCCAACGACCACATCACCCTGAATGTCTACAATAACGGCCTATACATCTCCGATGGCTCCGATGATAGCGTGAATGTCGTCTCTGCTTTTGAGGATCTCACCGGCATCAAGGTCAACTACACCACCTACGATTCCAACGAGAGCCTGTACGCCAAGCTGAAATCCGGCGGCGTGTCCTACGATGTCATCTTCCCGTCGGACTACATGGTAGGTAAGATGATCAACGAGGGCATGCTGGCCGAGTTGGATATGGATAACATCCCCAACATTGCCGGCGTGGGCGAAACCTATCTCGACCGCAGCTTTGACCCCGGCAACAAGTACAGCGTGCCATACATGTGGGGCACCACGGGTCTTATCTACAACACGACGATGGTCGAAGAACCTCCCACGAAATGGGCCGACATGTGGGATGTGGAGTACACCAACAATGTGCTGATGTTCAACAATTCCCGCGATGCTTACGCCATCGCCGCCAAGGTAGCCGGCCTGTCGATGAACCCGCAGTCTGTGGACGAGATTACCGCCATCACCGAAAAGCTGAAAGAGCAGAAGAACATCGTGCAGGCTTACGTCATGGACGAAGTCTTTGACAAGATGGAGGGCGGCGAAGCCGCCATGGCCCCGTACTACGCAGGCGATGCCATCACGATGATCGACGAGAATCCCGACCTTGCTTTTGTCCACCCAGAGGAAGGCGTCAACTTCTTCATCGATAACATGTGTGTCCCGGCCAACGCCAAGCATAAAGAGGCTGCCGAGATGTTCATCAACTACATGTGCGAGACCTCTGTCGGCCTGGCCAACTGCGATTTCATCGGCTATTCCACCCCGCTGACCGCCGTGTGGGAGGAACTGGACGATGATCTCAAGTACAGCGAGATTGCCTATCCCAGCCAGGAAGTACTGGACAAAGCCGAGGTTTTCAACACCCTGCCGGATGACATCAACGCTGCCATGGACGCCCAGTGGAGCGAGATGAAGAGCTACGAGGAAGGCGGCAACGGCTGGATGGTCGTTGTCATGCTGCTGGTGGCTATCGCTATCTCGGCGTTCAACATCTGGCGCAAGCTGCGCAAAAAGTCCCGCGATAATTACTGATTTCTCAAAGCGCTCTGCCTTTTTGGCAGGGCGTTTTGCTTTTTGTGCATTTTCGTGCTATACTGTTGGATAAGTTGACTTTGCTATTGACCATAAGGAGAGCACCCTATGTCCGCTGCACCCAAAACCTACACGCAAAAATTCACCGTCTACCGCCACGATGGCGACCATCTCGGCAATGTAAAGCCCGGTGCGTTGCTGCGCTATGCCCAGCAGATCGCCACCACCCACGCCGAAGCCGCCGGGCTGACCGATGAAGTCTACACCGCCACCCGCACGGCCTTTGTGTTGGCCAAACTGGCTTTGCATATTGACCGCACACCCCGCGTGGACGAAGAACTGACCCTTGTCACCCAGCCGGAGTGCTGCAAGCGCGCCGTCAATAAGCGCATCACCCATTTTTACGATGCCGACGGGGCTGAGGTCGCCGTTATTGACAGTCGCTGGGTGCTCATCGACATTGACAAGCGCATCATTCTGCGCAAACACCCCTGAGCAGTTTGCCGACCATTGGGCCGAGGATGTGCCCTTTGCACTGCCGATGAAGATGACCAAGGCCGCGCCCGGAAGCCTGCGAACTGGCAGGGGAGCCGGTCGCCAGCTATTCTCGCTGCGATATGAACGGCCATCTCAATAATACGCGCTATGCCGATATTCTGTGCGACGCGCTGCCCCTGGTCGTGTGGGAGCAGGGCACCGTGCAGGATCTGCTGCTCTTCTATCACCGCGAGGTCCCGCGGGGTGAATCCTTTACCCTGAGCCGCGCCCATACCGGCGAAAAACAGTATTATTTCAACGGCGAGCGCGAGGGCAAGTCCGCCTTTGAGGCCAGCATCACTTTTGCCTGATTTTTTATGTAAAACTTAGAATCTCTACATAAACCCCTGTTACACTGTTTGCAGTAAAACGTGAAAGGGGTTTTCTTAGTATGCTTACCGCAAAACGCGCCGGGCTGTCCGGCACCGCTCTCAAAATCATCGCCCTGGTGCTGATGGTGCTTGACCACATCCATTATTTTTTCGAGTTCACCGGCCTTGTACCGGAATGGTTCAGCATGGTGGCACGGCTATCCGCACCGCTGTTTTTGTTCTGCACGGTCGAGGGCTTTGCCCACACCCATGACCGCAAACGATATTTCCTGCGCATCTGGGCCATTGCCACGGCGATGGGCACGGTCGAATTTTTTATGATGTACGCCGGTGTGCTGCGTCGCGGCGACGGCTTTTACCCGCTGAACGCTATCATGCAGAATTTTGTCATCCTCTGCATCATATGGCAGGGCATTGACTGGCTGCGCCAGCGCCGGTTTGTACGGGGCGCACTGGCTGCTGCCACGCCGCTCCTCTGGCCGTTTTGCATCGTAGCGCTACTGACGCTTTTTCCCAAAATTCAGGACGCACCGATTGGCTCTGCCGTGTTGGCGTGGGTCATCACCGCGCCGCTGCCTTTGTGGACATCCATCACCGATGGCGGCTGGTCCTACCTGCTGGGCGGCATTGTGCTGTATGCGCTGTATTTTCACAAGCGGCTGCGCCTTGTTGTCTGGGCGGCTGTAACATTTTGTTTTGAGTTTGGCATGGTCTATTTGCAGCTGCGCGGCACGCCGGATTTCGCCTTTTCGCAGATGTTCACCACTTATTACGAATGGCTCAGCGTGGCCGCCATCCTCCCGATGGCGCTGTACAACGGCCAGCGCGGCAGCGGGCATAAGCTGCTGTTTTACTGGTTTTATCCCGCGCACATCTACCTTTTGTACGCGGCATCCTGTCTTGTCTACACACTCACGCAGTAAGGGGTTCGTATGGCCAACATTCTGGCGGTCGATGATGACCGCGACCTGTGTACCTTATTAAAAACAGCACTTGAGCGAGACGGCCATACGGTTGAGACCCGCTGCACGGGTGCCGATGTCACCAGCTCGCTCTGCCGCTGGGCAGACTGCATTCTGCTGGACATCATGATGCCCGGCGAGGATGGCTTTTCCGTCTGCCGCCGCATCCGCGCCCAGACAGAAGCACCCATTTTGTTCCTGACCGCCCGCACCGACGAGCCATCCGTCCTGACCGGGCTCGGCATCGGGGCCGATGACTACCTCGTCAAACCGTTCCGCCTTGCTGAGCTGCGCGCCCGTGTCAATGCCCACCTGCGACGGCAAAACCGTGCCCCGCAGCATCGGCTGGTGCGCGGCGGCATCTGCTTTGATCTGGCGGCCAAATCTGCGGCAGTCGGCTGCACAGCACTGCCTTTACCAAGTCCGAGTATGCCATCTGCGAGTTTCTTGCCCTGCACGCCGGGCAGACATTTGGCAAAGAGCAGATCTTACGAGGCTGTGTTCGGCTACGATGGCACGGCCGATGACACCGCCATTACCCAGCACATCAAAAACATCCGCGCCAAGCTGCGCGCCGCCGGGCTGGCCAGCCCGGAAACCGTGCTGAAAACCGTATGGGGAGTGGGATATTTATGGAACGCCGCCGACGCCTGACTTCTTTGCGCAGCGTGCTGCTGCGTTATCTCTGCCTGTGCGGGGGGGCTGTGTACTGCTTCTGATGATCTGGTGGGGGATTTTCATGCAGCTGATCGATAACGGCTTTCTGCTGTCTGCCACAGCCTCGGCACAAGCCTGTGCCGAGGCGCGTGAAACGGTCGCTTCCATGACGGCAGATACCTTTGACCCATCCTCAATCAGTTCTCTTTGCCGCTATGCCGTCGTCTGTGATGCCAACACAGATGCAGAGCGCGTAACCACCACCAATATGAGCGCCCACCAGCTGAAACCGCGCTCAACGACCTGCACGGCGTCAGCGGCAACCTGGGGATGATGCAGTATCAGTACATCGTCACCATGGCTGACGGCGCCACCTGCCTTTTGCAGTACGACTACGCCGTACCCTATGCCGACCCGGCCCTGCGGGGACGCCTGCCGGATTTTCAAACCTGTTACATTATCTTGCTGGTCGTTTTGGTGTTGGCGTGGCTGGCCGTAACCACCCACCGTACCGTGCGTACCTTTACGGCAGAGACCTCCCGCATCGACGAGGCGACGCGCCAAATCGCCGCCCAGCACCCCGAAGCTGTTGACGTAGACCACGCGCGCATCCGGGAATTTTCGGCCACGCTGCAAGCCCTGCAGACTATGGGCCAGCAGCTTACCGACAGCCTGCAGCGCCAGTGGCAGCTGGAGCAGCAGCGCACCGAGCAGGTGGCCGCGCTGGCGCACGATTTAAAAACGCCGCTCACCATCATCCAGGGCAACGCTGAACTACTGGCCGAAAGCGCCGACACCACCGCTCCCGAACTGGACGCCATCCTGCGGGCAGGGGACCGCGCCCAGCAGTACCTTGCCGCCCTGCGCAGTGTGGGCACGGTGCCCGCCGCCCGCCAGCGTACCGACAGCCATGCCTTTGTTGCCGCGCTGGCGGATACGGCCAACGCCCTCTGCCGCCCGGCGAAGCTCCACTTTGTTTTGCAGGAGCAATGGCAGGGCCAGTTTCTCTGCGCCGCCCCGGAACTCAGCCGTGCACTTGAAAACATGCTGGACAACGCCGTGCGCTATACTCCCGCCGGTGGCACCGTCACGCTGGATGTCAGCAAGGCAGAGGACATGCTGGTTTTCACTGTCACCGATACCGGCCCAGGCTTCACGCCCGAAGCCCTGCACAAGGCCGGGCAGTTCCTCTATACCGACGCCGCCCGCCCCTGCAACGGCCACCAGGGGCTGGGGCTGTATCTCGCCCGCAGCGTCGCCCAGGCCTACGGCGGCAAGCTGGTGCTTGCCAACACCGGCATCGGGGCGCAGGCGCAGCTTTGCCTGCCCATGCAATAAAAGATAAAGGCCCGCCGAAGCGAGCCTTTGCCTGTAAAATTTCAGTTTTTCCATTCCCGTTCCTGCGTGATGGCCAACCCGTCCGGTTCCACGCGGCACAGCAGAAACAGCACCTTGACCCCAGCCGTCCGGGCTTGTGCCAGTGCTTCGGCAAATTGCGGGTGGGTCGCGGTGTTGGGACGTACTTCGGCCACGCCTTCCATCTGGATGACAAATGCTACCGCACAGTGGTAACCCTGCTGCGCCGCCTTTGCCAACTCGTGCAGGTGCTTGACGCCGCGTAGGGTAGGGGCATCCGGGAAATAGCCGATGCCGTCCACTTCCAGCGTACAGCCTTTCACTTCCAGCAGGTACTTTTCTTCGCCTTTTTCCATGTAGAAGTCAATGCGGGAGCCGCCGTAGGTATACTCCGGCCGCACCAGGTCATACCCTTCCGTTTGCAGCCACTCCTGCACCACCTTGTTGGGGGCCTGGCTGTCGATGTTGACCCACCCCAGGCTGGGCTTGTACACTGCCACCAGATCATATTTGGTTTTGCGGTTCGGGTTATCGCAAACTTCCAGCCGCACATCCGCATCGGGCAGCAGCAATTCTTTGCAGCGCCCGGTGTTTTTTACGTGGACGGTCTGCATCGCACCGTCTACTTGCACCTGCGCAATGAAGCGGTTGGGCCTGCTCACAAACTGACCGCTGATGATCGTGTTATATTTCAAAGTAAAACCTCGTTTATGATAAGCATTATGTCTCACATCCAATATTTATTATAGGGGATACGCTCAAATCCTGCAAGGCGGCAGGGGACTTTCGCAGACACATTGTAATTGCCCCTGCCGTGTGGTAGAATCAGGTAAAATAAAAGATCATTGCAAACGAGGTGTATTCGATGAATGAGCCAAACCGTCCCCTTTGGCAGATTATTCTTGCTGCCGCAGTTCTTTTCGGCTTCTTCGTGCTGTTAACGGTCATATGCACCTCTAAAACCGATACAACCCCAGAACTCCCCACCCCGGCAGAATCTCCCATCGCTGAGGAACCCGCCCATACCCCCGCACCAACGCCCACCGAGTCGACCGCCGAAACCACCACACCGGAAGAACCTGCCGAAACCACCGCACCAGAAGAGAACGGCGAGCTATTCTCCAAAGACTACATCGGCTCGGGATATAAGACCATTTATAACACCTATCTCAAAGCTACTTCCAACACCCTCGAGTACGGACTGACCGCAAAGGGGGACGGCTATTACATCGTAAACGACACCGAGGACGCCGTGGAAATTTTGCAGTATGACCGCGAGTCCGCCAACGGCAGCTGCGGTCTGTATGTATACGAGCGCTGCGAAAAGGACGCCTACGGCGGCTGGTCTCGGCAGGAGGCCCAGATTTTGAACATCTACGCCTATCGCTACTGGGAAGACATCGCTGTCGCCAGCGGAAAAGCAGGCTGGGGTGATGCCCCCAGCCGCGAGTACAGCGAATTGACGGGGGAGTGACCTCTGCGGGCCGCACCATACCATTTCCACCCACGGATCTGCACGGCACAGCCCAAAATGTGAACATTTTGAAAAATGACAAAAAAATTACAAGAAAATGCTTGTAGCCCTATTGACATCCGGTGACAAAAAGGTTACAATTTAGTTGCAAGTTAGATAACACCCCAAGTTAAATAACTTTACCACATTTTTCATGTGTTCTTTTCCTCCTTTCTTAAACCCCGCCCCTCCCTCAAGGGCGGGGTTTCCTTTTGTTGTGTAGTCTTTTTTTCAAAAAACACTTGCGTCGACGAGACAACTATGCTATACTTAAACTCGCATGAGATTTCAAAGGAGTGCTAACTATGAACTGGTATGAGATTGCTCTCGGCGTCGTCCTCATCGCCGTGTCCGTGTTGATCGTTGTTTTCACCCTCGCGCAGGAGCAGAAGGGCCAGGGCCTGTCCGGCGCGATCATGGGCGAAAGCTCCGCCACGATGGCAGCAGGCCGTGAGCGCGGCGTCGATGCCAAGCTGGCTAAGCTGACCAAGATCTGCGGCGTCGTTTTCTTTGTCGTCACGCTGGTCGTCTGCGTTTTGAGCGCACGCCTGTGATTTTGGCAGGGTAGCAAAGATGAAAAGGGTCCGCCAAGCGCTTTGGCTTTGTAAGCAGCGCCCCGGCGGGCCGTTTTTTGTGGATGTATATAAGGGTAGGGCACCGTCGGATGGCGGTGCGACGTAAATTAAAGGAGCAACTATGACACCGTTACAGAAATCTATTTTAAACGCAGTCAAGCGCCGTCCCATGACGCTGCGCGAACTGCAGAACAACCTGCAGGTGGACAACTCCCGCCTGCGCACCACTGTTTCCGCTATGGTCGCCACCGGCGAGCTGTCGATGCGCAACGGCACCTATGTGCCCGGCTTTGCGACCTATGAGAATGCTGCAGCCCCCAACACGATTCCCTGCACGCTCGTCAAGCTGGCCGCCCGCTTCGGCTTTGCCAGCCGCGACGACGGCGAGGGCGACATCTTCATCCCGGGCCGCGCGCTGCACGGCGCAATGCCCAACGATAAGATCAACGTCAAGCTGTTCGACCACCCGCGCGTGGAGGGTTCCTCCGAGGGCGAGGTCGTCGAGGTCACGGTCCCGAACAACCGCTTTGCCGGCACAGTCTGCCTGTCCGAGGATGGCCGTATGGCCGTCGAGCCCGACGGCTGCCGCGACGTGAAGTTCCTGCTGGCCAAGCAGGGCAGCGAGGGCGTGCACCTGGGTGATAAGGTCGGCTTCCTGATTACCCACCGCGGCAACCGCCACAGCGACCACCGCGCTGCTGTCGTCGAGAAGTTCGGTTCCTCCGACTACGCCTCCGAGTGCGCCAAGGCCATCCTGTACGGCCGCAACGTCCGCCTGGAGTTCCCGCCGGAGGTGCTGGAGGAGGCCCGCGCCTACGACAACGCCACGATTGACCCCGCCGAGGCCGCGAAGCGCCTGGATCTGCGCGGCATTCCCATCTTCACGATTGACTCCGCCGAGACGAAGGACATCGACGACGCCATCAGCCTGCAGAAGCTGGAAAACGGCGGCTACGAGCTGGGCGTCCACATTGCAGACGTCAGCCATTACGTCCGCCCCGGCTCTGCGCTGGACAACGAGGCGTTCGAGCGCGCGACGAGCATTTACTACGCCGACAAGGTCATCCCCATGCTGCCCACCCAGCTGTCCAACGGCATCTGCTCGCTGAACGAGGGCGAGGACCGCCTGGCGTTCTCCTGTCTGATGCGACTGGACGAGAATGGCGAGATCCGCAGCTACAAGTTCGTCAAGAGCGTCATCTGCAGCCGCGTCAAGGGCGTGTACAAAGAGATCAACGCCCTGCTGGAGCCCGAGGAGGGTGTTGACCTGACAGACCTCAAGACGAAGTATGAGGCTGTGCTTGACCAGCTGCCCACGATGGACGAGCTGTACCGCAAGCGCCTGGTCCTGCGCAAGGCCCGCGGCGCCATGGATATCGAGTCCAACGAGGCTAAGCTCGTCATGGACGAGAACGGACGCTGCATCGACATTGTCAAGCGTGACCGCGGTACGTCCGAGTGCATGATCGAGGAGTTCATGCTGCTGGCGAACCAGTGCGCCGCCAACGCAGGCCGCACCAACAAGGTGCCCTTTGTCTACCGTGTGCACGAAGCCCCCGATGCCGAGAAGATGGAAAAGCTGTCTGCCACGCTGCTGGCCTGCGGCCTGAACGCCAAGTTCAAGAACCCCATCCCCACGCAGCTGGAGCTGGCGGCCCTGCTGGACGAGACCCGCGGCCAGCCCATCCAGACCCCCGTACACACCGGCATCCTGCGCAGCATGCAGAAGGCCCGTTACGCCCCGCAGCCCTTGGGCCACTACGGCCTGGTGCTGGCGGACTACGCTCACTTTACCAGCCCTATCCGCCGCTACCCCGATTTGGCGATTCATCGTATTTTGACCGAGATGCTGAACGGTGTCTCCGCCAGCCAGCTGCAGCGCGACTTCAACGAGTTTGCCCAGCAGGCCAGCGAGAAGTCCAGCAAGCAGGAGGTCGCCGCCGTCCGCATCGAGCGCGACGTCGAGGACCTGTACAAGGCCGAATATATGCACAACCATCTCGGTGAGGTCTACACCGGCACGGTGGCCGGCATCACGCCCCGCGGCGTCTTTGTCGAGCTGGACAACACGGTGGAGGGCTTTGTCCCCGCCGCGCAGCTCTGCAAGGGTGAACCGCAGGTCATCGACGGCGTCAGCATGGTGGACCCGCTGACCGGCCGCACCTGGATGCTGGGCACCTCGATGAAGATCCGCGTGGCCGCCGCGGATGTTGCCCTGGGCCGTATCGACTTTGAGTATATGGTCGAGTGATTTTCCTTATTATAAAAGCTCAATAATCTCAAAAGAGCCTGAACAGCTTGTGTAAAACAATCGTTCAGGCTCTTTTTTATTGCACTTTTTCTATTTTGTACCGTTTCTCAGCGCAGCATGGCCGTGATGCTGCGGTTTACTGCCTGCGTTTTGTCGGCATCTTCAAACTGCAGCCGGTGTCCGGCATCCGGCACGATCAGGCAGGGGATAGCCCGTGCCTTGCAGAACTGCTCCAGCTGGTCCGCCGCCAAGTGGGCATCCTTGCTGCCCACTACCGCGCCGAACACATCAGCATCCTGCGGCAGTTCCTGCAAAGTTTCCTCCAGCGGCGTCAGCAGAAAGAACCGCGGCCGCAGCCCCAGCACCTTCGCCGTACGCACCGCGCAGAGCGTCCCCAGGCTTTTTGCAAGGAAGGCCACATCGGTATAGTCTGCAAAACGAACGCCGGAAAGCCGCCCCAGAATCGACGGCAGAGCCAGATCCGCTGCGCGGCCCATATCGGCCGTGCCGTCAAAAGGCACACCGGCGAAATCCAGGCACAGTGTCTCGTACCCGCGCGCCGTATAAAACGCCAAACAATCCTGCATCAACTGCTGGCGGCAGGTATACCGTATTCCCGGAAACGCGATAACAATTCCTCTTTTCATCATAAAACCCTCCCACGACAAATAAAAAACGCTGACAGCATAACACTATCAGCGTTCTTTATGTCTCGATGTGACAAAAAAGATACCAGACTTCATGCGTTGACAAAATTTGAAGCAGAAAAAAATTTCCTTACAAATGGCAATGTCAATCATCTGGTGCAGATAAGGTCGGTGGCCATTGGAGCATCCACTCAAGATAGTCCGATGACGTGATTCGACCGTTCTCGAATGCTGTCCTATGAATCCGCCAATCTGCTAAAAGAGCCTTTACGGCAGGATGACTGCACGAGAGCCGAATGCGTAATAAGAAACATTGCGTACTATCTCCAAAGTCTTGAAAAAGGCAAACTATGCTCCCAATCGTACCATATCAACGTGCGAATGAGATCGACTATGGTATCGTTTGGCATATAGAATGTTTCTTCCCGAACATTTAGAACTTTAGCGATTTTCTCTACAATTTCGGCTTTAGGTGTGCGGTACCCGGTTTCGTACTGTGCAATGCGGTTCGCTGCCCCGTTTTTAATATCAATCAATATACCCAACTGCTGCTGTGTAAGACCGCGATGGCGGCGCACGAGTTTGATTTTATCTCCGATGTTCATAGTGTGGCTGTCTCCATTCTTACGCAAAAATAAAAACTGCCCGTCCGCGTAAAGTTGCTACGCAGATGGGCAGTTTTGGCTGTGCACCTTTATTGCAGTGAAATCTGTTGCGTATAACCTCCGATAAAAATAATTTCTAAATCTTGCCGTGATTTAACGATGATTTTTTCTATGATTCTCGCTGTAAGCATATCGTCGTATTCTGTAATCAAAAAGGTCCTTTGCGGTTATCGGATTTGTAGGGGTGGATGGCGTTTGGCTATTGACTGAACTTTGTGTGATGGCAGTTTTTAGCTGTTTGATTTTATCGCTGAGCCTTTTCAGCTTGTCATCAAGGAATGGGGTGTTTTCATCAAAGTCCAGCGACATTTCCAGTAGGTGGTCAAATTCCTGTTGGTTTTGCTCTAACTGTGCTTGCAGCTGTGGTGTCAGACTTTCGCCGACTTCTATCTGATGGAGAATCCCATTAAGCTGGTCAGCAACCTCGCCGGTAAACTTGGCAGCTAAATTCTGCACGGCCTTCAAAATTGCTTGATGCAACTCTGTTTCGGGGATAGAGGGTGAGTTGCTGCAAAACTTCGTTCCGTATTCAAGTCGGTTGACGCATCGCCAGACGATTTGCTTTCTGCCGTGGATGCTCCAAGTGACTCGCTTGTAAGGGCTGCCGCAGTTACCACAGACCAATCGTTCGGATAAGGCATATTTGCTGTTGTAGCGACCTCGATGTCGCTTGCGATGGTTGGTGGCCGACTTGCTGTTGCGGCGGGCGATTTCAGCTTGTGCCTCTCGGAATGTCTGCTTCGTGACGATTCCCTCGTGGTTATTCTCTATGTAATATTGCGGCAGTTGGCCGGTATTTTTCTTGGATACGCCTGTCAGTACATCCTCGATAAATGTCTTTTGCAGCAGCACATCACCGCAGTATTTCTCGTTCTGGAGAATCCGCTGGACGCTCTCGGACGACCACTTCTTGTTGCCACGTGCAGTGAGTACGCCGTCAGCCTCTAATCGCTTTTTGATCGTCTGTAAACTGGCGCCTTGCAGATAGCTGTTGAATATCATACGAATCACTTCGGCTTCTCCGGGAATGATTTCCGGCTTGCCGTCCGAACCCTTTCTGTATCCGAGAATTTGGCTGTAAGGAAACGGGAATTTTCCTTGTCGGAATCCCATTCGCTTACCGCGCGCGACATTCTGTGAAATTGACTCGCTTTCCGCCTGTGCAAAAGCGCTCAGCACGGTAAGAATCATCTCGGAGTTCATGGTTGATGTATTAATATTTTTGTAAAAAAATTTTGATTATCCCGAAAAACCCTTGAAATACAAGCACATTCGCAGGATTTCAGATTGATTTTACTACCAATTTACTACTTTTTAACGGATTGCGCCTTGATATGCCGGAACATCTTGCGAGCATGAAACAACCCAATACAAACGCGACGCACTGGCGGCGCGGCACGTCGGCAATCACACAATTTCATATAGCACCGCACTGGCGGCGTTACCTTATCCCAACCGGGAAACAAGGAACGCCGCTATTTTTTTACCCTCATGTTACGCAGTAGGGGCAAAAAGAGTCTTGCTACACAAGGCTTTGCGGGTACGGTTTTCACAGGGTAAGGGATTGATACCTAAACCCTTAAAATCGCTGTTCTACCGCGTAACAAATATGCAGCAAAGGAGTTGATGAAGCTATGGCAGTTTTCCGCGTGGAGAGAAACACAGGATATACGGTTATGAGCAACCACCATTTACGCAACAAAGAACTTTCCCTAAAGGCAAAAGGGCTGTTATCGCAAATGCTGTCCTTGCCGGAGGATTGGGACTATACCCTTGCGGGACTGTCCTATATCAACCGGGAAAAAATCGACGCTATCCGCGAAGCTGTCCGGGAGCTTGAAAGAGCCGGATATATTCAGCGTTCAAGGGAGCGCGACGAGAAAGGACGCTTGCGGGGAACTGATTACATCATCTATGAGCAGCCGCCTAACTTGGATTTACCTACATTGGGAAATCCAACATTGGAAAATCCTACGCAGGAAAAACCTACGTTGGAAAATCCAATGCAATTAAATAAAGATATACAAAAGACTGACTTACCAAAAAAAGAAAAATCAAATACGGATTTATCAAGTAACCATTCCATTCCTATCCTTTCCCCTAACCCCTCTCCTTTGAGGGAAGAAACGGCAGAGCCGGAACGGAAAGGAACGGAAGCGGCAGACGCATACAGCGTGTATGAGGAAATCATCAAGGACAATATCGAGTATGAGCATTTTATCAAGCATACCAACATTGACAGGGAACGCTTGGACGAGATTGTGTCCCTTATCCTTGAAACTGTCTGCACCAAACGAAAGACAATTCGTATCGCCGGGGACGATTATCCGGCAGAGCTTGTCAAAGCAAAGTTTATGAAGCTGAACAGCAGCCACATTGAATTTGTCTTTGACTGCATGAAAGAGAACACCACGAAAATCCGTAACATCAAGCAATATCTGAAAGCGGTACTTTTCAACGCGCCCAACACCATTGACAGCTATTACACCGCCCTTGTCAACCACGATATGTACGGCGGCTATTAAAAAACAGGAGGATTTTAATATGACACAGAAAACAGGAGCTTTGATTTTTTGATGAAACGGCAGACCGTTACGACATTCGCTTTGACCTTAACGACTACTACGGAGGATTGCATTGTGGGGATTGCCTTGAAGTGTTTGTACGCGGCAAATGGAAGCCGACCCGCATGGAGTACGGGGACAACTGGTATCTTGTCGGTGTGAGGGCTTCGGATTTGAACGGGCTGCGGGTGCGTATCTAAAGGCGGCATGAAAAAAAAATGTACGCCTTATTTTTATGCCCCGAAGCGGCACACCACCCTAACCAAACTATGAAAGGAGGGATTTCATGCAAGATGAAGTCAATGAAAAAGTCGTGTCTTTAGCAATCAAAACATCTAAGCTGACCGCCGAAGTGCTGCAAAAGGCTATGAAAGCCCTGCTTGCCAAAGGCAAAGGGCAGCTAACCAAAGCCCCGCATGGGAAAATCACTATGCGGCAGCTTATGAAGCAGGGAGAAAAGGTTTCCAACATTGAGATTACCGACCAAAATATCAAAGCCTTTGACCCTATCGCAAGGAAAAGCGGGCTTGATTACAACGTCAAGAAGATTGAGAACGGCAAGCCGCCGACCTATCTTGTGTCTTTTAAGGGCAAGGATATTGACGTTATGACCGAAGCGTTCCGGGAATTTACCGCAAAGAAATTAGGCAGGGATAAAAAGCCCTCTATCCGCAAGCTGCTTTCCACTCTGAAAGACAAGGCGGCAGCTCTGAACGCACAGAAGCCGAAGCGCGGCGCATTGTGCAGGAAATGAAGCGCAGGGACACGCCCAATAGCCCTAATAGGACACATTTCATGGTGGAGCTGTCCCCGACATTTATGCAGCTTGCGTCCTCTAAGGACACCGACCGTCTGTTTTCCATGTTGCCCTATAAGACACTTTCCTTTTCCAAAATCGAGGGCAGACATGGAACATACGCCTTGATTGATAAAAATGAAAACCGGGGCACAGATATTCGCAGGGTGCGCCCCTCAATCCGGGCGCAGCTTGCCGCTGACAAAAGAAAAGCCGCCCCGAAAAAGGCGGCTGTAAAATCAAAAAATCACGAATTGGAGGTATGAGCATGATTAGACTGACAGTTGAAGAAACAAACCTGTTGAGCATTTACAATGAGGACGGCAAACGTGGGCTTACAGAAAACATCAACGCTGCGCTGCCGTTCATGGACGAGGATATGCGGGAACTGGCGAAACGCACCCTTGCGAAAAAAATTGCACCTCTGACAGAAAATGAGTATGCGGAGCTTGCCATTTTCGCCGCTGATGAAGTATGACCGGGCTAAAGCGGCTCACGCCGCCACAGAGCCGGAAAGTCAACAGCCTTGTAAAAAAGGAGTGCTGCAACTGCGAGCGCGGACACTGTATCTTACTGGACGACGGGGAGGAATGTGTCTGCCCGCAGCTTATTTCCTATTCGCTTCTATGCAAATGGTTTCAGACTGCCGTACTTCCTCTTGATAAGCTGCTGTATGCAGAGCTTTTCAAGACCGAGGATAAAAAGCGTTGTACCGAGTGCGGAACTTCTTTTGCGTCCACCTCTAACAGCGTCAAATACTGCCCGGACTGCCGGAAGCGTATTACCCGCAGACAGGCAGCGGAGCGCATGAGAAAACGGCGCGCCCTTGTTACGTAGTAGGGGCAAAAAAAGCCTTGTTTTACGGGGCTTTCAGTGCTTGAAAATGACGCGGCAAGGGTTTTATACCTTATCCCCTAAAAAAAATGACGTTCTATTGCGTAACAGATACCAAAAACGCACCTACATAAAACAGGGCGCGGACAGTCTTTTGTTGGCTGTCTGCGCCCTGTTCTTTTACTTTATTCGTGCAGTTCTTCTATATCCTTTATTCGGTTTTCCAATAGGATATACAGCTCTCCATTCTCTCCCCTTATAACCAGAGTATCATTTTCATCGGAATAAGTTCCATATTCCACACATTCTATATATCCGATAAGTGTATTTCCGTCCTCAAAAGTAATTTGGATTTTACTGTCTGCGTTAATATAAGTTTCTACGCCATAACTGCCATTTTCTAATGTTATTCTGTAACATGGTGTAATACCAACCATTTTCATAATTATTCCCGTTCCTTTCCTTTCTTCCGTTCCGGCTCTTTGCCTTGCCGCAAAATATTGTCTATGTTCTGTTTGATAACGTCGTATTCCTTGACCTGTTTTTTCAGCTTGCCATAATCAGCGTAAAGGGCTTCTTTTTGCGCTTGTAGTTTCCCGTATTCTTCCTGCATGGCGGCAAGATTGGGGAGTTTAGTAACGCCCGCCGCTTTCAGTGTCTTTACTGCCGCTTCATGGAGTATCAGACTGCTTTCCTGCTTTGCCCGGTATGCGTCCTTATCCTTTGCCCTGCGGTATGCTTCATAGACAGGTTTTGTCTTTTGGTAGGTAGTAACGTGCTTCATCAGCACCGCCATATCTGCAAGACACTTTTCCACGCTCTTTAATGCGTCTGTTGTCTTTACATTTTCCGCATTTATTTCCTCAATCCGGCTGATTAAATCCGCGTACTGCTCAATCTTGTGTTCCGTTAAGAAATTCATGGTCTTTGCAGCCAGTTTCAGATTATGGATTTTCGCCCACTGTTCATAGCCCCGGCTCTGCGCTGCCTTGATACTGTTTTCAATGTCAATAAGCAGCGATACGCCGCGTTGCTCTTTGGGAGCTTTCGCCACCTTTGTGCGCTTGCCTGCATTATCCGTTCTCTGATGGCTTCCTCTGTATAATCTGTACCGAGAGTTTTCAGACGGGTAAAGCGTTCCTGTCCGGGAGCGCGGCAGGAGATATATTTTCCCGGCTTTATCTCATAACCCGCTGCCTGTAACCGCTGCAACAATTCTTCAAAACTTGCTACTTGGGGGATAAGCGTATCAACGGCAATTTTCAGCTTGCCTTTCCAACTTGTACCGACCTTTTCCGCTTGATATTCTGCATAGCTTTTTCCCTTGCTGCCTTTGCCCGGAACGACAACAGACAGCCCGTTTTCCCGGCACAGCTTATCGCTCATGTTCCGTATGCCGTAGTAACTGCGCTTATTGGAATTGTACTTATGGTAGTCAACAAAATTGACCGCACAAAAAATGATATGGTTATGGATATGCCCCTTGTCAATGTGGGTAGTTAAGACGTATTCATGCTGTCCCTTTGTTACCGCGTCGGCAAGCTGCTTTCCGATTTCGTGGGCTTTCTCAATAATAATCTACTTCTCCCGGCTCAAAGGACTGTATCAAATGGTGGGCGAGATTGTTTCCTTTTATCTATGGCTTGTGCAAGCGTAAATCCAAACTCAATATCTGCCGTTTCATAGCTGCACCCAAAGGAGGACACAAGCATTTTCCCGTCTGTTTTATCCGGGTTTTGGATATAGTCAAGGGCTTTGCTCAACGTGCTTTTAATAGGCTTAATCTTTGTAACCGCCATATCTCCGCAAGCACCCCCCTTTATTTCCTCTATGTCCTCTTGGTAAACGCTGCCTGTCGCATTGACACGCTTTGCAATCTGATTGATGTTGACCCCGATTTTCTGTATCTCTGCTGTCATGCCTTTTTATATCGCTATGGTCTGTCTGAATGATATAACCGTCAATGGCAATTTTCCGAAGATACGCCGCCATGTTCCGGGTAGGTATCAGTTTCATTTTTTCTGCAATTAAATCCCGTTCTTCCTCTGTCACATAGAATTTGATTTGTATTTTCTTCTTTTGCGTCCGTTCATGCAATCGCTCCTTTCCATTCCGAGGGTTTGGGACACTTCCCAACAAGCAATTTTCAACCGACGCACCGCAGGACGGAGGGGGCGAAAATACGGAAAAAGGGTACTCTTTTCCTATGCTTGCTACGAAACTTTATCCCTTACTACCTACAACACCGGGAACGGCAAATTTGACGAACTTTCCCAAAAGAAAAACGCCGCAATCTGCGACGTTTCAATCACTCTATATAAACAAAAACGAGAGAACTTTATTCCCCCGTTTCGTCGTTGTTGGCTTCCTCTATTCCTTTTGCAGTAGCAGACAGGATTTTCAAATCTTTTTTTCGCTCATACCGTCAAGCATAGTATCGAGCTGACGGCGGCGCGTGGATTTCTCCTGTTCCCGTTCCGGGAAAAAAGAACTGGTCTACTGATACATCAAGCAGGGTTACAAGCTCATATAAAATCTGTAAACTTGGGTGCTGTCCGCTATTCTCAATGGACGCGATATAGCGGGGAGCGATGTTCATCTTATCGGCTAACTGATTGCGTGATATGCCCTTTGCCTTTCTTGCTGCTTTTATGGCTTGACCGAAAGCCTTAAAATCAAATTTTTCTTTGTTCTGCTTCATAGTCATTTCACCCAACTACATTGTATATTTCATCTTCCTTTCGAGATATGATTACACACAGCACATTATTGACTGAAATAGAGCATATCATATACTTGATATTATTCGGCTATCCGAGTATAATTATACTGGTAAAATTTGAGGAAAGGGCGTTTTGATTATGGAATATATGTCTTGTCCCGAAGCGGCAAAGAAATGGGGAATTTCTGAAAGACGAGTACAGATACTTTGTAGCGAAAATCGCATACCGGGCGTTTCAAAACTGGGGTATATGTGGCTGATACCAAAAAACGCGGAAAAACCTTTTGATATGAGAAAGAAACAACATAAAATGCAGATACAATAAACAAACAAATAAACCTTACAACAACTGTAAGTGGTGTGGTTGCTTCTTATGCAGTAAAATTATATTCGTAAGATAAGCGTAAGCAAAAAATGTGAGGTGTGAGATATGAATGATACAAAAAAACTATTAGAAGTACGCGACTTGCACAAAGCATATTCCAAAGAGGGGGTTCCAACAAAAGCACTAAACGGAATTACCTTTGATGTTCTGAATGGCGAATATTTGGGAATTATGGGTGCAAGTGGTTCCGGTAAAACAACATTGTTAAATTGTATTGCTACGGTCATTAAACCAACCTCAGGTCAAATTTTACTTTCAGGTGCCAATATAAGCTCTTTTGATGGCACGAAGTTGGCTGAATATCGTGGCAACAAGATTGGTTATCTATTTCAAGATTTTGCTTTACTTGATAATCTAACTGGTAAAGAAAATATTATATTGCCTTTATCAATTCATAATATTGACATTGTTACAGCGGAAAAAAAAGCTAAAAGATATAGCAGATTTTCTTGGAATTACAGACGTTCTTTCTAAATTTCCGTCACAAATGTCGGGCGGTCAAAAAAAACAACGCGTAGCTGCTGCACGTAGTTTGATTTCTGACCCCGATATTATTTTGGCTGATGAACCTACAGGTGCATTAGATACAAAATCAGCACGTTTACTCATGGAGAAGTTACAGGAAATCAATCTTAGGCGTGGACGCACAATCCTAATGGTCACGCATGACCCTAACGCCGCGAGTTTCTGTTCTCGTATTTTGTTCATTCAAGACGGTGTTATTTTCCATGAGTTACGTCGTAAAATTCCAAATGAAACACAGGAAGATTTTTATGCACGTATTTTACAAGTGATGGCTCAAATGGGGGAGGAAGTGCAAATGTTCTTTAATCTCACATGGCGAAACGCCAAACGGAGCCGTAGCGAAAAACCTAATTTATTTTCTGACAATGATAACAGCCGTAGCAATGTTTTATATAGTGCTTTCTCTGGGACAACAGGACGTAATACGTTTTTTAAGTGAAATTGAGAGCGACGCAGTAGAACGGTTGCTTACTAATCTTTTACCGACGGTTTATCTTTGTGCTTTATTATTTGTGTTCTTTCTCGTAGTATTTGCAAACAAATATCAACTTGAATGTCGTAGTCGAGAACTGGGGCTTTATTTGATGTTTGGAATGACAAAGATTAAATTATTTATTCAAATAATGACAGAGGGGCTAATCACGTCGTTTTTAGCTCTTTTAGGAGGGCTTGTATGCGGTGGCTTTTTATCCGAAGCTATAAGTCTTACAACCGCGCGTTTAGTAGGGCATGGTATCATTACACACCAATTAAGTTTTTTCTGTAAGTGCCGCTATTTTCACATCGTTAGGCTTCTTGATTATTCAGTTTGTAGCATTGTTTGTTCTATGCGGAAAGCTGTTCCGTAAAGAGCTACATCAACTTGTTTATGGAGAGATGGCGAAAAAAGCAACGCACAGGGAATCCATATGTAAGTTTCGTATCGTTTGCTATAGGCACCGTAATTTTGCTTGTCGCGTACTGGATTGTTGTAGAGCATTTTATGGCTGCGAGTGGGGCAATGCTGCTTATTGCCGTTTTACTTGGAATTATCGGAACAATTCTATTTATTCGAGGACTTGCAAGAATTTTGAGTATATGGGCAGCTTCTATAAAACACAAAGCCACAAGAGGACTTTATGTATTTACTTTACGGCAGTTGCATGAAAATGTCGTTAATAAATATATTTCAATCAGCGTAGCGTCCATTCTGATGATGCTTACTATTATGTTAATTACCGACGGCTCAGTGCGCATAATGTCATATGGAAGTGAATTGACACGAGGTACTTCTGTTTATGACTTTACTGTAATGGGCAACGACCAAATTGTTGAGAAGTATCTTTCCAACGAACAAATTCGTCCTTATGTATCAAATCTGAACCGTATGGAAATAGGAAATATAAAATCCACTGCTTCGGATGGGATAAGTTCTCCTGTTGATTGGTCGAAATTTAGGAAACAAATCGTGCAGCATTTACCTCAAGATGTAGTAGACCCTGCCACACAAGAAGATGGTATGTATAGTTTTGGCTCCGACCAACCTGCTGCCTTAAACCTTTTAGGTCTTATTGATACTGGTAGTTCTTCTCCTTATTTGCTTCCTGTATCTTCCTATAATCGGTTATTGGATGCCGCGGGAGAAAAACAGATTAGCCTTTGGGAACAATGAAGTTGTCTATTATCTCAACCCAGATTTTTTAGGTAATGCTCAAGATGAAACGGTTACACTGTTAAATCAAATTGCAGCAGACGCACAGGCGAATAATGAAGCGTTGCTTTCTATCAACGAAAGACCATTTTATCTTGTTCCCTCTGTACCGATGAAAGGGTTGACCGCAGATGAAAATATCAAGATTATAACTGCATTGATTGTTTCAGATGAGATATATTCAGAATTTGTAAATTCAGACACTTGTATGGTTTATTGGAACTTTTGTATTCCTAATGAACTTGTTGAAACAAAAGGTTTAATGTTACCGATTATGGAAGCTCATGATTTGTTAAAACCATCTGGTCTATATTACGAAAGCTATCTTAATAATTTTGGGCGACAATTATTTTATGTTATTTCCGGAAGTTATACAACACTATACATGGGATTTATGTTTTTGATTATTGCGTGTGCATTACTTGCCCTGCAATTCTTGACGCAAATGCAAACTACAAAATCAAGGTATCTAACACTCTCTATTTTAGGAGCACGACGTGAACAAATTAAGCGTTCTATCAACCAACAAGTATTATGGTATTTCCTGCTTCCTCTTATATTAGCGTGTATCAGCGGAGCAGTAGGGATATATGCCATGCAGCTATATTTATATTCAGGAGCGGCACACCTTGAACAGTCCTATCCTCTTTTTAATTGCTATGGCTGTTATTGTTGTTCTTGTTATGGTAATTTACGGTGTGGCTGTTGCTCGAACAGCTAATCGTGAAATAGGAAAGCTCAATTACAAGGCCCAATTCTTAACAGGCTTATAAATATTATGGGAAAGGAGGCGGACATATTGGCAAAGATAGTTGTGGTTGAAGATGATGTTTATATACGAGAAGAACTGTTGAACTTATTAGAAAAATCGGGATATGATACGATTGGATTATCGGATTTTGAAAACGCAGTATCAGAAATAGCAGCATATTTTCCCGACTTAATTTTGCTTGACATCAATCTTCCCTTTCGTTCGGGTTTTGAAATATGTAAAGAGTTGAAAGCTAAACAGATTGGTACGGTACTCGTATTGACTGCAAGAGATAAATTGCAGGACGAACTGCACGCATTAGACTTGGGGGCTGATGACTATTTAACAAAACCTTGTAATATGTCACGTTTACTTGCCCGAATTAAAAATCTTCTTCGACGTAAAGAAGAACAGGTACAGCAAGGGTTACTTGATGGAGGTGGTTTTTACTTGACCCGAATACCTTTACAATTTATGTAGGGAATAGCTCTTACCTTATGCCACCGAACGAAGGAAAAATATTACTTGCTCTCTTGAAAAAAATAGCCCTAAGATTGTTTCTAAAAAGAATTATGCATTAGACTATGGGGAACAGAAGAATTTATAGACGAAAATGCATTACAAGTAAATTTTACTCGGCTGCGAAAAACGCTTCGTGAATTTGGTCTTGAAGAACGTATAGAAACAGTGCGCGGTCAAGGCTACCGCTTGAAAGAGCAGGTGCGCTTATGAATAAGTTGAAAATACTTTTAATCTATATTTCCTCTAACCGGGTATGGATTATTACACTTGCCTGTTTGGACTTGTTCTTTATATTTCTTGCTTGGTTGGCTAACCCTGATTATTTTATAAATTATGCTGCATTGATAATTTTTGTGTCATTTGCCGCACTTGCTATTCCTCTTGCTATATCAATCAGAAAACGTAACAAGGCAGACGCTATTTTTCGGCGTTTTCTATTAGAGCCGGACGATACCAACGAATACTTACTGTGTGAAAGCTGTTCCCGCTGTAATACGCCCTCTTATCTGTGAATTGGGAAAACATTTGAGGACGCAGCAAGAATATATCAACGAACAGAAAATTACAGTTACAGACTATGAACACTATGTTGAAAATTGGGTGCATGAAATCAAAAAACCACTATCCCTTATGACCTTGCTACTGGATAATCGAAAAGATGAAATGTCCCCTTTGGTTCATACTCGTATGCTTTATGTACGCGACCATACCCGACAGGATATAGAACAAATTCTATACTTTTCAAGGCTTGGGGCTACACATAAGGATTACTCTTTTGAGTCGCTTTCAATTCTTGGAACTTGCCGTGAAGCAGTTGAAGATAATTTAACGCTTCTTGAAGAAGCCGGATTTTCTATTGAATATACCGAAAACGATTATCAAGTGATTTCTGACAAAAAAGGTCTGATGTTCATTTTAGGACAGATAATCAGTAATAGTGTGAAATATGTGGGAAACAACCTTGCCCCACGGCTCATATTTTCCATAGCTGATAGTATGAATAGTGAACAGATTTCTTTATCTATCAAAGACAACGGCACAAGCATACCATTGTCTGACTTACCCTTTGTTTTCGACAAGGGGTTTACCGGAGATACGGGCAGTTACCTTAGTCGTTCTACAGGTATGGGCTTATACCTTGTTCAGAAAATGGCAACTGACTTATTTATCACGGTGGAGCTTAAAAACAATTCATACGGTGGAACAACCGTAACCTTGACGTTTCCAAAAGTGTAACGTCTATTTGGGAGGTAGTGAAATGCAGTTACAGAATGAAATAGTAAAAAGCACACGCCAATAAAAAGCTTGCTCATTGATTGGTTAATTATATTTGGAACGTATCTTTTTATCCGCATATTCTTTGCCCTCTTTGGGCTTCATCAGAATATTGTCCTCTTGGGCTGTTGCCTTGCGATATTGCCCTATCTTTTTGGGGCGTTATATTTACAGAAATCCCACAAGCAATGTCAATTTATGGCTTGCTGCATTGGCTATTTGAATACCGTCGGTCGTTGAAAAAGCAGCAATATATTTATTTGGTGCGTACTTATACAATTTAAGACCGATAAATGTTGTAGGAGTTATGGAAGCGATTAAGAGTAACGCACCATATACAAACTTCATTAAAAATCAATCAGCACAGAATTTAATAAATCTATCATATTTTAATCGGACATATATTCTATGCAGTATAGCTATTTCTGTTTTGGTTATCCTGCTTTTTTACATAAGACAAAACAAAAAAAAAGTAATAAAGGATAATGAGAAATTTTTGAAATTGACATAGTATAGAACATCTGCCGGACGACGGCAAAGAAAAAAAGCCGTCGCAACGCAGACAGGTTTTCACGCGCCTATTCTATTTCGGCGGCTTTGATTTTCAGAGCCGCCGTTTCTTTTATCTATCTAAATTCTAACGATAACTCTCCTACTAGATAAAGACATGGCGGTATCAAGGAGGTATCGTCATGTCCTTTTTTTCCTATGCCCTAATAGACTGTTATCAAAAAAGCCATTACCCGCCAACGGGTTATTCTGGCTACATAGATGAACTCACAAATCATACATATACTTTTTTGATAATTCCTTTGCGCCTGTCTGCAATTTGCAGACGGGCGCATTTTGTATTTTATCAAAAAACTTTTTCAAAAAATTTCTAAAACCAACGTCCATTTTGAAGTGCGTTGGTTTGAGGGTTTACGAAAGGGGACATTTCAAACTCCACCGCTTTCGCGGCAGCGAAAGGAGGTGAGAACATGAACGAGCCTATTCGTACCCAATGGCAAATCCGTTGTGCTTTTTAACGGCTTTTGCAAACTGGCGTTGAAGCGAGAAGCTATGAATGCCCACAGGGACACAAAGCAGCGACAATTACGCGAGGTTACTTTTTTTCTGACCTGTCGCCACTGGAAGAAAAACAGCTCTACGTCTGCGACGAGTATTTTGCAGATGATGAAGCAGAACAGTCTTTCGTTGTCGGGCGGCAAAGAAATTACTGCGAAGCTGCTTGCCGAAGCCCTGCACAGTTTGCCGGAAGAAAAGCGGGAAACCGTACTGCTGTATTATTTCTTTGACATGAGCGAACGCGAGATTGCAAAGTTTTGTAATCTGTCAAGGACAACGGTACAGTCCCGCCGGACAAGCTCAATGAAGCTGTTAAAACGCTATTTGGACGAAAAAGCCTATGACTGCACAGATTAGTAAATCAGAACAGGACGAACGCGGCTTGTTGCCTTACCCGGTAATCATAGCCGCTACTAAGGGCGACCCGGAAGCTATGAACATTGTCGTACAGCATTACGAAAGCTACATAGCGTCCCTGTCTATGCGAAAGCTGCGTGATGAGCGCGGAAATATCTATTGGGGCATAGATGAGGATATACGCGACCGCTTGCGTTCGCGTCTTATGCGGGCTGTCCTTTCATTCAAGGTTTGAGATAACCACAAGCAGCGTCCCCCTTTCCGCTGCCTGTTGACTTGACCTTACTTGCTCTTTGACAAAGAAAGCGACGCAAGATAACGGCGACGCAGTATAGGGCAAATCGGATACGTCCTTTTTGCGTTGAGCCATACGGCAGGTGCGCCATGACGCTTTTCTTCTATTGGAGAAAGTCGAGCGACCACCACCACGCCGGGGAACAAGTGTAGCGGCTTGTGGGCGACGACACGCACTAAGGGTAGACAAGCCTTTATAGCCATAGTCCGAGCGTTAAAAGCGTCGCAGGCATTGGGTAGAGCTGCCTTAACGGGCAGGGGTGGAACTCCCGCGAGGTTGTGCTAACAGCCGTCCGATTAAAGCCCCTTTTACTATTCACTTTTCCTAATATTGAAAGGGGGACGATACTATGAGTAACGCCGACGTGCCTATTTGGGAAAAATACACGCTTACGATAGATGAAGCAGCTAAATACTTCCGTATCGGAGAAAACAAGCTGCGTAAATTAGCCGAGGAAAATCCTGCCGCCGGGTGGGTTATTATGAACGGCAACCGTATTCAAATCAAGCGCAAACAGTTTGAAAAAATGATTGATACCATAGACACAATCTGATAGTGAAATTGAGCCTTGAATGTGCTATAATGGGATAAGCATATCAAGGCTCTTTCCGTCTTGGAAAGGAGCATTGAAAAATGTCAAAGAAAAGACGTGACAGCAAAAATCGAGTTTTGCGGTCGGGAGAGAGCCAGAGAAAAGACGGAAGATATGCTTACAAATATATAGATACCTTTGGTAATCCGCAGTTTGTGTATGCGTGGAAGTTAGTACCTACGGACAAGACCCCTGCCGGAAAGCGTGAGGATATATCCCTACGAGAAAAGGTAAAAGAGATACAGAAAGACCTTGACGACGGGGATAGACACCATAGGCAAGAAAATGACGGTCTGCCAACTTTATGCAAAGCAGATACGCCACCGGGGAAATGTAAGGTACAATACGAAAAACGGACGCAAGCGGCTGATGAAGCTACTGGAAGAAGATAAACTTGGGGGCTGCCCGATTGACAGCGTGAAGCTGTCCGACGCGAAAGAATGGGCAATCCGCATGAAAGAAAAAGGAATTTCCTATAAGACTATCAGTAATGACAAGCGTTCCTTGAAAGCTGCCTTTTACACAGCGATACAGGACGATTGCATAAGGAAAAATCCTTTTGACTTCCAGTTAAACACTGTCATTGAAGATGATACAGAACCAAAGGTTCCGCTAACACCAGCGCAGGAAGAAAGTTTTTTGTCCTTTGCTCAAAATGACAAAGTTTATCAGAAGTATTATGACGAGCTTATTATTTTGCTTGGGACAGGGCTTCGTATCTCTGAACTTTGCGGGCTGACCGATACTGACATTAACTTTGAGAATAGGATAATCAATGTAGACCACCAACTTTTAAGAAGTGCGGAAACAGGATATTACATTGAAACACCAAAAACGAAAAGCGGTATTCGTCAAATTCCAATGAGCGAAAAAGTATATGAAGCATTTAACCGAGTGCTGAAACGGCGCAGGGGTGCAAAAGCTGTTACTATTGACGGTTACAGCAACTTCCTTTTCCTCAACCGGGACGGCTACCCGAAAACAGCTACCAATTATGACGGTATGTTTAGGGGGGCTTGCAAAGAAGTACAACAAGTACCATGAGGAAGCTCTACCGAAAGTAATGACACCGCACACCTTACGTCATACGTTCTGTACCAACATGGCAAATGCCGGAATGAACCCGAAAGCATTACAGTACATTATGGGACATTCCAACATTACTATGACGCTGAACTATTACGCACACGCTACTTTCGACAGCGCAAAAGCTGAAATGCTGCGGATAGCAGCTTAGTAGTAAATCAAGGTTTTACTACTTCTTTACTACTTTTGAAAGCAAAAACCTAAGCGGATATAAAAATATATGTGAGTTTCTTCCGATACGAAAAATGCCGGAAAAGCCTGTAAATACGGGCTATACCGGCATATAAGAACTTCTAAAAAGATAATCAAAATTCATATCTAATTTTCTTTTTTCAAAAATAACTGCGATGCCAAGTGCTTTCAGCATTCGGACGTATTGGATACTGTCCAGTGTGTTGCGGGCAAAACGCGAAATAGATTTAGTAAGGATTAAATCAATTTTCCGTTTCTTACAGTCCTGAATCATCTGATTAAAGCCGTCGCGTTTTTTAGTGTGTACACCGGAAATGCCATCGTCTGCGTAGATGCCGGCAATCTCCCATTCGGGAGTGGAAGTGATTTTTTTCGGTATAATACAACTTCTGTGTTTCAAAGCTGCTTTGCTGTTCTTCTTCCTCGGTGCTGACGCGACAGTAGGCAGCCACGCGTAGTTTTCGGATGGCATGATTTTTTCCTTTGCCTGTCTGCATTGTGGCAGGTATTTCGATGATTCTTGTGTTGCTCATTTTGATTTTCCTTGTTACAGTATTTGTCCGTTTCGCAGTTTTATTTCAATGTGCGTGTCGCGATACAGGGGATGACATTGCTGACGATTTCTGCGTATAATTTCAGTGGGAAAGTGTCAGTCGGTTCAAGCTCGTTACAGGCACGCTTGATTTGCAGAGTTGCTGGGTCTGCATCACCTGCGGAGCAACAGGTAAATTGTAACTCTGCGCGGTGCAGGATTTTGCGAACAATAGACTCGGCATCTGGCTCCGGGGAAGCAAGTAGGGTATTTATTTCATGGCTCAACCGGGAAGATTCGATGGAGTGGATATTGCTTGCGCCCTGTGGAGAGCAGATTCTTTCATTATGCCGACAAATCCAGAATAACTTTTCACGAAGTTGCTGAGAGAGTTCTTCTGGGCGAATTCGATTCGACCACATTCCACAGTGACGACAGTACCATTGATGCGTTTTGGGATACCAATACAGGCGCTCTCCACAACAACATTGCATATCATCACGGAACGACTGCAGAACGCTGGAGTAGGATACAGACTTTTTCATTGCGAAGTTGCTGTACTTGGAAATACCAGTTCTTTTTTGTGATAATGGCGGGATAGGTTGCTGTACCGCAGTAAATGTCGCAGGAAAGCAATCGGGCAATGATATTTTATTCCAGCGGTTGTCTGAAGAACAGTAAGGTGGCCCGCATGAACTCATGTGTGTGGCAATCTGCTGGAGACTGTCACCATTGCTGTAAGCATCAAAAATATACTCGACGGCGGCGCCTTCTTGTTGAACAATACAGAACTCACCATTTTGAATTTGATAGCCGAATAAAATGTAACGCTTTTTCATAGCGAACTCCGTTTTTCAGATAGTGTCATGCCATTCATAAACTTGAATTCTATTGTGGTAGGGCTGACCTGTACGCGGTTTACCAATTTGGTAAAAATGGTGCCATCAAATGTTTCCAGTGGGGGAGAAGATCCCAATTGCTGTTGTATGCTACGGGTTTGGAAACGGACTCTTTCAAAACTATTGTCAGTGGTGCGTTTGGAAAGGAATTTTTTCTTTTCCCGTAGTTGTTGATCAAGGGCTATACTACGTTCAAGAAACTGGGCGTTGTCGATGTATCCCAGTGTGTGGATTCGTGTAAGGTTGTGCCGCTGTTTTGCAAGGCGCTGTACATCATCACGCACTGTTTGCCGCGCAGAATTTGCTTGTTCTTGCAGAAACCTAAGCTGTAAAAGCGTGTCTATGATGGGCTGCAAAATATAGCTTTGGTTCGCCTGCAATTTATTGTAAACGGATAAAAATGCTTGCTGAATTTCAGTTTCCGAAACAGGCTTTAATGGGCAAAGGGCGGCAGATTGTAAATGTGTTCTACAGCACCATACAAAAGCTTGAGACTTTCGGACTTTTCTTGAACAAACATGACCGCATAGGGCGCAGAATACAACCTTGGATAAAATGCAGGCTCGACTATTCGTGCTATTGATATTCTTTTGTGTAAGAAGCGACTGAACTCTTTCGAATTCATCTTTTGAAATAATACCGGGATGTGTTCCCTCAACGTAGTATTTTGGAAGTTGTCCAGTATTGCAGCAACTTTTTAGTGGAAGGGTATCAGGAGTATAGTTCTTTTTGGAATAAGCTGTCGCCAATGTATTTTTTCATTTCGTAAGATAAATCGTACAGAAGCAGAACGCCATATCACAGCTGGCTTAGGGTGGTTGGTATTTAGATAGTTCGCAATTTCCGCCGTGCTGAAACCATCCAAAAACAGATTAAAAATTTCTTTGACGGTTGCTGCTTCTTTTTCATCGGGAAACAGTTGACGGTCAATCTTTTTATATAGCCGAACGGTGTCAAGCTGGTTATATAAGTGCCGTCATGCATTTTCTTCCGGATGCCCCACTTTGTATTCTGTGATATGGACAAGGATTCCTCCTGTGCCACAGCGCAGATCATACTCAGAATCATTTCGCCGTTGGCAGTTTCGGTGTCAAAGCCCTCTTTTTTTCAAAAACAACTGTTACGCCAAGACTTTTCATTTCGCGCACCGATGCCAGCGCATCCGCCGTGTTGCGGGCGAAGCGGGATGCAGACTTGACCAGCACACGGTCAATCAGTCCTGCGCGGCAGTCATCCAGCAAACGGTTGAACTGTTCACGGTGTTTGGCGCTGGTGCCGGTAATGCCTTCATCGGCATAGATTCCGGCGAAATCCCAGTTTGGATTTTCCTGTATCAGATGCGTATAATAGTCCACCTGCACGGACAGCGAGTTTAGCTGATCGGTTGAATCACTGCTGACGCGGGCATAGGCCGCCACGCGAAGGCGCTTCGGCTGTTGCTGTATCGGCTGGATGACTTGGACTTGTGGCATGATGTTCACCTCTGGATTTGACGCTGTGACACTCTTTTTGTCACATACAACATACCCGAAAGGCAGGTCAAAAGCTATTCACGAGAACCACTAAACTTCTCGGCGCAAAACGCCGCATTTCCGGGCATAACCAACATTCGCGCGCTGGCAGATGTCCCTAGGCAATCTTCCGTTTGCGGCAGCGGATACCAGCGCGGCATAGGCCAGTGCATATTTTAGCTCCTGTTCCAGCCTTACGGGAAACGGGTCAATCTGCATCGACAGCCACCTCCCACGGCACTCTTTTTCGGGTTCGCGCGGTACGAGCCAGGATCCGACTCTCCAGCCCTGTCAGATAGAGTTCATATTGCAGATTGGTTTCGGTAGTAATCAGTACGGCACCATAATTCTGCAGAAAGCGCAGGATGCGGTACAAGGTTGTAATGTCGTGGCTCAGTCGGTCAAGGCTCTGCACCATGACGGCGTTGACGCGTCCCTGCTGCACAGCGGTAAGCATGGCGAACAGGGCAGGACGCCAGGAATTCGGTGCCGTACTTCTGCTCCATGCAGGAGTTGACGATGATGTAGCCGCGCCGGTCGGCTTCACGCATGACTTCTGCAAGCTGTTCTTCCAATGCGGGCAGGTTCGGTGCGGCACTGCGGGCAAAAGCCCACACTTTGTATTCTTTCATGGGCGCACCTCAGAATTGATCCATCAGAGGGAGACGAACATCAAAGCGGGGCTTGCCGAAAGATGCCCGCGTGAAGCGATCACCGACAAAACGTTCCAGCCCGCTGTTGATGAGTTCGGCGTTCAGGTCACATTCAGTGGTAATAAGGTAGACATCATTCTGACGCAGAATTTCAATAACGCCCACCAGTATGTAGCTGTTGCGGCTGATTTGCTCCAAATCGCGCACCATCACGGCTTCAATCCGACCGTTCTACTGCGTCCAGCATGGTGCGCAGACCGATGCGGTCTTTCAAGGTGTTTCCGCTGCAATGGTCAAAAGATGTGCCGCGCACAAGGAATCCATGCCCTGCTGCTTCGTCGATAAGGTCATACAGCCGGTCAAAGGCAATGCGCGGATCGCTGTTGGCGCAGCGCACATAAATCCAGACATCGTGGTTTCGCATAAGGTACATCTCAGGTTCCTCTTTTCACAAAAAGTAATCCGGGCGCTTCTGCTCCCGGATGAATTGCTTAACATCTTCGACTTTTTTTCTCGGTGATTGGGCAAGTCGGAAGTGCTGCCAGCGCGGCGTCATGGTACTTGCCGCCGATGCCCGCGCGTTCGTCCAGAATCGCCACCACGCAGGAATCCTGCTCGGTACGGATGGCACGTCAAAGCCTTGCCGCAGCTTCTTCTGCATTTCGGGGATGACTTCGGCGTTTATGTAGTCTCGCAGGTTCGGGTACTGCCGGCGCTCATAGTCGCTGACCGGGTCAGGAATCGGAAACGGCAGTTTTGCGATAATCAGCAGTGACACCATATCAACGGGAAAGTCGATACCCTCCCAGCAGGAACCGGCGGCAAACAGTACACCGTTGCCGGATTGCTTGAACTGCCGGATAATTTTGCCGCCGTTGCGCCACGACTGATAGGTCGGGTATTGCCACTGACCGTCTGTCAGCGCGCGGACCTCTGCCATCTGGCGGTAGGATGTAAACAGCACCAGCGCGTGACCGTGACAGGCGCCAACCAGCCGAACGATTTCTTCTGCCATTTTGCGGTTGTCCATTCGCGTTTTTACACGCGGCGAAAAGTACAACAGACATTTTTTCTTGTAGTCAAACGGAGAATCTGCTCGGAAATGACGCAAGGGTCGATAAGCCGCCAGCCCCAAAAGCTGTTCCGTGTGGCTGAAATCTCCGGCTGCAGCCAATGTGCCGGAGGTCAGAATCGCGGGTTCGCGGGTGTTCCAGAGCGCACTGCGAAGCAACTGCGGTACGCGGCTGCTGGCTGCGCAGAATGTGGGCTGACCATCGGCATCGTAGTCGATGTAGAGGATGCGCGTCGGTACCTCCAAGAGAAAAAGGCGCAGCAGACTTTCTGCTTCTCCCAACCTGTTCAGCAGGTATCGCGGCACATCCGGCAATCCGCCAGCATTTTGCAACAGTGCTATACAGTCGATGAGCGCAGCGCGGCGGAACGGCGTAAGCACGAACGGTTCGCTCGCTTTTCCTCGCAGCTTGGAAAGCCCCTGCGTGCAGGGAGAACGACAGCGTAAGGAACGCCGTCCGCATCTGTCTGGCAAAATCCTTGTAGTTCGCCTGTTGTAATAAAAAGGCATAATTCATCCATGTTGTGCTGGGATAGTGTTTCCGTGTACATCTGACGGGCGGCATCGGGCAGCTTGTGTGCCTCGTCCACTACAAGTGCCTGATAGCTGCGCAGGAGCAGAGGTCTATCTTCAAGTCGGTGCGATGCGTCTGCCAGCAAATAATTGTGATTGCAAATTTGGATGTCGGGTTTCATTGAATCCCGCAGATATTGCTGGTAGCGGCAATCCAAGCGCATAAAGCAATCGCGCGGGCAGGACTGCGGCACACAGATCCGGCAGCGGTCATACCGAGAAAGTTCTGGGATATGATCCATGTCCAGAATATTTTCTGCAATGCGCAGGCTTCTTTTCTCCCGCGTTCGTTTCGGATGCACCAGCGATGCTCTCTCAGCAAGACGGGCATCGCAGACAAAACGCTCCTTGCCCTTTTGCGGATAACTGCTGCAAGCGGTGCTTGGATAATTCTTTCTTCCAGCAGAATTGCTGATAGATTCGGCAAATAGTCGTTGATAATAGCGTCCTGCAAGGCAACGCCGGAAGTGGAAATAACGATAGGCAGTTTCATCCGTTCGGGACGGTTCATCTGCCACAGAACACAGGCGACAAGATAAGCAAGCGTCTTGCCGATGCCTACGCCTGCTTCGCACAGAGAAATCTCTTTATTGTAAAGGGTATCCAGAATTTCATGGCAAAGCGCGATTTGTTCCTCGCGCACCGCCATGCTGTGCCGGGGTAAAATCTCCCGGAAAATTTTCTCGGCCATACGGTGGGATTCCGTATAGCTCGTTGGATAGGTTTGCATTGGTTTACACCCCTGTTTTCCATCCCGTTTAAAGCAAAATGATGGACAGCAGGCGCTTGGGTTCCTGCTGCCCACGATTTGCCCTAAACGGCAAAAGTAGATAGTTAAGTAAGTGTGCCACATTTGCCGCTCGCACCCCTGACACCGGGAACATAACAGGCAGGGTGTTGGCACACCCGTTCACTGACTCCGCCGGAGTCTTACTGCTTACAACTCCGGCTCGGTCACCCCTCTGACGCGGGAGGCTGCTGGCGTATCATTATGGTCTTTCCCGCCGCAATTTCGGTTTGCCGGACCGCCCACTGGGGCTTGCCGGGAAAGTAACGTACCTGTTATGCTGGGTATTCGGTTGTCAAGGTGCTGGGGAACGGACTATATCCGCTAAAGAGAAAAACGCCGGAGAATGGAGTGTGCCGCTATGCGATCTTCTTCGGTTTCAGCTTCGTCATATTTCCGTTTCAACCATGAAGTTTCAAAATCTGTTAGGTATGGCACTTCATCGGTTTTTAGGTCCCTGTCTATTTCTATTCCACCGTGAGGACCGGACTTCGACTTGATATTGTGCTTGCGAGTAAGTACTACAATATCTGAGGTAATGGTACGTCTGCTGACTCCGAAACGCTCGACAAAATCGTTGACATTGCATTTTTCATGCATATACAACAGTTCTAATATTTCGGCTTGGCGTCGATCGGCACTTGACACACTCTCACCTCTTTTCTGCTCGTTTTTCCCTTGTTCATCATCTTAAAGGCTAATAGCGCAGAAAATGTTCTCTAATTATTTGAACTTTTTGTGAATTTTTCGAGAAGCAGGCATAAAAAAGCCCGCCGCATTTGAGATGCGACGGGCTTAGAACTGCAGCGTGAGATTTACTTTTTGTACTGCGGTTTGGGCAGCGGCTTTTCGGGGCGGTGGGGCTGGTAAAAAAACGTAGCGCTTAGGGGCGGCCAACCATTGTATTCGCGGCGGATCATGCTTTGAATGGTTTTCCGTTCTGCTGCGTGCAAATGTTGCTTCATGGGTGGATTCCTCCTTCATAGGTGGAATCCTCCTGATTTATAAAGATTTATTGTATGCCAAAACCGGCTGTGGCCATCATAAGGGAAACTGCGACCGATAGTTCCGCCAACGCAATGGAGCTGGCGAAAAGGTGACCATGGACGCCCAACAGGGCAAGCGAAACAGCGTCCAGAAGCAATAGCCGCAAACGTGCGCGCTTTGCCATCGCCTTGCTTTCCGCACGGGAAAGGTGTATCTGCTTATTATCGGCAGGTGACGAAACCCATATCAGGGCAGAGGAGGCAATCATAATTGCCCAATAATTGTTGGGCTCTTCCGCAAAAATCGGCAAAGCGAACATCGTTGCAAAAATCATGGCAGCAGAGTATAATGCGCACTGCCATTCTGTTTTGGCATGGTAGCCGCCGGTGCGCTCACGGAGGAAAAGAAACGAAACGGTAAAGCAAAAAGCCGAACCGAAATCTGTAATCAGTCCACCAAGCAGGGTCAGAGCAATCAGGCCCACGGCGCGGGAAATGTGTCGGTACAGCGCGTATTGGCACATCTCGGCGTCGTCCTCTTTGATAAGACCGTGCGCCAGAAAGTATTGCGTCAGCTTTTTTGCAATCCGTTCCATCGGCATCCCCTTGTCATCTTTCGCCCTTATCCTACCGCAAACCGGGCTAAAGTGCAAAGAATCCTGCGCAAGTGACAGAAACTCATGCGTGAACGCAAGAATTGCGGGCCACATCGGGCCATTCAAAGCAGAATTGGAACGCACCGTCATGATAATCCATCGTGTAAAAGGCATTGTTGCGGCGCAGCAGTTCCTTGGCGCAGGGCAGGCCAAAGCCGTGCAGGCGCGGCTCCGGCTTGGTTGTGGCGATGCAGTCTTTCTCGATGTGGACCGGCAGACTGGTGTTGATAATCGAGACATACAGCTTGGCATCGCTATCCGCGTAGGCTTCGTCCCGTAAAACGCTGACCTCAATGCGGCGCTTTGCTTCCTCCAGCTTTAGGCAGGCTTCGATGGCGTTGTCCAGCAGGTTGCCAAGCACGACCGTGCAGTCGATCAGTTCGATCTGCAGGGGCGACAGGTCGTTGACTTCAAACTGAATATCGATATGCTGCTTTTGGGCGGCATAGCCCTTCTGGTTCAGCACGGCGTCGATGGCAGAGTTGTGGGTGTTGACCATCAGGGCGCGCTCAGTCTGCTGCTCCTGCAAAGCGGCAAGATAATCCTGTGCCTGCTGCGTCTCGCCGTCCCTGCAGCATCCCGGAAAGGGCCGCGATGTGCTGCCGAAAATCGTGCGTCATTTTGCGCTGTGTGGTGTAGGCGTTGCTCAGTGCATCAATGTTGGCGCGTTGGGCGCGCAGCTGCTCGTTGAGCGTTTTTTGCTGTTCTTGCGCGCGACTGTTCTTTTCTGTCAAATCTATTAAAATCAGAATCACGACATTAGTTGCCAGCAGAACTCCACTTGCAAAAAGCACAAATGTGGCAGTCATTTTGCCGCTCATAGATAAGTAATAGTAAATTGTTATACCAACCAGAGAAATAAGCGGGAATCCGATTGTCAAAGGAGCCCATTTGATGTTGCCGGAACTTGCCACCACGGGCCTGTGAATCCTTTTGATTGCGGAAAAAAGCAAAAATTTAAGGCTGTATGTTATCGTCACCCCTGTGAAATAGAGCACCATATTCGACACATATTCGTCATAGTGGATGTGAAGCAAGGCCAATAGAGAATAAAGCACGCAAAATTCCAGCAAGGTGAAAATTGCATACGCCAAAAGAACCACCAGTAGGCGCATCCAGAACTTTCCTAAATAAAACAGTGATGCAAAAACAAAGTAAACCGTAATAAGTGCGGCAAATTTTAAAAGTGTTATCGGCGATTCTTCCGAAATATGCGAAACGAAAATCGTAGCGATATAAGACAATACTCCGCAGAGCAGCGCCCCCACTACAAAGCGTAAGCCTCTTGTTTTTCTTTCAAGAAACGCATCGCAAAAAACGGCCACGCACAGCACGTCCAGGCAGCTGAAAGTGATCCCTAACCAATAACCCATTTCTTCGCGCTCCTCCACTGCGTATAGATTTTCCGCACGGCGCTGGCTGTGTGCGAGCTGACCGGCAGCTCGGTTCCGTCGCGCAGATACAGCCGCGTGCTTTGCAGATCGCGGATGTGCTCCATATTGACCAAAACGCTTTTGTGTGTGCGCACGAAGCCGTGGTTTTCCAGTAGGTCAGCCAAATCGGCCATGGTAGCGGTCGTGTACAACAAGGCCCGGTCGCCCCCCTGCAGGTGCAGGCATACCTTGCGGGCCGACATCTCGGCGTACAAGATCTGCTGCGGCTGCAGCTCGACATCCTCGCCATCGCAAAATATGCGAACCGTATCGCGGGTCTTGCGGTATGCGGTAAGGGCCTGCTGCACATAACGCTCCAGCTTTTGCGGCATCTCGGCTTTCAGCAGATAGCGAAACGCCTGCACCTCGTACCCCTGCAGGCTGTATTCGACGTAGTTCGTCACAAAAATCAGCAGCATATCGGGGCGCAGCTCATGCAGGCGACGGGCCAGATCAACGCCGTTCAGCGGGCCCATATCAATATCCAAAAAAGCCAGATCGTATTTTGCCAGCGGCAAAGCACGCAACTGCGCTGCATCTGTGGCGCAATCCACCGTGGAGCGCGGCATTTGCGGCTTTACGATGGCCTCTATCTTTTCCGCCAGCTGACCGGCAAAGGCCGCGTCATCATCGCAAACCAGTATGCGCATGGAAAAGTTCTCCTTTTCGGCATTTTTGCCCGGCGTGTGCTTGCGGGCATCTGCTGCAAACATAATCTTTTGCCCCCCTTGTTGTCAAGTATCTTGCCTAAAATCGCAGAATTACTGTTGTTTTTCCGATTATATAACAGATATATCGGCGTGTCAAACGGTACTACTATAAGGTAGTGGAAGGGGGCCGTTTGGTATGTTTGATATGGGCAAGCGCATCTGTAAATTGCGTAGGGACGCACACCTGTCGCAAAAGCAGTTGGGCGAGAAAATTGGCAAATCAGCCTCGACCATCGGTTCGTATGAAAACGATACTGCCGTGCCGACGCTGGAAAACGCGGCAGCACTGGCGGAAGCGCTTCATGTTTCGTTGGATTATCTGCTGTACGGTGAAAAGAGCCGCACCCTTCCGCTGCAAAAGATGAGCGAGAACCGCGTGCAGCTGTTGACCGATCTGGCGCAGGAGTTTGCAGCACCTACCAGCCACGGTGCTGCTTTCAGTGACCGAAAGCTGGATATTCTGCGGCGGCTGTATCAGGAATTTTATCGTTAAAAGCATTGGCTGCTCGGCGTGTCTGCCTCCGGTGGGGGCAGACACGCTTTTGCGTTCACGCACGATTTTCTGTCACTTGCGCAGGTTTTGTAGATTTCGGGGGAACGCTGTGGTATTTTGGGGGCACAGCAAAGGTTCCCAGCATCGGCGCGCAGATGCTGAA
>VOFJ01000324.1_pt1 | contig 48100 bp, 77 predicted proteins | sample 5384081 | NCBI WGS metagenome assembly VOFJ01 (sample SAMN12384729, study PRJNA508395) | human gut metagenome | isolation source: healthy gut I | host: Homo sapiens
GGAGCCCTTTGCCCTGCCCGGTGAGTTTGATCTGGCACCGGAAAGCTGGAAGCAGCAGCTGCAGAGGGCCGTGGACGCCCGGGCGCTGCGGATAAGCTTCCGGGGAGATCTGATGTTTGCCGCCTTTGACACCGACCGGAAGATCATGGCAGTTTCCAAGCGACATCGACCCGAAGATCATTGATGAATACCGCCGCAGTTTTCAGGACTCGGTTGACATGATGAAGGATCTGATGGAAGCCGTGGCGCAGAATACGGAGCTTTTCTGAAACAGGAGGAACCAAAATGAAACGTATCGCACTTTTTACTTGCCGCCTTGCTGATGTTTTCCCTGACCGGATGCGGCAGTTCCGAGGCCGCGGGCAAGGCTTCGGACTCCGACAAGGCCGGGGCTTACGAGGTCATCCCGCCGGAGGATGGCCGGGGCGACCTGATCCCCGCCTCTTCGGACGTAGTGAGCATCCCGGTGCTGGTGGGCGGCGGTCTCCCCTTCACCCAGCATGGAAAATCTGATGAACGAGAACTATGAGGATGGCACCTACACCTACGAGGACATGACGCAGGACGGCTCTGTGCTGGTGGTGGATATGGCGTTCCAGTCGCTGCGCACCAACGAGACGGCGGAGGAATACGCAGAATATGCCGCCCGGTTTGCCGCTCTGGATACCGGCGAAGGGGAACCCCGCGATGTCACCTGCTTTCAGGATGAGGACTACACCCAGAATCTTTCCTACCCGGTTTACATCGTCTGGTACACCACCGGCTCGGGGAGGACCAGCGGGAGTGGATGGTCTACACGGTGGACACCGACGACTACACCTACCTTTATGCCTTCGGCACCATTGCCGATGAAGCGAACGACATGCAGGATGTGTTCTACAACATCTGCGATCATCTTGAACTGGTGGATTGAGGTTTGAGGATATGACACTGGAACAATCGGTTCTGCTGCTTGCGCTGGCTCTGGCCGGGGCCTATGCGCTGCCCCCCGGCTTTTTGCCGCAGAAGCCCCGGCTGCGCCGGGGACTACAGGCCCTGTGCATCGTGATGGCAGTGCTCTGCGCGGCGTATGCCCTGCTGACGCTGCTGTTCGTCTGGGCAGCAGGACAGAAACTTTGAAGATCGGGAGAAAACGACCATGAAAAACAAAACTCATCTGCTGCCCCTTGCCAGCCTTCTGCTGGCAGGCGGCATCCTTCTGTACCGGCTGCGGCGGCGATGCCCCCGCCAGCAGCGTTCCGGCTGACGTCAGTACGGCTTCCTCTGTGGAAGAGGTCGATGCCATGGACGGCTACGACTACATCAATGATTATGTCGGTCTGTGGGGCTATTACGACATCGAGCTCTGGCTCCGTGTCCACGAGGACAGCACCTTTGAATTCGTCAACTCCGAGGACGAGACCATTTACACCGGCACAGCAGATGCGGACAAATACGGCATGGATCTCTACTTCGACGACGATACTCCGCAGATGCGGCTGGATCTTTCGGTCAGCGGCGACCTGTTGGAGGAAGGCTCTTCGGATGCTTTGCACCCGGTGGATGCCATCGTCTCCCGGGCGACCTGCTTTGAGAAAAACGGGCTGGAAATCAATGGCGTTGTGGATTCTTCCGACCCCATCCAGCTGAACAGCGGCGTTTGCAGCTTTAGCGGAAAGGGCAGCGGCTACAACACCGACGAGTGTTACTGGCAGGTGACAAAGTACAACGACGTGACCCACGACGGCATCCGGGAGATCCAGTTTGATGCCGTGTGCTATATTCCGGATTCCTCTATTCCCTACTTTGGGCAGACCTATGATACCTACATCTCCAGCGAACTCTACGATGCCTATACCGGCACATGGCTCACGGCATCCACCGCCAGGGGGGATACGAGCCGGGCCGACCACCATTATTATCACACGGTGTACTGGAACGACAACGCTTACGACATCGAGTTTTTTTTCTTCTCTACCGACTGGAACATGAGCAGCACCAGCGATGACAAGATCTTTTACCAAGAGCTATGTGGTCTACCTGCCGGAGGATTACGACGGACTGGTTTTTGCTGCACAGGCGCAGCCGGACAACTATGCTGATGCCATGGCGCTGGATAATCTGGAAAATGTAAGCCCCGAAGGTAACATCATGGATCTTGCTCCGCTGGACCCCTACGCAAGCCTGTACTTCAGCATCTGCGGCTGAGCCGGAAAGAGAAAGGGAGGACGCTATGAGCTATGGAATGATTTTTTGCGATTGCCGTGGTGCTTCTTCTGGGATGGCTGCACAGCAGCCGGAAAGAAGCCGCCCGACAGGACGTAGACCGCCGCATCGTCCCGGCGGTGCTGGACGCTGCACTGCAGCAGGTGCAGTTTGCACCCAATGGCAGGATCACCTGTTTTGGGGACTCCGGGCTTCCTCTGCCCCAGTATGACCGCATGACCGGCGGAGAGCACGTCCGTGCAAAATACCGGGGCTATGAGGTGGAGCTGTGCAGCATCGAGCTGGACCGGGATTGTCAGCTATACCGACCCGGACGCCCCCACTGTGGTCAACGCACCGTCCTACGACACGGTATACGCCGGGCTGTGGGGCATCTGCCGTTTTGGTGAGCCGATGCCCGTGAGCCTGACCTTTACCCCACGGGGCAGGCTGGGACAGCTCGTCCGGGGTGCATCGGTACAGAACTCCATGGACGGCTTTGAACAGCAGTTCAAGCTGACAGCAGACGATGACATCGCCCTGAAAGCCTGCCTGACGGAGGAGAAATGCCGGAAGCTGCTGGCTCTTGCCGGGACAGCGGAGGGAAGCTTCAGCGGGAGCCTGCACCGGGACGGCACCCTGTATTTTGCCGTGGAAAACAACAAGGGACTTTTCAAGGGCAGCGGCAGTGACGATGTCCTGCGGGGAAAAGTTCGCCCGGCAGCTGAAGTGGTGTACCGATGTCATGGATGTTTTTGCACCCTGAAACAGCGGCAGATCGGTCTGTTTTATCCGCATCGATCCCATCGTAAGGTTGCGAAATCTTTCAAAAAGACAGATTTTTCGGAACTCAAAATACAAAAAAGCTGAGCACCTGATTTTTGCAGATGCTCAGCTTTTTGTACTCATTTTGGAGATTTGGTTTTAAGAGACCCTTGTATTTTGATCAGAACTTATTTCAGCAGCTCAGACAGCTTTTCCAGACGGCGGATTGCTTCGTCCAGAACATCGGTACCACGGGCAAAGTGCATCCGGATCAGATGGTTCACCGGTTCCCGGAAGAAGCTGGAACCCGGCACAGCTGCCACGCCGATCTCCCGGATCATCCACTCGCAGAATTCCAGATCTGTCCATCCCTCAAACTGCGGCAGAGCGAGAAATTCCGAAATATCGATCATCACAAAATAGGTTCCCTGCGGCACATTGTGCTTCAGGCCCACACGGTCCAGCCCGGCAAGAAAGTGGTCGCGCTTTTCTGTGTAAAGAGCCTGCAGGTCTTTGTAGTAGCTTGCCGGCAGTTCCAGACCGGCCACAGCGGCGGCTTTCCTGCAGCGGTGCAGCTGCACCCACAGTAAGGAAATCGTGCACCTTGCGGGCACCCTCGATCACCTCTGCCGGGCCGATGAGATAGCCCAGACGCCAGCCTGTAATGGAGTAGGTCTTGGAGAGCGAGTTGCAGGTGATGGTATGCTCAAACATGCCGGGCAGGCCTGCCATGCAGATATGCTCTGCCGGAGCGTAGACGATATGCTCGTACACCTCATCTGTTACCACAAAGGCATCGTACTTGATTGCAAGGGCGGCAATGGCCTCCAGCTCGTCCCGGCGGAACACCTTGCCGCAAGGGGTTGGAGGGGTTGCACAGGATCAGTGCCTTGGCTCCCTCCGCAAAGCCATTTTCGATCAGAGAAATATCAAACTCATAGGTGGGCGGCACCAGCGGGGGATATAGATCGGCTCGGCACCGGAGAGGATGGTGTCTGCCCCATAGTTCTCGTAGAACGGCGAAAAAGATCATCACCTTGTCGCCGGGGTTGCAGACGGTCATCATGGCGCTCATCATTGCTTCGGTGCTGCCGCAGGTCACGCAGATCTCGGTGTTGGGATCCACAGTGTGGTGCAGGGCAGGGCTGGTCTTTTTGGCCAGCGCTTCGCGGAAGTTCTCTGCACCGAAGGTCACAGCGTACTGGTGCGGGCCGGCATAGGCTGTTTGCCAGCGCGTCCAGCAGCTGCTTCGGCGGGTCAAAATCCGGAAAGCCCTGCGAAAGGTTGATGGAGTCGTACTGATTGTTGATGCGGGTCATGCGGCGGATGACAGAATCCGTGAAGGTACCCACACGGTCACTTAAAACAGGCATGCGCTCTCCTCTCTTTTTTAGTCCTTGAAATAAGCCTTCTGGATGGCCAGCAGCACGCCTGCACGGCTGGCAGCGAAGTTCAGACCGCCCTGCAGGTAGCAGGTATACGGCTCACGCAGCGGGCCGTCGCAGGAAAGCTCGATGGTGCTGCCCTGTGTAAAGCTGCCGCTTGCCATGACCACCTCATCGGTATAGCCCGGCTCCGGAGAAGGTTCCGGGGCGGCATAGCTGTCCACGGGACTTGCAGCCTGAATACCCTGACAGAAGCCGATGAGCGCATCCGCAGTGCCTGCATCAAAGCAGGTGACGATATCGTTGTGGTCATCGCAGTAGCGCGGCACTGGATTCTTGCCCAGCAGCTCCAGCATACACTGTGGCGTAAATGGCGGTCTTGATGGCCTCGCACACCACGCCGGGCGCATAGTAGAAGCCCAGATACATATCACGGGGCGTTTCCAGCGTGCAGCCCAGATCTTTGCCGAGACCGGGCGCATTCAGGCGGTAAGCGCACAGCTCCACAAGGTCTTTGCGGCCCGCAATGTAGCCGCCGGTGGGAGCGATGCCGCCGCCGGGGTTCTTGATCAGGCTGCCCACCACAAGGTCTGCGCCCATCTGACAGGGTTCCTGCGTCTGGGTGAACTCGCCGTAGCAGTTATCCACAAAAATAATGATGTCCGGGTTTGCCGCGCGGGCGGTATCCGCAATTTTTCGGATCGTTTCCAGATCAAAGGCATTGCGCTGCAGATAGCCGCGGCTGCTGCTGAATATGGCATACTTTGGCCCCCGGAGCCTTTTTGTGCGATGAGGTCATAATCCGGGGTGAAGTCGGCCTTTGAGCGGAGCTTCATCGTACCGGATGCCGTAATCCATCAGGGTTCCGGTGCCTCTGCCCTTGCCATCCAGACCGATCACGCCTTCCAGCGTATCATACGGACGGCCCGTGGCAGCCAGCAGGGTATCGCCTGCCCGCAGCAGGCCAAAAAGCGCCACAGCCAGCGTGTGGGTGCCGCTCTGGAACTGGCTGCGCACCAGTGCGTCTTCTGCGCCCATCACCTCGGCAAAGATCTGCTCCAGCTTTGCGCGGCCGGTATCCCACAGGCCGTAGCCGGTGGTGCCCAGCATATCGGTGGAGGACATCTGGGTATCCGCAAAGGCTTTCAGCATTTTGAGCTGGTTAAAATCCGCGGATCTCCTCCATATGGCGGAAGTAGGGCTGGCACAGCTCCATAGCCTTTTCGTCCAGCGCCAGAACTTCGGGTTTGTAATCGAAAAAAGTGATTTAACATTGACATTATAATGAATCCTTAATTTTATAGATTTTTTATAGAGCGCAGGCTTTCTGTCGGAATGACTCCTTCAGCCGCTACTTCGTGCGCCAGCTGGCCCTGCAGGGAGGGAGCTCCTGACGAAACCAGAACGTTTCACTTATGCAGAAAGCTTTTCCGTCCTGCCAAAGGCTCCCTCATTGACGGGGAGCTGGCAAAACGGTCGTCAGGTTTTGACTGAAGAGTTTGTTCATATCTTGCATATTCCCCAGCTTTTCAAAGCCAAGCCGGGTATAAAAGCGCACCCGCTCCGGGCTGCAGAGAAACACCGGGTGCTCCCCCTTGGCGGCAAGCTCGTTCGCCATCTGCACAATGAGCCGCCCGCCGATGCCCTTTGCCCCGCAAAGGCTGGGCTGTCTGCCCGCAGGCCATGTAGGCCTGCCTGTTCGCAAGGGTATAGGCCCCACCGTGCAGATCGTTTCACTTCTCTGCCGCAGCGCCCACACAAGGGCTTTGCCGCGGGTGCGCTTTGTGCAAAGCTCGGAGTAAAAGTCCTCCTGCTTTGCCGTATCCGCCGGGTAGAGCGCCCGTGCCACATCCATGGCAGAGGGTTCTCTGTCAAGGGTCAGTCCGGCCCAGAGCGTCTCGTCTGCAGCGGGCAGCGGCAGAGCCTTGCCGGGTGCAAGACCGAATACAGTCAGCGTTTCAGCTTTGCACCACCCGGCAGGCGGTGGGCATTCGTTTTCGTCTAAAATGATGCTCTCACACCCGCAGAAAGCCAGAAAGCTGGCCAGCTCTTCCGGGTTTGCGTGCCCTGCTGCCCATGCAGTACTGCCGCTGAGTTCCAGTGCCAGCGTAGGCCCGGCGTAGAACCGCCACGGCTGGCTTTTTGCGAAAAAAGGGCAAGATCCAGCGGCAGGGTCGCCCCCAGCACCCATTTCCCCCCGGCAGGCATTTAAAAAGCGGGCGCGGTGGGCTTTTTGTGCTGACCTGTGCGATCACTTCAGCTCGTTGACGATCTTCTTGAACTCACGGCCGCGCACCTCAAAGTTGGGGTACAGGTCAAAGGATGCGCTGGCCGGAGACAGGATGATGATATCGCCGGGCTTTGCGCAGGCGCGGGCCAGCTCCACAGCATGCTGCATGTTGTCCGCATGCTGGATGGGCAGCTCTGCTTCGTTGAAATTCGGGTCTTCACGCACAGCCTTTTCAATGCGGGGGCCGGTAGCACCCATGAGCACAAGCTCCTTCACATGCGCCACCACTTCCGGTGCCAGCGGCTCATACGGGATGTGCTTGTCATAGCCGCCCGCGATCAGGATGACCTTCTGATCGAAGCTGCGCAGACCGGCAATGGTGCGGGTAGGACTGGTGCCGATGGAGTCGTTGTAGTACAGCACACCGTCCAGCGTACGCACCGGCTCGATGCGGTGCTCCACACCCGTAAAGGTGCTGCCCACTTGTCGGATCGCCTCTACAGGCACCTCACCCCAGACGGCAGCGGCAGCGGCCAGCAGGTTCTCGATGTTGTGCAGACCGCGCAGCTTCACGTCCTTCTGTGCCAGGAACGGGGTCACAACGCCATCCTCGGCCATGCAGAGCATGTTGTCCTCCTTGCGCAGGAAGGCACCGTTGTCGGTATCGTGCAGGCGGGTGAACCACACCTGCTTGCCCTTGCAGTCGGACTGCATGGAACGGCTGATCTCATTCTCATAGCCCAGCACAGCGCGGCAGGGCTGCTTCTGGTACAGCAGGATGTTGCGCTTGGCATCAATGTATCCTGCATGTCCTTGTGATGATCCAGATGGTTGGGGGTGACATTGGTCACAACGGCAATGTTGGGGCTGGAATGCATGCTGATGAGCTGGAAACTGGAAAGCTCCACAACGGCCACATCCTCGGGAGCCACCTCGGGCAGCATGGGCAGCAGCGCTGCGCCGATGTTGCCGCCCAGATGTACCTTTGCGGCCGGCGGCCTCGTAAGAACTTGGCGATCAGGGTGGTGGTGGTGGTCTTGCCGTCGGAGCCGGTCACAGCCACGATGGGGCAGGGGCAGAAATCAAAGAACAGCTCCACCTCACTGGTCACCATGGTGCCTGCGGCCATGGCATCCTGCAAGGGCTTTTCAAAGTAGCCCACAAAGCCCGGGGTGCGCATGATGATATCCTGACCCTTGAAGCCATCCAGATAGTTTTCGCCCAGGCTCAGGTCGATGCCCAGCTCCTTGATGGTTGCAGCGTAATCGCCAAAGTCCTCCACGCTCTTTTTCTGGTCGCACAGGGTCACATGGGCACCCAGCTCCACAAACTCCTTGATCAGGGTCTTGTGGCTGACACCGGCACCAATAAAGGCCACTTTTTTTGCCTTTGATGAGTTCAATCAGTTTCTGCTGATCCTTCTGCATAAAAACAGTTCCTCCTCCATAATATCGTATTCAGAACGCACCTCAAAAAACGGGTGCAGAGATGTTTCGCTGTACCATTATAGTCCATTTAGCCGCAATTGGCAACGGAAAAACGCCCTTTTGCCCCAAAAAGTCAAGGTAAATTCACAATTCTGCAATTGTATTTTGCCGCTGTTTCTGCTACACTTGTCGAAGCAGAGTACTTTTTGTATACAAGAAGCCTTTTTTTTCGCAAATACCATAGAATGAGGTCATCCCCTTTGAAACAGTTCTTCCGTATTACCGCAGCATTGCTTGCTGCTGCGTTCCTGCTTGCGCTCACCGGCTGCGGCAGCAGTTCCAGTGCGCCAAGCTTTACATGGTTCGTGGATACCATTCCCGCAAACCTTGACCCGCAGGTGGCTTCTGCTGCCCCGGACGTGATCGCCTGCGAGAACCTTTACAGCGGGCTTGTCCGCAAAAAAGCGGATGGCGAGATCGTGCCCGATCTGTCCGAGAGCTGGACGATCTCCTCCGATGGCAAGACCTACACCTTCCAGATCAAGGACGGCCTGACCTACAAGGCCGTCAAAGGGCGCTTCCACGGATCACACCATCACTGCCGAGGACTTTTGTGTTTGCATTCCGGCGCATATTCCAGCCGCAGACAAATTCCCCCTTATGCCGTGGAGTTTTCCGCCCTTGAGAACAGTGCTGCCGTGCTAGCTGGCACAGCCGATGCCAGCACGCTGGGCGTTTCGGCCGCCGGCCCGCTGACGCTGGTATTCCGCCTGAGTGAAAAGGATGACAACTTCCTCGCAAAGCTCACCCTGCCCGGTGCCATGCCCTGCGACGAGGAGTTTTTCAACAGCACCCGCGGCACCTACGGCCTGACGGCAAAGACCACCCTTTCCAGCGGCAGTTTCTATCTGTACAACTGGACCGCCAGCGGCCTGTTCCTGCACCGGGATGTCTCCTCCCCCATGATCGGCAGCCTGCGTCTGGTGCAGAACACCGGCAGCACCGGCAAGAGCGCCGCCCAGCTCATTGCAGACGAAAAATGCTCTGCTGCGCTGGACGACACCGGCGAGGATACCTCGCTGCAGTCGGTGGATTACTCCGACACCACCTGGGCACTGCTGTTCAACAGCGCCGAAGATTCTGTGTTTGCCGATCAGGAACTGCGGCAGGCGCTTGCCGGCATCGCCCGGGAGAATGTGGATGTGCCCTCTTCCGGTCTGTACACCGCTGCCGAGGGTCTTGTGCCCACCGGCCTTTCCGTGGACGGCATCGATTACCGCAAGTCTGCCAGGAACCCGCTGCCCACCATCACCGACCCCCGTACATTGTACCTGAATGCACGGCAGGGCATGGCCAGCTCGGATTTTTTCCGGTGTGACCATCCTGCTGCCCAAGGAAGCCGGGCTCACCGAACTGGCCGAGCAGATCAACGGTGCATGGCAGAAGGACTGCTCCCTCTTCTTCTCAGTGGAGGAGGTGCCGCAGGAGAGAGTTTGGCAAGCGCCTTGCAGCGGGCTGACTACACCATCGCACTGGCTCCCATCTGTGCCGAGGGCGGCAGCGTATACCAGATGCTGCAGCAGTTCACGGCCGAGGGCGGCGGCCTGACCGGCTGGTCCGACCCCCATCTACATCTCAGCGTCTGGCCGAGAGTGCCCAGCAGACCGGCAGCGCCCGCTGTGCCCTGCTGGCCGATTGTGAGCGCCAGCTGCTGGAAGGCTGCGCCGTGGTGCCGCTGCTGGGCCAGAACAGGCGTCTGCTGGTGGCGGACGGCATCACCGGCCTTGTGTTCGACCCCTTCACGCCGGTGCTGGACCTGACCGATGCCCAAAAAAACTGACATTCTCCGGCCCTTGACAATCCCGTCCCTCTTTGCTACAATAAATGAGCAACTTGCAGGGTTAGCTCATCCGGTAGAGCGGCTGCTTCCCAAGCAGCAGGCGGCGGGTTCGGGTCCCGTACCCTGCTCCAAAACAAACGGCAAACCGTGTGGAATATCGGTTTGCCGTTTTTGCTTTTTGTTTTTATCACAGCCGCTCCCCTGCAAAATACGTTTTCTTATAAAAGGACTCTGCCATGATCTTTGTTCCCCTGCTGCATTACTTCAAATGCAAAAATTCCTACAGCGGCAACGAATACGGTCTGCGATACCGGATGATCCCCGGCAAGCGCACCGTGCCGGACCCGGACGGCGGCGAAGGGTGCCACAAAAGAGGAAAGCATCCTCACCGTGGACTACTGGCCGGACCCCTGGACCATTGAAAAGACCGACCCTGCCCTGCGGGTGCAGAAGGTGTTTCCGCTCACCGACGAGGGCCGGGAGGCCACAGCCGCTTTTTGCAGGACGCGTTCAATGCCGATCCTGACCGCTGGAAAAACTGTCCCAGCATGATGGACAGTGACCCGTGGGAGCCGCCTGCTGCCAAAGCCGAACCGGACAAGCCGAAGGAATAAAACATGATCTATCGTTTAAAAAGAACTCAAAGGGCGATACCATTGCAGTGCCGCAGCTGGTGTTTTCAAACTGGGCATCGCCGAGGAATACAATGTCCGGGTAGCTCTGTATGTGCTGGCCACCGGCATCACCGACCCGGAAAAGATCTGCGCCGACCTCAAACTGCGCAGCCGCATCAGCGCCGAGAGTGCACTGGCCTTCTGGGCAGGGCGCTGGCCTGCTGGAGCGGTACGAAGAGAACGCTGCACCGGGCGAGGAACCCAGCGCCCCCGACGCCCCATGACCTGGGCCGAGATCGCTGCGGCCAGCCGCACCGACCCCATGATCTCGAGCCTCATCGACTGCGCACAGGCGGGGTTTGCCCGCCCGCTGACCCACAGCGAGATGGAAAAGCTGGTCAACCTCTACGTGCAGGAGGGCTTTGCCCCCGAGACCGTGATGCTGTGCACCGCCTATGTTGCCAGCACCGGCCGCAGCACCATGGCCGCCGTAGCGCATGAGCTGAAGGTGTGGCGCACCGAGGGCGTGGAGACCGGTTGAGCAGGCCGATGCCCACCTCAAACTGCTGGCACTGCGCCAGAGCCGCGAGCAGTATGTCAGCGGCCTTCTGAACATCCCGGAAAGCGAGCTGACCCTTGGCGGGCGCAAGGCCATTGCACGCTGGTACGAGGTTTACGGCTACGACGATGCCATGGTGCAGGAAGCTGCCGTGCAGGCCGGGGCCAAGCGCGACCTGTGGTACTGGAACAGTATCCTCAAAACATGGAACGCCAAGGGCCTGCGCACCGTGCACGATGTGCGCAGCCCGGTGGCTACTGCAGGCGCAAGCCGGAACCTCCGGGTAGACCGCGAAGCCCCCAGCGGCAACGATTTCCTCAAGAACGCTGCCCGCCGCCGTCCGTTGAAAAAGAAGCCGGAATAAGGAGGAGCCATGCGTACCAAAAACGAACTGTATCAGGAAGCCATGCGCACCGTGGCCGCCCGGCGGCAGGTGGCCAGAGCCAGAGCCGAGGATGCCCGCGCCGAAGCCGAAGCCGCCATTCCCGCCCTGCGCCATGCAGAAGAAGAGGTGCGGGTGCGGGGCATCCGCTGCGCACTGGCCGGTGCTGCGGGCAAGGACCGCACCGAAGCTGCCGCCGCCCTTGCCGATGCAAAGCAGAAGCTGACCGCCCTGCTGGCACAAAGCGGACGGCCCGCTGATGCACTGGAGCCGCGCTTTGTCTGCCCCAAATGTCAGGACACCGGCAGCGTGAATGGCCGCACCTGTGAGTGCGTGCACAAGGTGATGCAGCAGCTGCGCCGCAAGGAGATCGAGGCGCTGTCCAGCCTGTCCATTGCAAGCTTTGACACTATGGAGCTGCGCTATTACCCGAACCGTGCCGATGAAAAGGTGGGCGGTGCCATCCGCCCTTACATGGCCGATATGCTGGCAGACCTGCGCAGCTACGCGGAAGAGTTTGACCACCACAGCGAGAGCCTGATGCTGTTTGGCAATGCGGGCCTTGGCAAGACCCATGCGGCCCTTGCCATTGCGGGCATCGTGCTGGAAAAGGGCTACGACGTGATCTATGTTTCCAGCCCCGACTTTTTCGCCAAGCTGGAAGGGCTGCACTTTGGTGCAGACCCAGCAGGCGAGGAGGAAACGCTGATGCAGACCGCTGCCGGGGCCGATCTGCTCATTCTGGATGATCTTGGCTCGGAGTTCAACTCCAGCTTCCTCATCAGCACCCTTTACAGTCTGCTGAACAACCGTCTCGGCGCGCATCTGCCCACCATCGTCACGACGAACATCACGGACGGGGCGCTGCTGGAGAAGCTCTACACCGAAAAAATTTCCAGCCGCCTTTCCTCCTTTGTGCCCTGCCTTTTTGCAGGCGATGACATCCGCACACAGAAAGCAGCTGAATAAAACAAACGGCAATGCAAATGCATTGCCGCTTGTTTTATTTAAAACTCTAATACAGGACTCATTTCGTTGCGGCGCTGTGCCTGCACGATGCAGTCCTTCTCCGGCACCACACCCGCTGCGCCCAGCGTGTTGAACACGGTCTGCAGGGCAAGCGCAGGCGTGTTGTTCTCCTGCGAAAGATGGCACAGCGCAAACTTTTTGCACCCTTCCTGAATGAGTTCCAGCAGCTTTGCCGAGCACTCGTCGTTGGAAAGGTGGCCCCGGGTGCTTTCAATGCGTGCCCGTAAGTAATAATAGGGGTACGGCCCGCTGCGCAGCATGTGCAGGTCGTAGTTGCTCTCCAGTGCCACAAGGTCGCAGCCGGAAAGCGCCTCGTGCACCGGCGGCGTGAGCACGCCAAGGTCGGTTGCAATGGTCATGGTCTTGCCGTCCGGGGTGTGGATGCGGTAGCCCACAGGGCACATCGTGGCTGGTGGGGAAAGCTCTGCACACCAAACGCGCCCACGTCCTCTTCCCTGCCTTCCAGCTCGTGCAGCTCACAGCTGGCCGGTACGATGCCGTTGCTGTCCAGAAAATCCAGCGTTGCCGCTGCACCGTACACCGGCAGCGTGTTCTTTTTTGAGGAAGGTGGAAAGCCCCTTAACATGGTCGCTGTGCTCATGGGTGACAAGGATGCCGTCGCAGTCACTGACGGCAAGGCCCAGCGCCTTGAGCGCCGCCGAGGTAGTGCGCACGCCTTTGCCCATGTCGATGATGAGATACCGCTCCCCGCAGCGCACCACGCTGCTGTTGCCGGAGGAACCGGAGTATAATGAGATGAATTCTGCCATGAAAAACCTCTGATACACTCAAAAACAGCCCGCCGCATATGCAGCAGGCTGTTTGCTTTTTATAAGTTACAGTGCCTGATCCAGTGCAGCGGGCATACGCTCCACCTTGCTGATGTCTGCACCCAGACCGCGCAGCTTTTCCACGATATTCTCGTAGCCGCGCTCGATGTGGCCGATCTCCTCGATCTCACTGGTGCCGTCTGCCATCAGCGCAGCCACCACCATGGCAGCGCCTGCACGCAGATCCAGTGCGCGCAGCGGTGCAGGGGTGAGCTTATCCACGCCCTCAAACACACAGCCACCTGACCGTCCACCTGCACGTTGGCACCCATCTTGCGCAGCTCGTCCACATAGCGGAAGCGGTTGTCCCACACGCTCTCGGTCACGGTGCTGGTGCCCTTGGCCACGCTCAGCAACACGCCCATCAGCGGCTGCATATCGGTGGGAAAGCCGGGATACGGCATCGTCTTGATATTCAGCGGCAGAATATCGCCGGTGCGGGAACCCGCACAGCATCGTCAAACTCCTCCACCTCAATGCCCGCACGGCGGAGCTTTGCGGTGATAGGCTCGAGGTGCTTGGGGGTGACGTTCTTCACCAGCACATCGCCGCCGGTGGCCGCTGCAGCCACCATGTAGCTGCCGGCCTCGATCTGGTCGGGGATGATGCTGTAGGTGCAGCCGTGCATCTGCTCGACGCCGCGCACCTTGATGACATCGGTGCCTGCGCCGCGGATGTTCGCACCGCACATATTCAGGAAGTTTGCCAGATCCACCACATGGGGTTCCTTGGCACAGTTTTCCAGAATGGTCTGGCCCTTGGCCATTACAGCGGAGAGCATACATACCGTTCATGGTAGCGCCCACGCTCACCTTATCAAAGAAGATATGAGCGCCGTTCAGCTCGTCGGCGTCGACGGTGATCATGCCGTAGTCCACACTGTCCTCTGCGCCCAGAGCGCTGAACACCTTCAGGTGCTGGTCGATGGGGCGGGGGCCGAGGTTGCAGCCGCCGGGCATGGCCACCTCGAGCCTTGCCGAAGCGGGACAGCAGTGCGCCGAGGAAATAGTAGCTGGCGCGCATCTGGCGGGACAGGTCGTCGGGGACGTTGGTGCCGGTCAGATGGGTGGTGTCGATCTCGTAGGTGTTGCGGTTGATCATTTTGATCTGTGCGCCCAGAACGCTGAGGATCTTCAGGCTCACCGCCACATCACTGATATCCGGCAGATTCTCGATCACACAGACATCCGCTGCCAGAATGGTTGCAGGCAGGACGCCCACCGCCGCATTTTGGCTTTTTGGCACCCGAAATGGTAACTTCGCCGTGCAGGGGCTTGCCGCCCGTAATAACAAATTTCTCCAATTTTATGATCTCCTTGTCGGAGGCCCGCAGCCGCAGGCCTGTTAAGGTTCCTGAAAGCATTTTCCATAAAAGCTGCCTGATGTGCATGGGCCATAAGGCCGTACACGTACAGCTATCTTATTATACACAACTTTCACAAAAAAGCAAAGCCCCGTTTGGTGTTGTTTTTTATTATTTTCTGTTTTGCCCATTTTCGCGCAGGATATTCCAAAATTTTGATTTCTTTTTCAGGTATTTTACAAAAACCAGATACATTGCTGTTGCGCTTTCTTTACCAGATGTGGTCTTCGCACCGAGTCTCAGTGATCCAGCCCAGCTGATAGGCAGCCACCAGCTGCTTGAGGTCGTGCACACGCTCCCGCAGCACCTCGCCCTCGTCGGTGTCCTCCACGAGAATGCGATGATTTTCGGTCTCCAGAATGTTTTTCTTGGGAAAATAATATCCAGGTTTTCACTCACCGCCTTTTCGGCACTCTCAAAGGGCTGATGGGTGCGCAGCGACATGGAGCGGCTGGAATACACCAGCGTGTAGCCCGCAATACCGGTCTTTTCGTGGTAGGCACGGCAGAAGCCGCCGTCAATAATGATGAGCCGTCCGCCGCCCTTGATGGGGCTTTCGCCGTTCTTTTTTCCCGCACCGGCACGTGGCCGTTGACGATGTGGCTGGCACCGGGCAGGCCAAACTCGGCCAGAATGCGGCGGCAGACGGCCTCATCGTTATACCATGTATAATAGGGGTCCTTTACCTCGGTGTGGGTGGAAGTGTCTTCGACATACAGCCGCTCGAAAGTGGTCATAGCGCTGCGGCCATACAGGGGCGAGAGCTTGCCGCACCACAGATACCACAAAAAATCCTGTCCACTCTGGCGGGCGGCGCTGCCCTCGGGGGCGAAGTAGCCCCGGCGGGCGCGCTCGTCACAGTAGTCCATCAGTGCGCGGCCGGAGTAGCGGTGGCCCTCAAAGCGCTCCATGGCAAAGGTGCCGCGGCTGGTCATGGGCACAGCGCCATGGTAGAGCAGGTTGCCGTTCTCAATGTGGTACACGCTGCCCTTTGCATAGAGAAATTCAACATGCTGCTGCAGTTTTTCGCTCTGGCGGAAGGACTGCACCAGCTTGCGCAGCACCAGCTGTTCATCCGGGTGCAGTGCGGCCGGGTCGGCGGGGTCCACCGTTGGGAACGAGGTATCCCGCAGCGGATACTCCTTTTCGCCGATCTTTACCGTGTGCTTTTTCCCAGTCGATGCGGCGCAGATAATCTCGCTCCTGCATCTGGAAGTCCGGGTTGCGGTCGATGACATGGCACTCCAGCTTGAACATCAGAATGCTGATGGCCTTGTGCATCACGGCACAGCGGTGCAGCATTCCCCTGGTGTAGGGGCCGCGGGCCGCATCGGTATGAGGCATCCAGATGGAAAGATCATCATTGCCGTAGAACTGCTCGGCCATGCGCTGCAGATGGCGCAGGTTGATGCCGTAGCAGTCCTCCAGCATTCCGTGGTTATGATAAGCCAGCGTGGTCTTGAGCACCGTGCAGATGCAGATGGGGCTGCCCGCAGCGGCACCCATCCATACTACATCGTGGTTGCCCCACTGGATATCCACATTGTGGTGGCGCATGAGCAGATCGAGGATGATATCCGGGCGTGGGCCGCGGTCGAACAGGTCGCCCACGATGTGCAGCTTGTCCACTGCCAGATGCTTGATCAGCTCGCACAGCCGCACGATAAAGTGGTCGGCGCGGCCATTTTCAATGATGCTGCCTACGATCTGGCCATAGTACAGGTCTTTGTCGTGGTCCTCAAAGTGGGCGTGAAGCAGCTCGTCGAGGATGTAGCCGCAGTTCTGCGGCAGACAGCGGCGCACATGGTCGCGGGTATGCTTGGACGATACCAGCCGACAGATGTCAATGAGCCGCAGCAGGGTGTCGGTGTACCACTGGTCCAGCGCTTCCTCGCTGGTACAGCGTGCCTTGAGCTGGGGCAGCTTTTCGTTTGGGTAATAGATCAGCGTTGCCAGCTCGGCGCGGGTATGCTTCGGCACGGTATCGCCCAGCACCTGATCTACTTTTTCGCGAATGACACCGGAAGCGGAATTCAGAATATGCACAAAAGCTTCATTCTCGCCGTGCAGGTCGCTCATGAAGTGCTCGGTACCCTTGGGCAGCTTGAGCAGTGCCTGCGTGCTGATGATCTCGCTGGCTGCCGCCGCCTGCGAAGGATAATCCCGCGAGAGCAGGGTCAGGTACTTGAGATTATCGCGGATCTCATCGGTTTCGGTGCGCATGGTCTCCTCCATCACAACGTTCTCTCCGCCGCAGTCCGCCACACGGACCTTGCAAAGATGTTGCTTTCCATATGTATTATTTTTTCCTTATCTTATAGTATAGCACGTCCGGGGCGAAAAGTGGTATACTGGGGCTGACAAACTTTCAGCAAAGGACTTTGGATATTATGCCGAAAAGCGATTTCGTCTCCGTTCCCTCTTCCTGCACCCTCTGCCCGCGCGCCTGCGGGGCCGACCGTGCTGCCGGGCGCACCGGTTTCTGCGGCGCGGGCGACACCTTAAAAGCAGCCCGCGCTGCCCTGCACTACTGGGAGGAGCCATGCATCAGCGGCACAAAGGGCAGCGGCACGGTGTTCTTTTCCGGCTGCACCCTCAAATGCTGCTTCTGCCAGAACTATCCCATCAGCGCCGAGGGCCTTGGCAAGGAGATCAGCGTGGAACATCTGGCAGAGATTTTTCCTGAATCTGCAGGAGCAGGGTGCCAACAACATCAATCTGGTCACACCCGGCCAGTGGCGGCCCTGGATCATTGCCGCGCTGGATATTGCCCGGGCTAAGGGCCTGCATCTGCCCATCGTATGCAACACCGGCGGCTACGAAACGGTGGAAAGCGTGGAAGCATGGCGCGGATACATCGACATCTGGCTGGCCGACCTGAAATACGTCTCCTCCGCCCTCTCGGCAGAGCTTTCCTCTGCACCGGACTATTTTGCGCAGGCAAAGCCCGCCATTGAAGCCATGATGGCACAGGCCGGGCACCCGGTTTTCAATGCAGAGGGCATCCTGCAAAAAGGGGGTCATTCTGCGGCACCTTGCCCTGCCCGGCCATGTTGACGACAGCTTTGCGGTGCTTGACCAGATGGCCGCGTGGAACGATGCAGACCCCGGATGCTTCATCCCCAGCGTCATGAGCCAGTACACACCGTTTTACAAAGCCGCAGAGCACGGCATCGGACGGCGCATTACCACCTATGAATACCGCCGGGTGGTCAACTATGCCATGGACAAGGGACTGGCGCAGGGCTACATGCAGCAGAAGAGCAGCGCGAAGGAAGAGTATACGCCTTCTTTCGATTTGACAGGGGTATGAATTCGTCAAATCTCCACAAAAAAGGCTGATTATTTTCTCTTGCATCCCCGCGGGAAGTGCTTGCAATCCCATCCGGGCCGGATTATAATGGATACAACGATGTGTTAACAGAACTCTGATGAGCTGTAAATATCAGGAGGAGCGTTATGGAACATTTCAACCCGATCCTTGGCAACGATACCACCGGCCAGAAATTCATCACCTGCGGTGAGATCATGCTGCGCCTGACCCCGCCGAACTACGAGAAGATCCGTATGGCATCCGGCTTTGAGGCCAGCTACGGCGGCAGCGAGGCCAACATTGCACTGGCACTGGCGAACCTTGGTGTGGACAGCACCTTCTTCAGCGTGGTGCCCAACAACAGTCTGGGCAAGAGCGCCGTGCGCTGGCTGCGTTCCAACGACGTGCACTGCACCCCTATGATCCTGACCGAGCCGAACGAGACTCCTTCCAACCGTCTGGGTACTTATTATCTGGAGACCGGCTACGGCATCCGCCCGTCCAAGGTCATCTATGACCGCAAGCACAGTGCCATTACTGAGTACGATTTCTCGCAGGTGGATCTGGATGCTTTGCTGGACGGCTACGACTGGCTGCACCTGAGCGGCATCACCCCGGCACTGGCACCCAACTGCCGCACCCTCATTCTGGATATGCTCAAGGAGGCCAAGAAGAAGGGCCTGACCGTCAGCTTCGACGGCAACTTCCGCAGCATGTTGTGGACCTGGGATGAGGCTCGCGACTTCTGCACCCAGTGCCTGCCCTACGTGGACGTGCTGCTGGGCATCGAGCCCTACCACCTGTGGAAGGACGAGAACGACCACTCCAAGGGCGACTGGAAGGACGGCGTGCCTCTGCAGCCCAGCTATGAGCAGCAGGACGAAATTTTCCAGCACTTCATCGAGCGGTATCCCAACCTCAAGTGCATTGCCCGCCATGTGCGTTATGCGCACAGCGGCAGCGAGAACAGCCTGAAGGCCTTCATGTGGTACGATGGCCACACCTTCGAGAGCAAGCTGTTCACCTTCAACATCCTCGACCGCGTGGGCGGCGGCGACGATGCCTTTGCCAGCGGCCTCATCTACGCCATGCTCCACAACTACAAGGCCATGGACATGATAAACTTGGCGGTGGCAAGCAGTGCCATCAAGCACACCATCCACGGCGATGCCAACATCACCGATGATGTGAGCACTATCCGCAACCTGATGAATATGAACTACGATATTAAGCGGTAAGTTTTATCGCCGTACAGAGAACGCCCGCCGGGTCTCCCCGGCGGGCGTTGCTTTTTCTATCAGATATACCGCCCGGTGATGCTCTCCGGGTTCTGTCTTACCTGTTCCGGCGTACCTGCCGCCACGATGCGTCCGCCGGCATCGCCGCCGCCCGGCCCCATATCCACAAGGTAATCCGCATTGCGGATCACATCCAGATCGTGCTCAATGACCACCACAGTGGCCCCGCTGTCGATGAGCCGCTGGAACACGCCCAGCAGGGTGCGCACGTCCAGCGGGTGCAGGCCGATGGTGGGCTCGTCGAATACAAACACATCGGTGTCAGCCTGCCCTTTGCCCATCTCGCTGGCGAGCTTGAGCCGCTGGGCCTCCCCGCCCGAAAGGCTGGGTGTCTCCTCGCCAAGGGTCAGGTAGCCAAGGCCCAATTCTTTTCAGTACCTGCAGGCGCTGGCGCACAAGCTTGCAGTCCGCACAGGCTTCCAATGCAGTGGACACATCCATGTCCATCAGGTCGGCCATGGAGGCTGGTTCGCCGTTCGCCGTGGGCAGCTTCACTGCCGCCGCTTCCCGGCTGTAACGCGAACCGCCGCAGTCCGGGCAGGGCACTTCTACGTCCGGCAAAAACTGCACATCCAAACTGATGACACCGGTGCCGTCACAGGTGGGGCACCGCAGCTTACCGGTGTTGTAGGAGAAATCGCTCGCTTTATAGCCGTGGTCTTTGGCATCCTGCGTTTTGGCAAACAGCTTGCGCAGCTCATCGTGCACATTGGCATAGGTGGCCACGGTGGAGCGCACATTGATGCCGATGGGCGTTGCATCATCGATCAGCTTCACCTGCGCGATTTCCTCGGCCTCCACGCTTTTTCACATGCGCTGGCAGGGCTGTGCCGTTCACCTTTGCCTGCAAGGCCGGGACCAGGCTTTCCAAAATCAGGGTGGTCTTGCCGGAGCCGGACACGCCCGTCACCACGGTCAGCCGCCCCTTGGGCAGGTCTGCTTCCAGCGGCTTCACAGTATGGATGGCCGAGGTTGCCAGATGGATGCGGCCCTGTGCAAACAGTTCATTTTCCGGCACATGAGGCCGGGCATTCACCCCCGCCCTGCCTGCAAGAAACGGGCCGATCTGAGAAGCCGCGTTCTGTTCAATTTTCGGAATGCTGCCCTGTGCGATCACATGTCCACCCTTAGCCCCCGCTTCCGGCCCCATCTCGATCACCCAGTCGGCCTCTTTCAGGATCTGGGTGTCGTGGTCCACCAGAATGACCGAGTTGCCGTCGGCCACGAGGTCGTGCATCACACCGGTCAGGCCCACGATATTCGACGGGTGCAGGCCGATGGACGGCTCGTCAAGCACATAGAGGACGCCGGTCGTGCGGTTGCGCACTGCGCGGGCCAGCTGCATCCGCTGGCGTTCCCCGGTCGAGAGGGTCGAGGCCGCGCGGTCCAGAGTCAGGTAACCCAGGCCCAGCGAGAGCAGCCGTGCCGCTGCCGTCTGGAAGGATTCGCAGATACTGCGGGCCATGGGCCGCATCTCTTCCGGCAGACTGTCCGGCACACCCGCCACCCAATCGGTAAGCTGCACAAGAGTCATCTGACAAGCCTTGTCCAGCGTGATGCCCCGCAGCTTTGGGGTACGAGCCGCATTACACAGCCGGGTGCCGCCGCAGTCCGGGCAGATGCCTTGCCGCAGGAACTTTTCCACCCGCTTCATGCCCTTTTCATCCTTAACCTTGGCGAGTGCGTTTTCGACGGTATAGACGGCGTTGAAGTAGGTGAAGTCCAGCTCGCCCGCCTGGTTGGAATTCTTGTTGTGGTAGAAGATGTGCTTTTTCTCCGCCGGGCCGTGGAACACGATCTCCTTTTCCCGGTCGGTCAGGTCGCGGAACGGTACATCCGTGCGCACGCCCATCTCCCGGCAGATGTCGGTCATCAGCGACCACATCAGGCTGTTCCACGGGGCCACGGCACCTTCGTCGATCGTAAGAGAATCGTCCGGCACAAGGGTGCTCTCGTCCACGGTCATCACCATGCCGGTACCGCTGCAGGTGCGGCAGGCACCCTGACTGTTGAAGGCAAATTCTTCAGCGGAAAGCGCGCGCACGCTGGCACCGCACTGCGGGCAGAGCAACGGCTTTTCTGCCGCCACGGCAAGGCTGGGTTCCAGCCAGCGGCCGCACTGCGGGCAGGGATAGCTGGAAAGACGGGAGAACATCAGGCGCAGACTGTTCAGCAGTTCCGTGCCAGTACCAAAGGTGCTGCGGATGCCCGGCACAGCGGGCCGCTGATGCAGTGCCAGTGCAGCCGGAACATACAGCACTTCGTCCACCTGGGCCTTTGCGGCCTGGGTCATCCGCCTGCGCGTGTAGGTGGAGAGCGCATCCAGATAGCGCCGCGAGCCCTCGGCGTAAAGCACGCCCAGCGCAAGGCTGGACTTGCCCGAACCGGACACGCCCGCCACACCCACGATTTTGCCCAGCGGCACATCCACATTCACGTTTTTCAGGTTGTGCACCCGCGCGCCGCGGATCCTGATATGGTCGACCATTTTTCTCTCCCCCCTGCTGTCACTGCTTCTTTTTTAAATAGTATCCCAATGCCAATGGCATCTGCCAGCGCCCAGCCGATTGGCACGCTGAGCCAGATGCCGGTAACGCCCAGCGGCGTGGCCGAAAGCAGATAGGCCAGCATCAGCGGCAGGGCAAACAGCAAAATGCTGCTGGTGATGGGACCTTTTGTCAGCCTACGCTGCATTGTTCCCGATTCTCCTTTTTTATAACGCTGTTTCAGCCGGTGCACTGGCTCTGCCGCCGTCCCGCCTTGAAAGAGACTGCTCTCTTCCTGCAAACTTCTGACGGTACTCTCTGGGCGTGCAGTGCTTGATCTCCCGGAAGGTCTTTGTAAAGTAGCTGGTATCCGAAAAGCCGCATTCGGCACCGATCTCGCCGATCTTCATACTGGTGGAAAGCAGCAGCCCGGCGGCTTTTTCAATGCGGTACTGTTTCACATACTGGATGGGCGTGGTACCCAGCAGCTGCCGGAAACTGCGCAGGCAAGCGCTTTCGCTCAGGGCCACACTGTCCGCAATGCGTTCCACGGTCAGTTCCTCGGCATAGTGTTCCCCCACAAAGCGCAGCATCTGCTTCATGCGCCGGGCCGCCACCTGCTCCTGCTCAGAGACCTTTGTTTTTCCACCCTCGCACTGCATTCCCAGCAGATGCACCGCCGCCGAAAGATGGTACCGCGCCTGATTCTCATAGTCAAAGACCTCTTGGGCCACTGCGTCCCAGACTTCCCGCAAATGGCAGAGCACGGCCTTCTGCCCGTCGTCTGCCTCGTCCAGCAGAAAGAAGGCCGGTGCTCCCGGCTGAAGCAGCGGATGCACGAGCTTTTTGCCAGAAGATGGTGTCCATGCCGCCGATCAGGCGCGGATGGAATACCCCGGAATGCAGCAAAGCATCCCCGGTTTCAGCCTGCTCCACCGCATGGAACACTCCGGAATTGACAAACACGCCCTGCCCGGTCTGCAAAACCAGCCGGGCTTTGCTCACGTCCACCGCCAGCGGGCCTTTTACGGCAAGGATGTATTCAAACTCTTCATGCCAATGCCATGCTACCGAGTAGCTTTTGAGGTCCTCTTCATAGCAGGCAATGGGAAACAGTGCGCTGCCGTGCTGCACCAGTTCCCTGCCCTCGTCATCCGCCACAACATCCGGCAGGCAGTTGAGCCCGCCCGCTGCTGCACAGCTGGTGTGAAATGCCACGATCAGCCATCTCCTTTCCGTCAAGGTCACATCCGCATCCGCGCCGGTTTTGTTGTATCAATCGGGCGTTTTTATCCTAACATTCCGCTCTGATGTATGATATTATTACATCAGCAAAGCACAAGATTCATTGCAAGTATAACATGCTTCCCGGAGGAACTCAAGGTTTATGGTACAGCTTCTGCTTCCGATCATTTACATCTCGTTCATCAGTCTGGGCCTGCCGGATTCCCTGCTGGGGTCGGCGTGGCCCTCCATGTATCCGGCGCTCGGTGTGCCGGTGTCCTATGCGGGGCTGATCTCCATGATTATCTCCTTCGGCACCATTGTTTCCAGCCTGAACAGCGACCGGCTCACCCGTGCGCTGGGTACCGGAAAAGTGACCGCCCTCAGTGTGGCCATGACAGCTGCCGCGCTGTTCGGCTTTTCGGTCTCCACACAGTTCTGGATGCTGTGCCTGTGGGCCGTGCCCTATGGGCTGGGCGCAGGCAGCGTGGACGCGGCCCTGAACAACTATGTTGCCTTACATTATAAAAAGCCGCCATATGAGCTGGCTGCACTGCATGTGGGGCATCGGCACCATGATCAGCCCCATGGTCATGGGCCGGGTGCTGGCAGGCGGCGGGCCGTGGACATCCGGCTACCGGTACATTGCCCTGTTCCAGATCCTGCTGAGCGCAGTGCTCTTTTTCAGTTTGCCGCTATGGCAGGGCCGTACTGCAGGCACCGACACCGAAACTGCTTCGACGCAGGCGTTGAGCCTTGGACAGGTATTCCGTCTGCCGGGTGCCAGAGAGGTGATGCTGTGCTTCTTCTGCTACTGTGCATTGGAGACCACGGCCGGTCTGTGGGCCAGCAGCTACCTCACGCTGACGAAAGGCGTTGCCGCCGGCACTGCCGCCAGCTTTGCCAGCCTGTTCTACATCGGCATCACTGCCGGGCGCGCCGCCTGCGGCTTTTTGACGATGAAATTCAACGATCAGCAGATGATCCGCATGGGTCAGTGCATTCTGGCCGCAGGGGTGCTGGCTCTGCTGCTGCCCGGGGCCGCAGATCCTTGCCCTGAGCGGTCTTGTTCTGGTGGGGCTGGGCTGTGCGCCCATCTATCCCAGCATCATTCACTCCACGCCGGAACACTTCGGCGCGGACAGATCGCAGGCGGTCATCGGCATCCAGATGGCAAGCGCCTATGTGGGCAATCTGGCCATGCCACCGCTGTTCGGCCTGCTGGCAAACAACATCACTCCGGCACTGTTCCCATTTTTTACCTGCTGGCACTGCTGGTGCTCATGGTATTCATGCACGAACAGCTGGTGCGCAAAACAGGCTGCCGCTAATTCTGCCATTCTCCTATTTTCATATACAGCAAAAGGCTCCCTGTCCGGTCTCGGGCGGGGAGCCTGCTGTTTTAAAGGAGTTATTTACAGGATGCACCGGCTGATGGCGTTGGCGACCGCAAACAATTCCTGCTGGCCGATAAAGCCGAACTTTGCCTCGTGTGCGTCCGCAAAGCAGACGGTCAGCTGCGATGCCTGCACCGGGTCGCCAAAAGCCTGCCGTCTGGATCCCGAAGTGCAGCACCTTGCGGTACGGCAGCACAAAGATCTGCTGCCGGGTTCCGGTAACGCCCTGCATATCCACCATGATGATGCGGTGGGTGGTAAAGATCACCTGATCGCGCACCGTCTTGTAGGCGCCCACGATGCTCTCGCCGTCCAGAAGCAGTGCGCGGGCATTTTTGCAGATATCCTTTTCCTGAAGGCGGATGAGGTTTTCCATTGGCTTTTATCACGGAATTCCATGGTTTTTGTCCCCTTTCCTGCGTGGTAGTTTTTCTGCCCTTATTGTAGCATTCCTGCAGGCGGTTTACAAGATGTGCTCTCGCCTTTTGGGCCGGGCTGTGCTATACTGTATGCCAAAGAGATTTTATAAAAACGAGGTTTTAAAGATCATCATTCATTCATCAGGCCATTCTGCACGTGCTGGATACCACCATGGATGCGCCGGTGCTCAGCGGCGGGCCCATGGAGCTGACCGCCGAAAAAACGCGCCTACCTGCAAAACCACATCGAAAAGCTGCTTGCCAGCGACGACATCCGCCAGTGCCGCCCGCTGCCGGATTCCGCCTTTAAAAACGAGCTGGAGCACAATCAGGACTTTGTGGACCTCTCCTGCCGCATCGCGGGCGTTCTGTTCGACTATATGCACGCCCACACCACCATCCCCGGGGCAGACCTTGCCGTGGTGGATTTTACCCGGCGATGGTGCGCCGTGGCTGGGCATCCTGAAGTTGAACTACAAAAACGGCTACACCCACTACACGGAAACCGTAGAGGGTGCCCCGGTGAACTCCATCATCCAGCAGCGCGCCTGCCTGCCTACCCAGAGCGGCAAGGTGGAGGAGGGTGCACTGGTTGACCTGACCGATTACTCCATGCGGCTGCTGGAAAAGAAGTACGATATTGACGGTCACAAGGAGGTTTATCTCTCCACCGTGGTGTTCCAGTACACCACCGCCCAGCCGGAAAAAAAAAGCTGCAGGCCATTCAGGAGGCCGCCGTGCAGGCCGTGCAGGAGAACTACGCCGAGACGCCCCATGTGGAGAGGCACAGGTGGCCATGCTCATTGCCAACCAGGCCGCCGACAACGACAATCAGGTATCGGTGGAGCAGGTGCGCCGCCAGCTGGACGAGGACTACCCTCTGGCCGCTGTGCCCTTTGATGATTATGTGGAAAAGAGTGATGTGCTGGAAGCGCCTGAGCAGCCCGTGACTGTGACCCCTGCGCGCATCCGCCGCATGGAGAGCCGCAGCATCCACACCGCCAACGGCATTGAGGTGAAGATCCCCACCGAGCTGCTGAACTCGGACAACGAGGTGGAATTTCTGCACAGCGATGACGGCAGCATTTCGCTGCTCATCTAAAAATGTGATCCTGTAAGAAACGATTTAAAATTGTCTCCGCGCACGGATGCGCTCCGACAATATCAGCGGAATATTTTTTTATATTTGCAAAGCCGGAAAATCTGCGGATTTTCCGGTGCATTTCTGCATCAACGATGGCTTCGTATTGGAGCGGCCGACGAGGCTCGAACTCGCTACCTCCACCTTGGCAAGGTGGCGCTCTACCAGATGAGCTACGGCCGCATATCCGGTGCATTTATCCCTGCACCCTCCCACTCTTATTTCAAGCGGGGTCCCCACAAAAATTTGCGAAGCAAAGTTTTGTGGGGAAAAGGAGAAAATCTGGTATTCATCACAGAAGTCTTGCTTGCAAGACTTCCCGATGAATGACAGGATTTTCGACGTGGTGCCTCCGATCGGAATCGAACCAATGACACGGGGATTTTCAGTCCCCTGCTCTACCGACTGAGCTACAGAGGCATATACGACCCGGATCGGGCTCGAACCGACGACCCCCAGCGTGACAGGCTGGTGCTCTAACCAACTGAGCTACCGGGCCATATGGTGGAAGTTAACGGGCTCGAAACCGCTGACCCTCTGCTTGTAAGGCAGATGCTCTCCCAGCTGAGCTAAACTTCCACATATGGAGCGGCCGACGAGGCTCGAACTCGCTACCTCCACCTTGGCAAGGTGGCGCTCTACCAGATGAGCTACGGCCGCACATTCCATTTGTTTTTGCCGGTCTGTTGTCCGGCGACGTTGGTTATTATACCGCACACTCCGGCAGTTGTCAACCACAAAATTACATTTTTTCAAAAAAGAATGTCTTTTAACTCTGGTACGTTCTTTTTTATTTTGTGTGCAGCACCACATCCCCCTTTTCACCTCGTTTCGCACGGCTGTGTGCGGCGACAAGCAAAATACAGTTGCTTTCTATTTCACAAACTATTATAATAAAAGAGGACGCTTTGTCAAACGGAAAGCTGCACCCGCGCGGGTGCGCGAGCTTTCCATTTATAGAAAAGAAAAAGGAATTGCCAGCAAAAAGGAGCTAACGCAATGTATAAGATCACTGAAAAGGTCGCGCTGAACCCCACCGTGACAAAGATGGTCATCGAAGCCCCGCTGATCGCCAAAAAGGCAAAGCCGGGCCAGTTCATCATTGTGCGCCCGTTTGAGGACAGCGAGCGTATCCCCCTGACCGTGGCCGGTTACGACCGCGAAAAGGGCACTGTGGATATCATTTTCCAGATCGTCGGCGGCACCACCATGGAGCTGAACAGCCTGAACGCGGGCGACAGCGTCCACGATTTTTTGTGGGCCCGCTGGGCCGTGCCACCGAGGTGGAAGGCCTGAAGAAGGTCTGTGTGGTCGGCGGCGGCGTGGGCTGCGCCATCGCCCTGCCCATTGCCCGTGAGCTGCACGAGCAGGGCTGCGTGGTGCACAGCGTGGTCGGCTTCCGCAATAAGGATCTGCTGATCCTCGAGGACGAGTTCAAGGCCTGCAGCGACGAGCTGCGCATTATGACCGACGACGGCAGCTACGGCACCAAGGGTGTCGTCACCGCCGCCCTGGACGAGCTGGTGGCCGCCGGCAACCAGTACGACCTGGTCATCACCATCGGCCCGCTGATCATGATGAAGTTCGTGGTCAAGACCTGCCAGAAGCACGGCCTGAAGAGCATCGTCTCCATGAACCCCATCATGATCGACGGCACCGGCATGTGCGGCGGCTGCCGCCTGACCGTGGGCGGCGAGACCAAGTTCGCCTGCGTGGATGGCCCCGACTTTGACGGCGACCTCGTGGATTTCGACGAAGCCATGGCCCGCGGCACCATGTACCGCCCCTTTGAGGCAAAGGCCCGCGAGAAGGCCTGCAATCTGTTCAAGACTGAGGAGGCAAAGTAAGATGGCTTTCAATATGGATCCCAAAAAGTGCCCCATGCCCACCCAGGACCCCAACGTCCGCAACAAGAACTTTGAGGAAGTTGCACTGGGCTACACCGAAGAAATGGCCGTGAACGAAGCAAGCGCTGCGTCCACTGCAAGAACAAGCCCTGCCAGACCGGCTGCCCCGTTGGCATCGATATCCCGGAGTTCATCGGCCATGTGGCCGAGGGCGACTTTGAAGCCGCCTATCAGGTGATCAACCGCTCCTCTTCCCTGCCCGCCGTCTGCGGCCGTGTATGCCCCCAGGAGAGCCAGTGCGAGGGCAAGTGCACCCGCGGCATCAAGAACGAGCCCGTGGGCATCGGCCGCCTGGAGCGCTTTGTGGCCGACTGGCACCGTGAAAATGTCCACACCGCACCCATCGTACCCGAATGGAACGGCCACAAGGTGGCCATTATCGGTGCAGGCCCTGCCGGTCTGACCGCCGCAGGCGATCTGGCAAAGCTTGGCTATAAGGTCACCGTCTACGAGGCCCTGCATGTGGCCGGCGGCGTGCTGATGTACGGCATCCCCGAGTTCCGTCTGCCCAAGGCCATCGTGCAGCAGGAGATCGACGGCCTGAAGAAGATGGGCGTCGATTTCGAGTGCAACATGGTCATCGGCAAAGTGCTCACCATTGACGAGCTGATGGGCGAGTACGGCTACGAGGCCGTGTTCGTCGGCTCCGGTGCCGGTCTGCCCCGCTTCATGAACATCCCCGGCGAGAGCCTGAAGGGTGTCTACTCCGCCAACGAGTTCCTGACCCGCTCCAATCTGATGAAGCTTATCTGCCCACCAGCAAGACCCCCATCCGCACCGGCAAGAAGGTCGCCGTTGTGGGCGGCGGCAACGTGGCCATGGATGCTGCCCGCAGCGCCCTGCGTCTGGGTGCCGAGACCGTGTACATCGTCTACCGCCGCGGCATGGCCGAGCTGCCTGCCCGTAAGGAGGAGGTCGAGCACGCCGAGGAAGAGGGCATCATCTTCAAGACCCTGTGCAACCCCGTGGACATCCACGCCGATGAGGACGGCTTTGTAAGTCCATCACCTGCATCGAGATGGAGCTGGGCGAGCCCGATGCTTCCGGCCGCCGCCGCCCCATTGAAAAGAAGGGCAGCGAGTTTGAGCTGGACGTGGATACCGTGATCATGAGCCTAGGCACCAGCCCCAACCCCCTGATCCGCTCTACCACTCCGGGTCTGGAAACCAACAAGCACGGCTGCATCGTCACCGACGGCGACGACGGCAAGACCAGCCGCGAGGGCGTGTACGCCGGCGGCGATGCTGTGACCGGTGCCGCCACCGTCATCAAGGCCATGGGTGCCGGTAAGGCAGCCGCCAAGGCCATGGACGAGTACATCCAGAACAAGTAATCCCCTGTGAAGGTGGGCACCGCCCACTGAATACCGGATATGAAAAATCCCCTGTGCCAGCGCACAGGGGATTTTTTGCATCTTATTCTGCGGTCTCCGTTGTGAGCGCCGGGTAGCCTCGTCCGCACACACCGCACGGCACAGCGGGCACGGCCGCCGGTGGTGCAGGTGAAGAGGGTCAGGTCCCAGTTATCGGAATCTTCCGTCTTTTCGGTCATTTTCTCGATCTGGGTAGGCTGCAGGTTCTCCACATAGGAGACCTCGTTAGGTCCAGCGCATGCCGTCCATGTCGGTAAAATAGACCTGTGCCCCTTCAGCCAACCATTTGATGGGGCTGAAGTGCTTTGCATAGTTATGGGCGCAGACCACCATGTTGTCGGCGTAGGTGGAGCCGCTGTACCGGCCCGGGGCCACTTTGAGGCCCGCATAGCTCCACTCGCTCATCACGGGCAGTTCCAGCCCGATGGACGGGATGGACAGGTAGCCGATGTAATCCCAGCCGTTCAGTTCGGTCACGGTCATTTCCTTCGTGGGGTCCAGCTCCGGCTGCAGTGCCACGGTATCCGATTTTGCTTTTTCCTCAATGGCAGCGTTCAGGGTCTGCTCCAGCTCGCCCAGCACCTCCTGCGAGGCCTTGTCTGCACGGGATGCATCCCACTTGTTATAGGCCAGCAGGGCTGCTGCCGCAAGGATCAGCAGCGCGCCCAGCACCATACACACTCTTCCGATTTTCTGTCGCATAGCAATGTTTCCTTTTTGTTCCGCGGTAGGTTTCATCCCTTTCAGTATATGCGCAATTGGTATGTTTGTCCAGTAAAAACTTACCGCACTGCCCGGTCCGGCACAAGGCGGCACACAAACCGCACCATCAGCGGGGTCAGCGGCAGCCACACCAGCGTGCACATCACATTGAACAAGGTGTGCGCATTCGCGATCTGCCGGGCGATCACGGCAAGCTCCGGCCCTTTGGGCGAAAGTGCAGCCGTCAGCCGCACATACAACGGCAGACCGGCGCAGAATACCGCCGCGCCGGTCAGATTGAACACTGCATGGGCCGCAGCCACCCGCTTTGCGTCCCGGTTCTTGCGCTCAAGGATGCCAGCACTGCCGTGATGGTGGTGCCGATGTTATCGCCCAGCAGCACCGGCAGCGCACCCGCAAGACCCAACAGACTGCTGCCGTCCAGCCCGGGGCGGGCTGCAAAGTTCTGCAGCAAGGCAATGGTAGCCGAGCTGCTCTGCACTGTCAGGGTCATGCCAAGCCCCCCGCCAGCAGCCCCAGCCATGGGTGCTGCCGCACCCGTACCAGCCAGAGCGCAAACACCGGGCTTTGTGCCAGCGGGGCCAGCGCCGTGCTCATACCGGCAATGCCCTCGAACAGCAGGCCAAAGGCGAACACCGCCCGGCCAATAGCCCGGGCCCTCTGCCCTGCACAGGCAAAGCAGAGCAGCAGCCCGGCCAGCAGCACAAGACCGCGCACATCTTCCAGCCGGAAAGCCAGCAGCTGTGCGGTAACGGTGGTTCCGATGTTGCAGCCAAAGATCACCGGGACCGCCTGCCGCAGGGTCAGCAGGCCCGCACTTACAAAGCCCAGCACCATCACCGTGACTGCCGAGCTGCTTTGCAGCACCGCCGTGACCGCAGCCCCCGCCAGCACGCCCCGCACCGGGCTGCCGGTCACAGCGGCCAGCAGGCTTTTCAGGCGGCTGCCTGCCGCTGTTTCCAGACTGTGGCTGAGCGCATCCATGCCGTATAAAAAACAGTGTCAAGCCGCCAAAAAGTGTAAAAATTCTTGTCAGGTTCTGTTCCACTGCCGCCGCCCCTCCCGCAGAAACGTTTCTTATTCTATTTATGCAGCTGCCGGGCGGTTCAGGCTTTCTGCCTCCCTCCCCTTTTTGTGAACTTTTTTAAAATTATCCCAAACCGCCCTTGCATTCTGGGTGCAGGAGGAATATTATTGTCAGGCGTTAATAGTTAACAGCTGTTAAGCATTTTGCAATGAGGAGGGATAGAATGTTGAACGAGACCGAAGCCGCAGCGAGCTTTCACGGTCTGTGCCATTTTTTTGGACGGCTGAGCAAGGCGTCCCGGGCCGGCATGAAGGCGGCTCTGCGGGGCTGTCCCAAGTGCCACTTTCCCATGCTGGAGGGTCTGGCTCACACGATCAGCACCCGCGGGCAGGACGGAGCGGTGTATGTTTCCGATTTTGCCCGGGAGGCACACCAGCCGCTGCCGGCCATCAGCCGCGGCCTGCGCCAGCTGGAAACAGGACGGCCTTGTTCTGCGCGAAGCGGACCCGGCTGACCGGCGCAAAACGCTGGTGCGCATCACGCCGGAGGGGCTACGCCGCCTGTGCCCGGTGTGAAGATGCACTCAGCGATTATTTTGCCTGCGTGATGGCCCGGCTGACACCGGAGCAGGTGCAGCAGATGAATACTTTGCGCGGTGCACTGATGGATGCCATCCTTGCGGAAAACGCTTCCCGTGAAGCAAAAAACAACGAAGGGAGAACCGAACTATGACGAAAATTTTCAAGCAGCTGGCCCGGCACTGGGCCGTCTGTCTTGTGGTGTTCGCGCTGCTGTTCGTGCAGGCGTACTGCGATCTTTCGCTGCCGGACTACACCAGCAGGATCGTGGACACCGGCATCCAGCAGGGCGGCATTGAAAGCCCCCTGCCGGAAACGATACGCCAGAGCACGCTGGATGCCCTCACGCTTTTGATGAGCGAAGAGGACGCTGATGCGCTCCAGAACGCCTACGGGGGTATTATCTTCAGGACGACGGCGTGCTGAAGCTGCGCACCGACCTGACCGATGACGAGCGCACCGCGCTGGAGGATGCCGTCACCACGCCGGACATCGTGCTGTATATGGCCGCCGCGCAGGCTGCGAACGCCCCCGCCGGGCAGGACACCATGGGCATGACCGGTCTTGCTGACATGCAGGCGGCATCCTCTGAGAGCTACCACCACGGATAGCGAGACCGTCACCCCCACTGCCGAAGATCTGGACACCGTATGCGCCCAGTTTGCCGCTATGAGCCAGATGCCCGGCTTCACCCGCGAAGCTGTCCAGCAGCAGCTGACCGGTGCTTTTGCCAGTCTGGATGATACCCTGATGGAGAACCTCAAAAGTCAGTCCGTGCTGCTGGTGCAGCTGGAATATGAGGCACAGGGCGCTGCCCACGATGTGCAGATGCGCTACCTTTACCGCGTAGGCGGCCAGATGCTGGGCCTCACCTTTGCTGATGGTGGCTGTGTCCATTGCGGTGGGCTTCCTCGCCTCCCGTGTCTCCGCCGCCATTGGCCGCGACCTGCGCCGGAGACCTTTGCCAGCGTCATCGGGTTCTCCAATGCAGAGATCGAGAATTTCTCCACCGCATCTCTCATCACCCGCACCACCAACGACATCCAGCAGGTGCAGTTCGTCTGCGTGATCCTGCTGCGCATGGTAGCCTACGCGCCCATTTTGGGCATCGGCGGCGTGCTGCATGTGCTGAACAGCAGCACCGGCCTTTCCTGGATCATCGTGCTGGATGTGGCTTTGCTGCTGCTGCTCATCCTCTTCCTGATGAGTGTGGCCATGCCCAAGTTCAAGATCATGCAGACGCTGGTGGACCGGTTGAACCTTGTCAGCCGCGAGATCTGACCGGCATGATGCCGGTGCGCGCCTTCAGCCGCGAAAGGTTTGAGGAACAGCGCTTTGACAGGGCCAACACCGACCTGATGGAGACCCAGCTGTTCACCAACCGCACGATGGTCGCCATGATGCCGTTTATGACGCTCATCATGAACGGCACGAGCCTGCTCATCGTCTGGTTCGGCGGCAAGGCGATGGATCAGGGCAACATGCAGGTGGGTGAGATGATCGCGTTCATCACCTACACGATGCAGATCGTCATGTCGTTCCTCATGCTCTCGATGGTCGCCGTCATGCTGCCCCGCGCCGGTGTGGCTGCGGACCGCATTGACGAGGTCATCCGCACCAAAGCCACCATCAACGACCCGGGCGAAGCTGCCGCCAATGCACCGCGCAGGAGCACGAAAACTGGCAGGGTGAGGTAGAGTTCCACGATGTGAGCTTCCGCTTCCCCGGCGCCGACAGCGATGCGCTCGAGCACATCAGCTTCACGGCCAGACCCGGCGAGACAACAGCCATCATCGGCTCCACGGGCTGCGGCAAATCTACGCTGCTCAACCTGATCCCGCGCTTCTACGATGTGACCGAGGGCAGCGTGACGATTGACGGCGTTGACGTGCGCGACATGACCCAGGCACAGCTGCACAACGAGCTGGGCTATGTACCGCAGAAGGGCGTGCTGTTCAGCGGCACGATCACATCCAACCTGAAGTTCGGCGGCGACCACATCACCGACGCCGACGTAAAAAAGGCCGCTGCCATTGCACAGGCCACCGAGTTCATCGACGCAAAGCCGAGGGCTACGACCAAGCCCCATCGCCCAGGGCGGCAGCAACGTCTCCGGCGGGCAGAAGCAGCGCCTTTCGATTGCCCGCGCCATTGCCAAGCACCCGCAGATCTATCTGTTTGACGACAGCTTCTCGGCGCTGGACTACAAGACCGACGTGGCGCTGCGCCGTGCGCTGAAAGCTAAAACTGACAACGCCACAGTCATTATTGTGGCGCAGCGCATCTCCACCGTGCTGCACGCGAACCAGATCCTGGTGCTGGATGAGGGCCGCATCGTCGGCAAGGGCACCCATGCCCAGCTGATGGAAAGCTGCCCCGAGTATCAGGAAATTGCGCGCAGCCAGCTGAGCCAGAAGGAGCTGGACCTCAAATCTCTGAATACCGAAAAGGAGGGTGAGTGATATGCCAAGACCCGGACGCATGACGACGGAGCGCGCCAAGGACTTCAAGGGCACGCTGCGCCAGCTGCTGGCCGCCATGAGCACCCTTGGCCGCTACCGCTTTCGCTCGTTACCGCCATTGTTTTTGCTGTTCTGTCAACCATTTTCAACATTGCAGGGCCGAAGATCCTGGCCAAAGCCACCACGGCGCTGGCTACCGGCTGGATCGCCAAGCTGCACGGCACCGGCAGCATCGACTTTGTGTATATCGGCCGCATCCTGCTGTTTTTGCTGGGCATGTACCTGCTGAGCAGCGCCTTCAGCTTTATTCAGGGCTGGCTCATGTCCGGCCTGTCGCAGAAAGGTCTGCTACGACTTCCGCGACCAGATCAGCAAAAAGATCAACCGCCTGCCGCTGGCCTACTTTGAAAAGCGCACCGTCGGCGAGGTGCTGTCCCGCATTACAAACGACGTGGATACGCTGGGCCAGAGCCTGAACCAGAGCGTGACCCAGCTGATCACCAGCGTGGCCACCATGATCGGCGTGCTCATCATGATGCTGTCCATCAGCCCTAAAATGACGCTGATCGCCCTGCTGATCCTGCCGGTTTCGCTGGCGCTGGTGCTCATCGTGGTCAAGTTCAGCCAGAAATACTTCAAGGCCCAGCAGGCCATTCTGGGCGTTGTGAACGGTCAGGTGGAAGAGGTCTATGCCGGCCACAACGTCATCAAGGCGTTCAACCGCGAGGCCGCAGTGCTGGACGACTTCAACACCGCGAACGATAAGCTGTACGAATCCGCGTGGAAATCGCAGTTTCTGTCCGGTCTGATGCAGCCCATCATGAACTTTGTGGGCAACCTGGGCTATGTGGCGGTTGCCATCGTCGGCAGCATTTTTGCCGCAGCGGGCGCCATCACCATCGGCGATATTCAGGCGTTCATCCAGTACGTCAAGAACTTCACCCAGCCCATCCAGCAGCTGGCGCAGGTCTCCAACATGCTGCAAAGCATGACCGCCGCCGCCGAGCGCGTCTTTGAATTTCTGAACGAGCCCGAGGAGGACCAGCTGGCAGACCCCGCCCGCCGCGCCGACCCCGGCTGTATCAACGGTCAGGTGACATTCAGCCATGTCCGCTTCGGCTATACGCCGGAAAAGACCGTCATCCACAATTTCAGCTGCAATGTCAAGCCCGGCCAGAAGGTCGCTATCGTCGGCCCCACCGGCGCGGGCAAGACCACAATGGTCAAGCTGCTCATGCGGTTCTATGATGTGGATTCCGGCGAAATTTTGCTGAACGGCCACAACGTCAGGGACTTTGACCGCAGCGACCTGCGCGAGGGCTTCGGCATGGTGCTGCAGGATACGTGGCTGTTTAAGGGCACGATCCTGGAAAACATCCGCTACGGCCGTCTGGATGCCACGGACGAGGAGGTCATTGCCGCCGCAAAGGCTGCAAACGCCGACCACTTTATCCGCACGCTGCCCGGCGGCTACCAGATGGAGCTCAACGAGGACGCTTCCAACGTCAGTCAGGGCCAGAAGCAGCTGCTGACCATCGCCCGCACGATTTTGGCGGACAACCGCATCCTGATTTTGGACGAGGCCACCAGCAGTGTGGATACCCGCACCGAGCAGCGCATCCAGACGGCTATGGACCGCCTGATGCAGGGCCGCACGAGCTTCGTCATCGCGCACCGCCTGTCCACCATCCGCGATGCCGATTTGATCCTGGTCATGCGCGAGGGCGACATTGTCGAGCAAGGCACCCACGACGAGCTGATCGAAGCCGGCGGGTTCTATGCCGATTTGTACAACAGTCAGTTTGAGGACGTGGTGGAGTAAAGCTGCCCGTCATCGCAGTATAAGCACAAAAAAATAGCACCTGCCGCCTTCCTTTCCGAGGGCAGCAGGTGCTATTACTTTTTTTGTTTGTCGAACCCTCTCCAGTCATCGCTGCGCGATGCCAGCTCCCCCGAGAGGGGGAGCTTTTCAGCAGTTACCGGTCAGCTGCAATCGAGTTCTGCCTTCGGGAGAGCTGGAGGATTTGCGCCTGAGAGGGTTTTTTTTTTTCTTTATTCTTCCACCGGTTCCAGCTTCAGGCCGAACAGCTTTTCCGAGAGGGACGGCAGCTGCTGCTGCAAAGCGCGGACATAGGCCATCACCAACGGGTCCCCGCGCTTTTGTCCCAGCACGATGCCGAACCGGTGTCCCCTGCCCCAGTCCAGTACCCGCGCAAAGCTGAGATCCGGTCTGCGGTAATAGACTGCAGGAACCATCTTGAGCGCAGGATCCCCATAGGATGCGCTGCGGATGCCGCCCACCGGCGTAAAGTTCACTCCGCGCTCCAGCCCCTCCTGCAGCAGGCTGGTCTCGTAGACAGTCTGGTACATCTCTTTGACGGGCAGCCAGCGGTATTGCAGCGCCTGCTCCAGACTCAGCCTGCCCACCGGCATATCGGCGGGCGGGTGGATGGGGAATGCAAAGCTCCGGCACATAAACAGCGGGGATGAAAGTGAACCCCTGCGCGTAAAATTCCGCACTTTCCAACTGGAAGGAAAGATCCGCGTCCCTTTTTTTTCAGGCTGCGCCAGACCTCGCTGCGGCTGGCGCACTGCATCATAATAGACGTGTATTGCAGACACAGCTCGTTCGTCAGAGAAAACAGGTCGTATCCGAACATCCGCATGGCCTCATGGCTCCATGCAATGACCAGATGCCTTTCCGGCGGATTTTTCCTGCTGCTGCACTGCGCGGGCATGGCGCACCGCCTGCTGATACAGAGCCACCAGCTGTCTTTGCCTTGGGGTAAAAGTCCCGGCCTGCCGGGGTAAGGATCACCCGGCGCGGTACATGCTGAAACAGTTCAAACTGCAGTTGTCCCTTCCAGCGTGCGGATCTGCTGCGAAAGCGCTGACTGCGAAAGATACAGTGCCTCTGCTGCTGCCGAAAAACTGTCCATCTCTACGATCTTCACAAAATCCATCCAGTGCACTCTGGTTCATCTGCGCATCCTCGCTTTCTTGCATTAGGATTTCCTAAATTATAATATAACATAATTGAATTGTAAAAAGTGCGTCACTCTACGCTACAATTGTTAAAGATTCAGCAAAGTGGTTTTTACCTTGCTGCACGATGAGAAGCAAGAAGAGAAAAGAGAAAGAGAGCGTACCTATGAACAAGATTTCCCGCAAGGGCTTTCTGAAGATCGCCGTTGCCGCCGCCATGAGCGGTGTCACTGCCGGCGCACTGGCTGCCTGCAATTCCGCCTCCAGCTCCACTGCCTCCGGTGCTGCCGGTCAGTACATTCCCGGCACCTACGAGGGCACCGCCGAGGGCATCTCCTCCACCGTCAAGGTCACCATGACCTTCTCCGACAGCGCTGTGACCGACGTGGTGGTGGACACCTCCGGCGAGACCGCTTCTTACGGCGCTGCTGCTGCCGACCAGCTGCGTGAGCAGCTGATGGCTGCAGGCTCTGCTGAGATCGACGGCGTTTCCGGTTCCACCATCACTTCCGATGCTGTTATGAAGGCAGCCAAGAGCTGCTATGCACAGGCAAAGGGTGAGGCTGTGGTGTCCAGCGTGCAGCTGCCCACAGGCGACGCAAACGACTGGCTGGGCAAAGAGCCTGATATCGACGAGACTGCCATCACCGAGACCGTGGACACCGACATCCTCATTGTGGGTGCAGGCAACGGCGGTATGTTTGCTGCCGCCTATGCTGCTGCCAACGGCCTGAACTTCCGTGTTATTGAGCAGAACGCCAACGTGCAGGACACCCGTCACTGGTACGGCGCTGTTGATTCTGCTGCCGCTAAAGGAGGCTGGCGAACCCGCCACCGATAAGGCAAAACTGCTGAGCGAGATCTCCCGCTACGCCTCCGGCAAAGTGCGATCAGCGCGTTGTCAAGACCTGGATCAACGAGTCTGCCGCCATGCACGACTTCATGCGCAGCATTCTGGAAGATAAGTACGGCTGGGTATGCGAATTTCACCTCCGGCAGCGAGGCTGCATGGCCTACAGAGAATGCTGAGCACAATACCGACTACCTCTCCCTGTGCAGGAGCACAACTACATGGCCAGCGAGAGCGCATCCGGCCTGCCCCGTAACGAGCTGCTGCTGCAGTACATTCAGGAGCTGGGCTACGATGTGGACTTCAAGACCAGTCTGGCCAAGCTGGAAAAGAACAGCGAGGGCCGCATTACCGGTATCATCGCCCAGAGCACCGAAGATGACCACTTTATCCGCTACAACGCCAACAAGGGCGTGCTGCTGGCCTGCGGCGGTTTTCCCGGCAACCCCTACATGATGGAGCAGCTGGATCCGCTGGGCACCAGTGTGACCACTGCCTGCTCCTATACGCCCGCCGACAAGGGTTACGGCATCCGCGCTGCTGTGTGGGCCGGTGCCAATCTGGACAAGGAAGCCGCTCCCATGCTGTTTGACCGCGGCGTTGTTGCCCCCGGCGTGGATGGCGGCTATGTGGATAGCGACACTGCCTTTGGCGGCAAGGCCTTCCCCGGCAAGATCCGCCAGTACAACCCCGGTACCCAGCCCTTCCTGAAGGTGAACCGCAACGGCGAGCGCTTTGCCAACGAGAGCTGCCCCTACAACGATATCGTCTACGCTGCTGCCCACCAGCCGGGCCGCGTCTACGCACAGATCTGCGATGCCAACATTCTGGAGGACGCAAAACGTTTCCACACCATCGGCTGCTCTGCCCAGACCCGCAACGGCGGCGAGAAGTACATTCAGGGTAAGATGGACGAAGCTATCGAGGCCGGTGCACTGTTCAAGTGCGATACGCTGGACGAGCTGGCTGACAAGATGGGCTTTACCGGCGCTGCCAAGGACACCTTCCTTGCTACCGTGGAGCGCTACAATGAGCTGTACGACAAGCAGAACGATGAGGATTTCGGCAAGCCCGCTTACCGCCTGAGTGCCATCCGCACTGCGCCCTTCTATGGCTGCTGGCTGGGTGCCCTCTCTGCTGACCACCGAGCAGGGCATTGCCATCAACGAAAAGGGTCAGGCGCTGGACAACAACAACCAGCCCATGGAGGGCCTGTATATCACCGGTGATATGTCCGGCAGCTTCTTTGCCAACAACTACCCCTGCCTGATGGCTGGTGTGGCCATGGGCCGCACCCTGACCTTCGCCATGAAGGCCGTCAAGCAGATGGCGGGTCTGGATAACGCCTGATCCAGCGCGGTTTTCCGGCACAACTTAAGCGTTTTTCCATTTCTTCTTTCTTCATGAAAGAGGCGGTCCCTGTTTGGGGCCGCCTCTCTTTGCCATTTTTTTCGCCACGTGCCCCCTACACAAATGGCCACGATTGTGCTATGATAAGGCTGAACAGCCGGTTTGTGCCAGACAACCGGCAAAATCGAGGTGTTTGTACAAATGTCTGATCTTCTTGAAACGCTGCAGCAGGAAGGGGTAGACCCCGCTCTGCTGGAAGCAGTCCAACAGTACCGCACTGCCCATGCCCTGCCGGACGCACTGCGCCCGCGCATCCCTTCCCCTGCCTTTACCTACTACGGCAAACAGGTGTGGGAGCAGGCGCTGGCGGCGCTGCTCTGCGGCGAAAAACCTGCTGCTGGCAGGCGGAAAAGCCACCGGCAAAAACGTGCTGGCCGAGAAAACCTTGCCGCCGCCTTTGGCCGTCCCGCATGGGACATCTCCTTCCACGTGAACATGGACGCCGCAAGCCTCATCGGCATGGACACTTTTGCGGACGGTCAGGTGGTGTTCCGGACCGGCCCGGTATACCGCTGCGCCCAGTGCGGCGGCTTCGGTGTGCTCGACGAGATCAACATGGCAAAAAATGAGGCGCTTGCTGTACTGCACGCGACGCTCGACTTCCGCCGCGCCATCGACGTTCCCGGTTACGACCGCATCCCGCTGGCGGAGGAGACCCGCTTTATTGCCACCATGAACTACGGTTATGCCGGCACTCGTGAGCTGAACGAGGCCCTCACCTCCCGTTTCGTGGTCATCCAGATGCCCACCATTACGCAGGACGATCTGGAAAAGCTGCTGCGGACGCAGTTCCCCGATCTTGCTTCCAAGTATGTGCGCCAGTTTGCACTGTTGTTCCTTGACCTGCAGAAAAAAGTGCGACAGTGCGGAAATTTCCACCAAGGCGCTGGATCTGCGCGGCATGCTGGATGCCCTGCGGCTGATCCGGCGCGGCATCCCGGCAGGCGCGGCACTGGATATGGGCATCACCAACAAAGCCTTTGACTCCTACGAGCAGGGCCTGATCCGTGATGTGATCGCGGCGCGCATTCCGGCCAAGCTGGATGCCGCCAAGCTCTTTGGCTGATGGACGCCCAGAGCTACACCGCTCAGGAGCGGCGTGCGGCCAATCAGGTCTGGGCTGCTGCAGGAGTCTATGGCTTTGAGCCGTTGTTTCTGGCCCGCTATACCGACGGCACCACCGATTTTTACATGAACACTGTCGTGGGCCTCATCCATAAATATTACGGTGACGCGCTGATCCGCAGCGTCTTTGACGCATGGGACGGTGATCTGCGGCAGACCATGCTGGACGACATGACATGGCTGTATCTGGAAAACGCCGCCTACCGGCTGGAGCTGCCCCGCCGCCCGGTTCTGGAAGCGCTGCGCCATGTCCATGCAGATTACTTCTTTGCGATTCAATACAAGCTCTCCCGTCAGGAGTGGATGGCAAAAAATCAGCTGGTCTACACCATGCAGGCTGCACGCTGGCGGCGTGTGCTGGGCCGTGCCGACCCGGTGATGACCCCTTATGAGTCCGGCCTTGCTGCGGCTCTTTCCCCGGAAAATGTGCCGGCGCCGGAACAGCTGAAAGCCGAAATTTTATCGATCTACGCAAAATTCAACCTGTTCGACGGCACTGTGCACCAGAGAGCAGCTCTGCATCTGCATCTGGACGGCCTGCTGGCAAAGCTTGCCACCAAAGCCATGCCCACCCAGATGATCAAAACGGACCGCGTGGACCGTGGAGCACTCAAGCTCCGTGGATGCTGTGGGCGGCGGCTTGCGGTGGACAAGCGCAGGGCCCACATCACCCTGAAGCAGGATGCCGCGCAGGACAGAGCCTACATCGAAAGCTGCTTCGGCCGCTCTCTCTACCCGCCGGAACGGCTGCGCAAGGCTGAGCAGGAGCTTTGCGTGGGCGACCACCTGGGTGCCATTTGTGGTTCAGTGCGGGCGTGCCCAGCCCGGAACAGGCCCCCACCCCGGAAGCCCGGCATCTGGCCGAACAGGCTGAGCTGCAGGCCGACCGCAACCGCGCTTACTACGCCAAGAATCAGGAGCTGCACCGCAGCGTGGTGCTACGGCTCACCGAACAGATCCGCAACTGCATTCTGGTGCATCAGCAGCCCAACGCCCGTGTTGCCCGCAGCGGCAACCTGAACGCTGGGCGCATCTGGCGCGCACCACTTTTGAACGATGACCGGGTGTTTTTGTGTGCCGAAGAGGAGAATCAGCCCCCGCTTTTACGGTAGACCTTTGCTGCTGGACGCTTCCGCCTCCCGCCTGCACTGTCAGGAGGTCATCGCGGCTCAGAGGCTCCATCCTGGCCGAGAGCCTGGCCAACTGCGGCATCCCGGTGCGGGTGTCCAGTTTCAGCAGCCTGCGGGGCTACACCGTGCTGCGTGTGCTCAAAGGCTTTGCAGACAAAAACCTGCAAAACATCAACCGATATTTTGCTTCCGGCTGGAACCGTGACGGCCTTGCTCTGCGGGCCGCAGGCGACCTTTTGCGGTTTGCGCCCGGTCCTGCGCCGCGGCATCTGCTCATCGTGCTGACGGACGCTTCGCCCAACGACAGCCGCCGCATCCCGCCCAGTGCAGAAAACCCGCTGGGCTGCGGTTACGAGGACGCTGCCGGTGTGGCTGACACTGCCGCGCAGGTGCGTGCGCTGCAGCGCATGGGCATCCGGGTGTCTGCTGTGTTCATGGGTGAGGATAGCTCTGCCGGTGCCGCTGCACAGATCTACGGCAAAAATATGGCCCGCATCCGCGGCATGGACCAGCTGGCCCGTGCTGCCGGGCGGCTGATCCAGAACGAGATCCGGGAACTGGGCGACTGAAATAAGAGTTTTTATAAGAGCAACGGCCTGCAGACGGAGAGGCTTTTTCTCCGTCTGCAGGCCGTTTTATACAACCGCATCACAACTGTGTTTCGTCCGGGTTTTGTTTTACCCTGCCGCATCCTGCAAATTATTTTTCAATTTTTGATAAACTTATAGTTGTTTTTTGTTGCGAAGTATGCTATACTAGGTTCACAAGATAAAACAATCCTGCGTAAGCCGCCTGCTGTGCACAGGGCTGTCTGCTGCAGAACCCGCCTGTTATACAACGAACCGCTGTATCAGCCTTTCAGGGAGGAACTCACGATGGACGCCAACCGTTATTTTTACCGCAATGCACAACGCTATGTCAGCTCAGCACCCCGGTGCGCAGCTGCTTTTAACGGTAAAGCTGCCTGCAGGACACCTGCGGCAACGATGCCTGCCTGGAGCTCAAGCAGCTGCCCGGTGAGAGCACCTCCATTCTGTGCTACTCCACCATGGGTCGCCGCTGCCTGAACTTCCAGCTGTTCCGCAAGGGCTGGCAGCTGTGCCACAACGCCGATGGGCAGCTGGTGGGCCGCTTTCCTTCCAGCGCCGACGGCCTGATCGACGAGACCGATTTCCGTGCCTACTGCCGGGAAGACCGGCTGGATCTGGCGCGCACCCAGCGCATCACCGCCGAGCTTCGCCAGTGCGCCGGTATCAATTATCGGGGCAGCATCCCGCAGAACGCCCGCACCGGTGCCGTTATTACCGTGGAGAGCTTTGTAGGGGCCGGTGCCCGCTGGACCTACTGGAGTCAGGATGTTCTGCCCAGCCTGCCGCTGGGTGCCATCCTCTACTGGCTGGCGGATCATCTGGCCGGTGCCGAGCGCCGCACCCTGCAGGCCGACCCGCAGGCCGCGCACCTTGCCGGCCCAGTGGCTGGCCAGCGATACAGCCGTGTTCTTCCATCCGTCGGTGCCGATGACCGCCATGAATACGGTCTCTTCCGGCTCTGCACCCGCACGCCGCCGCACCACTGTGCCCGCTGCCCGCAACAAGAGTTGGCAAAGCATCATGGCCGTGATGGCAGGCATGTGAACGAAAAAGCAAAGGAAAGACTGATCGTCTCTGCAGCCTTTGCTTTTTTTCAGTTTTATGCCAGATACGGGTCGAGCAGGGCATCGACCGTTTTATTGCGCTTGGGATTCGGCTTTTTGACCACATGGCCCCGGCACACCACCAGTTCCAGATGCTGCAGCGCACGCAGGTCTTTCAGTCGGATCGTGCTTCGTCACAATAAAGTCTGCGCTCTTGCCCGGCTCAATGGAACCGGTCACATCTCCTACTCCGGCCAGCTGAGCATTGCGCAGGGTGGCCGTGTACAGGGCGAACTGGTTGCTTACACCGCAGTACTTATGGAAGTAGCACAGCAGCTCCCTCCAGAAATCATACTGGGTGATGTAGGGACAGCCCACATCATTGCCCAAGCCCACCGGGATGCCGTTGGCAAGCGCGGTCTTTGCGCTTTCCACCACGCCGTCAAACACGATCTTGCCGTTGTACTGATCCTTTTCCGATGCACCGGAAACCGCTGTATCGAACATGCATAGGGCAGCGCCGGGGAGATGGTCGTGCACAGGAAGGCTCCCCGCTCCTTATACAGGCGGACCGTCTCATCATCCATCTTTGCACCGTGCTCGATGGAATCCACCCCATTTTCCAGCGCCGCCTTCACGCCCTCCGGCGATTCGGTGTGTGCTGCTACGGTGTAGCCCAGCCTGTGGGCTTCGTCGCAGACGGCTTTGACCATCTCCGGTTTCATTTTCAGCTCTCCGGGCGTTCCCTTTTCCGTGGCATCCAGCACACCGCCGGTGATCATCAGCTTGACAAGATCCACCTTCTGGCCGCTGGCCTTTCTGAGCTGAGCACAGCGCTTCGGCATTGTTATGGGCCGCAACTGCCACCGAGCCCGCCATGTGTCCCCCGGGCACCGAAATGCCCTCGTTGGCGGCAAGAATGCGCGGTGCCAGCAGTCTGCCTGCAGCGGCATCGTCCCGGCAGCGAGTGTCAAAATCCGCAATGCCGCCCACGGTGCGGATGGTAGTCACGCCACCCAGCAGTTCCAGCTTCGCGTAGCTGCACACCAGCCTGTAGGCCACCGCACGGGTCAGGCCATTGCTCAGAATTTTACGCACCAGCGCCGCATTATCCCGCGGCTTTGCGCTGGGCTTGCCGTTGCCGGCCAGATGCACATGCAGGTTGACCAGACCCGGCATGATATAGCCTGCCGTGCAGATCGATGACCTCATAGCCATCCAGATCCACACCCTCATCGGCAATGGCAGTGATCTTATCATCCTCGGTCAGCAGGATTTTGTGCTCTACCGGCTGCATCTGCTCGGTGCCATCCAGCAGGATCCCGTTCGTATAAGGCACGTTTCATTGGGAACATCCCCTCTTTTTCAGGTTTTTTTCAGACAGGAGTTGTTTTGTTCCAGTATAGCACGTTCCGGCAGATGGTGCAATGCAAAAACGGGCAGGAAAGGTTCAGCCCTCTCCTGCCCGTTCGGTGTTTTTTATTTACTGTGCGGCTGCGCTGGAAGCTACTTCGGAAGCAGCAGCCTCAGAAGATGCGGCTTCCGAAGAAGCAGCTTCGCTGGATGCGGCATCGCTGCGCCGCCGGTCACGCCGCCCTCAACGACCAGCTCATCCTCATAGTCAAGGCCGTAGGTATCCACCAGAGTCTCCTCATAGTCCTTGTGGAAGAAGTTCTCTTCGCCCAGAGCCTTGATTTCCTCGTTCAGCCAATCCAGAACGGTGGTGTTGCCCTGGCTCACAGCGGGAGCAATGGTGTCCTGACTGCCCAGAGAGGGAATCCCGACCGTGTAGCCGGTGTTCTGCTTTGCAAATGCAATGACTTCGGTGTTATCGGTTGGCCCATGCCACGCCGTTGCCATTCTCCAGTGCATTCTTGGCCGTTGCATAGGAATCGTACTTCTGCAGCTTGATGTTGGGATAATTCTCGGTCAGGTAGGTCTCGGCGGTCGTACCGGAAATGACGATCATCTGGTCGTCAGCGTTCCAGTTATCCAGAGTGGTGATTACATTGCTGTCCGGAGAAATGACACCCAGCGCCACGTTCATATAAGGAAGGGCAAAGTCCACTTCCTGTGCCCGCTCAGGGGTGACGGTGAAGTTGGCGAGGATGATGTCCACCTTACCGGTCTGCAGATACTCAATACGGTTGGCCGCCTCGGTGGAGACGTAGTTGATCTTCACGCCCAGATCTTCGCCCAGACGGCGGGCAAAGTAGACATCATATCCCTGATACTCGCCGTTCTCGTCCACATAACCGAACGGATTCTTATCGGAGAAAATACGCCGATGTTGATGCTGCCAGACTCCTTGATCGGATCCAGAGTGCGGTAGACCACGCTGCTGCCGGATGCTGCGCTGCCAGATGCTGCAGTTGCGGTGGAAGCAGAAGAAGAGCCGCCGCATGCGGTCAGAACAGTGGCAGCGGAAACTGCACCCAGACCCAGCAGGAAGGAACGACGAGAGATTTTAGACTGTTTCATAATGATTACTCCTTTACAAAATCTTTTTCCCATTGGCTGCGGAACACCCGCAGCCTTTATCTTGATCTGTGACTCATTTCACAGCATCAAACGTGAAGGTGCGCAGGAAGCGTTGCGCGCGCTCGGTCTTGGGCCGGTCAAAGAACTCGGCCGGTGCAGCCTCTTCCACGATCTTGCCGCCATCCAGGAAGATAACGCGGTTGGCAATGGCGCGGGCAAACTGCATCTCATGCGTCACGATGATCATGGTCTTGCCCTGCTTGGCAAGATCCAGCATAACGTCCAGCACCTCCCGCACCATTTCCGGATCCAGCGCCGCCGTCACTTCGTCAAACAGAAGGATCTCCGGGTGCCATACACAGTGCGCGCACGATGGCAACCCGCTGTTTTTGTCCGCCGGAAAGCTCACGCGGGTAGCTGTTTTTCTTGGCAAGCAGGCCCACACGGTCCAGCAGGGCCTCGGCCTCCTGCTGCACTTCCGCTTTGGGGCGCTTCTGCACCTTGGTGGGTGCCAGAAGCACATTGTCCAGCACCGTCATGTGCGGGAACAGCTCGTAGCTCTGGAACACCATGCCGATGCGCTGGCGCAGCTGAGTCAGATTTTTACCGCCGTAGGCAACGGTCTCATTGCCCAGCCGCACCCGGCCGCTCTGGGTGGGCTCCAGACCATTCAGACAGCGCAGCAGGGTGCTTTTTGCCGCAGCCCGAAGGGCCGACCACCACGATGACCTCGCCGGGCTTGACAGCAAAGCTGATATCATCCAGCACGGGGGTCTCGCCATAGGCCTTGATCAGATGTTCAACAGTCAAAATAGGTTCTGCCATGTACGGTCACTTCCATTTCTTTTCGAGATAGGATGCCAGCAGACTGATGGGCCAGCACACCAAGAAATACAACAGGAATACCGTCAAATAGATGCCGAAGGCCGCATTGGGGCTGGCCGTCCGGTTCGCCTCAATGATCTGCTGTCCTACCTTCAGCACCTCCACCACGCCGACCATGAGCACCAGGCTGGTGGTCTTGATCATACGGGTGATGAGATTGATGGACAGCGGCAGCAGCCGGCGTACCGTCTGCGGGATGACGATGTACCAGTAGGTCTGCGGACGGCTCATACCCAGCGCTTCAGCGCTCTCGTACTGGTGCTTCGGAATGGCGATCAGCGCACCGCGCACCAGGTCGCTCATTTCGGCGGTGCCCCACAGCACGAACACGATGATCGATGCCGTCTCGCCGGAAAGGTTCCACCCGAACGCGCGGGTTGTGCCAAAGTAGACGAGAAACAGCAGTACCATCTGCGGCATGATGCGGATAAATTCCAGATACAGCCGCAGGACCGCCTTGATGATGGGATTGCGGGAAGGTCATCAGCACCCCCAGCAGGATTCCCAGCGGGATGCTGATGGCCACCGAGATGCCGCGCTGATCTTGAGTGCAACGCCAAGGCCGCCCGGCAGGCGGGCCATGTTTTTGCCCTTGAACAGGACGTCAAGACCCAAATCCAGCATAGCGCAGCCTCCTTTCGATCAGGCTGCCCACGATGGACACCGGCAGCAGGATGATAAGGTAGAACGCCACCAGCAGAAACAGACATTCGATGGTCTTGGAGTACATGCCGATGAGATCCTTGGCCGTAAACATCAGGTCCATCAGGCTCACCGCGCTGAATACGCTGGTCTCTTTCAGCAGGAAGATCACATTCGCCATAAAGGCCGGCATGCTGATACTCATGGCCTGCGGCAATATCATGTACCGCATGGTCTGCCAGACGGTTCATGCCAAGGCTGTAGGCACTCTCGGTCTGGATGGGCTCAATGGCTTCCAGACCGCTGCGGAAATGCTTCGGCCTATATAACTGCCGCCCAGAAACGCCAGACCGGCGATGCCGCAGATCTCGGCATTGGTCCGGATGCCCACCTTGGGCAGGCCATAATAAATGAAGAACAGCTGCACCAGCAGCGGTGTGTTGCGGGACAGCTGGATGTAAACACCCACGATCTGCCGCAGAACGGGCACCTTGTCGTATTGAATCACCGCGCACACAAGCCCGATGATGATGGCAAAAATGATGCCTGCAACGCCCAGCCGCACGGTAAGTACAGCGGCCTTCTGGTAGAGCGGCAAATATTGCTGGATCGCATTCCAGTCCATTGCCGGATTCCTCCCTTGTATCCTGATTTGCGGGTCAAAACAAAACGCCCGGAAGCTCCCTCTTCAAGTAAGCTCCCAGGCGGTCAGCGTCAGATCCTTCTGCGTGTTCCCACACAGAATTTGCAGATATGCTCACACGGCATACCATACTGCAGGGCGGCCGGTCCGGGAAGCGTTTGCGGTACAACAACACATTTGCGCAACAACACATCATAGCCGTTTCCTCCCTGAATGATCTCAATTTTCGGATTTGCTCGACCCGATGCATGTAGTTTACACCCTATTACCCATTATGTCAATATGATTATGGGGCTTCTTTCGATTCTTTGCTCAATCACCCTAAAATGATATCATCACGTGCGTAAATTTTATTCATTTT